>Ga0302319_10000843_pt1 | contig 68882 bp, 64 predicted proteins | sample Bog_T0_2_FD_203319 | JGI IMG/M metagenome (GOLD analysis project Ga0302319, IMG submission 203319) | Peat permafrost microbial communities from Stordalen Mire near Abisko, Sweden - Bog_T0_2 | ecosystem: Environmental > Terrestrial > Soil > Wetlands > Peat | place: Sweden: Abisko, Stordalen Mire...
TGGCCAGTGCGAGGCGTTTTCCCGAATACCGTGTGTGCCAAAGGCCGAGATCCTGATTGAGCCGATCGGTCGCGAGCCCGAGACTCGTTCCCTCGACGGAGGCCTCGAAGGTGACTGCGACCTCGCCGCGTTCCACTTCCAACTGGATCAATTGCAGGCCGACGGCGCGCTCGCTCATTGAAACAAGGCGTAGCGTTCGGACACAGAGGCCTAGGTCGGAGGTAGACAGATGGTGGCTTTCGCTGAGCAGTGCACCCCGCCTCATGTCGAGTGTCATCCGATGCAACGGCACATCTCGGGGGTGACGCACCAGCCGGCCATCCGGTAGCACGATGCGGATGCCCAGCCAGTCGGCCGCCGGGACAAGTGCTTGTGTAGCCTGTTCGACGCCGGGACTATCAAATAGCCCTGCCACATAGGTTCGTGCTGGAATGACCCAACGCTCGCCTCTCGTTGTCGAGCGCGCGCCCCTGACGCCCAGGAAACCATTGCTGATCGCGAACCGCGACTCGACGCTGCTTTCCATCATCGGCTCGAAGCCATCCACGGCGAAAATCCAAGCAGGATCTTCGGTCTCCGCCAAAATGGCTGTCATCGTCTTAAGGGCGGTCATGCAGGCTGCCTGCGCAGGCGACCCTCGGCCAGTTCATTGACCGCGATCTCATCGAGACTTGTCACGACGATTTTCGCTCCCGCCGTTCGCAACCCGGCAGCGTCGTTCTTGCGGGCTACGCCGAGCCCTTCCATACGACCGGCGCAGGCTGCCTCGATACCGGCAGGGGCGTCTTCTGCGACGAAACAGTGCAAAGGATCGACGTGTAATTCCGATGCTGCCAGAAGGAAAATCGCAGGATCCGGCTTGCCCCTCGGCAGATCGCGCCCGCAGACATTAGCGTGGAAAACGTCGAGCAGGCTTTGCCCGGAGCCGAGGCGGATCGGCCGCATCATTCCATTTGCATTCTTTGAAGACGATGCCACCGCCATAGGCCAACCCAAGTCGGCCACCGCTTGAACGAAACGAAGCGCGTCGGGGAAGGCCTTGACAGCTCCTTCCGCGATCAACTCCTCCAACCGCTTCTGCTTGTGCGCGGCATAAGCGGCTGCCTGCCCCGCGGCGTCGGGCACGCCAAGCGCCTCAAGCGCTGCGCGGGCGCCGCTGAGGCGCGGTTTGCCTGCGACATCGGCTTGGTACATGGCGGTTGTGAAACGCTCGGAATCTCCGAACCCGCGCAGTGCCTCACGCCAGGCGCGTTCATGCGGTGAAGCAAGCAGAACGCCATCAACGTCAAAAATTGCCGCTTTTAGAGACCCGACATGAGCAGATCGAGGTGACAATAGCTCGCGAGTTATCATTTGGTAGCCCTTTGCTCATTTGCAGGATGCGCCAGGAAGTTCTGAAACCAATCCTCTCGGTCGGCTCCAGCCGATGCTGGACATCCGATTGTAAAATCGCCGGCGCGCTTGCTGCCGCACCTTCATCAGTTGGCATGCGACACCCACCCACCTTTGTTTTGCGAGAGTGAGCCGCCGCTGACGTTTGCTATTATGCCACTCCCAAAAAGTAGTAGTGCGAGGCTTAATCCGAGTATTTGCTTCAATTTCTAGCTCGCTGTTTGACCCGAATCCCTATATTCTGAAGTGTTCCCGGCGCTTCTCTGATCGGAATAGTCATGCCCTCAATGTTCTCTGACCGCATGCTTTATGACGAAACCCTCGCTATCAACTGAAGCGCCCGATCGCTTTTATCTTCCTGCGAAGGTGGCGTGAGTTACCGACACTGTCGTTCCCTTGGGACCGCTCAAAGTGACGACCTGAGAGTCGAGTTGCTTTGCAAGGGCCTTGACGATGCCCGTTCCAAGCCCGGTTTTCGGCTGGGCAAAAACGCCGTCAGGCTTGCCAATTCCGTTGTCCGCGACCGAAAGCTTCCAATCGGTCCCGAATACCTCGTACGAAACGGCAATCTGCCCGTCTTTCGTGGTTTCGTTGAAGGCATGTTTTAGCGCATTTATTACAAGTTCAGTGACAATCAATCCGAGACTCTCGGCGTTGGCGCAGGTCGAAACGCCGCCTTTGCCAAGCACCTTCAGGGAGATCGGCTCGCCGTCGCCAATCATCGAATGCGTCAGCGCGCCACAGAGCGTGGTTAAATAGGGCAGCATTTCCATCGACCCAAGGCCTGCGGAAGCGTGGAGATGGCGTTGCACGGCGGCGACTGAAATCACCCTGTTGTGGGCGTCATGCAGATGGCGGCGCGTCTCCTCCGACTCCACCGACTTTGCCTTCAGCATGATGATGCTGGCGATTATCTGGAGACTGTTGGCGACGCGGTGCTCGATTTCATCGAGCAGCACGTCCTTCTGCCGCAGCAGTTCATCCTTTTCACGTTCCAGAGTGCGCTGACCCGTAATGTCCTCGATGCCGAGCAAAATATTCTTGTGTCCTTTTTCATAAAGGACGATGCTTGCATTCAATAACAATGCGCGCTTACCGAAGCGGGAGGAATCATGCTCAACTTCATAATCATCCAACGTGCCATGATCAGGAATTATCCTTTCCAACAGCAGGCGAAGCTTTGGAATATCCCATTCCCCGTGGCCCCACTTGTAAAAATGCTTGCCTCGGATTTCTTCCGGATTGGTTGTGAACTTCACATAGAATGAACGGCTGGCGGCGATTGTCCGCAGGTCCTTGTCGAGAACGATAAGGGGTTCGCGAACCGTATCGACGATTGCTTGCGCGAGCGCACACGCGTCTTCAACCTCACTGAATTGCTTTCTAAACACGGTCGATCCTTGGCTCGGTGCATCGGCCCGAAATATCGCTGTCTTTTCTGGATTGATTGGAGAGATTGATAGGCCAACCACCTCAGTGCACTTTAGGTCCTCAGCCGCGACGGTTTATTCAACAGTGAGCAATATTGACCGGTCTCAGTGCGTCAGCCAGTCCGGTCGAATGTTTTGCTTAGCGTCGATCGCGACATACTGCTCGCGAATCGCTCACTTCCGGCCGGACCCCGGTTTAGAAACACTTGGCCGGGCGACTCTTCAAATTCAGTCGAAGCGAGAGTTCTATAGTCGGCGTTTGGTTTTCGTGCCGATGCAGAGCTGCGGTGATCAATAGCCGTACAGCGGGGTCAGCGCCTACGTTGAAGGATTTGCCAGCAGGTGCTTTAGGGCCTCCATGGCCTTTCTAAATTTATCCCAGTCTCCCTGCTGCATCGCCTTTTGAGCATCCTCAAACTGAGCTCGCGCTGGACCGGAACCAGACTGGGGTGGAGTGATAGCCCCAGTCGCCGCGCCGGTTGTTACTGCTTTAGGCCCTTGCGCGGTGGCCGGCTGAGTTCCGAAAAGAGTATTCAGCGCTTCGTCGAGCGTCGGCTCCATGACGACCTTACCCGCTGTTTTTAGGTATTTTCCGACCCTGTACCGGCGATCCCACTGTCCTATAGGGTTCGGAGCGTTGCATGCTGGGAAAGCACGGGATTGGGAAAGAAGAATGATACGTTCTGCACCTATTTCTACCCCCGGATCCGAGTTCAATGACTTTCTGTTCGCACCAATAGGTGAGGACAGAAACGGAATGCTGGTGAGCGTTCTTTCCGGACTAGCTCGATCGGATTTAGATCCTTGGCAGGAGGCTGCCAAACTGGCGCGATTGCCGGGAGAGGACGCGACCAAGGAACTGGCCGCGCTTATTGTTGCTTTGCCAGACGGGGCTGCGTCGCCTTCCGATTCCCGCACGATTGCTGTCCGCTTGGTAGCGCTGCTGCCGCGTTCGCTCGGGTTCAATAGCTTGCCGCAAAAGACGCCGAAAGGCGCCTGGGAAGTGATGAATTCCCGTCCGTGGTGGATATACGTCGCCTTTATGTGCTTAGTGCTGGGTTCGCAATTCCTGATAGCAAACCATCAATTTCCGGAGAAATCTGGAAATGAGGCAGGAAAGGCTACGAGCAACATTTCTTCGCCGGTAGCGCTCCCGGTAAACTCCGGCCAGTAAAAACCAAAGTGGCCGGCTCCTTCAAGCGGAATGCGATGCGGCCATCACCATTGGTTCCATCCCATTCAAACGACATAAACGCATGATCGATGAGACGTTCAACTCTAATCGCCGTTATGCGGCTTACGCCAACGCGGCGCGCGCCGTTCTGCGACTCCAGTGCTTCGCATGACAGGGCGTTTATCTTTTTTGGGACGACAATCGAAAAACTCAGCCCAACTGAGTAGTTTCCGAGTCTGCACAAGGCCCCCATCGCCACGATAGCTTTCGCCAGTGACGTAACAATGCTGCTGTCAGGCGTTAGTCAAAGTGACAACTAAGTGTCTGTCCGCGTAGTCTGTTGCACTTCAGGCTACCATCAACAAAACAGAGGCGCGGAACCCATTGGCTTATGTGGAGGTGACCAATGCCACGTTATTTTTTTGATATTAAAGACGGTCATAGGCTCATAGACCCGTCCGGATCGGACTGGAAAAACGACGACGCCGCAATCGAGAAAGCCAGGATTCTGGCCATAGGCGTTTCGCTTGACCAACCAGCAATCGATCCGTCGCGGCGCATTTCTGTTCTGAATGCAGATAGGGTCGAAATTTCTTCCGTAGCGGTTTATTCCAAGCCAGCCTGAGAATCCCTAACGTATCAATGTTCTTTCGGCCGCAGCGCATTTTGCCAACCGATCCTTCTTTGATTGTCTGATTCGCCAAGAACGGCGTGCCTAATTTCGAAGCTTGCATGCGGACGGCGGAAATTGAGCGGTTAAGCGCCGCCGAAGCGCGCGCGGCAGAGGCACCCGAGGCAGCCAACTCTATCACGCGCCCATTGCTGTCGTCATTCCACGCAGTTTTGAGCGTTTTCAAGCCGCTAACCCAGGGTATGCGTCGCCAGCCATTTCTCATCCTGAAATAGCCTGCGAAGCGACAACGCGATTTGCCGGTGCTGATTTCGTTCAGGCCCAGGTGGAAAGTAACGGGCATAGCGCAGTATGTTGCGTCGATGCTCGACCAATTCAACCTTGCTGTATCGCGGAAGGTCGAGCGTCAACGTATGAGCAACAGACGGCATGTCGGCCACCTATCTCGATCAGTCACCGGGTGATGCCGGTGCTGAACGAAAACTGCCACGCTCCGTTGAGGGGTCTCTGGTCAATACTGCTCAGATTCGAAGATTTTCCTACTTTGCCGAATCTTCCCTTCTCGGCTTCTCTAAAGTTATACGAAATCCAAACCGATCTAGTCATCTTCCCTGATATGCGGTTTGTCGTGCAGCACCGAATCCAGCAACGAACGATGGACTTCGATTTTTCCGTTGTAGCTGATGTAGCCCTTTTTTCTAAACCTGTTCATAAAAAAGCTGACGCGGGATCGGGTTGTACCGATCATATCCGCCAATACTTCTTGGCTGAGGGTAATCGCGACGGGCTTTGCGCCTCCTTTGCCGAAATCCGCCAGAAGAAGGAGAAGGCGTGCGAGCCTTCTTTCACTCGAATTAAAAAGCTGATCGACCAAATCTTCCTCGATCCGGCTATTGCGTGACAAAAGATATGACACAAAAAAAGCAGAAAACTCCGGCTCGGTTTTGAGAGCCGAAATCATTAGTGCTTTTGTCAATGAAGTGAGAAGGCATTCTTCCATCGCGCGAGTCGTTGCGGTTCGCTTCGCGGCTCCCTCGAGACATGCTTCGCCGAAGAACTGGCCTTGTGATAGAATTCCGATCACCGCTTCCTTGCCGTGTTCAGATAACACTGTCACTTTGACCCTGCCGCTTTGAATGTAAAAGACGGTGTCAGCAACGTCGCCTTGGACGAAGATTTCTTGATGCTTTTTATATTTCTCTATCGTTTTTCCAAGATCCGCCCGGCAAAGAAATGCCCTAGCGTTAAAATGCGTTTTTGGGTTCTCATTGTGCGGTAATTCAGTCACCGAGCGGGGCTCCCTTTTCAGGCGGGAGCGCAACACTCTCAGTCACCGACAAAAGCCAAGAACGGCTCGGTGATAATTAACAACACGACTGCGGCGGAAAAGTTCCATTGCGCCTGCCCACCAGACCGATTGGCAACGGTGATAAACCCCGCGTGGTTTGGAGAATAAAGCGGAAGGCCGGACATGCCGCCGTAGCGCACTAGTCTTACTGAGTCAGAAAGTCGCAATTTGGGAGCTTGGGATCCTTGATAATTTTGGGAGATTCGTTTTTCGGCATGAGGAGCTGAGATGGATCACCCAATAGCGACTGACAGTGCATCGCGATTTGAAGCATATGTCGAGGGACTTGTGAGCGTGATCGGCCATGCGGACCGTGCCCGGCCGCTGCGGGATTACTGCGTTGGCCTGATGATGCCATGCGAGCGCAAGAGCGTAGAGCCTATGGCGGCGGTGACCGCACCTGAGCGGACGGCAGCGCAACATCAATCACTACTGCATTTTGTCGGCGAAGGGCGCTGGTCGGACGAGAAGGTCTTGGCAAAGGTGCGCGAGATGGTCCTGCCGGAGATCGTGCGCCATGGGCAGATCGAGGCCTGGATTATCGACGACACGGGTTTCCCCAAACAGGGCCGGCATTCGGTAGGAGTGGCACGGCAGTATTGTGGTCAACTCGGCAAGCAGGACAATTGTCAGGTCGCGGTGTCGCTATCGATTGCCAATCGTCACGCCAGCCTGCCGGTGGCGTATCGCCTGTATTTGCCGGAACAGTGGGCGGCGGACGATGAACGCCGGCGCAAGACAGGCGTGCCCGAGGATATCCGCTTCAGGACCAAGCCCGAGATCGCGCTCGAGCAGATCCGCGCGGCCAGTGCAGCCGGGCTGCCGCTCGGTGTGGTGCTGATGGACGCTGGATATGGCTGCAACACGGAACTGCGCAGCAGCATCAGCGCACTGGGCTTGACCTATGTGGCCGGCATCTTGCCGAACACCACGGTATGGGCGCCGGGCATGGCGCCGTTGCATCCCAAAACCTGGTCGGGCCGCGGACGGCCGCCGAAGTTGATACGGCGTGATCGCAATCATCGGCCGACCTCAGTCAAGGAGCTTGCTTTGGGCTTGCCGGCAAACGCCTGGCGCAAGATCGCGTGGCGCGAAGGCTCGGCCGAACAGTTGTCCTCGCGCTTTGCCCGGTTGCGTATCCGTGTTGCCCATCGCGATTACAATCTGACCAAGAGCCGCCCGGAAGAATGGCTGTTGATCGAGTGGCCAAAAGGCGAGGCCGAGCCGACAAAATATTGGTTCTCGACGCTTCCGCAAAGTACCACCTTCGGCAACCTGGTAGATCTCACCAAGCTACGTTGGCGCATCGAGCGCGATTATCAGGAGCTAAAGCAGGAGGTCGGGCTCGGGCATTTCGAAGGGCGGGGATGGCGCGGCTTCCACCATCACGCAACACTCTGCATCGCAGCCTACGGATTCTTGATCTCCGAAAGGGAGACGATTCCCCCCTCAGCACCTCGTTCCACCGCGATGTTCCAGGCGCCTGGCATTCCCGAAGGTTACAGACCCAGAGGCTCCACCGCTGCGGCCCGAGCGGCACATTCCAAACTCGATTGCGACCATGCGCCGACGGCTCGTTCTCGTCCTCGTCAAAAACTTGCGGCGATGTCCGTGCTGCGCCGCTCCGATCAGCAACCCGGCGAGGCATAAAACTTCATGACGCAGTAAGACTAGGCGGGTTTTGAAATCATGCGCCCTGCTTTGATCTCATGTGTAATGGCATTCCCGCGCTTCTGATCTAGTCAAGCCTCCGTCACGGCGCTTTGGATGGCGAGCCGCTGAATCCGGTTGCATTTTGGGCAACTAAAGGTTTGCAGGTCGCGGCCCGTTTCGCTCGGCTCAAACGCCATCAGATTCATCGGAGAACCGCAGGCGGTACATGGAGGACCTTGGATTTGTAAATCGGGCATGGTCTACCTATGCTAAACCTGAACCTTGAGCGCCGAAGAGGCCCACTTCCGTGACTCTTTCTCTGTGACAACCTGGTCAAAGTGATCACAATTGGTGCCTGCGAAAGTGCGCACCTCGAATCCGACCAGCGATGGCTTGATGTACGCCAAAACCATCGGACCTAGACATTTGGGACAGACGTGCGGCTGAACGGCTAAGCGGCTTGAATCGAACAACGCAGGCATGGTGCTCACCAGAACGCGGGCGGGGGCCTTTATCTACTCTCAGTCGCCGGCAACGGCCCGTTGACGTGCAGCGACGGAAGGAATTTTTGCATACGAAGTTCGGGCCTAAGTGATCAATAAGGATCAGTTCTCAAAAATTTTAACGAATTAGGACACTCCCTCCGCGACACATCGAAAAGCCGCGCCTGGGGATCGCCCGGCGCCGCGCTTCCCTCCTTGCCGAAAGGACGCGCCGCTGAATTTGGAATTATCGAACTGGAACGAATGCAACCGGAGTAAGTTGGTTCGATTAGACCCAGGTGCCATCCCCCGCTGGCATCTGACGGAGATCGCCCCCTTGGCGCCGGGGCCGTTTTTTTATGCGCGGCTCTATGGCGATCGGCCAAGTCGGGGGCTTGCTCAATGCCATGAACAACATCGCGTGCTGGACGACTTCTATGGAGCCGTTTCCACTTTTGCAGTTTTCGCGCGTCCCCACAGCGGGCGGGCTCTCGTAAACGAAGCCGCTACGCGTCACTGCCTCCGACTTCGATTCCTGACGCTAGATCCTAACGTCCCCATATGGCCGGAATCCTACGGTATGGTATGCTCTGCTTATGAATCTACTACGCTTTTTGAACGACAATACTCGCGAGACCAGCAAGCTGGTCGCGGCCGTTGATAGGCCGCTTATTGAGCGCGCCTTCCTTCGCCGCGCCAAAGAAATTGAATCGCTACGCAAACACGACCGGGGCGAGAAAACCATACATGCACCCGATATCCGCACTATTGTGCGAGGCGTACGATAGGCTCTTTGCTGGCGGAGAGGTACAGTTTCCGTTGCACGAAAAGCAGCGGGCTTCAATCGACACGATAGTAAAAACGGTCAACGCAAGTTACTTCGGGATCGTTCGCTTCCCAACCACGGAAAAACGTGCCATCGCCTAGCTCTGCTATATCATCAAAAATCATCCCGTTACCCGGACGTTACGGTTCGCAGAGACCCCGAAAGAGAAAGACGCGGCAGTATCGGCGTTGACGGAGTTGATGCTGCAATGTCAACCCTTAATGCAAGCCGCCGAATAACAACTGGCCCTCTTCGGAGGGCCTTTTCTTTTGTGCGGCAGGATTAAGGGCGGACTAGTTCGTCCCACTAGATATCAAAGCACCATCCCCACCACCAACCGCGGCGCCCCGCCGTGTTGGCGGGCGTTCGCCTCACGTAGGAGGCTCACATGTTAGACAACGCCAAACGAACCTACGCGCTTGCCGAACTTCACAGTCGAAGGCAAAGCCGTCAAATGGCATTTCTGGAAGTCGGCCAGGTATGGCGACAAAGAAGAACGCCGCGGCCCCTACAGCAGCATTGCCAGCGTCACGCTTATGATCGCCCGGCAACTGAAGAAGGACATCACTACGCGCGATGCCGTTCACCAGCTTCCGGAGTAGCACCCTGAAGCCTGTAGAATATGAGTTCACACTACCCGACGGATCGAAGCCGTACGAGTTCGTTGATTCAGACAACGAAATGAGCGGGATTCAGCAAATCAACGTAGGATTAAAGCTGCATGGCGCTGTCGCCGCTCAGCCCGTTCAACCAACGCTGTTTGATCTGGCGCACGAGCGACACCCAACGCAAACAGAGCCACGACATCTTGGCCCCGTTTTGCCTAATTATATCAGGCGGATGTTATACCGAAAGGACTCCCACGATTTTCTTTGAGTGGGGATCCACGATCAGAATCTGATGTCCGACCCTGAAATATTCATTTCCATGCCATGTCGGCTGGATGTCAACTATGGTTTGAGGAAGCGCCACAAGGCGAACCGAGCGTGGCACAATCGTACCGACCGACAGGCTGAACTTGACATGATCGACCCTGCTTGCCGATCGATCCTTGCCGAAGATTTCGCGAAGTCGGGCGTGATCGTCGGGCGTGGTATCGAAGGTTAGATTCGTGTCGTGGCGATCCGTGGAGGCCATGGTCTTCGGAGCCAGTTTCTCACCAGTTGTGCTATTCGCGGGTTGCTGTTGGGCGAAAGCGCCACCGGGCGCGGTCATGAGAGCTATGGCGGCGGCCGCCATCAACAATTTGTTCGTGGTCATTGAAGGGTTCCTTCATAAAATGCTCGGCTGCCCAGCAGCCGCGGGACTGCAACAATCGCCCAATGTGGCGTTCGTTCCGCCGAATTCGGGATACATCGCGACGGTTGGATCTAGGTAGATTCCGAATCTCCAAGAGGATCGTGGTTTGCGTATAGGCTGCAGATCTGATGCCTTTGACGCAATGCCGCTTGCGTCGATCGTTGATGGCGGGCGGCTACCTAACCTACATGACGAGACACTTCCCTTCGAATAAACTGGAGTGCAGTTATGAGCGAAAATTCCGTGAGCACGGCGAAGCAAATTGGGCCTGCAGACACACAGGGTTCCCTGGCCGGCATGCCCCGTGCCTCCCGGCTTCGGTGGAGCTCCATAATATTCGCAGTTGTTTTTTTCATATTCATTCTCGGCGGGCTTACAGGCTATATGGAGAAATGGCTGTGGATGAGGCAGCTCGACTATACCGATATCTTCTGGACGCTGGTGTCGGTACGATGTGCGATGTTTTGTGCGGTTTTCGTGTTTGCCTTCCTGTATCTGTGGATCAATCTGCGCCAGGCAACTAAGGAGGGTATCGCTTTTGCCGAAAGCGACCGGCCATGGCGCCTCGTTTTTATATCCAGAACCGATGCGGGAAAACGGACCGGCAACGAGCTTCCGCCCAGGCTCATCAAGGCTGCCGTCGTCCTTTTTAGCGCCGGTGTCGCTTTGTTTTTTGCCCTCGGCTTCTACACCGAATGGGATACTTACCTGCGTTTTCGGTACGGCGGATCATTTGGAGTATCCGATCCGCTTTTCGGGATCGATGTCGGCTTTTACCTCTTTCATCTGCCATTCTATGAGCTGCTGCAAAGCAGCCTGACGCTGCTCACCGTAGCGGCGCTCACGTTCGTTCTTCTAGTCTATGGATTGTTTGGATCTTGGCGGGTACGCGACAATGGAGCGAACGCCGCTGGTGGCAGTATCGCGGCACATCTGTCCATGCTTCTTTTTATTCTGGTCGCAAATTTGGGTTGGGGATTTTACCTTGATCACTACCAGCTACTTTACTCCACGCAGGGCGTTGTTTATGGAGCCGGGTATACAGCGGATCATGTGACGCGAATCGCGCTCTGGGGCATGGTCGGTGTCTCAGCGGTGGCGTGCGTGGTGCTCGCACTCAACGCTCTGCGCCCGCGATTCATGACCCTGGTCGCGGGAGCCGGCGTATATGTGGTTCTGTGGATATTCGGGGTGTCGTTAGCCCCTTATCTGGTCCAGAAGTTTTTTGTGCGGCCAAGCGAACTCGCGCTGGAGACTCCCTATCTGAAAAACTACATCGAATTCACACGAAAGGCCTTTCAGCTCGATGCGGTCCAGGAAACATCTTATCCGGCCCTGGCGGATCTCACACCCGCGGCGTTAGCAAGGAACCAAGAGACAATCCAGAACATTCGTCTATGGGACGCGCGGCCACTGCTGCAAACCTATCAGCAGACCCAGGCGATACGCCTCTACTACCAATTCTACAACGTTGATACCGACCGCTATCATCTGGCGGATGGCTACCATCAGGTCATGCTTTCAGCCCGCGAACTCTCGCCGGAGCTGCCAGAGAAGGCGCAGACCTGGGTCAACCAGTATCTACAGTTCACGCACGGCTATGGCGTGGTTATGAACTTCGTCTCGACGAAAATTGGTGGAGGCTTTCCACAATACACCTTGGAGAACGTCCCAGCCGAGTCCAACTTTGGACTGACTATCAATCAGCCCGCTATCTATTATGGGCAATCAATGCTGGGGTATCGCATTGTTGCGACGGATATCAAGGAGTTCGACTACCCCAAGGGCAATGACAATGTTTACACCAGTTACACTGGAAAAGGGGGAATACCTTTAGACAGTATCTGGAAGCGGCTTCTGTTCGCCTGGAACAAGACTGACGTCAACATTCTATTGACTTCCTATCTCAAGCCCGAGAGTCGGATTCAGATTCATCGAGACGTTCGCGAGCGCGTCGCCGAAATCGCTCCCTTCCTGCGTCTCGACAATGATGCCTACGCTGTCTTGAGTGAAGGCAGGCTGTACTGGATTCAGGATGCCTACACCGTCTCGAATTACTTTCCGTACGCGAATCCGCAGCGGAGCACACAATCTCGACCTGCGATGGAACCCGGACTTGGTTTCGAGCCAAGGGTCAAGGCCCAGGACCCCGAGGCAGGGGGGACCGAAACCCACTCGATGGCGCCCTACGACGGGCTGAACTACATTCGAAACTCTGTGAAGGCCGTCGTGGATATGTACGACGGAACTGTGCGCTTCTACGTCATGGATCCTAAAGATCCCGTTCTCGCCGTCTATCGGCGGGCATTTCCCAATGTGTTTAATGACCTAAATAAGATGCCCGAGGACTTGAAGAAGCATCTGCGCTACCCGGAGGATCTCTTCACCGTCCAGGCCAACCAGTACAGCACCTTCCACATGACGGATCCCCAGGTCTTCTATAACCGGGAGGATCTTTGGACAGCGCCGATGGAAAAGTACGCTGGCGAGGTCCAGCCCATGAGGCCGTATTATATCCTGGCGAAGCTTCCCGGGAGCGATCAGCTTGAGTACCTTTTGATGACGCCTTTTACGCCGCAAAACCGCGACAACATGATCTCCTGGATGGCCGCGAGATCTGATTTTCCCGACTATGGAAAAATGCTGTTTTACCAGCTTCCGAAGGAGAAGCTAATCTATGGACCCAACCAGATCGAGGCGATGATCGATCAGAATACGACCATTTCACAGCAGCTTACCTTGTGGAATCAAAATGGATCACGTGTCATCCGCGGGAAGGAGATCGTCACACCGATCGAGAACTCGTTCCTCTATGTTGTGCCGTTGTACCTTACCGCAGAAGGCACGAACTTCCCTCAGCTGAAGCGCGTGATCGCAGTCGCGGGTGACAAGGTCGTCATGGAGCCCACGCTCGACGAGGCGCTCGGTGCCCTCTTCGGCACGCAGCCGGCCGCTGCGCAAGCGCGTGCAGCGCAAACCACCGGCGCTGCGACCGGGACTACTACCCACCAGCTAGATTCTGGTCAGGCGAGAACGCAATTTGAGGACGCTCAAAAAGCGATGCAGCAGGGAAATTGGGACAAATTTGGCAAGGCGATGGAAGCCCTAAAACAGCTGTTGGCCAACCCGCCAACGTAGGACACGTCGCTGGCCCTGCCGAAGTAGGATCATTTGATTACGGGTGGCTCGGGTCAACAACAAGCTCCAGCAAAGGGCTGCCCGCAAATAATGAAGCGGTGTGACCCGTTTGTCCCTGCAGACGGCGTGACCGGTGACCGAACGATTTTGTAGTAACTCCCGCCCAAATTCAAGTGAGATCGCGCGTGCAGATATTTTTTCATCGTTTGTTAGCATGGCCGTCCGGGCGTCCGGACGCGGCTGGTCAGGAACTCAGCGTTGCCTTTAGCGAAACCGCCATAGACCTCGATGAGTTTGCCCGCTTACTCAATAGTCGTAACCCCGCCGATCTAAAAACGATTGCGCGTGCCATGAGCAAGTCGAAAGACATTTCGAAACAACCATGAGCCCTAACTCCCGGAGTAACTTTCATGATCAAAGACGTAATCCTCAATCTAGAGCATAACAAATCTCGGGACAGTGTTCGTGATTATGCAATCACGCTTGCGGAAGCGTTCAGTGCTCATCTGACAGGCGTTGCTTTTACAGATGGCACGAACAATCTCGTTTCCCTCATGGCAGAATTCTCATCCGTTCATATTGCAGACCTACTGACTATCGAACAAGAGGTTGCAAGAAATGCAATCGAACGCTATGAGGCGGCGGTCAAAGGCCGCCTTCTCTCGGTTGAGCATCGATTGGTTATGCAAAGCTCTGTTGGAGCGCCCGTCAAATTTTCGACGATGGCGCGACGTTACGACCTAAGCGTAATCATGCAATCAGGCGATGAAAAATGGTTCAATAATGACAGAATAATTGAATCGACACTGTTTGAATCTGGAAGGCCTATTCTTGTTGTCCCTTACATCCAGGCCGATGAATTGAAGCTTGATCGAATAGTGTGTTGCTGGGACGGAAGCCGCGCTGCAGCACGCGCGTTCAACGATGCCCTTCCATTGCTCCAGAAATCCAAAGTTGTCGAATTGCTCATCGTCACCAACGGAAAGACCGCAAAAGAAGGGGTGAATCGCGGCGTCGAAATCGGCAGTCACCTTAACCGTCACGGTATAAGGGTTTCCATCGAAATAATTCAGGCTGAGGATATCGACGTCACTAATGTTATTCTGTCGCGTGTCGCAGATACTTCGTCGAGCATGATCGTTATGGGGGGATACGGGCATTCGCGGTTACGCGAATTCATACTTGGCGGCGTGACACGCGGCGTACTGGCTACGATGACCGTTCCCGTTTTTATTTCGCATTAGGCCGTGAACTGCAGAGCGGAATAGCGGCTGGCGCGCCGAGAACAGCGAGATAATTTCCTTCGTTCCGTCGATTAGCGTTGAGTCAGCCACAAGATTTAGCAGCTTTTCGGGCGAAGCTCGATCAAGAAGGATCGCTCCCTTCTACGACCACGAGCACCTCAAATTCGCTTGATGGAAACCGCCGAGCAACCTCCTTAAGTACCAAATACGCGCTGTTCCTCACTCGCAGGGTCAAATAGCACTCTAGTTCGAGCTTCTGACTGCACTCCGTAAAACGTTACCCCCGTCGCGATAAATCCAAACAGGGGCCATGGCCAATATGATGCTGGGTTCGATAGCCATGCTGCGAACACCTGCCACGTTCCCTGAATCTCGTAAGATGGCGAATGGATAAATCCGAGAAGTACACCCGGCTATAGCGCCGAACAGCGAGATGATGACCAAGGCGTGTTGAGTCTCGCGATTCCAAAGCAATGGGTTCATTTCGCTTCCTCATACCCCGCGGCCACAATTCAGTTCTCCGATAGCCGTCCCCGCGGCCCCAGTACAATTTCGCTTGCTTGAACAGATCGGCCCCCTATGAGGCTGCATCTCGTGGCCGGTATGCTTCCCTCCTGCCAGCAGCCTTCGGTGCAATAATCGCCCAATGAGGCGTTCGTTCCGCCGAATTACAGCGCGACGGCTGGTCTGGGCAGTCTTCGAACCTCTACGCGGCGCGCGGTTTGCGCACAGGTTGCTCGTGGGTTGCCTTTAACGCAATGCCGTTTGCGCGAATTGTTGATTGCGGGCGGGCCACCTTACCTGCATGAAGAGGGATTTTCCTTTTGCAGATTATAACTTTGACGGCATGGCCCCCCAATAATCTGTTTTAGTCAAGGGTGCGGCGGAAACGCGTCACCGCCACCGTCATCGCCAGCAGCATTAGCGCCAGCAGGTCGATTGAATCATATTGCAGATTTTCCAAAGTCGCGCCCTTTAGCATAATGCCGCGAACAATCCGCAGGTAATGCGTCAACGGCAAGCCCTCTCCAATATATTGCGCCCAGACTGGCATGCCGGCGAACGGGAACATAAAGCCTGACAAAAGAATGCTCGGCAGGAAAAACATGATGGACATCTGCATCGCCTGCAACTGATTTTTCGCAATTGTAGAAAAGGTGTAACCGATCGCGAGATTGGCGGTAATGAACAAAGTGCTGAGCGCTGCGAGCAAAGTCAGGCTGCCAAGCAACGGCACCCCGAACAGAATCACGCCGATGCCGATGATCAGTGTGGCCTGGATGAAGCCGACTATTACGTAGGGTACGATTTTGCCAAGCATCACCTCGATCGGAGTGATCGGCATCGATAACAGGTTTTCCATCGTTCCGCGCTCGATCTCGCGCGTCACCGAAAGTGCCGTGAAGATTAACATGGTCATAGTCAAGATGGTGCCGACCAGGCCTGGAACGATATTCAACCGCGAGGACGACGCCGGGTTGTAGCGGGCGTGGACCCGGATTTCAAATGGCGGGGAAGGATGATCGCCTACAAACAGGTCGTGCGCCAGCGCGGTCTGCACAATGACGCTCAGCGCCGATAGCGCCGAACCGGCCGCTATCGGATCGGTGGCGTCGGCCGCAACCAATAGTGCTGGATCATCGCCGCGCCGCACCGCGCGTTCGAAGCCGCGCGGGATTTCCACGCCGAACAGAACCTTACCCGATAGCAGCAGATCGTCGAACTCCGTGACATCGTGCACTTCCCGGGTGAAGTGGAAGTAGGCGGTGTTTTGCAGCGCCTTGAGAACCGAACGTGCAAGGTCGCTGTCTTCCTGTAGCAGCACGGCTGTAGGGAGATTGCGCGGCGTGGTGTTGATAGCGTAGCCAAACAACAATAGTTGCAGGACAGGGATCATCACGATCATCGCGAACGACACCCGATCTCGCCGCAGCTGGATGAACTCCTTGACCATCATCGCATAGCAGCGCCGCCAGAAGCCAAATCTTCTCTCGGGAATGCCTTCGGCGACCATGTCGGCACGGTTATCTTCATCGCTCATTGGAAATTATCTTTCGAGCGGGTCATCAGTTCGATGAAGACATCCTCGAGCGAGGGCTCGCTGTGCTGCCAGTGCACGCCGTGTTGTTCGCGCAACGGCGCAATCGTGGCATCGAGCGCTGACTTGTCTCGGCCGGAGACATGTAGGCTGGTGCCGAACGGCGCCACCATGTCGATGCCGGGCTTGCCGGAAAGGGCAGCAGAGAGCGTGGTTAGATTGTCCCCGGTGACGGTATAGGTGGTCAGTGCTGATTTTGCGATCACCTCGTCAACTGTTCCGTGAACGAGTACATGACCATAGGCGATATAAGCGATCTCGTGGCAGCGCTCCGCCTCGTCCATGTAATGGGTGGAAACCAGCACCGTCAGACCTCGCGCCGCCAGTGCGTGGATCTCGTTCCAGAAATCGCGTCGCGCCTTGGGATCGACGCCGGCAGTCGGTTCGTCCAGCAGCAACAGTTGCGGATTGGACAATGTGCAGGCGCCGAGCGCAAGGCGCTGCTTCCAGCCGCCGGAGAGTTCGCCCGCGAGTTGTTCTTCGCGACCATTGAGGCCAAGCCGTTTGATCATCTCGCGCGCCGTGGCTCGCGCATCGCGAACGCCATATAGCCTTGCGACGAACTCGAGATTTTCGCGCACCGACAGATCCTGATATAGCGAAAAGCGCTGGGTCATGTATCCGACCTGACGCTTGATCTTGTCGGCATCGCGGCGAATGTCGTAACCGAGGCAAGTCCCTTCGCCGCTATCGGGGGTCAGCAATCCGCAGAGCATGCGGATGGTGGTGGTCTTGCCGGAGCCGTTGGGGCCGATAAATCCGTAGATGGTTCCGCGCTTAACCTGCATAGACAGGTCATGCACCACCTCGCGCCCGCCGAATGATTTTGAAAAGCCATGGACGTCGATCGCGATATCAGCCCTGGAAGGGGTCGTCGCCGTCATCGTCGGTCCGCAACGGGCGTCTTGGGAATGAGATAAACACTGACCGGCTGACCGACGCGCAGGGAGTCGGGTAGCGCGGGCCGTGCCTGAATCAGATAGACGAGCTTGTTCCGCTCATCGAGGCTATAGATCACCGGCGGGGTATATTCAGCCGAGGTGGCAATGAAATAAATCTTTGCGGTGAGACCAGAAGCGCAGTTATCGCAGTTGATGCGAACTTCGTCACCGATCGAAATCTTGGGCAAGTCCGGTTCAGCGACGTAAAATCGCACTTTCATGTTGCCTGGCGGCATGATCGAGAGCACCGGCCGCATGGCCGGCACCGTCTCGCCAACGCGAAAGTAGATCTGCTGAACAGCGCCGCTCACAGGCGCGTAGCCGATGCGCCGCGCCAGCCGGGTCTGTGAAGTGTTGACCTGCGCGTCGGCCACCCGCAGCGCCGCGACGGCAGCGTCGAGAGTGGCCTGGGTACCGGCTCCGGTCTTGCTCAGGGCGGCAGCGCGGTCATAGCTCTGCTGGGCATTGGCCAGCGTAGCGTTGCTCTGATTGAGATTGGCCTGCTGCAGGTCATCGTCGACGGCGTAGAGTTCTTCGCCGACCTTGACCTCGTCGCCTTCCCGTACATTGAGCTTTGTCACCCGTCCGGACTCATCGGGGCTGACAAAAATCATGTCGACCTCGACCCAGCCCTGATAGCCGGGATCACGGTGGCCATTGCAACCTGATACCGCGGCAGCGACGGCCAACGCAGCCAGCGTTCTCATCATTTTATGGGGCACGGGCCAGCGATCCAACTAGTTGGTCCGAAAGCGGCTAACCGCCCGCTTTTCTCGGTTGATATGCTCTTATTAGCTTATTTGCTTGGCGCAGCGCCGATCGACGATAATCGATAGAGCCAGCCGTCAGTCAGCTTCATCAAGGGACGGCCGCGGCTCGCTAAACCCGTGCTGGTTTGCAAATCGAAGAGCATCGATGATCAGCTTTTTCGCCTGCCCAGGCGCATCATCGTGGGTGTAGTCAAACCGCAGCAGAGAGGCGAACGACTCGACATCTAGTGCTTCGAGCTTGTCCGCGAGTTCTTTCGGATTCATTGACTGTCCTCAGAGGTAGACCACTGATTAGACGCCCTCGGCACTGCGCAACGATCCGACCCAAATTACAGTAGAAGGAACGATAAACTCCCGCACCGCCCAATGGCTGCCTCTAGCGGTGCAAAAGCGTGCCGGCTTGCGCCTCAGCCTTCTCTCTTATCATATTTTGAGGGAGACGGCTGCACCGCACTTGCTGGATCTGATGCAGGGAACGAGCCGCCGACCAACCGAGCCTTGAGCTTGGCGTCGAATTCACGATCCGCCTTGATCGCCTCACAGGAGGCTTCCGAGTACTTATCAAACGGTGCGGGATCGAACTTATCGCTCATTCAAAAAAGTTTCCTCTGGATACTGAGCTGGTTCAGTGGAGTCCGATGAAGCTAGTGCATTAACTTATCAACACCAGATGTGGACTATCCAAAACGCGTTGGAACGCTGATTTAATCTGACACATGCGTACGTGAGAAGCCGAAGCGCCGTATTTAGCGCCCGAGCGTTAGGATGGCCGGCCGACAGGCGAAACGTTTGACTTTCGCTCAGACCCGTGCGACCGGAGTTCGATTGCCATAATAGTTATTAAAGTGGTTCTCGTAAGCGCGATCCACCACCGTGGAGGCCTCGTAGGTTGGCGCGTCCTTCACTCGTTGTCGAACGACATTCAGATCAACCTGCCTGTTTGTCCAGTCGATGTCTTTGATCGAGCGCGGCGAAACTAGGATCTTTCTACCCGGCCACCAATTCCTGGTATCGACTACGAGATAGTGAATGCCCCAGTCGGCGTCTTCCACCAGAACGTCCGCGACGTGCCCGATCTCACCATCGCTGGCATGAATGTTGTACCCGGCAACTTCTTTGACGCTGCGCAGATGCAGATCATTATCCTCCTGCTCTTCGGCGGCTATCTCTTCCGCCCGGCGCAGCGACTCGCCGTAAGGCACCGGCGTCATATTACCCGCTCCCCAAGTGTAACCGCCCATATAGAGGCCGCTGCTCCAGTAGGGGTTCCAGCCATAGTAATCGTAGGTATTGGTCTCCATCTGCCTCGACACCGGCAGATCGGTATCGACACCCGGGCTGTCCTTCACTTGCTGCTTCGTCAGCCGGACCGAGAACTGATCACCGATCGCACTGAAATGCCCCAGCACGGACGGCGGCAACAGCACTTTACGGCCGGACAGCCACGAGCCAGCATCAATTACCAGCCAGCGAACCAGCCACGTATCATCGTCAAAGAGAAAATCGGTCACTCTGCCAAGCTGACCATCACTCGCGCCGATCGTATATCCAATGATTTCCGATGAGTTTCTCAACATAGCTCAAGTCCTTCGGCGTTTCCGCGTGTCTTCGATGGCATTGTGTAAGGTGACGCAAAAGTCACATCAATTGCTGATTTTCTGGGAGAGATGAGCCTTCCAAAAAGCATCGACTTTCGGGCTTTCCTGATTGAACTGTTCGGTTGTCATGGATTGATCGTGGGTCACCTGCGGCGCGGCACTCATCGTGTTCCGCGTCGCGTCAAGGACCAGTAAATTCGCTTTCGGCGTTATCTTGAAATCCTCCCAGGGAACCGGGATGTATTTTTCACCGATCCCGAAAAGGCCGCCCCTCGCGACCACGAGATAGGCAATCTTGCCGGTTTGCGGGCTCATCACGAGGTCATCGACACTGCCGAGGGCCTCGTTTTGAGGCGTACGCACATCCGTGCCAAGAAGCTGGTCAGAACGGAACGAATTGCTGTTGTCTGTCACGGGCTGCGCGCCGGCGATCTCCTCCTGCCGCCAATGCTGCTCCCCCACCCTCGGCGCTCCGCTGCCGTGTAAATCGGCCACGTAGAGGGTGTAGATATTCTTGGTCGTCGCCAGGACATCCTCACACGGCTGCTGCTGGCCCTGCCGGGCGAGGATGTTTGCCGCGGCAACGAGGGTTCTCACCTCATATCCCGGGCGTACATTTGGATAACGGGTCCGGTTAGCCAAGGGATATGGACCCATAGCATAGCCATAACCATATCCCATGTCGCCGACTGGATAACCGTAGGCATCCCCGGACCCGCCCAGCCAGTAACCGTCTTTCTGCATCTGTTCGTGGAATACACTCAGGTCGTTCAGACAACTCGCAGCAGGCTTTACAGCCGGCGTGACCGCTTTGTCACCGGAAGATGATGTATGCGTCGCCGTTCCCGTGACGAGGGGCTCGGCCGCGAAGGTAGGTGCCCCCAGCCCGAGGCAAAGGAATGCAGCAACGGGACCAACGATTGTTGAGTTTTTCATCTTATCTGCTTCCGTTGTTGCCGTTCCGACCAACGTCAGACAGGATTGTCGTTACGTCATCAGCAAAACCACTATAGTGCCGCTGGCGGACTCGAGCAGCCTCGGAAACTACTCAGTTCGCCGAGCGGGTCGATCAGGCAATGAACCTGCGCGAACTCAGCCCCGGCTCACGTCCCAGCGGAGGTGGATTCCTGAATACGATCCTGCGCCGATAACCGCCGAGCTCACCTGCGTACTGTTAATGGAGCTAACTCAAGCCATCGAACGGCCGCCACCGAAGACTCAATCCGCTGGAGAGGTGCATTGCACAAACACCTTTAAAACGGATAGCCCTGAGGCATCGGTTGGCTTCAAGTCGATGATGATCACGAGTTGCGTGAGGCGATGCGCGCCGTGCTTGAAGACGATAGCCATAATGTTGAAATGAGGCGGCCTCGCCCCGCCTAACTTGCGGATAAAACCGCGATAAGGCTACCGATCCGCCTCGGTCGGCACCTTGGCTCGTCTTGGATTTCTGCATCATGAATCCAACGGAAGACGCAAATGCACACGCCGAACGAAGGCCCCCTGGTCATACGGCAGCATCTTCTCGTACCCGGCGTGACATTCTTATTAGTCCGATAGTTTCTCGGCAAAAGCGGAACGAAGCTCATATGGGCGTATTGGTGCAGTCTAGGGCCGCTGGACGGCCAAACGTTTCATGAAGGAATCCTAACAATGAACACCCATAGGTTATTGATAGCGGTCGCCGCTATAACTCTCGTAGCCGGGACCGGCGGCGCTTTCGCCCAACAGGCTGCGGCACAGAAGCCGGTCACCCCAATCATGGGCCACGATACAAACCTGACGTTCGATACCTCGCCCGGCGATCATGCCCGGTTACGCGAAATCTTCGGCAAGGACCGCTCTGCAAGGAAGGTCGATCACGTCAAGTTCAGCCTGGCCGTCGGTGCGATTGTGCCACGTTCGGTTCGCCTCGTCGCGCTTCCTCAAACCATAATTGCCATCCAGCCGACGTGGCGCGGGGATGAATACTTCAGGGTTGGACATCAGATTGTTGTCGTGGACTCGCAGTCAAAGGAGATCCTGGGGGTCCTTGCGATATAACATGCGATAAATCGAGAAGCCGGTCGGGGCCATGCGGTGTAACGCCCGTATGGTCTTCTGATTGAGAATAATGCAGAGAAGTTAACCGGCCTAACTTAGGCCGTGAACTCGGGCGGACGGCTCGCCGATTCGATGGCTTACCAAATTCCGCGTCGCCGCGAACTGACACCATGTGCCATATGCCGCCATAAATGATCGGTCAGGCCGGTCAACTTATCGCCGACGTTGATGGGGTGTAACTAGAGCCGCTGCGGACACGCAAACGCCAAAGGACGTTTGACAAGCGTCTTGGCGCGTTCCGCAGATTGTAATGCTCCGCCGATCAGTCGCTTTTCGCGCTCATCCCGGAGCCCTCGGCGGCGAGGCAGGTCCAGACTACCCATGACTGGCGTTAACAGATTGTTGAAGTCGTGTGCGACGCCCCCGACCAACTGGCCCATCGCTTCCAATTTCTGCGACTGCCGCAACTCTTCGCGCAACGATTCTCGATCCTTCTCGGCTTGCTTTTGCGCGCTCAAACCTAGAAGCAATGTTGACAGGGACCACCAACCGCACACTGTGAGCTTTTCGACAATAGCTTCCAGATCACGAGCAGAGTCGCCTGTTCGAAACACCTCCTCCATCGGATTTTCGGCGTGCGGCATGTGGGTTCAATCAGAACGATACAGCCTATGCGAGCCACAGAATTTCTCGCCCGTGTCGCCGGGCTTGGCAGTTCGTCCCCAGTGTTCCGTTGCACGCCGGTTATAGGCGACAACAACGCCTTCCAAAATGCAGACAAAAGCAGCGGCGGGCAGCACCTCGATCAGGTCCTTCGACCTCCATTTAAATTGCTGTTGCGAGGTTGGCATCGTGGCCAACTGTAATAGCGGCGTGGCAGGTTGCGGACAACAGCACTCATGGATTGCGGACGAAGGCTCTCCGCGGTTGCACCGTGTCCTTCGTGACAAACCCAAAATCAATAACGGAGTAAGGCCCGCCTTTCGGCTGGCCTTACTCCGTTTAACATTACTCGGACACCATCCGGTACAGGTTGTCCATCAGTGGAGACACTGATGCCTCACAATCAACGCAACGAAGCTACTTCTTCGCTGGCATCGCAGCGGGAGCCGAAGCAGTTCCGGCTTTGGCACTGCCAACGGTTGGAGCTGTTTTGTCCTGGGTACTGCTGGCCTTTTCCGGGCCCGAGTTGACGTCAGCAACGTCGAAACGGACGCTGTCCTCGACACTCTTCAAGGCTTGGTTCCCCTCATAATACTTGCCGGAATCGATCAGTTGCGCCGCGGTATCGATCCCGCTGATGGTCTTGTCGAGCGGAGCCACTTCCATTACGAACGCTACGTTGATTTCGGAGAGCTTGAGAGTTTCCATCGCCTGTTTGTGGTCTCCCTTCTTGAGTTGATCATTGGCTTTCGCTACGCCCGCCGCCTTGGCTGGGGTCGCGACGAAATCCTCGCCCAACGTGAGACCACCATCAACCGGTAGCCATGCGGTCGGTGTCGTGCTTTGCATTGGCTTATCGCCCGCGCCTTGCGTTGCAGTCCGCTGGGCCACGCCCGTCGGCGGCTTAAGGGAAGCCTCAGCTTTCATAAAAGCGGAGTCATCGGTCTTGGCCTTCGCAATTGATGCTTTCGCTTCATCAACGTATTTCTTGGCTTGATCCGGTTGACCATCAAAAATCGCAAGACGTGCCAAGCGCACATCCTGGAACGCCTTCCGTCCATCGGCCGAAAGCTTGCCGAGTTCCTTGTTGGCATTCTGTGTGACGGCCGTTGGTTGAGTCGTACTTGCTGCCGGACTCCCGCCTGGTTGTTCTGCGGCCAGAGCAGCGCACGATCCCAGTATAGCAGTGGTCGCAAGGGCGACGGCCAGTGACTTCATCTTAAACATGTTTATCTCCCATTTTCTGAAATTTTGTTGCTACGCAATCAGCGAATTGATGATTGCGGCAACCATTCAGACAAGCCAGCGAGACAGGAATAGTTCAACGACCTTAGGAATTCGCTCGCCAACGGCAGGCTCGGAAAATACCTACTACGAGATGAGTCGTGCGACTGAAATGCCTCGTTCGCCATAATTGCAAACCCAAATCGCCGGACCAGCGACGACGATACCGCTATCCTAAATCCAGACAATCCTCAGCACCGCATGGTTCCTAGGTACTTTCCGAACCTACCGAGGTGGCATCACCCCGCCTATTCCTCCGGATAGTCTCGCAAGACGGCATCCGGGCTGCCCGGTCAACACCGGGAGCGCTCCCGGGAAGTAGCTGGAATAGACTCTCGTAACTAAAAGCCCTGTGCATCAATTGTTTGGTAATTGGCTCGATCTGGCTAGAGGGTGGTCATGAATGCACGATACACGGTTGTCGGCTGCTGCTTCGTCGCGGCGGCCATATTGCTGATTGTCTCTGCGAATTCCAACGGCGGCAAGGATGAATGCCGCAATTGGTCCGCCCGTTCAATAATGAGCCTGTTCACGCCCTGTGTTGCGAAGGTCGAAGTGAACGACCCCCTCAACATCGGTACCGCCGTTGTCAAACAGCCAGACAGCGAAGCCAAGCGCTAAGATCGCCGGCAGGTAATCCCCTGGCCCGAAGTGTCCAACAAGCTATGGGATTGACGGCTGAGTGCCGGTTATCCCTGATCCGCGGTCCGATCGACATAGCACTCCTTCCCGCGTCGTGCCCGCGCATGCCATCTCTCGGCCCCGGCGCGAACAACCAATAGGTACTTTCCGAACCTACCGGAGCAACGTCGCTTGTGCGTAGCTGGGCGAAGACAACCGTACCAATAGCCAACGCGATCGAATCCTCATCGAGAGCAACGCTTCTGCGGCATCGGTACGGCCAGCCTCGTTTCTTATAGCACTGAAAGGCGTCGCGCCATGTTCTCGGATTCCTACCTTCTGTACCTCGTCCCCGCTCTACTGATCTTCGCTTTCATCATAATCGGGGCAAGCGTGAGGATCCTGCGCGAATACGAGCGCGCTGTCGTTTTTACGCTCGGCCGATTCCAGAGGGTCAAGGGTCCCGGCCTCGTGCTGTTGATTCCGTTCTTTCAGGAAATGGTCCGAGTGGATCTGCGAATTCAGGTTATCGAAATACCCACCCAGGATGTGATCTCGCGCGACAACGTTTCGATGAAGGTTGACGCGGTACTCTACTTCAACGTGGTGAACCCCGAACGAGCCATCATCCAAGTTCAGCACTACCTTCCCGCCACCAACATGCTCGCTCAAACCACCCTGCGCGCCGTGCTGGGGCAACATGAGCTCGATGAAATGCTGTCGGAGCGTAAAAAGCTCAGCGCCGATGTGCAAAGTATCATCGACAGCCAGACCGAAACCTGGGGAATCAAGGTGAGCAATGTCGAGATCAGAACCGTCGAGTTGACCGAGAATATGATACGCGCCATAGCCAAGCAGGCGGAAGCAGAGCGCGATCGCCGCGCCAAGATCATTCATGCCGAAGCCGAGTTCCAGGCTTCGCAGACGCTGGTCAACGCCGCCAGGATACTTTCGAGCATCCCTGCAGCTATGCAGCTTCGATACCTTCAGACACTGACGGAGATCGGCGCCGAGCAAAATTCGACTGTCGTCTTTCCAATGCCTATCGATATCATCAAGCCATTCCTGGAGCTTATTGAGAAGCCCGGCAAATCGTCCGCTACAAATGGCGCCGAGGTCCCGCATGTGGCAAACGTACCGTTGAGTTCGTGAAGGAGTGGTCTACTTCGCACTGCCGCGCTCAATGCGACAATCACTCCGGCGTAGCCGACAGCTTTATTTCATAGCGACGAAAGCGAACTTAGATGACGGACACGGCGTCAAAGCCGCTACTCGCCCCACGGAAATCGCCATGGCTGAGCATCCGGACCATTTTGATCGTCGCAATTACAGCTTTGGCCATCGGGTTCATCCAGGAATACCGGTGGCGGACGATTACGCCAACCAAAACAAATCTCGATTTCGCCGAGCAAGCAATCCAGACTGGCGACAATCAAACCGCAATAACATTATTCGGCAAACTTGTGGCTCGGAACAATCCAAATGCCGAATACTGGCTCGGACATATGAATGAGATTGGGCTCGGCATCGCACGCGATCCGACGAAAGCCATAGAACTCTACAAAGAAGCAGCTGAACAAAATATTATCGCAGCCGAAGCGCGCCTCGGTGAAATATACCTGAACGGCGAATTGATACCACCCGACTACAGTCAGGCAAGATCTTACCTTGATCGAGCCGCTTATCATGGCGATTCTCATTCAGCGATGCTGCTGGGTCAAATATATCGTGCAGGGATTGGAACGGCCATAGATGAGAAGCAGGCCTACGCCTGGTCGGAGGTTGCCGCGATGGAAGGAAGCGATTTTGCAATACGCGAACGAAATTCGGCCCTTCGCGATCTCACCCAAAGCGACAAACAAGCCGCGGTCGCTCAGGCACACGAAATGCTGATTGAAATCAAACGACAGACTGCGGCGATTCATGCCCCGAAGTGAAATGAAAGCCGGCGGATCTAGTTTGATGTCCAGGAACTCCTGATCCAATTGTTCGAATATTGACCGTTCTCAGCCACGGTTCAACTCACAAAAGCCAAGCATCGTGAAGGTTCGAAGCCGATATGTTAAATAACATCATTGTCTGTGTCGTTGACTTTTCCGCTCGCTATCGTTGGCCGGTTATCATCGTTGGAAGTCTGTTGATGGTTGCAACCGCGTGCTTCGACTATGTCCGGTTTACCATTACCACTGACGTCGAAGCGCTGATATCCCCGAGCCTGCCCTGGCATCAGCGTCAAATCGCCATTACCGATGCTTTTCCACAAAACGGCATTGCGGCCGTGATCAGCGCATCGACAGCTGAAAATGCCGAGCAAGCGACCAACGCGTTGGCGCAGCAACTTCAGAAGCGTCCGGATTTGTTCCGGACAGCGACGCAGCCGGACAGCGGCGAGTTCTTCGAACAGAATGGCCTGCTGTTCGCTACCCTCGCCGACGTAAAACGATCGGTCGATGGCCTGTCGAAAGCTCAATTCCTGGTTTCGTCGCTGGCCAGCGACCCAACGTTGCGCGGAGTGATGAAGGCGCTATCGTTCGCGGCTCAGGGCGTCGAGGGCGGAGAAGTCAAGATCGATCAGCTTGTCTGGCCGCTTTCGCTCGCTGATAAAACGCTAAGTGAAGTGCTGTCTGGCCATGCCGCGACATTTTCATGGCAGGAACTCATGAACGGAGAAGCGGTGCAGTCCCGGCAACTCCGTCATTTCATCGAGATCAATCCTGTTCTTGATTTCGGAGCGCTGCAGCCGGGCGGCAAAGCAACCGCGGGAGTTCGGCAAGCGGCATCTGATTTGGATCTCGGCGGCAAATTCGGCGCAAAAGTCGATCTTACCGGCGAAGTGCCGATGAATGATGACCAGTTTTCGGTGATCCAGGACAGTGCGCTGCGCGATACCTTGACCGCACTGTTTGGCGTGTTGATCATCCTTTGGTTTGCCCTTCGCTCATGGAAGATTATCGCTGCGGTATTCTTCAGCCTGCTGGTTGGGCTGTCGGTCACGTCGGCACTCGGCCTTGCAATGGTCGGTGCATTTAACCTGATCTCGATCGCTTTCTTCGTGCTGTTCGTCGGTTTGGGCGTCGATTTCGGTATTCAGTTCAGCGTACGTTACCGAACCGAGCGTCACGAGCAAAAGGACCTGCGCAGCGCCCTGAGAAGTGCGGCGCGCAAGGTCGGCGCTCCTCTTACATTAGCCGCGACCGCTACTGCGGTAGCCTTCTTTTCGTTTATTCCTACCGAATACAAGGGGCTTTCGGAATTGGGGCTGATTGCCGGATGCGGCATGTTGGTTGCCTTTCTGTGCAGCATCACCCTGGTTCCCGCGATGCTGGCGCTGCTCAATCCGCCGGGTGAACCGGCGTCGGTCGGCTTTACCGCGTTGGCGCCGCTGGATGACTTCCTGCAGCGGCATCGCGTCGCGGTTATCGCGGGCACCATCATCGTGGTATTGGCCGGCATCCCCTTGTTGTTTCACCTGCCGTTCGACTTCAATCCGGTCAACTTGCAAAACCCGAACGCGCCATCGGTCAAAACCTATCGCGAACTACAAAAGAATCCGGAGACCAGTGGCAATGATGCCGAACTGCTCGCTCCGAGCCTCGGTCGGGCCGATCAAACCGCCAGCCGATTGGGAAGCCTCCCGACGGTTTCGCGCACGCTGACATTGAGCAGCTTTATCCCAACTGACCAGACCGAGAAAATTGCGGCGGTCGCATCCGCTTCGAGAGGCCTCGCATCAGCTCTCAATCCTTCCCAGCAACAACCAATGCCTTCGGATCAGGACGTGATAACGGCGATTCGTATTACCGCTGCGGATCTCCTCAAAGCCGCAGGAAACGCGTCGGGGCCTGGCGCCAATGCCGCGCGTCACGTCTCCGATTTGCTGACCCGTCTCGCCCAATCGGACGCTACTACGCGAACCAAGGCAATCGCTGCCATCGTGCCGCCACTCTTGATCGACCTTGCCCAGCTTCGGATGAGCCTCGACCCTAAGCCGGTGACGATCAAAACTCTGCCACCTGATCTAGTTCGCGCCTGGTTATTGCCCGATGGTCGGGCCCGCCTACAGATCCTGCCAAAGGGCGATCTCAACGATACTGACGTATTGCGTCAATTTGCAACCGCGATCCTGGCGGCGGAGCCATCGGCCACCGGCCCGGCGATCAGTTATTATGAATCCGGAAACACTGTCACTCGCGCCTTCATCGAAGCCGGCGCTCTCGCACTGATATCCATCGCCGTACTACTGCTTATAGCGCTCAGGCGCATCACGGATGTGCTACTGACACTTGTCCCGTTGCTGCTCGCTGGAGCTGTCACATTGGAGATCTGTGTGCTTTCCGGCCTTGCTCTAAACTTTTCAAATATCATAGCGTTGCCGCTGCTGCTTGGAGTCGGCGTCGCTTTCAAGATCTATTACATCATGGCATGGCGTGCCGGAAAGACCAGGTTGCTTCAGTCGACACTGACGCGGGCGGTGATATTCAGTGCCATGACCAACGCCGTCGCGTTTGGCAGCATGGCGGCGTCGAGCTATCCAGGCATGTCGGGCATGGGCAAGCTTATGGCCTTGGCGCTACTCTGTACGTTGGCGGCCGCGGTGTTGTTCCAACCTGTTCTGATGGGCAAGCCGCGGCAACTCGAACCGACTTCGCCCACACCCGGTCTATTGGCTGCGCCGGCAGAATAGGAGACTGAGCTGAGACGATTACGGCCCGAGTCGCGATACTTCAACTAACCGGCATTCGAAGGCTTTGAGACAATGGATCAAAGCCGGAACTGATGAAGTCTCTTCTGAAGACACCACCTCTTGAATCAATGGATATCAATATCGTCGTGGCGGAAATGGCCTATCCGCCGCAGGCCCCAAGCCCTGTTCGTTGCCCCTTAGCCTGACAAGGACTTTAGTCGCGCTTAGATCGTCGGACCACACATAAATGGCGACAGCTACCAGGCACGATACAATGCCGATCCAGAAACACGCGAATGATGAATTCGCCTCCAATGCGGTTGTCCGGCGGCGAATTTATTGCGGTTTTGATCTTGGCTGTTCATCGGTGCATTTCCGCCTCTACAGCAAGGGGCTCATTTTAGACCCTGCTCGACGTCTGGGGCAGTGAACATGTGGCGCGCAGACATACAAAGTGAAGGCTGAGTAGTTTCCGAGTCTACCGTACATCCGTCATTGCACCCTACCCTTCGATCCGAAGTTCACCGCTGAGGAACCCGCGCCCGCCGAGTAACAGCCTGCGCGCGACCCGCGGCGACGCACGCGTCCCGATCAAGCTCACCTCGCAAGGAGAATTCCGATGGAAAATACCGACACCGTCATTGCCGTATTCCATGAACATGCCGCCGCTGAAACGGCGATCAAGAAGCTGACTGCCGCCGGCTTCGACATGAAGAATCTGAGTGTTGTCGGCAAGGGCTATCATACTGACGAAAAGGTGGTCGGATTCTATAGCAGCGGGGACCGGATCAAGTTTTGGGGCTCGCGCGGAGCATTCTGGGGAGGCTTCTGGGGTTTGTTCCTCGGCGGAATATTCATGACCGTTCCTGTCATCGGACATGTTGTCGTGCTCGGATATCTCGCTACAATTCTGATCTCGGGCATCGAGAATGCTGTCGTAGTTGGTGGGCTCAGTGCGCTCGGTGCAGCGCTGTACAGTATTGGGGTACCGAAGGACAGTGTGATCCAATACGAAACCGCGCTGAAAACCGACAATTTTCTGGTGATGGCACGGGGCCCAGCGGCGGAAATCGCTCGCGCCAAGACGATTCTCGGTACCGCGAACCCGATCCGCGTTGACGTACATAAGGGCGTCAAAACGCCGGAGGCAGCCAACGCCGCTGGCGGCTGATCCTTTTGGTCATCGCAAATCAGAAAATGAGAAACGCGAGGAATTCGACGCCATGATAACCTTTGTCGTACCGATCGTGATCGGAATGCTCGTCCTTGCCGGAGCGGTGCCGGCGGCTGCTCAGTCTAAAAATGACCTGAATACATCGGTCGCGGCAAGCAACACCAACGATCCCGCGGCCGAAAGGAACAATTACACGAACAACGCGCAGGGTGAGATGCGCATGTGGGAGCAAAAGCTGAACGACTTCAACGCCAGGGTGGAGACCGGCGCTACAGAGGCGCAAACAAATGCCTCCAAGACTTTGGATAGCGCCTGGACCGAGACCAAGACGGCGTGGAACCAATTGGTGAAGGTGGGATTGAACGTGGGGACGGACGGGGTGACCGACTGGGGCAGCGCCAAAGTCTCGTTCCAGACCGCATCCCAAAAACTTGCCGCAGCCTGGAAGAAGGTCAATCCGGACGACAAATAGGTAACGCATCCAAGTCAACCCATGGAATTCTCGAACTTGGCGACGCGGCAGCAATTGCCGTAGCGGATTCCCACTATGACCGCGACTACCCGATTGTCCGTTGAAATTTCTACAGAAAAGGTAATCAATCGGCGCTGTCAATGTCGCCTTTTAAAATGGCCCACGAGTGCGAGGCACGCCTTGGGCTGACGAAATTCGGCCCAAATGCGATGACGGATTCAAGCAGCCACCCGTTTCGGATGGAGTTCGAAAAGTTCTGGCTGCCCGTTTCGTGGATGCTTGAGACTGCGATCGTGCTCGAACTTGCGCTCGGTCGATGGCGCCGTCTGTACACGAGGGCCGACCCCCATAACATCCAGCCCGAGCAATTCGCGATCTTCGTTGGGTTCTGCCGGAGGACAAGTAGGAGCTCGTCAAAGTGCTCCAGAAAAGTGGTCATACCATCGGCATGTGCGGCGACGGCGCCAATGACGCGCCAGCACTGCGCCACGAATATCTGCATAATCCATTCTCAACCAATAGGTCCAGTGGTTAACCGCGCGGTCCCGTTTCGACCGCTTTCTCGGTTCATTTGGTTCCGCGACGCCTGTGAATCGTTTTGCCATTGCGCATATCCAATACGCGGAATTTCAAAGCGATCGGTGGTGCGACAGTAGATCGACGGAGAACCAAGCCGTCCGATCGGCGCAAAATTGTTGATGTGAAATCGCGGACCAATTAAATGATCCGCGACATGAAACATAACCACTTCACCAATATACAGGGTATTTGCGCCCAGTTGCTCGGATTGGAATAGCCTACACTCAAGGCTGGCTTGCGCCTCTGCCAACCGCGGTGTTTTGATGTGCACAGAACCAGCGGTACGCAGGTTGGCGGCGGCTAACTCGCTTTCCTCCGGCGGGAATTCCACTGCTGAGATGTTCATGGCGGCGAGCAAATCCTCGGTCACCAGATTCACCACGAACTCACCGCTTGCCTCAATGTTTCTTGCGGTATCCTTTGACGACCCGTCGTCGCGGCGTCCAATGCTTATGACCACGTAGAGCGGATCACTTCCAACCGCATTGAAGAAGCTGAACGGGGCGAGGTTTACGAGACCGGCACTGCTGTGGGTGGTCACCCACGCAATAGGACGTGGGACGACCAAGTTGGTCAATATCTTGTAATTGTCGGCATTCGTGTGAATTGAGGGATCGATTTGCATCAGTGATATCGCCTTTCGCAATCTGAATTGATCCGCCGATTCCCTGCCATTTGATGATCTTCGTCAGGGATAAAACGAGCCCAATGAAGTTGAAAAGCAGGACTGGTGGTTTTGAAAGCTACCCTGGCGGCACCCATTCAACGCCACATCAAAATAAACGCAGCGCTCCCCCCAACTGCCACGTTGCTCCTCGCGCTGAGACTGGCAGTACTCAGGGAACGAGAACCGCGGCGCCTTCGAAGCGGCCTGCGCGGAGATCGGCAAGAGCATCGTTGGCCTTCTTCAGCGGATAGCTCGTGGTCTTGGTGATAATACCCATCTCGGGTACCTGCCGCAGGAAATCAATTCCGTCCTGTCGCGTGAGATTGGCCACCGATACCAGTTGCCGCTCTTCCCATAACAGCTCATAGGGAAAGCTTGGGATGTCGCTCATGTGAATACCCGCGCAAACGACGCGGCCGCCCTTGCGAACCGCCTTTAGTGCCAACGGCACGAGATCGCCAACGGTCGCAAAGATGATCGCGGCATCGAGGGGTTCCGGCGGCATTTCATCCGAACCGCCGGCCCATATCGCGCCGAGGCTTCGCGCGAAGGTCTGTGTGGCCACGTCTCCCGGTCGCGTGAAGCCGTACACCGAGCGGCCCTGCCACTTCGCTACCTGCGCGATGATATGGGCCGCCGCGCCGAATCCGTAGAGCCCAACCTTTTTCCCGTTCCCGGCAATCGTGAGGGAACGCCAGCCGATCAGGCCGGCGCAGAGCAAGGGTGCCAGCGAGACATCGCTACCGACTTCGCCGAGCGGGAAAGCAAAGCGGGCATCGGCGATTGTCGCAGTCGCAAAGCCGCCGTCACGCGTGAATCCCGTGAAGATCGGGTGATCGCAAAGATTTTCCCGATGTTCGCGGCAGTAAGGACAGGTACCGCAGGTGTGGCCTAGCCAGGGGATACCTACCCGCTCACCGAGACTCAGCCCTTCCACGCCGGTACCGATCGCATCGATCCGGCCGACGATCTCATGACCGGGAATGATTGGATATTTCGGGTTGGGCAGTTCGCCATCCAGAACATGCAAGTCGGTGCGGCAGACACCGCAAGCCATCACCTTGACCCGGATATCGCCCGGTCCCGGCTGCCGGTCAGGCAGATCGGTCCATACGAGGGGGGTCCTTGGCTTATTCAATACCATCGCCTTCATGGTCGTGTCCTTCACGATGAGAGGAGTTCGAAGACGCCGTTTAGGAAAGCAGGCGAAGGAGTTCTAGCTATCCGATATGTGTTTGAGCTTCTGCAGTACGCGCGGGAGAGCATTCGGTAGATCTTGTGCGATCAAGCCCAATCCATATTCCGTCGCCGCCGCGCCATGAAGCCAAACCGCCGCGGCCGCTGCCTCGAAGGGCGCCATTCCCTGAGCGAGCAGCGCTGCGACAAAGCCGGTCAAAACGTCTCCGGTCCCGCCCGTCGCAAGTTGCGCGGGCGCATTTGAATTCACAATCGCGCGTCCATCCGGGGCGGCAATGACCGTGTCAGGGCCTTTGAGCACCACCACGGCGTTGGATTGCTTCGCCGCGCTACGGGTGCGTTGCAGCTTGTCACCCTCGAAATGGAACAGCCGCATGAATTCGCCAGCGTGTGGAGTGAGTACGCACGGTCCGACGATCGCTTGAAACAGGTCCTGCGGCGCCTCGGCGAATGAAGTCAGTGCGTCAGCATCGAGCACTGTCGCCCGCTTGGTCGCGAGCGCTGCAAGGACAAACTGCCTGGTCGATGCATTAACACCGGCACCAGGCCCGATCGCGATGACATTACGACGCTTGTCGGACAACAAGGCCTCGAAATCAGACAATCCAACAAAGCTGCGAACGATCGCGTCGATCAGCGATGTCGCGTAAATGCTCCACACGCTGGCGGGCGCGGCGAGCGTCACCATGCCGGCTCCCGCGCGCGACGCGGCCATGGCGGTCATTCGGCTGGCACCCGTGATGGCTTCGCCACCCAGAATCAGGACTTCGCCACGCTTGTATTTGTAACCTTCGGGCTGCGGCCAGGGATAGCTGGAAAGCCACAGGTCGGGACCGTTTTCCCAGGTGTTGGGAGCGATCTCGTCAAGCACGCTGGTTGGTGTGCCAATGTCGGCCAACACGACCTCGCCGCAAAGCCCGCGCCCCGGATACAACAGGTGGCCAGGTTTCTTGCGAAAGAACGTCACGGTCAACTCGGCCGGCGCAGCGGCGCCAAGAATCATCCCGGACGCCCCATCAAGGCCACTGGGAACATCCACCGCGCAGACCGGTATGCGGCAAATCTTGAGCGCCTCGACCATCGCAAGCGCTTTGCCGTCCAGCGCACGCGAGAGACCCGCGCCAAAAATCGCGTCAATCACGATACCGGCGCCTTTGAGACTCTCGGGTGAGAATGGAACCAAAGGACCTTTCCAAAGGCTTGCGGCATGGACGGCCTCGCCGCTCAGCTTGTCGCGAGAACCGAGCAAGGCCAACTTGACCGGCCAACCCGCGTCCGCGAGGTGACGGGCGGCGACAAAGCCGTCGCCGCCGTTGTTTCCCGGCCCGCATAGCACGGTAACCGGCCGCATGAGCCATCGCACACCGACCGCCACCGCCACCGCGCCGCCGGCCGCTTCCATCAGGCCAAACCCGTCGATACCGCTGGCCTCGGTTGCCCGGTCGGCTTCCCCCATCTGGAGCGGCGTCAAGAGGGCAAGCTCGCCCTCTTGAGCTATCTTTTCCTTTGTCACCTCGCACACCTATCCAGCGGCTACCGCTTCAACCTTCTTCGAGGTCGGTACTTTCGATTGTTTGTCGTCCGATTTACCTCCGACAAAGTCGAGGACCACGCGACCGGCGACTTTTCCGTGCTTCAGTCTGTCAAAGATTTCATTGATCGCCGACAGAGGCTGCAGCTCGATATCCGCCTTGATTTTTCCTTCGGCGGCGAAAGCCAGGGTCTCGGCCATATCTTCGCGGTTGCCCACGAAGGAGCCACGGATGGTGATGCAGTTGGCGACTACATCAAATAACGGAACCGGGAAATCGCCCGGGGGTAGTCCGACCAGCACGCAGGTGCCGCGCTTGCGCGTCATGCCGACGCCCTGCTTGAACGCGCCGAGTGAGGGTGCCGTGATCAGAACGCCATGGGCGCCGCCGTCGGTGCCCTTCTTGACTGCCGCATCCGGATCGCCATGCTTGGCATTGACGACAAAATCGGCGCCCATCTTGGTGGCGAGCGCGAGCTTGCCGTCATCGATATCGACAGCGCAGACCCGAAGGCCCATGACCTTGGCATACTGAATGGCGAGATGCCCGAGGCCACCGGCGCCGGAAATAACAATCCACTCGCCGGGCCTCGCCTTGGTCTCCTTGATTCCTTTGTAAGTGGTAATGCCGGCGCAGATCAGCGGCGCGGCGAGCTTCGGGTCAAGTCCATTCGGGATATGCGCGACATAGTTCGGGTCGGCGATGACGTATTCGGCGAAGCCGCCATTCCTGGTATAGCCGCCGAATTGCGCATCCGCGCATACCGTCTCCCAGGCCGTGAGGCAATACTCGCAATGGCCGCAGGCCGAATAGAGCCAGGGCACGCCGACCCGGTCGCCTTCTTTGACAATCTTGACGCCAGCTCCGACCGCGGTCACGCGGCCAATGGCTTCATGGCCAGGAATGAACGGCAATTTCGGCTTGAGCGGCCAGTCGCCGGTCGCGGCATGGAGATCGGTGTGGCAGACGCCGCAGGCCTCCGTCTTGACTAGGATCTGGCCCGGACCGGGGGACGGAATGTCCCATTCCTGCTGCACCAGAGGTTTACCGAACTGCTCGACGACGGCGACATGCATTTTACCGGCCATTGGGTAGCTCCTATTGGTGGTTGGATTGATTTGTTTGGGCGACCGCTTCCGCTTAGGCGGCGGCTTTTGTCCCCAAGGCGCGTACCGCCTCGATCATCTTCGTCAGAACGGCCGCGGCGTCGCCGTAGACCATGTTGCAGTTGTCGCCGTAGAACAGCGCATTGACAATGCCGGCATAGCCTTTGCCCTGGCCACGTTTGACGACATAAACCTTCTTGGCCTTGTCGGCGTTGAGGATCGGCATGCCAAAGATCGGCGAGGCTTTGTCGGTGCGCGCGGCTGGGTTCACCACGTCGTTGGCACCGATCACGAGGGCGACGTCGGTATTGGCAAAATCGTCGTTGATGTCTTCGAGCTGGAAAATCAGGTCATAGGGAACGCCCGCCTCCGCCAGCAGCACATCCATCTGACCTGGCATGCGTCCCGCCACGGGATGGACCGCGAACTTGACCGAAACGCCCGCGGCCTGCAGCAGCTTCACGAACTCATAGAGCTTCTGTTGTCCTTGCGCGACGGCAAGGCCGTAACCCGGCACAATGATGACGGAGCTGGCATAACGCATGAAGATTCCGGCGTCGCCGGCCTCGACCGGTTTGAGGCTGCCTTTGATGTCGCCTTGCTTGTGCTTGGTTGCGACACCGAAGTTCGTGAACAGGATATTATTGACCGAACGATTCATGGCCTTTGCCATCAGCAGCGTCAGAAGCATACCCGCCGCCCCGACCACCATGCCAGCGATCATCAGCGCGGGGTTCTGCAATACGAAGCCTTCAAGGCCGACCGCGAGGCCGGTAAAAGCGTTGTAGATGGATATGACGACAGGCATATCGGCGCCGCCGATTGGTAGCGTCATGAGAACGCCGAAGGCCAGAGCGCAGCCGAAGAACAGATAGATCAGATCGGGCATTGGGATCAGCGGCGTGGCGCCGCTCCGCGTCACGAAGACGATGTAACCGCCGACGCCGAGGGTGACTATTGCGACCAATCCATTGAATGCCTGCTGGCCCCTTATCCGCAGCGGCTTCTTGATCACTCCGTCAAGCTTGGCCCAGGCGATCAACGAGCCTGACAGCGACACTGCGCCGATCAACGCACCAATTAAAGTAACGGCAAGTTGCGTGACGCCGTCCGCCTTGTTGCCGAACAGCTCCACTGCAGCAATCGCCCCGGCCGCACCGCCGCCCATGCCATTGTAGATGGCTACCATCTGCGGCATCGACGTCATGGCCACCTTCTTGCCGCTCCACCACGCCACACCGCCGCCAATGACAAGTGCGATGATGGCCAGGCCGAGATTGACCAACAGATGCGGCTTCGCTGAAGCGCCGATGTCGAAGGCGTAGAGGAAGCTCGCCAGGACGGCTACGAGCATTCCCACACCGGCGACCATGATCCCAGATGGGGCGGTCACCGGAGAGGACATGCGCTTGAGGCCGTACATGAAGAGAAAGGCCGCTGTCAGATCGGTGGCGCCAATGATAAATTGTGGGATGATCGTCAACATTTCGGTCCTCACGCCTTTCCTGAGTGGCTGGCTTTGTGATGGCCATGTTTGGCATGAGCCGGCTTATGCTCGCTCGGCTGAAACATTGCGAGCATCCGATGGGTCACGGCAAAGCCGCCCGCGGCGTTACCCGCACCGAGCAGGACTGCGAAAAATCCGATCCCTTGTTCAAGTATCGTGCTTGCGTTCAGCAGCGCGAAAATGCCCCCAACAACCACGATGCCGTGCACGAAGTTGGATCCGGACATCAGCGGGGTGTGCAGGATCGCCGGAACGTGCCCAATGATGACCCAGCCCGCGAAGGCAGCGAGCATGAAGATATAAAGGGCGACGAAGCCGCTGATCGCTATTGAGAATTGCATATCGGTTTCCTCAGGCTTACGCCACCTTAGCCGCTGGTTTGGGTGCTGGAGTCTTGTCGCCCCTAACGGGATCGACGGACGGCTTGCCTGCTTGGTTTTTCATCTCGCCAGCATGCGTCAGAACTGTCTTGGCGAGAATTTCATCGTCCCAGTCGATCTTGACGATGTTGTCCTTCATCATCAGGGCGAGCAGATTGTACTGGTTCTTCGAATAGAGTTCGCTTGCGTCTTCGCCCAACAATGATGGCACGTTCAGCGGAGCTACGATTGTTACTTGACCGATATGCGCGGTCTCTCCTGGCCGCGTTTCCTCGCAATTGCCGCCGCCTTCCGCGGAGAGATCGATGATCACGGCACCGGCTTTCATGCCGGCCACCTGTACTTTGCTGATTAGCTTTGGAGATGGACGGCCCGGAATGGCCGCCGTTGTGATAATGAGGTCAGCCGCCTGGATATGCTTGGTCAATGCGGCAGCGACCTTGGTCTTTTCTTCCGCGGTCAGCTCGCGGGCATAGCCGCCCTTGCCTCGCGCATCAACGCCGGTCTCCACAAAGGTGGCACCAAGCGATAGCGCCTGCTCCTGCGTTTCCGGACGAACATCGTATCCTTCCGTGACGGCTCCCAAACGATGCGCCGTCGCAAGGGCCTCAAGACCGGCTACACCAAGTCCCATGACCAGAACTTTGGCCGGCCCAATGGCGCCGGCCGCCGTCGTAATTTTCGGCAAGACCCGCTCAAGGGTGGTGGCGCCCAGTTGCACCGCGTAGTATCCGGCCAGCGCAGATTGACTGGAGAGGGCATCCATCGACTGGGCACGGGTGATGCGCGGAAGCATCTCCATCGCAAAGCAGGTGATCTTCTTCTCAAGCAAGCGCTTCACCAAACGCGGTTGATGACCGGCGTAGATAAACGAGATCAGTATCGCTCCTTCCTTCATGGAGTCGATCACCTCCAGCGCCGGGGGCTGAACCGCGAGAACTACATCGGCATCACGGACCAATTCAACTCGATCGTCTTTAAATACAACATCTTTGAATGCGGCATCCGTGAGCTTGATGGCATTTCCAGCGCCCTCCTGCATATGCAGCTTCGCGCCGAGCTTGATCAGCTTCGGTACAACCGACGGCACCAGAGCCACGCGCCGTTCATGCGGTTGTGTTTCCTTCAAAACAGCGACATTAACGTACATGGTAACTCCAGCTTCTGGTTTCGTTTTTTCAGTCGCACCTCGGTTGAAGATTACGGCTATCGATGAGGCACTTGGCTCGGACCAAAAGCCTCATCGCGATCGCCACTCCGCTCAGGCGCGAGACCTTCGAAGCGCATTACACCGGCGCTTCCGCCGATACGTAGCGAACCAGCTTCTTGTTCACGAACTCCTGGATACCCATGTCGCCGAGCTCGCGGCCGTAACCGGAGTTCTTGATTCCACCGAAAGGCAATTCGGCGTCCGACCAGCTGATATTGTTGATGAACATCATGCCGGTATCGACGCGGCTTGCGACCCGCTTGCCGCGCGCCAGGTCCTTGGTGAATACGGAGCCGCCCAAGCCGAAGTCAGAGTCATTGGCGAGCGCAATCGCTGAGTCTTCGTCCTTAACGCGAAAGAACATCGCGACCGGGCCGAAGAACTCGTCCCTGAAGGCCGGGTTATCCGGCTTGACGTCCGTCAGAATCGTGGGATGCATGAACGAGCCCGGACGGTCGATCCGCTTGCCGCCCATCAGCACCTTCGCGCCATGCTTAACCGCGACATCGATTTGCTTCAAAAGATCAACCAGGGCTGATTCCGTGGACAGAGGGCCGAGAGTGGTCTTCTCATCCAGGGGATCGCCTGCCTTGAGGGCACCGAGCGCTGCCTGAAACTTCTCCAAGAATTTGTCGGCGAGCTTTTCCACAACGATAAAGCGCTTGGCCGCGCAGCAGGTCTGGCCGGTATTGTACATCCGGCCCCAGACCGCCCACTTGATGGTGTGCTCGAGATCTGCGTCTTCGAGGACGATAAACGCATCGCTGCCACCGAGTTCCATCGAGGATGGCTTGAGATTTTGTCCGGCGCGTGCCGCGATGCTCCTGCCAGCGGCGACACTGCCCGTTAGCGCCACGCCCTTAATGCGGGGATCATCAATCAGGTCATCGGACTGTTCGTGCGAGATCAGAAGATTGGTGTATAGCCCGACCGGCGCACCCGCGTCCGTCCAAAGCTTCTCGAAAGCAATTGCGCACTGCGGCACGCAGCCGGCGTGCTTTACCAGTAGGACATTGCCGGCCATCAAATGCGGGCCTGCGACCCGGGCGAGCTGGTAATAGGGAAAGTTCCATGGCTCGACGCCGAATATCACGCCGATCGGGCTGCTTTCCATATGGCCGTCGCCGAGGGTTGGATGTAATTCGACATTGGCAAGGAACTTCGCAGCGTTCTTGGCATAATAGGCGAGGATATTCGAACTGAACTCTACTTCGCCCTTCGCTTCGCTGATCCGCTTGCCCATCTCCAGCGTCATGGTGTGCGCCAGCTCGTCTACCCTCTCATGCATCAGCGTGGCAGCTTTGGCCACGATCACTGCGCGTTCGGCATAGCTCTTGAGCTTCCAGTTTTTGAAGCATTTTTCGGCCGTGATGAGCTTTTCCTCGAGCTGTTTGTCGGTAAGTTCATCGAATTTCTTGAGCAGCTTGCCGGTGGCGGGATTGAGACTTTGATAGGCCATGAGCTATTTCTCTTTCTATGCGGTCGTGGACCGCGATGCGCCAACGATCACGGTGTCTGTACCCGTGGCAATCCGGCGCTTTGGTAAGCTGCCCGTAGGTCAGCTTGGCTTCGATCGCGACCATAGCCGCCGCAAGCTGGAACGGTAGACTCGGAAACTACTCAGGCCCTGAGCGATTTCAGGTTGGTCCCGCTGCGAGCTGATCACAAAGCCGCATGTCTGCTTGCCCCAGCGTTCAAAACCCTTATATCGAGCGATCCAACAAAAGCGGCAGGAGCGGCCGGCTGGTATGTTATATTTGCCCGCTCGGCAGCCTGCGCCGCCGAATACGAATTTCTCGCTGGATTGCGTTCAACAAATACGCGGCAATTGCTCGCCGACCAGCATGTCGACAATCCGCCGTCCACCAAACACGGTGCGCATTGTGACGCGCCCGGCCTCGCCACGACTGACGCGTCCAATCAACGCAGCACCTTCGCCGAACGGGTGCGCACGCATCGCGGCAAGCGCCGCGTCGACCTGATCGGGTGGTGCGATCACAACGATCTTGCCCTCATTGGCGAGATAAAGCGGATCAAGGCCGAGAATTTCGCAGAATGCCTTGACTTCCTCACGGATTGGGGTGGCGGCCTCTTCGATCTCGATTGCGACCTGCGACGCATCGGCGATCTCGTTCAACACCGTCGCCAGCCCGCCTCGCGTCGGATCGCGTATGAACCGAATCGCGGGAGCCGCCACCAGTAGCGTCTCGATCAATCCATGCAGGCAGGCGCAGTCGCTTTCAATAAGGGATTCTAGCGCCATGTCGCCCCGCGCGCACAGAATGGCCGCGCCGTGATCGCCAAGCAGGCCGTTGACCAGGACCACATCTCCCGGCCGCGCGGTATCCACGCCAAGCGCCACCCCTTTGCGAATCACGCCGATGCCGGTGGTGGTGATAAACAATTTGTCGCAGGCGCCGCGCTGCACCACCTTGGTATCGCCGGTGACGATCCGGACGCCGGCATTCCCGGCGGCTTCCGCCATCGAGCGCGCGACTCGGCGCAGCAGATCGACGCTAGTGCCCTCCTCGACAATCACGGCGCAGGACAGATACAGCGGCTTGGCACCACCGACCGCGAGGTCGTTGACAGTGCCGCAAACCGCGAGCTTGCCGATGTCTCCACCCGGAAAGAACAACGGATCGACCACAAAGGAATCCGTGGTAAACGCCAGCCGGTCGCCATGGTGCGCAAGCTCGGCGAGATCGAACCGCGCCTGATCCTCCAGAGGCGCCAGTGCCCGATGGTCAAACGCGGTCACGAATACGTCGTCGATCAGGTCCTTCATCGCCTTGCCGCCGCCCCCATGGGCCAGCGTCACGGTGCCGCCACTGACCTTGCCAAGCCGACGGGTTTTGATGAACGTCGCGACGTTCATACCGCCTCCTTATAACGCTTGACCCCGCCATATTGGTAATAGGCCGCGCAGGCGCCTTCGGACGACACCATCAGCGCGCCAATAGGGGTTTCCGGCGTGCAGGCCGACCCGAATACCTTGCATTGCCACGGCTTGATCACCCCCTTCAGCACCTCGCCGCACTGGCATGATTTCGGATCGGCGACCTTCAGGTTCGGAATCGCGAATTTCCGCTCGGCGTCGAAATGGATGTACTCTTCGCGCAGCTTGACGCCTGAATGATCGATCGAGCCGAGCCCGCGCCACTCGAAGAACTCGCGCAGCTCGTAGACCCGCGAGACCGCTTGCAACGCCGGCGCGTTGCCCGCGTACGGTACGACGCGTGCATACTGGTTCTCGATCACGGCGCGACCCTCGTTGATCTGCTTCAACACCATCCAGATCGATTGCAGGATGTCGAGCGGCTCGAAGCCCGCCACCACCATCGGCTTCTTGTAGAAATTGGCGATGAATTCGTAAGGCGCGGTGCCGATCACCATCGAGACGTGGCCCGGCCCGAGGAAGCCGTCGAGCTGCAGCCCTGGACTGTCGAGGATTGCCTTAATAGTCGGCACGATGGTGATGTGGTTGCAAAACACCGAGAAATTGCGGACGCCTTCGGTTTCTGCCTGCAGGATGGTCAGCGCGGTCGACGGCATCGTGGTCTCGAAGCCAAGCCCGAAGAACACCACCTCGCGGTCGGGATGCTTGCGCGCCAGCGACAGCGCATCCATCGGCGAATAGACCATCCGGACGTCGGCGCCCTCAGCCTTAGCCTGCAACAGGCTTTTCTTCGAGCCGGGCACCCGCATCGCATCACCGAAGGTCGTGAAAATCACATTGGGATTTTCGGCGATCGACACGCAATCATCGACACGACCCATCGGTAATACGCAGACCGGGCAGCCCGGCCCGTGGATCAGTTCGATCTCGTTTGGCAGCATGCCTTCGAGGCCGTAGCGGAAGATCGAATGGGTGTGACCGCCGCAGACTTCCATGATGTAGATCGGCCGCTGCGCCGGAATCGTCATGGTCGCGACCAGCGCCTCGATCTCCTTGACGAGGACGCGGGCCTTCTGTCCGTCGCGAAATTCGTCGAGATATTTCATGCCGAGGCTCCGTTGGTCGTTGCCGATCCGCAACCGTCCGTAAGCTGGATGCGAACGAGGGCGTACTGAATATTCCCGCCGTGGAATAGGAGGGTCCGGCTCAAACCGCCTTCACAGTGCATCGGCCGTCTCCCTATTCGGCCCCTGAAAGCCGCATCGCTTCAAGCTCGGCCTGCGCCTCGCCGAGTTCGGTCAGAATTCGCAGAGTTTCGGCCGCTTCCGCTTCATCAAGCCGGCTCATGGCGAAGCCGACATGGATCAGGACCCAGTCGCCGACGCAGGAGGCGACTGGATGCTCCTCGTCCACGATACAGGCGATGTTGACCTTGCGCCTGACGCCGCCGACATCGACGATCGCCAGCATGTTTGCCGCGTCATTGATTTTCATGATGCGGCCTGGAATTCCGAGGCACATGATCCGCTTTCCATGGTTTGCGTAATATTGGGGCCGACCAATTCCATTTCGATGGCTTCGGCGTCGATCAGACGCGCGGCGCCGATGGCAGCCTGGCCGAGCGACAGACCACCGTCATTGGCGGGGACCTGGGCATGCGTGAGCACAACGAAATTCTGTTGTTCAAGGCGCCGCACCACCTGTTCGAACAGGACGCGGTTCTGGAAACATCCACCCGACAAAGCAACCTTATTGAAGCGGGGTGCGCCCTCGCCGGCATCGCTGCGAGCCAGCTTTGTGGCCATGGTCACAATGATTTTCGCCAGACCAACATGGAAGCGCGCGGCCATCACCGGGACAGGCGTCCTTCGAATAAGATCATTGAGAATTGCGCGCCACATCCCCAACGGTTCAATGTAGGGGAGGCTCGAGCGTTCCGAATGTTGAATCGAGAACGCGTAAGCTAGGTCGTCGCTGACACCTCGCAGGGCGTCCGGATCGACCGCCGCCTCCAGCCGCGAGCCAGCTTCCCCCTCGTAAGCCTGCCTTTCACGGCAGATGCCTAAAACCGCGGCGACTGCATCGAACAACCGGCCGCAAGACGATGCCTCCGGCGTGTTTACGGCATTACGGATCATCGCATCGAGAACGGATCGTGGCCTGCTCGCCAGATCGGCGAAGACGCCGAGGTGAGCGTAATCTCTCGCAAATTCCGCCCAGCCCATCGCTGCGACAAGATGGGCGTAGAGATTACGCCATGGCTCGCGCACGGCTTGCGCGCCCCCTGGCATCGCCACCGGCTTGAACGTGCCGAGCCTTCGATAACCGCGATAGTCCGCGAGCAGGAATTCTCCGCCCCAAATCGTCCCGTCATCGCCCCATCCCGACCCGTCGAGAACGATGCCGAGCACCGCCGGGGCGTGCAGGGGATAGGCATTCTCAGTCAGGCAACTGGCGACATGGGCATGATGGTGCTGGACTTCGATCAGTCGTAATTCACGCGCCTGCGCCTGCTCGCGCGCGATTTTTGTCGAGAGATATTCAGGATGCAGGTCCGTCACCAGCGCGACCGGCGCATGATCGAAGAGTTCGGCGTAGAGCGCTTGATTTTTGCGATAATCATCGAGGGTTTCCGGATTCTCCAGGTCACCCTGATGCTGCGACAGAATGGCCTCGCCATCCTTGACGAGACAGAACGTCGCCTTCAGTTCGCCGCCCATGGCGAGAAGCTCGGGCGCTGTTTCGAAACCGTTCGGCAGCGCGATCGGGGCCGGTGCGAAACCACGGGCACGGCGCAAAACCTGCCCCTGGCCGGCCATCTCGCGCACCACCGAATCGTCGAGGCGGTTGGCGATTTCGCGGTCGTGGATCAACATGTGGCTTGCGATCCCGGCAAGCTGCTCTCGTGCAGCCGTATCGTCTATAATCTGCGGCTCCCCGCAGACATTGCCGCTGGTCATCACGACCGGATGATCAAAGCGCTGCAGCAGCAGCAGATGCAGCGGCGTGGTCGGCAACATGAAGCCGAGCGTCGAAAGGTCAGGCGCGATTTCCTGCGGGAGAGGTAGCAGGCCGTCAGCGGCAAGCAACACGATCGGCGCCGCTATGCTGGTGAGCAAACGCTCTTCCGCGCTTCCGACCGAGCTATACCGGCGGATGACCTCAAGGTCCCTCGCCATCAGCGCAAACGGTTTGCCGTCTCGACGCTTCAACCGGCGCAACCGCGTCACCACATCCGCCTCGGTGGCGTCGCACGCCAGATGGTATCCGCCTAGTCCCTTTATTGCGACAATCTCGCCGTTTGCAATGAGGCGGCTTGCCTCCTCGACGCTATCGGACATGGAATGCCGATCGGAATTTGTAAGGCCACCATCAAGCCGGATCAGCGTCGCCCTGGGTCCGCAATCAGGGCAGGCGATTGCTTGAGCGTTGAATCGGCGGTCGGTCGGTTCGGAATATTCGATCTTGCAGGTCTCGCACATCGCAAATGGGGCCATTGTGGTATTGCCGCGATCATAAGGAATGGCCCTGACAATACTCAGGCGCGGACCGCAATGCGTGCAGTTGGCAAATGGATGGCGGAAGCGCCGTTCGCTAGGATTGACTATTTCCTGCGCGCAAGCCGGGCAGATCGCGGCGTCCGGTGTGACCTGGGTATGCGCATCACCGGCTAGGGTCCTGGCGATGCGGAATCGCGGCGGCAGATCGCCGACAAAGACCCGGGTTTCGATGCCGTCGATTCGCGCCAGCGGCGGAGGTTCGCTCTGAATGCGCGCGAGAAGATCGTCAACCGCGCTCGAACATCCGCCGACGCGTACCAGAACGCCGTGGGCGTCGTTCAGAACCTCACCGCGAAGCTCGAGCTCGCGGGCAAAACGCCAGACGGTCGGGCGAAACCCGACGCCCTGCACCCGGCCGCGCACGCGGATTTCCATCGCGACGTATTCCATTTGCGCCTCGTCGTCCTGCTTGTTCATGGCGCGGCCTCCCATCGAAGCACGCAGCTGTAGCCGGTGCGGGCCGGCCACCGGCGCTGCGGCGATGCTCAACGGCATGGGTCTCTCATGCAGGTAGGCCCGCCAGTTCGATCGTTGCGGCGACGCGTGCCGCGATCCAGGCGTAGAACGCCGCAAGACCCTCACCGGTTCGGGACGAAATCCTCATGACCTGGATACGCGGGTTGACCCGCAGCGCCGCCGCGACGCAGGCGTCAACGTCGAATTCCAGATGCGGCAGCAGATCGACCTTGTTAAGCAGCATGAGATCAGATGCAGCGAACATGTCGGGATATTTGAGCGGCTTGTCTTCACCTTCCGTAACCGACAGAACGACCACCTTGTGCGCCTCGCCGAGATCGAAAGCGGCCGGGCAAACGAGATTGCCCACATTCTCGATGAACAGCAGGCCACCCGGCGCCAGCGAAAGATGATCGAGCGCGTGGCCGACCATGTGGGCATCAAGATGACAGCCTTTGCCGGTATTGATCTGCACAGCCGGGGCGCCGGTTGCACGAATCCGTTCCGCGTCGCGGTCGGTCTGCTGATCGCCTTCGATCACGGCCACTGGCCAGCGCGCCTGGAGGTCGTTGACCGCGCGAACCAGCAGGGACGTCTTTCCGGAGCCGGGGCTGGAGACAAAGTTCAGTGCGAATGTGCCGGTAGTCCGTAGTCGAACGCGGTTGGCATGGGCGAAGGCGTCGTTCTTCGACAGAATGTCGCGCTCGATGCGGATCGTCCTTTGTTGGCTCACGCCGGGCAATTCGACCCCGGCGATCCCGCTGCCAAAGTCGATAGTGCCTTCGACGTGGTCGTGATGATGGTGATCGGAGTGCGGATGGGAATGCTCCCGGACGTGATCGTGGGAGTGAGCCGCAACGCGACTTCCCAGTCCCGGAGCCTTGGTCGAGATGTCCGTTCCACAGCCGCATACAGTACACATCACTCTACCTCCAGTTCGGACAGCCGCAGCTCGCCGCCGTCTGTCATTTTCACCTGCGTGTCGCCGCATACCGGGCACGCCGCAAATCGTTCGCTGAGCGATACCGACTGGCGGCAAGAGCCACACCAGCCCTGGCCCGGGACCTGTTCGATCTCCAGCCGGGCCCCCTCCGCGATCGTCCCTCGCGTCACGGCCTCGAAGCAGAAACGCAATGCCGAAGGCTCCGCGTGGCCGAGCACCCCGACCACCAGACGAATGGTACGGACCCGCGAGAAATCCTGTTTGCGCCGCTCGTCTTCGACCAGTGCAACGACGCTTTCGATCAGTGACATCTCATGCATGGCGGGCTTCCTGCCGGGGCCCGGTGAGCCGGGTCTTGAGGGTCTGTATCACGATTGCCGTATCGACCGGCTTTAAGAACACCCCGGATATACCGATCTCGTGCAGGCCCACCGAACCCATCAAGGCGTCGGCGGCGCTGCTCAGGATGTAGCAAGGGATTTTGCTGTTACTGGCGTGCAGCCTCTCGGTCATCGTCGTGCCCGCATCACCCGCATCCAAAGACAGTTCCGCAATTACTGCATCGGGTTTGATCCGCAGCGCCGTACGCTCGCCCTCCCGGTCATTAGCCGCTTCTCCTACCGAGAAATCGGCCGCCTCCAAGGCGACCCTCAGGGTTGCTCGGGCGTGCGGGTCGGCGTCCACAAGCAGGATGGTCTTGCGCCGGTCGAACAAGCCGATGTTCATAGTGCCTCCATAGGTGCCGCCTCGGCCTGCATGGCGCGCATCCGCTCGGTGAGCATGGCCAAGGCCGCTTCCAGATTGTCCCTGGCAGCCGGGGTCAGCGCCTCGATGAACTCGAACCCATAACCGCGGATTGCCAGCAGAAAGGCCTGCGGCGACCCGCCATAGCATTGATGCGCGATGGCGAGGATGGCTTCGGGTCGCACGATGTGGCTGGTGAATTCGATGGTGGGCGACGGCGAAACGGCGCGCACCGAATATGGCGTTGGTCCGGTCCGGGCGGCATCGACAAACCATACGATATCATGGGCCGCGACGTCGATCGCGTCCTCGATGTTGAGCTGGTAATTGTCGAACGCCGTGACGTTCGGCAATCCCATGCTTTCAATTTCAGCAATCGCCGCCGGGCCAAGCCCGTCGTCCTGGCGCCCCGGATTGCCGTAGCCGAGGACGAGGACGCGCCTTTCGCGCGCAGATGTGGCGGCGGATTCGGCCATGCTCATTGCTTCACCCTGGTCGCGATCACCGCGCCGTCGGCATCTTCCAGCGTGACGATCAGCGGCATGTCCCCGAGCGCGTGCGTGGCACAGGACAGGCAGGGGTCGTAGGCGCGTATCGCGACTTCGACGTGATTCAGGAGCCCTTCCGTGATCTCATGTCCGGTGAGATAGTCCACCGCGACTTTTTTCACCGACCTGTTCATCGCTTCATTATTGTTGGTCGTTGAAACAATCAGGTTTGCACGGGTTACCTGGCCGTCGGCGTCCACCTCGTAATGATGAAGCAGCGTTCCGCGCGGGGCCTCGATGATTGCTATCCCCTCGGGCCGCCGCTCGCCGGTCACCACCAGGTCGGTGCCCTGGAGATCGTCGTCAAAAAGCAGATCCCTGACCGTTTCTGCACAGTGAATCATGCAAATCAGCCGGGCCCAATGATACGCCAAGGTCGCATGCACCAGCCCGCCGCGCCCCTGCGCCATGAAGTCCTTGCGCGCGGCCTCCGCCAGCGGCGTGCCGATGAAGGAGCAGCAGTTCAGTTGCGCCAGGGGACCAACCCGGTACCATCCGTCCTCGCGGCCAAGCGAGCGGATATGCGGAAACTTCATGTAGCTCCAGGAGCGCACTTCCTCGATCAGGTAGTCGCGATAGTCCGCGGGGCGCACGCCTTCAAAAATTGGCTTTCCGTCGGCATTGATGGCCCGCAGGGTGCCGTCGTAGAGGTCCATGCCCCCGTCCGCACCCACGATGCTCATATAGCTCGATGGGAAGCTCGCAAAGGTCTCGTGTAGTTTCTCATGCGAGCGGATAAACGATTTGTGCAGCTCCAGGGCTTCGCCACACCATTTTATGATCTGGTCGACGTCTTTGCGGAGCGCATCACGTTGCTCAACGGCTAGGTTCTGGTTGACTCCGCCGGGAACGCACAGCCGCGGATGAATGCGCCGGCCACCGGTCGCGGCAATCACCTGCTGGCCGAATTTCCGGATGAAAATCGCCCACTTACCGACCTCCGGGAAAGCTTCGATCACGCCGATGATGTTGCGCTGCGCGACAGGAGCCTCGAACCCGAGCAGAAGATCCGGCGAGGCAAGATGGAAAAAGTTGAGCGCATTGGACTGCAATATTTGTCCGTAGTGCATCAGCCGCCGAATTTTTTCCGCCGTCGGCGTCAATTTGTCCACGCCCGCGACAATATCCATCGCCTTGGCGGCGCCGAGATGATGGCTGACCGGGCAGATACCGCAGAGCCGCTGCACGATGACCGGAACTTCCCAGTACATCCTTCCCTGAATGAAGCGCTCAAATCCCCTGAACTCCACGATATGAAAGCGCGCTTGTTCGACCTCACCGGCTTCGTTAAGGCGGATCGTCACCTTGCCGTGGCCTTCGACACGGGTGACCGGATCAATAACGATCTTCCGCGGCGCCCGTTCGATTTGAACATCGGTCATGACAATATTCGTCCATTGCTGGTGCGCATCACTCGTACTTGCATAGAAGGTAAGGCAGCGACGGCACCTTGCCCGTAAGCAGGTCCTTGAGACCTGCCCAAATGGCGTCCGCGGAGGGTGGGCAACCCGGCAGGAAGTAATCAATCTTTACGATTTCGTGCGACGGATAGACCCGGTCCAGTAGCAAAGGCAGATCTTCGTCATTCGGAATCATGCCTCCTCCCTCGAGCGAAGCGCCGTGGAGGTAAACTGTCTCAAGGCATTCCCGAAGCCCCACGGTGTTTCGCATCGCCGGGACGCCGCCATTGATAGCACAGGCACCTACTGAAATCAGGATTCGGCAATGCTTGCGGAATTCCCTGAGTTCCTTGACGTTGTACTCATTCGAACAGCCTCCTTCGATGAAGCCGACGTCGACCGGGCGATCAAATGATTTCTTGTCATCGAACGGAGAGACATCGAGATCAACGAGGTCGACCAATTCCAGGATCCGCTCGTCGATGTCGAGCAACGACATGTGGCAGCCAAAGCAGCCAGTCAGAGCGCAAGTCGCAAGCGTAGGTTTTGTCGTTGTTGACACTGACGCGACCGTCATGATTTACGGCCCGTTCTTCTCGCCTCGATGTCGCTGCCAATGGGCGATTTGTCGAAACGGCGGCTTCCATTCGGAACCCGGTAGCTGTTGCGCTTGATAACGATGCAAGCGACCGGACAGACACTTGCCGCCTTGTCGATGGCAGCCATCTGGGTGTCTCCGAGACCGCCCTTGGAATCAACGTTCAGCCGCATGGCGATTCCTCGGCCTTCGAAGCCGAACACGGTCTTACCGTCCTCCATTTGGGAGGCGTCGATGCAGCGCGCGCAAAGGATGCAGCGATCGTGATCGAGATAAATGTCTGGGTGCGTGGCATCGATCTTCCGAACGGGCGATTGATAGGGCTGCTGCGGCGCCACCATACCCAGGCGGTAGCCAAGCGCCTGCAACTCGCAATCCCCGCTCGCCACGCAGTACGGGCAGGGATGATTGCCCTCTACAAACAGCATTTCAATGATGGCGCGCCGGTCGCCGGTAAGCTGCAGCGTATCGTTTTCGATGACCATGCCGTGGGCGGCGGGGGTAACGCAGGCCGCACTATTGCGGCCATTGATCTTGCAGGTGCAGACCCGGCAGGTCCCGGAGGTCTTGAGATCAGGATGGTAACAGAGCCGCGGGATGTAGATACCGGCCGCGTCGCAAGCCTCGATGACCGATTGTCCATCGGTCGCCTCGACATCGATCCCATCAATTGTAAAACGGAAAGTTGCGGCGTTCATTCTATGTCTCCCCGGTCGCGGACTCGCGGCCCTGGACCGCGACTGCCTCGCGCAACGCGTCATGCAGCGTGACGCGCGACGTAAACGGCGCTGAAGCGAGCTTCGCTTCGTAGAGCTCGGGGAAATTGCGCATCGTCGTCAGGATCGGGTTTGGCGCGGTTTGGCCTAAACCGCATCGGCTCATCCGCATCACGGTGTTGCCGAGGGATTCCATCTCGGCGATGTCAGCAAGGGTGGCGCGGCCGGCGACGATTTTCTCCATCCCCTGCTTGAGAAGCGTGGTGCCGACCCGGCACGGCGTGCACCAGCCGCAGGATTCCGCGACAAAAAAATCGGCAAACTGCAGGGCGATCTCAAGCACGTCGCGCCCTGGTCCGAACACCATCATCGAACCGCCGGTCGACATATCCTCATAAGCGATGCGGCGGCCGAAATCCTTTGGTGCAATCGACTGCCCCGACGGGCCGCTGACCTGAACGTACTGCGCATTCGGCGCGCCGACCATATCAAGCAGTTCGTTGAGCGTGATGCCAAACGGCGCCTCGTATACGCCCGGACGTGCGCAATCGCCGGAGACGCTCATCAGCTTGGTGCCGGTTGATTGCGCGGTGCCAAAGCCCGCAAACCAGGCAGCACCCTTCTCCATGATGCGGGCGGCGCAGGCGAATGTCTCCACGTTGTCGATCGCGGTCGGCTGCCGCAGATAGCCGCGCTCGGTCGGAAATGGCGGCCGATCGCGTGGCGCGCCGCGCTTGCCTTCGAGCGATTCCAGAAGCGCCGATTCCTCACCGCAGATGTAGGCGCCTGCCCCGAGCTGGATCCGGATGTCGAAATCGAACCCTTTCCGGCCACCGATATTTTGGCCGAGCAAACCGAACCGGCGGCGGTTCTTCAAGACCTCCTGGAGCGCGTCCCACATATAGGCATACTCGCCGCGGAGATAAAGCAGCCCATGCCGCGCACCGAGCGCGTAGCCGCCAATCGTCATGCCGTCAAAAACCAGATCGGGGAACTCGGACAGCAATACGCGGTCCTTGAAGGTGCCGGGCTCGCCTTCATCGGCGTTGCAAACGACGTAGTGATCCTCGCCGATCGCCTTGCGGGTAAAACGCCATTTCATTCCTGTCGGGAAGCCGGCGCCGCCGCGGCCGCGAAGCTTCGACTTGGTTATCTCCTCGATGACTTTGTCCGGCGAAAATGCCAGCGCTGCCCTGATTCCATCGGTGCGACCGGATAGCCCCGACAGCAGCGGGCCAGCCTTCACGAGACTGGATCGGATGGTCGCTTTCGGGAGCGTTGCTTCCGGTCTTGCATGCTGTGGACTTGCATGCTGTGGGCTTGCATGCAGCCTGCCGTCAGATCCGGGCTCTCGCAGAGCGGCTACGATGTGTGGCACATCTGCCGGGGAAAGCGCGGTCAGGACCGTCCCGTTTATCAGGGCAGCCGGTTCTTGATCGGCCATGCCGATATCGCTGGTCCATTCGAGGGTAAACGCACCATCAGTCGATGTCTCACCGAGCGAGACGCCGAGCGCTTTCTCAAACGCCAGCGCGACTTCTTTCGCACCCTTCATGATCGAGATCGGCGTTTTGGAAAGGCGGATCCGGAAGCGGCCCCGAGGTTCGCGGTTGAAGAAGGCGTAGAACGATACCATGTCTTCAATTTCGACACGGTGAATGCCGAGCAAGGTCGAGATGACTTGGATAGCCCCATCGCTGATGCGGCCAAAGCGATGCTGAACCTGCTCGACAACATCAAGAAGGCGACCTCGGTCAGCATGGAATTCCCTGACGATGGCCTCCACCGAGGAATCGGCGTTCCCGTCCATCCTTCGATCCTTGACTAGCGAAAACAACTTTTTGACGATCGGTAATCGGTAGGTTGGCAGGCGCGCGATCCAAAGATAGACTCGGAAACTACTCAGACCGGGTACCGGACCAGTCGTCCGCTCCGGACGTATGAAATGCCAGGGATAGGTTGGTCATCGTCTCCACCGTCGGCTCGCTCGTTGAGCTCGATCCTGGGAGCGACGTAGAGGGCGCACATTTCAGTCATCGATCGTCGTCCGTTCTCGGATCAACAGGGCGTGAAGCTTTTCCGCAGCCGTCAGGTTTTTCCTCCAAGCTGACGCCGGGCTGCCCGTCAGGCTCGGAGGCGATAGCCACTCCCGGAGACTATGAGCGCTTGATGGAAGCCGCTGGCCGGCGTTATGGCCACTTTTGCCATGGCAAAGCCATTTCCATGCTCGTCCCGGTAACAAGCGCCACACGATCGCGGATTCCCAGGTTCATTTCCCTATCCCCTCATGATGCGCTCTTAATCAAGAAGCGATGGCTCAATTCATTGCTAAGCAGTACGTCCCGTCGTGAGAGCTCGTCGACGCGACGGCTCAATTTGTTTTCCCGCGCCTGCGACTCTTTCAATTCGGCGAACAGCGCGTCATAACGGTCAGGCTCGCCAAGGGGGCTCCTGGGCCTCCGAATCTAAATGGTAATTCAATTTTCCCTGCAGCAGTCAAAAAGGCCCATACCGTCCATCTTGGTCGCCGGAAGATCCATGTTTTCGCCTGCCAAGTTGCGGTTTCTCTTCGCCATCGATCCTTGCCGGATCACGCGGGCCCGGACGAGTGCCGCAAGAACGTCGAGCTCGGCGGCAAATCGTTCGCCATTCTTCTCGGCGACGGCAAACGTCGTCGGACCACCGGCCAGCGGACGAAACGAGACCTCAAACCGCGGCGACCGGCCTGCGGTCTTCGCAAGCTGATATTCTGCCTTCACGAATCGTGAGATCACAGAGCGGTTCCGCTTTGTCCATTGGCATTCATCCATTTCTACTCTTTGGGGGCTGGGGCGGTCGGCATTCAACCAGCCGTCCCAGCAGTCGCGTTCACGAGGTGAGCGAGATCTTGTCCAGGACCTGCGTCACGCCGGGCACTGACCATGCCGCGGTCTCCGCGAGATCGCGTTCGTACCAGTTGTCGAGCTTGCCGCCGAGGGTCACCTCGCCGCCGTCGATGCTGATCGAAAGACCATGATGGATAGCCTTCGTGTTCATAGGACCCGATAGGCGCGACAACCGGCGTACCTCGGTCGAGACAATAGTCTGCCTTGTCTTACGGGTGTCTGAGCCATTTTGACCACCATGCGAGAAATAACGCGAACATTTTTCCGGAACAAAAGGCGTAGGCGAATTTCACGCGCGGATCGAGCGCCTTTGTGCTTCCTGAACCTGCTTCGGACCCGCCCGAGCGATAAGCCGCTGTGAGCGCGTAACGCGACCCGATTGGAATCGAGGAAACGACGGCTGCGGAATTGACTGGCTATTTGCCCGGTCGCATGCGCAGATGAAGCATCACCGCCCTGCCTTCGGCATCTATCGGTGACAGTGAGGTCTGAAACTCCCGCCTATACAGCGGGACAGCCATGCCCATCCAACAATCTCGTGCGTTTCCTTTCACTTGCCGAATGAAGCCTGCCACCGGCCAATGTCTGCCCGGCGAGGAGCTTTGCGCCTTTGAGTTTCCTTGTTGCGGAGGCTGTCCGAAATCATCGGCCCCAAAAGCCCGTGCGCCAGAAGACCCGATGACGTCGATGATGTGGCGCGCCTGGATCAGCGGGATCACTGGGGTCAAGAAGTAAGGCCGCTTTCGGCCCTTGGCGTCGGCGGACTGTTGGATCGGCCCGCTGGCATCGATCCTGCTCACCGCCCAATGGGCGAGTCCCCCCTTCGCCACTAAATCACACAAATTGGGAAGGCTTGAAAATGAACATTTTGGTGTTAGGCGCCACAGGCGCTACCGGCCGGCTTATCGTCAACCAAGCCCTGACAAAGGGCCACGCCGTCGTGGCTCTGGTCCGCTCAAAGGCCAGGGCCGCGGACCTTGCTGGAGCTGAACTTGTCGAAGGTGACGCGCGCGACGCGGACGCACTGACCCGTGCCGTCGCAAGTTGCGATGCCGTCGTCAGTTCGCTGGGAAGCGCTATGAGCCCGTTTCGAGAAGTGACCATGCTCTCGATGGCGACGCGCGCGCTCGTCGGCGTGATGGTGAAGCCGAATATCCGCCGGCTCGTATGCATCACCGGCATTGGCGCGGGCGACAGCCGCGGCCATGGCGGCTTCTTATATGACCGGCTGCTCCTGCCCTTGATGCTGCGCAACGTCTATGAAGACAAGGACCGCCAGGAGAACGCGATCCGGGCCAGCGCGCTCGATTGGATCATTGTCCGACCGACGGCGCTCAACGACAAACCGCCTCGCGGTCATATCTGAGCGCTGACCGACCTGTCAGGCATCCATGGCGGGACAATAGCTCGCGCCGACGTCGCGGATTTCGTCGTGCAGCAACTCACCGCCGACACGTGGCTGCGCAAGGCTCCGCTGATCACCTGGTAAGATGCGCCTCGTAGGCGTCCATCAACATGCCCGAGGTGCAATAGCCGCACTGGAATGCGCCATGATCGATGAAGGCCTGTTGTAACGGATGGAGATGGCCCTCTTTGGTAAGCCCCTCGATCGTCAACAGATCAGCGCCGGAGACCTGACTAATCAGCGTCAGGCAGGACCGGCGTGCTTGGTCGTCGATCACCACGGCGCACGCGCCGCAAATTCCCTCGCCACACCCGTATTTAGTTACGGTCAATCCCAGATCGGTGCGAAGAACCCACAGCGAGCATCCGCTCGCTATCGGTATCAAGGCTGACCGAGCTGCCGTTGAGCTTGAATTGCACAATGCCTTTCATGACTTCGCGTGCCAAGCCGGCTGTTGGGTGAGGTTAAGCATCGTCATGCTTCCAGACCTTTTCCAATCCTTCGGCGGGAGCGGCGATTGGTTCGGCCGCATCGTCCCCTCCGGCACGACAAGGAACCACGGTCCACGGTTCGCGGAAATCCAACAATGAATTTGCACAATGCCAGGCGCTTGATGCCCATGATCGTGCGATTAAAGAGCACCATTAGATCAACCCAATCAGCTGGTCATAATCCCGGTCGACTAAGTAGATTCCGAGGCTGTCGCCGCCATGCGTCGACTGCCATTTTCGCTACGATCACATAGCGAACGAGAACAATCATTCAACTTTCGTTTGCGGCGTCGTCGCTATTTTGGTCGGGGCCGCAATCTCTCTGACGATTTCTAGCTCGGCCAATGCGACGCTGCGACTCGCTTCACAAACCGGCAAGCCCTGTGCGCGATGCCACCAAAAGCCAGACGGTGGCCCCGAGCTAACGCCGTACGACATGCAGCCAAATAAGTCTCGGATCATAGCGCAGGCAGATGCCATGAGGAGAAACCATGGAGAAATCAAGAAGCCGTTCGTATGGCAAAAATGGATTACGTGTAATGAGTAACACGGTACCGCGCCGGAGTGGCAATATAGAGCCATCTTGTCGATTGACGCCCGTGCTTTTGACGTTCTTATCGAAAGCAACCGAACGCCCCCTATGTGCGAAGTGCGCTTGTCCCATGGAGCGTGTCAGGTCTGGCAAGCTGGGCTTTCGGGCATTTCGCTGCCCACAATGTTCTCATATGGAAGAGCATCGCATCGATACGGGCGTAATTCCTCGTGCTGACGGCCGTCGCGCCAGTCATCATCATTCGCTCGATTAGAGTAAGGCCCCTTCAGCTCGCGGCTCCTTTTCGCAAAACCTGTTCGTGGTGGAACGATCGAAGGCATGGCCCATTCGCTCTCCATGAACAGCAACGGAGAAATGACGATGATGAAATTTGCGCAGCTTACCTTGTGGAAATCACAATGGATCACGTGTCATCCGCGGGAAGGAGACACGCAGCGTACTGACTACGATGACCGTTCCCGTTTTTATTTCGCATTAGGCCATGAACCATTCTGTGGACGCCCCACGAGATGACAGAACGGTTTTGACGATTTTCGGCACGTAGTCAGATGCTACCATCTGTCCGGCCTCTGATGCAGCGATAGAGCTGCGGGCCGGTAATGGAGTTCGCGGACCGAAACCAAATCCATAGATGCGCGCTCTAGGATGTAGGCACACGCCTTGGCTGCGACCGGAGCACTTGTAGTTTTCGTATTTTATAAGTAGCGCTCAGATGACACGAATTAAGGGCGTCGCTGGTCATTATCAAACACGGATTTGCGCTCATCGGAAGGCCAATCATAGTGGCTGTAAAGTCTGTCCTCAAACTCCTCGTCAATTGGAACCGCAGGATTCCACGGTGGGCTCGCCCTTACTTGAACACGCGCGATATCGAGCCGGATGCAACGGGCCGTCCAGTCGACTTCCTTCACTGCATGGGGTGATATTAGAACGTGCTGACCGAACCACCAATTCGATGTATCGATGATGAGATATCGGACAACCCAACTCTCGCTGTCGATGAGGAAGTTCTCGATATACCCGATACCCCCATCAGCGGCATGAACATGGTAGCCCGTCACCTCGGCGATACTGCGCAAATGGGGGTCGGCGTCGTGGGTTGTGGTTTTGCCGCGCTCGGCTTCGCCCCCTCGATTCATACCGAAATAAGTTCGTGCCGACAAAGGGGGAGCGATCGTTCCCACGTCAGCACTGAATAAACCACCGCCATAAATGCCCGCACCGTATGGACTTCCGCCTGCATACGAATCCCATCCGTAGTACTTGTACAGGTCTTTCTGCATCTGCAGTGAAATCGGCAGGTCCTGAGCAATATCTGGGCTGTCCTTCACCTGCGACTTAGTCAGTCCAACGGTAAGTTCTCTGCTACAGTGGTCCGCGTAACCGATCGCAGATGGGTGGATCAGGACCTTGCGCCCGGTCAGCCAGTTGCCGGTATCAACGACAAGCCAACGTACCTTCATGCTGCTGTCGTCAAAGAGGAAGTCGCTTGCAGTACCAATCGGGCCGTCCTTTGCTTCAATACTGTAACCCCTGAGGTTTGATACGATCTGCAACATTTTGGGATCCTCTCGTGAATTGACGCATTTGCCGTGCTGTGCTGCCGCGGCAACCCTTGAAACGCTCCCACCACACCGAGATCACTCCATCCGAAAATGGATTAGCTCAGCCTTTCCGGACTTTGACAGTGCTGTCCGCAACGGCCGGGGCGTCGCTCGTTAGATCGGATCGGGCTCTGACCATGATATGGCACCGGCGCCCCTACCCGACAGGCTCGGAAAATACTCATCTCCTATGGTCCGGATTGTCGTTGTTCCCTCACACGCGCGCGCCCGTGGGCGCCAATCAGAAGCCGACACGGCGGCCAGCTCAAATTTACTGTGGATCCCTCGTCGAACACGCAAGGATCACTCCGCAGGGCCAAGTTTCCATTCATGCGGTTTCGTTCAGCCTGGATATTCTCCAATCAGGACAACCTTCGCTCTAGTCCGAACCCGTCAGTGGCAAGATCGAATTTCAGGTGCAATTTCTCGTTCAAGGGCGATTGATCGTCCTTCTTTTCCAACATCCGTTGCATCAGGTAGTCCGTCACCATCGGTCGAATGCGCTTCTTCACAATTTGTCGCGGACTGCGACCACCTTGCGATGGAACATAGTGTTTTTCGATGATTGGCTTCAGAACCGCATCGTCGGACTCGATTGAGATGCCGCGCTCCTGATAGTCTCGGTTTATCTTCCTGAGCTCCTTTCGCAGTATTTTCAATGCCACTTCTTGATCAAGCTTTTTATAGACATACACCTCATCTACGCGACCTACGAACTCGGGACGAAACAGAGATAGTCCGGTATCTTTCGATTTGGCTTCACACAGGACGGTTCGAATTCTGTCCTGATATTCGTCTTGCCTGTTGAGTTCCTCTTCTGTCAGGTCATCCGCGGTTACTGCATTTGTCGTAATGACCATCAACTTGCCCTTGAAGCTAATTTTCTTTCCGTTAGAAAGTGTGATTTCTCCTTCTTCGAGAATTTGCATCATTACGTCAAAGATATTCGGATCGGCTTTATCGATTTCGTCGAACACGATGATGTCTTTATTCTCACATTCCTCCATGGTTGGAGCGCCCTCATCAAATCCGATCAAGCCAGGAGCCGCACCAGTTAATCTTGAAATAGCACTCTTGTCCTTGAACTCACTCATGCGAAGAACGGCCGGCAACGCGCTCTCGCCTCCATCCCACCGCGCCAGAACTTTCGTCAACTCCGTCTTTCCCAAGCCGGTTCCACCCGTGAAGAGAAGAACACCGGCAGGACGAGATGGGTCACTTACGCCGAGCTCTCTCTCGCGCCAGACCTTGGCAACGGCCTTGACAGGAGCGGTTTGTCCAAAAATCTCAGAGCTGAGATTAATTTCGAGACCAGATAGTCGTTCAAGTTTGTTAGCAGACAAATTGGAAAGTGGAACACCAGAATAGTCGCTAAATATCTTACGAACATCGGCCGTGGATACTTCAGGCCGGACCTGGTAAAGCCTCTGTTCTTCCCGGGTCACGCCACTACGGGCGGACTTCAATCCGTCCTTTAATGTATTAAACTCTTTTCTCTCCTCAGGCGTGCGGTCCTGTTGCTGCTTCGATTCCAGGGGGGCCAGTCTGCTCTCTATGGCATCCAGCAAGCTCTTCGCCTTGAAATACGGACCAAATCTGTCCTCGTACCTCTGGTGCGCATCCCTATAGTCTGATCGTAGATCGAGAAGCTTGGCTTCAATGATGGCAGATAAGGAATGATCTACTCCGTCGGTCTGGCGAGTGACATTCAACGTATCTCGGAGTGCACCCATCTGATCGCGTAACTCGGCCAATTGGATCGGCTCCGCAAGCACGTTTAGACGAACCATGGCACCGACTTTATCCGCAAAAAAGATCGCTCTTTCGGGACGTTTGCTGGATGTGAACGCCCGCCCTGGATAGCGTCCCAACAGTCGGATGATTTCATCGGCCACCGGCTCACTGTAGTCTATATTATGGATCCGGCTGAGCCTGCGAAAATGCGACATTAGGACTGGCTTTAGACCATCCAGACTTGGTTCTTCGGTCTCCAAGACTTGGAAACAACGAAGAATTCCGGTCGAAACATTGGCGATAGAATCGTTGTTTTTGGCATCGGATAAGATGATGGCCTGAAATTCATCACTGCTTTCCAGGCAGGCAATCAAAGATTGCATCAGCCGGTCTGAACTGTCACCCGATGCCTTTACCAGATCGTCGATGTGATCGATAATCAGCAGACCATGGTTGTTTTTCACGTAATTCAAGGACTTGTTGAAATCATCTACCCATGTGGGCGGCGGTCGGGTTAAGAAGAGACTGACATTGAACAAAAAGAACGGTCCACCAAGCGTCGAACTACTGAGCCGCTTTTCCGCACGTGCACGTATCAACTCCTCTGCCAAAGAGGATTTTCCTGTGCCCGGCGCACCTCTTATCCACGTACTGTTAACGCCGGCTGACGCTAATACCGTCTGCAGTTCAGTCAACTTACCATTGAACCCGACATAGCGCGTAAGCAATGCGCGGGATGACGCCTGCCTGTTATCTGCAGCAGTCTTTTCGATGAATTCGTCGCCTCGTGAGGCGCTGATCTCGCCTGACATCGTCGCAAGAAGCTTCGCATAATCCTCAAACTTGACTTGAAGCAAAAATGGCAGATCTTGGCTGACTGCGAAGTTCGGTACGTTTGTCGATAGGCTCATAGTTTCAGCTACATCTTAGTCGCATGGGACAATGCCGTCGAATCGCCTTCGTATCACCGCGCCAAGCTCCGCTGATCAGATCAAGCGGGACTCGCGGCCGCCCTCTCATCCTTAGCCGAGCTACCGTTTGGTCTGGTCCTGATCGGAACCCACAATCTTGAGCACAGCCGGCGTCACATTCACATCAAGTGGAGCGCTTGTGGCCGCAATGTCATCGCGAGACGTCACGACAGAGTCAGCCTTCTGGAAGTCGGACATGGCGGCGCGGACTGCTCCGGCCGATGCCGTGACTTCCTCGACGAGCTCTAGCGAAGTTAACCCACGTTCAATGGCTTTATCCGTTCGTTCGACAATAAGGGTCTGCGCCTTTCCCAAAGCCGCAATTGCTGCGCGCATCTGATCAAGATTTTCGGACTCAAGTCGGGATTGAGCTCCGGTTGCTCCCTCGAGGTTCGTTCCAAATATCGCTTGAGCCTTATTCGTCGCGTCCCGTACACCGCTCGCCAACATCCCGTCTCGCAAGGCGACCCCCTGTTGGAGACCCATCTCAAGAGCGCTGGCAGTGACAGGTAGCGCCTGCTGTTGCAGGTTAGACAGTAGCTCGTGTTGGGATTCGACCAACGTAGCAAACTGCTGAGCACGCGCCTCAGCTTGCACATTTGCAGAAGCTAACATCTCAAAGGATACGACCTTGGTTTGAAGAACCCGTTCGTAGTCCAAGGCGCCCTGTTCAGTTTGGCTCAACCTATCAAATTTAACTGTCACCAGTGTTGATTGAGCCTCATCCCCAGCAGAGTCTGCTCTGCTCTTATTCAGCTTATCGACCTCGATTTTAAGGCCTTTTCCTTGCAGATGGGTTTCCTTCGCGACCACATGCAGCGCCCCCTTGAGGATGGTTTCACCACCCGCCATGCTATTTAGCGTTCTGGTGATGTCAGTGCACGCGGCACGGCTCTTGGCGTTTGCCGAAAGCAAACTTTCAATCGAAACTCGGGTACTTTTGATAAGCGACAAGCTATCCTTCGCGGTTACAAGGATCAGGTCGGTAAGTCCGCCCTCGGTCGCATCGATCGTGCGCAGGATGGTCAGCTCGCCGTCCTCCAATTCCTTATTGCGCTGTCCTTCTTTCTGGGTAAGATTGTCGCGGAACTCCTTGATCTTATCCTGCACTGATTTCAATTCATATGTTGCGTAGAACAGAGAATCCGCAATCCTCTGGTTGGATCCACTGATGCCAAGAGCACTGAAGAACGTATTTGCGAAACCCTCATCGTTTTTCTTTTTTTGATCTTGAAACCGCTTCTGCCTCTGCAGAGTCTCCCCTTCCTTCTTTTGTCCTTCCGCTAGAACTTCCTGTAACGAAGAAATCTCTTTGATGAGCCTTTCGTTTAATTTGTAGGCAGCGGTGAGAACCTCTACGGTCTTTCCGCCAACCCTTGCTTTTTCCATCACCGTCAGGAGCTGCTTAATCTTTCCAGCACCATCGCTGACTGAGTTGAAATCAGTTAGAATATTCTTGACTAACGATTTCGTGCCCTCTTCCAGTTCATCGATCAGACGTTGGATATTTTGTTCGCTAACCTGCGTTCTTTTGCTCTGCTCATAGGTAAAATATACTTCAAGTTCGGCAAAGTGCTTTTGAGCCGCTTGATAATCTTCGTTTTTCGCGCACAGGAATTCGACCACGGCCTCCAACTTGCCTTTATCACTCAGATCGCTCCGATTCATGATACTTGCAACCCTGTTGTTGGCGATGTCGAAGTCTTTTTCGGTGGACGATACCGTCTCCGTTTCGATTTCCGATTTTGTCTCTTCCACTTGTATTCGTTTTTCCGCCGGCGCTGCCTGCTTTTTTGCTGCTTGCGCTTGTAGCGTACGCCCGGCACGCATGGCGGTAATACGTTCTTCGATATTCATCTTAGCTCCTTCGCAATTATTCAGTTAGCCTGCGTTGCGACGCGCAGGCGGCAGGGACGCGACAGCTTCTGATTTGTCATCGTAAATTTCCGGTCCGCGGTCGACCCAAATGTGGCGAGGCAGCGGCAGCCTCGTCCATCGCGCGATATTGGCGAGTACTCGTCCACGATGAGCATTCCTGTGACGTCATGACAGCCTCGGAATCTACCTAATCGGCGACGCAAGTCACCGCGTATTGCGGCGCAGCGCGAGCCAACTTTGATCATTCACCTGCCTGAACCTTTGGTTCGCAGCGATGTTATGCCAGACAGAGCAGAGCGGGATTGAGTAGTTTCCGAACCTATCAAGGCAGGTGAGTCTCGCCTACGTCTGGGACGCTGCCGGCTATAACTTGTTAGCGAACTGAGCTGTCGGATACGAGCAAACGTAGGAATGCCATGTCCCCATGGAGTCCTGAGGCGCCCTAGGACACAAGATCAGGACGACCGGAACACGAAACCCGTGGACCGGACGACTTGGTATCGTCGCTGAAACGAAAGGATAGTATCATGGAAGATCATCGCCTTGAGGGATTCGGTCATCAGGTCAAAGGTGCCGTCAAGCAGAGCATCGGCAAGGCTATCGGCGACGCGAAGCTCGCCGCGGATGGAACCGCGGAGCGCATCATCGGCGATCAACAGGTCGCAGCCGGCACGGGGCTGGATGGCGGGGACCAACTATTCGGAATAGATGTCGCTCGCGTGATGGGCATCGTGAACCAATTCAAGGGAACCTTGATACAGAGGGTCGGCAGCCTCGTCGGAAATCCGAAACTGCAGGCCGACGGCATCGCTCAGCAGCAAGCTGGTAAGGCACAAAACGCCGTCGGCAGCGACAGGGACGAAAAGCGCCAGGCTATCCGGGAGCGTGATGCGACTGTCGATACAGGTGAGAAAGCTGAAGCGTCGAAAGCTGAACCACACAATGATGGTTCCACGCCCTAGCCGCACTCATGAACCTTCTCTTGAACCATCTTGCTCAACGCCCTTATCGGCCTGCTGCCGTTCAATGGTGGCAGCCTACGTGGCCGGTCAGGCCATTGCGGTGGTCGAGGCTCAATACTGATCGCTTCTATCCTGGCATCGTTTTTCCCGGCAGGTTTAATCATGGATACCATTGACCGCGAGCATCGGGTCGTTTCGATCGAGCGAGAAAAGGGCGCAGCCACAGTCGGGCAGAAGCTCGACGAAAATCACGCCCCTGCGGAAGGGAAGCCAGCTTCATCGGAACGGTCCGCTGTGCTTAAGTGGTTCCTTCATGATATCCTCTTCATTGCCATGCTGTCGCTTGCGCTGGTGGGCGTGGCATTCCGTTTGCCGATAGGCTATTGGGTCATCCTGACGCCGATCTTCGGCGTCATATCGGTTATCGAGGGATGGAGGCATTTCGTGACCCGGAGCGATCGCCTGGGCTTGGTCTATAGCCTTTCCGCGATCTGGTGCGCGCTGCTGCTCGCCATTTACCTGATCCACAATGGCGGCGTACAGGGCGTGATGAATGCCAACGCGACGTCGCTTGGCGTTATTATCCTTCTAGGCCTCGGCACCTTTGTCGCGGGCGTGCAAGCCCGGGTCTGGCAAATTTGTGCCGTCGGCGGAATTCTCTTCCTGGCGGTGCCCGGCTTGGGTTGGCTGGACCAGTCACCCATGCTTTTGGCGGCTGTCACAGTTTTCATTGTCGCGCTTGGTGGTCTCGCATGGTGGGCCAGCCAAAGACCAGATTAGGGCAGCAGGAATCACCCTACATCCGGAAACCGCGCACAGCACGGCTGACTTAAGTCGTGTTGCATGTCGGTCTCGACGAGCCAACTCCGAGACGTTTTCGAGTATGTCTATATCTCATATAAGCCATGAAGCCCCGCAGACGCTGTAATCGGATGAGTTAGCCAACGCTCTTCCGTACTGTCCGTACCCGCTGCGGTGACGGCAACCATCCGTGTGGCACTATCGAGCAATACTCGCCAAAGCAGGTTCTGAAGCAATTGCGACAGGTTGCATATTGTGATCGATCAGTTTTCGGGAGAAAACGTGCGATCATATTCCCACTATATCTCTCCTTGTAAAGACGGCACGCTTTGAAGCAGCCATTTTATATCTTCTCGAGACTGCCCTGCGCCGCGGATGTACCGGCGGCGGTTGGCTTACCCTTGAGTATCCATTCAAACCCCACGGCGATCATGGCCCCGATGATCGGGCCTGCGATGCACATCCAGGTGGTGCCCATATCGCCGCGGACTAGATCGGGGGCCGGTACGGCGCGGCGCCGATAGCTGCAGCGCAGCAATGCGCGCCAACAGTACTTCAACACTCGGCTCGCCGGCTCGATTCATCAGATTCTTGAATCTGAACCGTACCGACGCGTCAACCGCTCAACACAAGAGCTCAACCGGCAACCTGATATTGCCGCACCGGATGGCGGACCATCGCATCGATATTGATGCCGTCGAGGATCCAGTGCAATTGCTCAGTCGTCAGCGTGGCGACCGCCTCTTGGCGGCGCGGCCATCGGAACTTGTCCTCGGTCAGCCGCTTCAAGACCAGCACAAAGCCGGACCGGTCGAAGAACAACAGCTTGATCCGGTCGCAACGGCGATTGCAGAACGCAAAAACCGCTGGAGCGAACGGATCGAGCGTCATTGTCTCCTGGACCAGAACCGCAAGGCTGTTGATGCCAGCCCGGAAGTCGATCGGTTCACGGTGCAGATAGACCTGTAGGTCATCGCCCAGTCTGAACATGGCCAAGTGCTCCGATGATCGCCGTCAATGCATCCACATCGCCGCATTCCAGCGCGAGCTTCACACCGTTCGGCAGGGACACGCTCAATTTGGCCGGAGAACAAAAAGCTGTAGCCTCTTTGAGCTCCGAACCACGCACGCCATCGCAGGCCGCCGGCAAATCCACCGTCGCCACGCTGTCTCGCCGCGACAGAGTTCGATTGGCAGTCCCATCCAGCTGAACCGGGATGAACGCCGCGCGTGAAGACGGCGGCGGCGACCTGGTCGGGGTGTGGTTCTTGATCCACTTCCGAAGAAGGTTCGCGTTGACCCCATGTTCGAGTGCAAGCCTCGATATCGAAACCCCAGGCTCGAGGCAGGCCGTGATAAGACGCTCCTTCGATGCCGCCTCATAGCGCCGCCGGCCGTTCCGGCCAACAAGCCTGACCCGCAGTTTCTGATCATCGTCCGCCATCGCAAGGTGTCCACCTATTTTGGTGGACACCTCATGCATCAGAGCACTCAAAAGCAAAAGGTGCAGCGAAATTCGCGCTTACCCCCAAGGCGCCCGACCTGTCCCTCGCGGGCGTTCGGTTGGTCATCGCTGACCACGCCATGGGGCTTCCCGTGTTGCGTACGCTTTCCTTGTGTACATGCTGTCGCCACTACCCCGGCACAGCGGCTGGGCGTACTCTTCGCTCTACTTCACCCAGCCGTATCAGCCTTCCCCGAAAGGGTTGTCGGGTCGGCCTGCGCAGCGTCCTTTTCGAGGTTTGCTCGGCGTTTACTCGCGTTACGGCCTGCACACTCGCGCTGTCACCAAATCGTGACACGCATTCCGAAGGCTTCAGCTATCTCGTTACCTCCATAGCTGCTCCGGTTGCTTCCGGCTGGAGCGGTTGCCGGGTGGGACTTGCACCCACTGGAAAGCGCCGCCTTGTCACGGCGCACACCCATCTAAGACATCCCAATGAATTGGAACCGATGTCGCCGTGGCAACTTGGTGATGTTCTACCGGGTGTGAGATTCCCCCCAAACATCCGATGAACTTGGCGGCCTCAACCTGCAACTTACGTTGAGGCCGTCTATTTTCGAATAGCTATTAAATTTGCGACATTTGTAGCGCATCAACCCTTCTGACAAAGATGAGCACAATTGACCACGCAGGAGCTTGGAGCATCGCCTATCGTTCGGTTTCGAGGCGGGACAGCTTGCCAATCGGCATCCGGTACCTGCCGCGACATAGCCGGAGGAAATTACGATGGCGACAACAGAACACAAGAAGGCAGCCGAACTCCATCAGGACGCAGCCAAGTCACATCTGGCGGCGGCCGAATGTCACGCGAAGGGTGACGCCGCCAAGGGCACAGAACACGCCAAGGTAGCTCAGCAGCATTCACAATCGGCCGCCAAGCAAACCGACCAAGCTACTTCGAAGAGCCAACAGCAGAAGTAACCAAGACGGCCCGGTGAAGAGCCGGGCCTTCTTTCTTACTGCGATCTGCGAGCAGGATGATAGCGATGCCAGGAGCAATAAAATGGGGCTGATAGTATTTTTGGTTATTCTCGTCCTCCTTTTCGGAGGGGGTGGTTTCTATTTTGGTTCTCCATACCATTACTATGGTGGGGGCGTCAGCCTCATCGTCGTAATCATAATCTTGTTCCTTCTGTTCAGGTGACCTTTTAAGCGCAACCTCCGACGTAAGTCCGGCGGAGCGACGCCAAACCGCGAACATAAGACAGAACACGACGAACGAGGGCTTCTTCAAGGAGCGTCGCATCAAATACGCGACTGCCTTCTCACGCGATCAAGGAGTCACCCATGCTGATCGAGGTCAGAACCGATGGCAAGATCAAAGACAGTGAGCAGTCTTCCGATGAGGTGAAGGCTGTGGTCCATGCCGCGTTGGACCGCTACGGTGACCGGATCAGGCGGATCGATGTGCATCTTAGCGACGCCATCGGTCATAAGATGGGCCATGACGACAAATGCTGCATGATCGAGGCACGCCGCGACGGCCGCGAGCCGATCGTTGTGACGCATCAGGAAAGCACCATGCAACAGGCAATCCATGGCGCTATTCACAATCTGAAAAAGGCAGTCGAAAGCGCCCTCGGAAAAGAGACCACCCGGAATCATCTCCGCGATCATCACTAGGCATGTCGACCGGTTCTGACGAAATGCCAGTTTCCGGGGGAGACCGTAAGTGGCCTGCCCGCCACTAAAATAACGCGATTACCCGCAACGGACCTCAGTCCAATGCCCGAATTGAGCCCAAGTCTCCTAATGAAACTGGCAGCGGCCTAGTCCTTAATTTCGTGTAAATTATTTTAGGAGTGAGCTGTATTGATCCATGCGTTGGATGCTGGATGTGCAACCTTCTTTACATCGCCGCATGTCAATGGCAGTTACCGGCGACTGAGAGTTCCGTAACACTCCCGCCTGATCTAAAGGTGGAGCGTCATGCCATCGCTGCAAGTATTGCTCAATCCGAGCCGCATAGCGATCCGGCCTCACGTCTGTCCCAAGTGTTTAGGCCCGATGATATTGGCACGCATCAAACCTGCGTTGGTCGGATGGGAATTCCGCTATGGCTAAAATCGTCCCCATCAGACCATTTCCAAAAGATATTTCGGTTTGGGTGCGCCACTGCCCAAAGTGTGAACCATCTCGGGTGATGCAAATCAAAAGCATCCGGCCCGCTTTGTTCAATGGATACGACTTGGTGATCTATGAATGTCGACAGTGTGGTGCAGAGGCTTTCGGACCTATCGAGTAAGGCTGCATCACCGGACTCTTTCATTGCAAGCTGATGTCGCAGTTTGGCACATAGCGTCGTTGCGCTGCAATGCAGCAACATGTCGGCTTTCGGGGTATAGCGGACTCTGGTGCGGCGTCAGCCCATCAAATTTATGGGTTCACGGCCTAGCTATCGCGGATAGACCGAACCAGGATCCCGGTCGATCAATGCAATAACGCCGCCGACCAAGCTTGCTCCAATTCCCATCGAAGGCCAAGCGATCGGTTTGGGCGGGTACGAGCAAGGATCGTATCAGATGCAACTTTTCAAGACCGTTGATCAGGCTTCTGTCGCGCTGCCTGTCGCGCCCGCGCCGGCTGATACAGGCGAGCCGGGGTCGGAACAAATATGGCGGGAACCAGCGAGCCGCCTGCTGGCCCGATTGGAGACGAAGGCCGATGGCCTGACGACGGCCGAGGTTCAGTCCCGGCTCGCGATCTATGGCGCGAACGACGCGGCCAACGTCAAAAGCGTCCCGCTCTGGCGGCAGTTCCTTGTCCGCTTCGAAAACCCGCTGATCATCATCCTTCTGATCGCCAGCGCGGTGTCCGCGCTCACCGGGGGTATCGCCAGCTTCGTCGTGATCGTGGTCATCGTGATGATCAGCGTCGTTTTCGACTTTGTCCAGGATGTTCGGGCGCAAAAGGCCGTGGAAGCGCTGCGTGCTTCGGTGTCCGTGCAAGCCACAGTGCGACGCGACGGCGCGGCCGTCTCGGTGCCGATCAGCCGATTGGTGCCAGGCGATATCGTCGAGTTGGTTGCCGGCGATCTCGTCCCCGCCGACTCAAGATTGCTCGAAAGCCGAGACCTTTACGTCAACC
>Ga0302319_10000847_pt1 | contig 68632 bp, 59 predicted proteins | sample Bog_T0_2_FD_203319 | JGI IMG/M metagenome (GOLD analysis project Ga0302319, IMG submission 203319) | Peat permafrost microbial communities from Stordalen Mire near Abisko, Sweden - Bog_T0_2 | ecosystem: Environmental > Terrestrial > Soil > Wetlands > Peat | place: Sweden: Abisko, Stordalen Mire...
CCCTTGAGAAAGCCCGTCTTCGTCTCGCTGCTCGAGCCGGCCGCCCGCGCGATCCCGAAGTCGAGCAGCTTCACGTCGCCGTTGTAGGTGACGAAGATGTTGTGGGGGGAGACGTCGCGATGAACGATCGCGAGGTCGGTGCCGTCGTGATCCTTGAGCTCGTGGGCGTAGTGCAGCCCGGCGAGCGTCTGCGCGAGCACGTGGACGGCGATGGGGATCGGGAGCCCTTGTGCACGCGATGCACGCTTGGTCAGGGCCGCGAACGACTGCCCCTCCAGGTACTCCATCTCGAGGAAGTAGTGCTTGCCGTCGTAGCCGACCTCGTTCGTCTGCACGACGTTCGGGTGGTGCAGGTGCGAAGAGATGCGCCCCTCCTGAAGGAACATCTGCACGGCCTCGGGCTCGTCGCCGAGGTCCGCGCGGAGGCGCTTGACCACCTTCAGCTTGGCGAAGCCCCCCGGCCCCTCCGCGAGCGCCAGGTAGACGACCCCCATCCCTCCGCGACCGAGCTCGATGAGGAAGCGAACTCGCCGATTTGTACTGACCGCGTTCACTGCTTGTCGTCCGGAGCCACGTGCGGGCGCCGACTAGACTACTTCATCGCACGCCGTCCGCGCGCGTCCCTGAGCGCGGAGGAACGGGCGCCTTCAGTTCAGGACGATCGCAGCCGACGTCGCCGCCAGCGTCACCGACGTGACGGCGGTGGTCGTCACGGTCCCCGGCTCGTCGCCGCTCGCATCGACCGCCCCCCCTCCGGACGGCACGACCTGCTGTCCGGTGATGGTCACGGTCACGGGCGCGCTCGACGGATTCACCAGCACGGTCCCCTTCTGGAAGCTGCGCTGGTACACGCCCCCCACGAGCAGGTCCGAGACGTTCGTCGTCGCCGCCGTCGTCGGTGCGCCGAGGTCCACCGTCCACTCCGGGTACCACTCGAGCGGGCCGCTCGCGAAGTAGTCGAGGTACGTGTGGTGGCCTTTCACCAGCAGGTAGTTGGCGAGGTAGTAGAGGCGCGTCGCGGTGTCGGTGGACGCCGTGAGGTAGTTCTGGAGGATCATCAGCTTGTCGGCGGCGGCGAGCGATAGCAGCTCGTTGGTCGCGGACTGCCAGTCGCTCTCGGCGAACGTCGGGTCGCCGAACCCCTCGGAGAACACGCCGGCGGTGAGCGCGTAGTTCGTCTTGTCCCAGCCGGTGATGAACGCGCCGTCGTTCGGGATGAGCGGGATCCCCTTCGCCGCGAGCGCGCCGCTCAGCGCCGTGATCCACGTCTGCCACGCGTCGATCCACGTGGCGTTCCCCAGCTCGGGGAACGACGTGCTCGCCGCCGCCGTCCCCGCGAGACGCGGATCCTGGCTCGCCCCGCTTCCGCCGCACCACCCCTGGAGGAGCGAAGGGGACGCCGAGTCGAACATGACAGCGTCGTACTGCCCGTCGGCCACCTGCTGCTCGAGCGACGACACCCAGTAGTCGGCGAACCCCGGCACCGAGACGTTCATGAGGAACTTCCCGTCGGGCGCCGTGACGCGGCCGGTCGACGTCGTGTCGGTCGCGTCGTGCCAGAACCAGGTCTCGTTCGGCGTGACCGTGGAGAGGTCGTTGCCCCACGACGTGCCGTTGATGATGAAGTCGACGGCCGACTGCCACATGGCCAGGTGGTAGTGCAGGACGATGAAGTTCGGATTGATGGCGCGCAGCGCCTGCGTGTCGGCGAGGAGCTGCTTCTCGGTCCCCACGTAGTGCGTCGCGGCGAACTGCTGCTGCGCGGCGGGCATCCCGCTCGGGAGCTGGTCGGTCAGGATCGCGATCGACGAGAACGTGTCGGGGAAAGAGCGCCCGCTCGGCAGGACGCCGGTGCCCGAGTCTCCTCCGCCCCCCTCGGCGCCCGCCTCGGTCCCACCGCTCGCGCTCGCGTCGGACGCGGCGTCCGATCCCGAGGACGATGCGGCGTCGCTCGCGCCTCCTCCGTCGCTCGATCCGGTGTCACCTGCAGAGTGCGAAGAGCCGCACGCCGCCGTCGCTGCGAGCGCAGCGAGAGAGGCAAGCGCGACCAGCCCGGGAGCGTGACGGCCCATGCCATCAAGCGTACGTCGTTTCGGCGCTACCGCGCCCGATCGCGCGGACGGCGACAGCTGACGAAAGGTGGGCGCCACGGCCGGGCTCTCGCGGGGGCGGACCTGAATGGATCGCCCGCGTGTCACGCAATCGGGGGACATGCGCTCGCTCGCGCACGTCGTAGAAGAGAGGACGCCGCGCGCCGCGAAGTGCGGGCCGTACGAAAGGGACACGCCATGAAGATCAAGACGAGCCTCAAGGCCGGTGACGTAACGACGACGGCGCCCCCGTCCCCCATGTCGGGACTTCCCACCGGCCAGCGGATGCACTGAGCCGTGAAGATCAAGACGAGCCTCAAGGCCGGTCCGACGAACGCGCCCCAGGCGCCCGCCAGCGTCACGCAAAAGGGGCGCGAAGGCGGCTGAGGCGCACCCGCGCGCCGGGGCGATGACGACGGGTCCGCGTGGCTCGCGATGGTATCGTCCGCGCCGATGCGCGCCCTCCCGCGACGACTGTTCCCTTTCGCTCTCGCGGCCGCCCTCTCCGCTTGCCACCCCTCCACCGCGGCGCAAGCTCCTGGAGTCTCGCCCCCGGCGACCGCCGCGACCTGCGCGCCCACCCCGGAACCGGTCGCATCCGCCGACGATACCGCGCACGCCGACGTCGAAGCCGCCCCCTCGTCCGACGCCGCCGCCTATGCCCCATCGACCGAGCAGCAAGCGATCGCGGCGCGCCTCGCGGGGAGCATGGTCGTCGGCGGCCACGCCCTCGACTACCTGCGCGAGCTCACCGACACGTACGGCGCCCGCCTGACGGGTTCCCGCGCGTACGTCCGCGCCGCCGCGTGGGCGGCGGAGACCTTCAAGCGCGCCGGCGTCGACTCCGTAGCCTTCGAAGAGGTCGCGATCCCCGCGGGATGGGAGAGGCATGACGCGAGCGCGCGCATCGTGGCGCCGCTCGACCGTGCGCTGCACGTCCTCCCCACGCCGTGGTCGGAGCCGACCTCGGCGAGCGGCGTCAAAGGGGAGCTCTACGTGCTCAAGGATCCGACGACGGTCGGCGCGCAAGCGAACGCCGTGCGCGGGAAGATCGTTCTCGTCGATGTCGCCTCGTTCAAGAAGAAGGACAAGGTCTCCTGGGCGCTGATCGTGCGTACGCCCGAGGCGCTGAAGAAGGCGGGGGCGCTCGCGCTCCTCATGTTCGGCGCACGCGAGGGGCAGACGATGGGCGTCTCCAGCGGCGGGACGCTCGACCACATCGGCTCTCCGATGCCGCGCGGGACGATCGGCCGGGAGGACGCGCTCCTGCTCGAGCGGCTGGCCGAGAAAGGACCGGTGACGGTCACGTACACGAACACGAGCCCGGTCACGGGGCCCGTCAAAGTGCCGGACATCGTCGCCGAGATCCGCGGTCGCGAGAAACCGGATGAATGGGTGCTCGTGGGCGCTCACTTCGACTCGTGGGACCTCGCGACGGGCGCGCAGGACAACGGGAGCGGCTCGGCGCAGGTGCTCGAAGCCGCGCGCGCGATCCACGCGCTGGGGACGCCCCCCCGCCGGTCGATCCGCTTCGCGCTCTACTGCGGCGAAGAAGAGGGGCTCTTCGGGTCCGACTCCTACGTGAGGACGCACGCCAAGGAGCTCGACCGGGCGGTCTTCGTGCTCAACACCGACGGTGGCGCCGGCGCCCCGCGAGGATGGTCGCTGAACGGGCGTGAAGACGAGAAGGCTGCGCTCCAGCCGCTGGCCACGTCGCTCCTCGCCGACCTGGGCGGAGACTCCCTCGATACGAAGGTGCGCTGCGATACGGACGACTGCTCGTTCATGGCGCGCGGGGTACCGACCGCGAGCCTCGAGGTCGACGACTCGAAGTACGGCGAGATTCATCACCTCGCATCGGACACGGTCGACAAGGTGTCGCGCGCGTCGCTCGAGGCGGGCGCCGCGGTGATCGCCGTCACGGCCTACGCGATCGCGGACGCGCCGACGCGACTGTCGCCGCGGATCGACCGGGCGACGGTGAAGGCGCACCTCGTGAAGGCGGACGTCTTCGAAGAGGTCGAGCTCAACGGCTCGTGGAAGTGACGCTGCCGCTGGATCGACGGACCGCGGCCGAAACGGTCACCCCCGCGACCGAACAGGTCGCCCCTTCCTCGTTTCGGCCGCGGAAAGCGCAGTGACGAGGCCCGTGCGCATTGGATCGCCGCGTGCTGCGACGGACCTCATGCAGAAGACGTGCACGAAGGGCTGCTGGCGACTCCTCGGGGTATCGCTCTACGTCACCAGCTCCTTGCTGGTCGTCGGGTGCTCCGGCTCACCCTCTTCGCACGCGAGCGCGAGCGATGGTGGTGCTTCGATCGTCGGCAACCCGCCGAGCGGAACCGACGGCGGCGCGCCGGTCGTTTCGACGGGGGACGATGCCTGCGCGGCCCCGAGCGAGGACGCCGGGACCGGCGCGAGCGGAGACGCGAGCGACGGATCGCCACCCACGCTCCCCGGTTGGACGCTCACCTGGAGCGACGAGTTCGATCTCCCGGACGGCTCCGCGGTCGCCCCCACCAAGTGGACGCAAGAGACCGGCAACGGCGGCTGGAGCACGAACCAAGAGCGCGAGTACTACACGCCGGGGACTGCGAACGCGGTCGTCCAGGGGGGCATGCTGGTCATCACCGCGCAGACCGAAGGCGCGTCGGCCTACACGTGTCAGTACGGCACCTGCCAATACACGTCGGCGCGCATGAACACGGCGGCGAGCTTCCAGCAGGAGTACGGGCGGTTCGAAGCGCGCATCAAGATTCCGCGCGGGCAAGGGATGTGGCCTGCGTGGTGGATACTCGGAGACAACATTGGCTCCGTCGCCTGGCCACAGTGCGGCGAGATCGACATCATGGAGAACATCGGTTCGACCCCCTCGACCGACTACGGGAGCCTTCACGGCCCCGGCTACTCTGGCGGGCAGGATCTGACAGGATCGTATTCGCTCGACGGCGGAGCGCTCGCCGACGACTTCCACGTGTACGCGGTCGAGTGGGAACCGAACGTCGTCCGCTTCTACTTCGACGACGTCAACTACGAGACCCGCACGCCGGCCGATGTACCCTCCGGCGACACATGGGTCTACGACCACCCGTTCTTCCTCATCCTGAACCTCGCCGTCGGCGGCCAGTGGCCGGGGGACCCGGATTCGACGACGCAGTTCCCGCAGACGATGCAGGTGGACTACGTGCGTGTCTATTCGAAGGCCCCCTGAGCGTCGCTGCGATTTTCTCTCACGCGAGCCGATCGTTCGGGGATGCTCGGGACACTAACGGGATCAGGAGGCCCTGATGGACCGAAGATACCTGCTGGCCGCTCTCGTCGCCGCGACGCCGCTGATCCTCGCCGCCTGCGGCGGAAAGGAAGACTCGCTCCCATTCACGAGCACGACGCAAGGCATCTCGACCCCCCTCGCGTCGCTCGACGACTGCCCGCTGCTCGCGGCCAATGTGACCGAGACGACGCCAGGCGGTCAGATCGTCATTACGCGCGCCTGCTTCAAGGACGACCTGGGCAAGTACTACGATGCCCTGTACAGCGACGGTCCGCTCCCCCCCGGGCCAGGGCTCGCGGTGTTGCCCGGCGGCAGGAAGTACTCCTTCGTTCTGCAGTTCAGCGACGCCTGGATTCCGCCGGCGAGCGTGACCTCGAACGCGGACGCCGGGGCCGCATACGCCGCCGTGGACAACATCTACAGCAACGATCCGTGCATGCAGCTCCCGGAGGACAACCCGGCCAATCGCGTCCCGACGACGACGACGCTCGAGGGGAACACCCTCACCGTGAGCCTGGTCAACACCGTGCCCGACGGCGAGCAGGTCGTGCCGATCGTGAACTTCGCCGCGCTCTATCCGTCGATCCCCGCGTGCTCGTACGAAACGTTCTCGCTGGCGTGCATCAACTTCAACGGGCGCTTCTACGTCGCCTATGCGCCACCCGTCGATACGTGCGCGCTCGACGCTTCGGTGGAATGAATCGACTGTGCGGCCTCCGTCGATCGTCGCTCTCGTCGCGGTCTCGCTGGGCGTGGTGCGCCCGGCGTCGGCCGCGTCGAGCGCGGTCCGATGGAGCATCTCTGCGGAGCCCGGTGGATGCGATGGGCAGAAGCTCGCGCGCGCGACGGAGCTGGCGTGCGATGCGCTCGGGCACGCCTGCGTGGTCGTGAACGAAGGCGCAGAGAGCGAGAGGCGGGCGATGCTCCGCTGCGCGACCGGGGCACCGTGGACGCTCGACGTCTATGACGGCGCGGGCGTGCTGCAGTGGACGCTCGCCGTCGAGAGCGACGACGAAGGCGTGCATCGCGCGGCCATCCTCCTCGCGCGGACGGAGCTCGACGTCCCCCCCGAAGCGGCAGCCGCCAAGCCCGATGCGGCGCCTCCGGCCCGCGCGTCCTCGGGTCCCCTCGCGATCGTAGTACCGAGCCCCGACGCGGCACCTCGCGTGGATGCGAGCCCCCCGAGCGCGCCCCCCGCGACGCCGGCGCCGTGGGGAATCTTCGCGGCCGCGCGGGTGACGACGAGCAGCGGGTTCGGGCCCACCGTCGGAGGTGAAGCCGGCGCCGCGTTCGTGGTCTGGCGAGAGCTCGCGATCGGGTTCGATCTCGGCGGTGAGCGCGGACTGTCGACCCCTTCGGGCTACGGATACGACGCGGTCCGCGTCGGCGCGAACGTCGGCTACGGAGCGCCGTGGGGCTCCTCTCATTTCGGCGCGCTCGTCGAAGGGGGCGCCATGCTCGGTGACGTGACGGCCCCGGCGGCGGCGTCGCCCGCGTCGCAGCAGTTTCTTCACGCCTACGGGCGCGCCTCGGCGATCTTGCAGTGGGGAGGGCACCAGACGCTCCGCCCGTTCGCGTCGCTCTCGGTGCTCACCGACACGGCGCCCGTCCGCGTGACGAGCGCCGGGAGCGACGTCGCGACGGTGCCGTGGCTCGCCGCTTCGATCGACGTGGGGCTCGCATGGCGATCGCCGTGAAAGGGCTCAGCGGCGCCGTGCCGGTGTGGCGCGCGAACGAGGCCGACGAGGTCCGCTGGGACGAGCTCGTCGCGATGGTCCACCGGCAGATGCGCAGCCTCGTCGGCCCCTCGCGCGATCTCGAGGATCTCACGCAGGGGGCGCTCGAGCAGGTGCTGCGCGCGCTGGACGGCTTTCGAGGCGACGGAGAGCTCTCGACCTTCACGTACCGCATCTGCATGAACGTTCTGTCGAACCATCGGAGGTGGTGGCGACGGTGGCTCGTTCGCTTCGATCTCGGCGACGTGCCCGAGGCCATCGATGCGCGCTCCGGTCCTCGCGAGGTCGCGCTCGAGCGGGAGCGAGCGCGACACCTGCACGCGTGCCTCGAGCGCCTGGCGCCGCCGAAGCGGTTCGCGCTCATTCTCTCGGACCTGGAGGAGCTCCCGGCGTCGCGCGTGGCGGAGATCATGGAGTGCCCGGAGCCCACCGTTCGCTCGCGCCTGCGCCAGGCGCGGATCGAGCTCGGCGAGCTGCTGGCGCGCGATCCGGCGTTCGCGGATCGCCCATCGGAGCCGGGAGGAGCACGCCCATGACGTCGCGCTGCACGCTCGCGGCCGATCTCGACCTCGGCTCAGCCGCGCTCGCGGAGCACACGGCCGCGTGCGAGACGTGCGCGCGTGCGGTCGCGCTGAGGGTGCGCGCGAAGCAGACCTGGGCCGCGGCGATCGACCGGGACGACCGGACGGAGCGCTCGGCCCGCGAACGACGGCTCATGAGCGGCGCCAGCGTCGGGCGGGCGCGGCGCCGTGGGACTGGCTGGGCCGCGGGGCTCGCGGTGGTGGCCGTCGCCTTGGCTACGTGGATGCTCGTGGCGCAGCGCCGTGTGGCGCCACGGGTCGCCGCGAACGAGACGGCGCTCGCGGCGTCTGCGTCGCTCCCCGCGCCAGTCGCGACGGCGGCTGCGAGGACGGCGTTGACCGAGGCGCCAAGGAGCCACGGATTCCGCGTCGTCGACGTGCGAGGCGGGGTCACGAGCCGCGCCGCGGGGCCGCTCGCGCAGGGCGAGACGCTCGCGGCGGGCGACGAGATTCAGGTGGAGCGCGAAGGGGTCGTTCGTGTGCTGTGGGTGATCGACCTCGGCGAGGAGGCTGACAGCTCGACGCAGCCGGCGGTGGAGATCGTCGGCCCTGCGCGGGTCGACGTCGGCGATGGTTCGTCGCCGCTGCTCGTGCTGCGCCGGGGCGTGGCGCGCGTCACGGCGGGGAGCGTCGCGATCGCGCGCGGGGACGAGGCAGCGCGCGACGTCCAGGCTGGCCATGAAGTCGACGCGCGCGGAGCGGACGCGGCATCGGCTCGTCCGGCGGCGATCGAAAAGGACGACCCGGCCGAGCGACTGCACGCGGCCGAGGCCGCGCTCGACCAGGGGGACCGTGCGGCGGCCGAAGCGATTCTTCGGGCGCTTCTGGCACGGACGAGCGATCCCGAAGTTCGCGCGCGAGCCGAGCTCCGTCTCTCCGAGCTTCTCCTCGCACGCGGCGCGGCAGACGAAGCGCGCGCTCTCCTGGAGCCGCTCGCTTTTGGCTCCGAACCGAAGCGCGGTGCCGACGCCGCCTGGCTCTACGCGCGCTCGCTCCACACGCCCGCCGACCGCGCCTCGGCGTGGGCGCGCTACCTGGCGACCTCCCCTCCCCCGGCGATGCGTTCGCTCGCGCTCGTGGAGCGGGCATCGGCGCTCTTCGACTCCGGCGACGCTGACGGGGCTCGCGCGATCGTCGCGGGGCTCGACGCGGAACGAGAGCGAGGCGCGCTCGCCCCTGTGGCAACCGATGCCCTCCGGCGACTCGAAGCGCGGCTCGGCGACGACTGACGCTATCCTGGCGTGGATGGGTCATGGCCTCTCGCGCATTCCCCGCGAGCAGGGGCCGACTCCTCCCATATGACGCGCACCCGGTCTCGACTGTTTCTCCTGGCGTTTCTCACGCTGTTCCTCGAGCTCGTGCTCATCCGCTATCTCGCGGGGAACGTCTGGAACCTCGGGTACTTTCCGAACCTCGTCCTCATCGCCGTCTTCAACGGGATCGGCGTCGGGTTCGTCTTCCACGATCGCGTGCCCCCCCTTTGGTCGCAGCGGCTCGTCGCCGTGGCCATGGTGCTTCTCCTCGGCCTCGTGGCGCTCCTCACGCTCTGGCGTCCGGTCGTCCCTGGCTTCACGCGATGGGAGGGCGACGTCGGCGGTGAGCTCTACTTCACGGCCGTGTCGGCGCGGACGCCGTCGGACAGCCCCGCGCTCTTCGGGGCGCTCTTCGCTTCGGTCGTCCTCATCTTCGTGTGCATGTCGCAGTCGACGGCGAAGCTCTTCAAACAGCTCCCCCCCCTTCGCGCGTACACGCTCGACATCGCCGGTTCGTGCGCCGGCATCCTCTCGTTCATGGCGATGAGCTGGCTACAGCTCCCGCCCGCCGTGTGGTTCCTGCTCATCGCGCCCATCGCCTTCTTCGCGATCGAGTCGCGGAAGGCGCGGTGGATCGCGCTGGTCGCCGTGTGCGCGGCAGCCCCGCTCGCGCAGCGGCAGGATCGGAAGCTGACGAGCGACCCCAGCTTCACGGGGACGTTCGAGACGCACTGGTCGCCTTACCAGAAGGTCGAGTACGTCCCCGAGCAGCTGCAGATCAACGTCAACGGCATCGCCCACCAGACGATGTACCCGCTGGAAGCGTTGCGCGCGTCGTTCTACCAGGTCCCCTATACGAATCGGGAGAAGGCCGGCCAAAAGGCGCGGAACGTTCTGGTCATCGGCGCGGGCTCGGGGAACGACGTCGCGACCGCGCTCTCCAACGGCGTCGACCACGTGGACGCCATCGAGATCGATCCGGCGATCGCCCAGCTCGGCCGCACGTACCACCCGGCGCGGCCGTACGACGACCCGCGCGTAACCCTCGTCGTCGATGACGCCCGCGCTTTCATGACGCGCACGCAGCGGAAGTACGACCTCATCGTGTTCGCGCTCACCGACTCGCTCGTGAAGGTGAGCTCGGTCGCGCAGCTTCGCCTCGAGAACTTCCTCTTCACGAGAGAGTCGATCGCGCGGGCCTACTCGCTCTTGAGCGATTCCGGTGAGCTCGTCTTCTACAACTACTACCGACGCCCCTGGCTGTTCGACAAGCTCGAGCAGGCCATCCACGAAGCCACGGGGCGCACCCCGTCGACGATCTACCAGCGGTACGACTTCATGATGCGCAGCGTGAGCGGCACCAGCTCGACCCTCGCCACGACGCCCCACGAGCCGGTCGACGTCGCCACCGACGATTGGCCTTTTCCCTACCTGCGCCAGCGGTCGATGCCTTCGCTCTACGTCGAGGTGCTCCTCGGTCTCTCCGGCCTGATCGGCGGGGTGCTCCTGCTCCTTCAGCTCCGTCGCCCGCACCGCGCTTCCGCCGGAGACGGGCTCCCGGCGAGGGTCGCGTTCCTGCTGATGGGGGCGGCGTTCTTGCTGCTCGAGACCAAATCGATCGTTCAGTTCAGCCTTCTCTTCGGAACGACCTGGGTGAACACCTCGCTCGTCTTCCTGGCGATCCTCACGAGCGTGCTCGCCGCCAACTGGACGGCGCAGTTCGCGAGAGGGCGGTGGGCGCTTCCGATCGTCTTCGCGCTCCTGATTCCCGCGAGCCTCCTGGCGCTCGTCTGGCCGCTCGCGCATCTGCTCCAGGTGGAGAGTGTCGCGGTGCGGTTCCTCGCGGCGAGCGCGCTGACGTTCGCCCCCATCTACTTCGCGAACCTCGCCTTCAGCATCACGTTCCGCGACGAGACGTCGCCCGAGCACCTGTTCGGCTGGAACATGGTCGGCGCGACCCTCGGCGCCCTTCTCGAGTACATGAGCATGGCCGTCGGCTACGCCGCGCTCGCCCTCGTGGTCGCGGGCTGTTACGCGGTCGTCGCCGTCCTACTGCTGAGCGCGCGCGCCCGCGCGCGACTCGCACGCGACTGACCTCACCGCCACGAGAAGAAGCGGTAGGCCCAGAGCAGCGCCGGGCAGGCGACGATCGCGAACGGCGCGTGTCGAACGTCGGCGCGGAGGGCGGGCAGCAGACCCCACGTGGCCGCGAACGCGCTTCGCACGTGCCGCCGGAGCCCGAAGAGGGCAGCGCCGCACGCGAGGAAGAGGCCTGCAGCGAGCGGGCCGCTGGGCCCCCGGTGCTGGTGCACCAGGAAGAGCTCGGCGAAGATCACGACGTCGAAGAGCGCGTGGCCGACGATCTGCGACGGGAGGTCGCGACGTCGCGCGTACACGCCCGCCACGAGGAGCCCGGTCGGAATGTGCATCGCCACGAGCGGAAGGATCCCCTGGAAGCCGTGGAGGAGCGCAAAGCAGACCGCCGTCGCGAGCGCGCCCCACGCGACGTTCACGCCCATCCACGTCCCCTGAACGAAGCCGCGGAAGAAGAGCTCCTCGCCGAAGCCGGCGACGACAGGTGAGATCCAGAGGACGTAGACGAGCAGATCGGCCTGCGTGCGGATCGCGTAGGGAGCCCACACGCCCTCGGCGACGCCGGGGATGAGGAGGATGCCGATGCTCGCCACGAGAATGCGGATCACGAGGATCGAGCAGCATTCGCCGAGGGTCGGGAACGAGAAAACCAGGCCGTAGTCGGCGCGCTTCCATCGGCCGAGGAAGGTGCCTGCGAGCGGGATGAGGATCGCGAGCTGGAGGACCCAGGGGACGACCCAGCGTGGCGTCTCGACGGAGCGGGACGGTCCGGCGCGGAACATCGACTCGCTCCAGAAGTCGCCGTGGGGAAGGAGCTTCGAGAATCCCCACGCCAACGCGATGCACCCGACGACCTCGAGTGTGACGAGGCACCATCTCCACGCGACGCCCATCCGATGGAAGCCTACACGCGTGCGCGCGCCGGCCCGAGCGCAGGTTCGAAGGCCGCAGGGGCCTCCAGGTACTTCCGGAATGCGCGCATCGCCTTCGCGATCTGCGCGCCGTCGACGTAGCGGTGGTCGATCGTCGCCGTGATCGGGAGCATCGGGCGCACCTCGACGCGCCCGTCGATCGCCACGGGCTTGTCGGACATCTCGCCGACGAGGACGAGCAGAGGGACGCGGTACATCCACATGAGCGGCGCGAAGCCGTGCGGGATGCCGAGCATGCCGACGCTCGTCACCATCGCGCTCCCGAACGGGCTCGCGAGGAGCCCGAGCTGGGGGATGTTCAGCGCGAGGTCGCCCGTGACCCACGCGCCGAGGCGCAGCGCCACGTGCAGGAGCGGCATCGGGAGTCGCTCCAGGGTCGCTTTGGCGCGCGCGAGGCTCGGGTCCTTCCCCTGCTTCAGCGCTCGTCCGCGCTCGTCGAGCTCGGCCGCGATCGCGACGGCGGACTTCTGGTCGGCGCGCTCGACCTTCACGCCGGACAGGTCGCGCCCTCGCTCGATCGCTGCGATGAAGAACACGTCGATCGACGGGCGCGGGAACGCACGACCTGCGAGCAGCCGCACGTTGAGATCCGGAACCGCGGCGAGCGCGTGTGCCACGGCGCGCCCGGCGAGGTGTGTGGGCGTCACGTGGTGGCCGGCAGCGCGCGCGCCCTGCATGAACGCGCGAAGCGCCGTCCCGTCGATGTCGAGCGCGCCGAAGACCTGCGGATCGTTGGGGCCGTCCCAGGCAGCGGTCGCGACCCTGCGCCATCCGCGCAGCGTCTCGCCCGGCAGTCGAAGACGAGAGCGTCGGGGAACGTCCATGGAGTGAAGCTGAGGGCACCCCGTGTGCCAGGGCTTTCGCGCCCGCTCGTCGCAGCGGCTCATGCGCGATCCCCGGCGCCGATCGCGCAAGCCGAGCGCGCCGCGCAACGGATGCGCGCTCCGTTACGAGGCCAGGTCGTGCCTCGACGTACCCGCGGCCGCCAGCGCCTGACGTCGCGCCGCCGTCGGCGTCGAGCCCGTCCACCGCTTGAACGCGCGGTAGAACGCGCTCGTGTCGCGGAAGCCGACCAGGTAGCCGATCTCCTGGATGCCGAGCTTCGGGTTCGCGAGCAGCTCGATGGAGAGATCGCGACGGACTTCCTCGACGAGCGCCTTGTGCGACGTGTTGGCCTCTTCGAGGCGACGCTGAAGGGTCCGCGCGCTCAACGCGAGACGCTTGGCGGTCATGTCGAGCGCGGGATCGCTCCCGCGGATGCTCTCGGCGATGGCGCGCTTCACGCGCCGGAGGAACACGGGCACGCCCGAGACCCGCTCGAGCACGGCGTCGGCGTGACGGTCGAAGAAGCTCGCGAGGGCGGCGTCGTGCTCGACACACGGGGTGTCGAGCCAGGCCGCTTCGAAGACGAGCTCGTTCTGGACGCAGCCGAAGCGAACGGGCGCGCCGAAGAGGCGCTCGTGCAATGGTTCGCCTTGCGGAGGGGGCGCGCGGAACCGGACCTCGACGAGCGGCCAGGGGCGCCCGGTGAGCTGCCGGCCGCGCGCGAACAGAATCGCGAACAGGAGCTCGGTCGCCACGCGCGGTGAGGTCGTGACCTGGCGCGAGACCGAGAGGCGCGCAGTACCGCCCTCCTCGGCGAGGTGAAGCTCGCTCAGATCGTCGATGAGCGCGTAGTAACGGACGCTGCGCGCGAGCGCCTCGCGCATCGTGAGCGAGCTTCGCATCGCGAAGTCGAGGACGTCGATCGTGCCGAGGGGTATGAGCTCGGCCGCGTGGAGCGAGAAGGCATCGTCGTGCGTGAGCGCGGCTGCGCGCTCGATGGCGCGGAACACGAGGGCCGCCGGCAAGCGCGCCTCGCTCTGCTCGAGCAGTGATCGCTCGATCCCGAGCTCGCTCAGCAGCTCGTCGCCGCGGACGCCGGCGCGGGCGAGCGCCACGTCCAGCGCACGGATGATGAGAATCGATAGGGTTCCGCTCATCGTCGTTTCACCCGGAGCAAGGTGCGAGCCACTCGCTTCCCCTTGAAGAAGGATAGCTCCGGGCGCCGATCGCGCGAGGAGAGAGCGCGCGGTGTCACCGGATGACACTCGAGCGTCGCGCGATGACGCCGACGACCCGCCGCCGTGCTACCCGTGCTTTCGCATGTCATCCCGGCTCACTTGGGTCCTCCTCGCTCCGTTCGCCGTCGGATGCGGTGCGTCCCGCCAGGCGTCACCCGTGCCGGCCACCACGCCGGCCGCCACGCCACCGAACGCGCTCGAGGTGACGAAGGAGCCGCGAAGGTCGGTCACCGTGACCGGCGTATCGCGACCACCGGTCACCGCCGTCGTGCAACCGCCCCCCACCCATCCCGACTGGAAGCAGGTACCGACCGGAAACTGGGTCGCGTGGGCCACCTTTCTCAACGCGGTTCACAACCGCATGCACCACTCCGTCACCGACGAGTATCTCGTGGGGACGCTCGACAAGGCGCCGAAGGACGATCCGCGCAACACGCCGACGCTCGAGGCCGCGTTCGAGCTCGACTTCGATGCCAACGGCGCGATCGAGATCACCGTGTTTCACACGTCGGGAGTCGTGGCCTTCGACCGCGAGGTGGCCGACGCCGTCACGCGCTCGGGGCCGTTCCCGATTCCTCCGCCTGCGCTTCTTTCGCCCGATGGTCGCGCGTATGCGCTCTGGACGATGCGACGAGACACAGTGTTCGCGTGCAGCACGATCAACGCACGGCCGGTTCTGTTTGCGGTGGCGCCGGCTCCCTGAGCGCGCGCTAGGGGCTTTCCTAGTCTCGTTGGCCGAGAACGTAGCCCGACTACGCCGCAGGCCGGGACCGAGCACGCTGGCGGCGGCCAGCCCGCCCACCCACGCCGCCAGCGCGCTCGGTCCCGGCCTGCGGCTCACCGAGGCTATCGACGATGGAACGGTCCTTCGGTCCACCGATCTCGTCATCGGAACGGTAAGCCGTCGCGTCATCGATCGAGACGATCTGTGTTTCGGATTGGGACACCCCGGCACCCCCTAGTCGCCGCAGACGAGCGGCAGCGCGTGGACGCCGGCGTTCTCGTACACGAGGAGCGCGTGAGCGCCGTCGACGGCGACGATTGGCGTGATGTTGCTCGGGTCGAACTCGCCGGGTGGGTTGGGGAGCGGCGTGAGTGGGCCGCGTGGTGTGCCGTCGGGGGCCTGCTCCTGGACGAAGACGGTCCAGCTTTCACCCGATGCCGAGCTCTCGAGGAGCGTCACGAGGACGTCGCCGCTCGGCGTGGACGCAAGCGCCTCGCCGTAGGGAGCCTCGGTGAACGGCTCGCTCTGCACGGGGCCCACGATCGCACCACTGGGATCGACGGGGGCGAACGCCGCGCTGTCTCCCATCCACCACGACGAGAGCGCACCGGACGGGGTGACGGCGAGTTGCGCGGGGGCGGCGTTGGGGATCGAGATGACGGGAGCGGAGAGCGCGGTGCCGTCCGCGGAGAAGTGCTGGAGCCAGCCAGAGTAAACCGCGGTCAGCGTGTCTTCCTCGAAGGTGTCGAGAAGGAAGGAGCCGTCGCCGAAGACGGCGCGCGCGAAGATCGCTCGATACGGTGGGTCGCCCAAGGCACGAGTGGCGATCGGCGCCCCCTGGTCGTCGATCGTGACCAGAGACGAGGGCGTCGCCCCCTCGGGGCCGTTCGCAGTGACGTACGAGAACGAGGTCGATCCGTTCGCCGTCAGTCCCAGGCACACCGAGCCGGTCACGGTGACGACGGGGCCACGATCCGCGCCGGTGGCGTCGAGCGGCAGGAAGCGGCAATCGATCGGATCGTCGACGAGCGCTCCGACGCCGTTGGCGTTCGCGGCGAGCTCGATGGTACCGCCCGACACGGAGGCCACGGTGAGCGAGGGGTGCGCCATCGCGGGACCGGTGGGGGTTCCGTCGAACGCAGCGGCACGCGTGGTCCAGGTGGCCTCGGCAGAGCTCTCGCCCACGTCCGCGATGGTGGTCCACGACACGAGCACGCCGCAGCCGACCGCGATGACCGCGCCCATCGTGACCGCGGACCCGTTGCCGGGGTTCGGCCCGAGGAGCTGGTCGGGACCCGCGACTTGCCAGGTCGTGCACGTCGGTGCGGCGGCGGCGTCAGCGGGGGCGCACGTCAACGTCGAGACGGCCGCGTCGCTGATCGCAGCGACGGAGGCATCGGTCGCGTACGAGTCGAGAGCGGAGCGGGCGCCGCAACCAAGAGGCCCGAGGACGCAGAGGAGGACGACCGGTCGCAGCGGGCTCATACGTGGACCGGTTCCATCGTCGGTGACTCGTTGGGAAAAACACGATCGATATCCGCGAGCCTTCGTCCTCACGAGGGTACCATCGCTGGGATGCGCCGCCTGAAGGTGCTCGCCACGAGCGCGCTCCCCCCCCTCTACGACGCCTGGATGAGCGAGCTTCTGCGCGGTCCGATCCCGGCCGAGTCGGAAGCCACGTGCGACGACTGCGCGATGTGCGCAAACGGGCCGGTGCTACCGGGCGAGAAGGCGTTCGACCCGAATACGAAGTGCTGCACGTACGTCCCGGCGCTCCCGAACTTCCTGGTCGGGCGCATCTTGCAGGATCGCGATCCGGAAGCGCGCGCCGGCAGGGAGAGCGTGGAAGCGCGGATGCTCGCGAAGATCGCGGTCACGCCGCTGGGTATCGGCGTGACGGCGCCGAAGACCGCGCACCTTCGCCTCGCCGCGCGGCACGACGGCTTCGGACGGACGCCGTCACTACGCTGCCCGCACTACGTCGAGGACGGCGGCAAGTGCGGCATCTGGAAGAGCCGGACGAGCACGTGCGCGACGTGGTTCTGCAAGCACGTGCGCGGCGCCGTGGGTGCCGATTTCTGGCACGAAGGGGTCGAGGCGCTCCTGCGCGCCACCGAGCTCGCGCTCTCCCGCTGGTGCGTGCTCCAGCTCGACCCCGGGACCAGCGCCATCCGGCGTCTGTTCCCGCAAGACCCTCGCGAAGAGCCGGACGCGCAGTTCGAGTACGAGCCCGACGTCTACCGCTGCGACTGGGGCACGTGGATGGGCAAGGAGCGCGCGTTCTTCCTCGAGAGCGCGCGGCTCGTCAGCAAGCTGCGCTGGGCCGACGTCGTGAAGATCGGCGGGATCGAGCTCTCCGCGCGCGCGAACGTGGCGCGCACGCTCTACGACGCGCTGCTCTCGACCGAGGTACCGCGCGCGTTGCGCCCGGGTCCGATCCAGCTCCCGTACATCGGGCCGGACACGACGAGGATCACCAGCTACAACCCGAACGATCCGCTCGATCTCCCGAACGAGCTCGTCGCGCTCCTGCCACGCTTCGACGGACGCCCGACGCGCAAGGTGCTCGCCGACATCGAAGTGAACGACGGAATCGCGATCGACGAGGCGCTCGTGAGCCGGCTGGTGGACTTCGAGATCCTCGTGGCGGCGGACGGCGTGTCACCTCACGGGGCGCGGAAAGCGGGGCCGCTGCGATGACGCGCGGAGAGCACCGCGGCTGACAGCGAAGGTCAGGGGGCGTTGTTGATCACGCCACGAACCTTGTTGACGAGATTCCCCATCCCCGCGCGGACCCCGGTGCGCGTGGGAAGCACCCCCTGGGCACGAACGGCCACGTTCACACCGAACGACTTCACCTGCGGCTGCGACTTCATCAAGAGAGGACTCCTGTTCGAGGGTGAGTAGGCCGAGAGCAGACGGTGACAGGCGCCGCGGATGGGTGCATGTCACCCAAACCCGCTACGCGGTCGCGCTGTTCTCGCTTCTTTCCCCTTCTTCTCGAAAGGGAGCGCATCTCCCCGTGCTACCGCGCGGCCAATCCGTCGCCCTCGTCGCTTTCCCCGGAGCTGCTCCTCTCCCTCTCGCTCCCGGTCCTTCGCCCGCTCCCCGCGACGTTCGGCCCAATCGATGGTCTTCGCCCGAATGCGTCGGCGTCGGCGATCGCGCGCGCTCTTCGAATGGCGCGCGCCGCCGACGCTCGCGCGGGCGCCGGAGTCGATCGTGGCGCACTTCGGGACCGAAGCGGGCGTCGGGCGCCGGTGGAGGCGACGCGAGCTCGCCGTGTGTCGCTCGAGGCAGAGCGGCATTCGAAGCCGCGTCATCGCGTCAGCGCCGCCAGCGTCACCGTCTTCCGCGCCCGCGTGACGGCCACGTACAGCGCGCGCCTCGAGGCCGCGTCGGGTCCATAGACCCCGGTCGTCGCGTCCGGCACCACCACATGGTCGAACTCGAGCCCGCGCACCTGATCGACGGTGGTGACGTCGATCCCGGGGGCGAAGCGAAAGTCGCCCCTCCAGACGAGGCGCACGGGGAGGTGGACGCGCAGACTCTCCGCCAGCCGGCGGGCGACGAGCGGCGAGCGGACGATGACGGCGATCGTCGTGCGCGGTTCACTCCCCGTGATCGCTTCGAAGCGTGCGGCGAGCCACGTCGCGAGCTCGGTGTCGCTCACGAGCTCGTGAACCTGCGCTCCTTTCAGCGGCGACGGAGTGGCCTCGGACAGAACGCGGCGCGCGAGCGCGACGACCTCGGGAGGGCAGCGGTAGCCGACGTCGAGCACGAACCGCTCGTAGTCCTCGGCGCGGAGACTGCGCATGGTCGCCCCCCACCCCTCGAAGCACGCGCGCTCGTCGAGCTGCTGATCGGCGTCTCCGGCGACGACGAGGCTCCCTCCACGCGCGAGGCTCCGCCCGAGGAGCGCGAGCTCGACGGGTGCCATCTCCTGCGCTTCGTCGATCACGAGGCAGTCGTACGGGCGCGGTCTGGTCGCGGGCACCCCTCGTCGCGCGGCGCGGAGTCGGTCGAGCTCGAAGAGGACGGCATAGTCCTCGGGGTCGATCGTCCCCGCGTCCCCTTCCGGGGTCCCCGCGTCGAGCGAGCGGCGGTCGAGCGTGACCTTGCGATCGGCGTCGACGTGCCAAAGCGCAGCTTCGCTCGCGACGCTGAACTGCACGCGCGTGTGCTCGAGGAGCTCGACTGCGGCGTGGCCGGGGATCCGTCCGTTCGATGCGGCGATGACCCGCGTGACCAGCGCGCGGTCGCCGAAGAGGTGCTGCAGGTCGCCGCGGACGGCGTGGGCTCCCGTCTCCACCGGGGGCGCGTCTTCGTCGTCGTCGATGAGCCCCGGCGTGCTCTCGGAAATCTCGCGCAAGGCGGTGGCGAGCGCGGGATCTCGCTTCAGGCGAACGGTAGCCGGCGTGGCGTCGTGACTCTCGACTCGCGGAACGTCGCCGAACGCGCGGCGCGCCTGCTTCCGCGCGAACCCGTCGAACGTGAGCGCCGGCACATCGACCCCCAGCCGCACGAGCGCGCGCTCGATGAGCCCACGCAGCCCTTCGCTCGGCACGACCACCGCCGCGCGCCACCGCTTGCGACTCCCGTCGGCGCGTCGAGACGTCTCCGCGATCCGCGAAAGGTAGCGCAGACGATGGATGGCGACGGTCGTCTTGCCGTGCCCCGCTTCGCCGAGAACGAGCGCGGCGCGCCCCGCCGGGAGCTCGGCGACGCGTCGCTGGCTCGGGTCGAGCTCGACGAGCGCGAGCGCGCGGGAAGCGGTGTCTTCGGGGTCGCTGATCCTGCGCATGCACATCACCTCGCGGGGCGCATTCCGCCCGAAAGGACGCGCCGAAAGAAGCTGCCCCGTTCGGAGGCGTTTCGCGATAATTAATGGGTCAGGCGGGCGGGGTCGGATTCGTCGTCGTCCGGCGTCGCGCCCAGGGAGATGCCGCGATGACCCATCCCCCCTACCGCACAGCGGCCTCCCCGCCCGAGTCTCTCGCGCGCCCCGTGGAGCTCGTCTACATCGCCCGCGATCGCGACATCAACCGCGCGTTCCACCGCATGTGGATCCGCGCCTGGCTCTTCGGCTTGTGCGGCGGGCTCTGCGTCGCGGCGGCGGGCTCCCCTCCGGGCGCGCTCGTCGTCATGCTCGCGGTGTTCGCCTGGTCGTACTGGAGCTGGCACCGCACGCGCGGAGGGGAAGCGATCGTCTTCCGCGTCGAACGGGGCGAGCTCACGGTGACCGTCCGCGGACGCACGCAGCCGCTCGTCGCGACGCTCCCATTGAAGAGCCTCCGCGACGTGACGCTCGACACGAAGGCGATTACGCCCGTCATGCGCGACACGAGCATCTCCGCCATCGCCGTGCAGACGAAGATCCGCGGCGAGGTGGACGTCGCGCGCATCGTGCTCGTCCCCGTGGTCCCGCACGAGCCCGTCCCGCTCACCGACGAGCACCTCGCGCACATGGACGCGATCGAGGGCGCCGGGAAGATCCGGACGTTCCTCCGCAAGCACGGCTGGCTCCCCGAAGACGAGCGCGGCGTCGACATCGCCCACACGCAAACCCGCCCCTGACTCGAGCCGACCCCTCCCGGCACCGCATCCGTCGCAGCACGGCCACGTTTCCGAGCCGCACGCGCTTGCGCGGGCACATTCCACTGATCGGGCTACCCTTCGCCGCCATGGATCCGAACTGGAAGAGCTCCGCCGTCTCGCCCGCCGACGCCGTCGCCCTCGTGAAGAGCGGCGCCAAGGTCTTCGTCCAGGGAGCTGCTGCAACGCCTACCCCGCTGCTCGACGCGCTCTGCGACAAGCCGGGCATCGAAGGGATCCGCCTCTATCACATGCACACCGAGGGTCCGGCCCGCTGGGTCGAGCCGGCGCAAGCCGGGCGGATCCGCTCGATCTCGCTGTTCACCGGCCCCTCCTGCCGTAAGCCGGTCGAGGAAGGGCGCGCCGACTTCATCCCGGTCTTCCTTTCCGACATCCCCGATCTGTTCCGCACGAAGGTCATCGCGCTCGACGCCGTCTTCATCCAGGTCTCCCCCCCCGACCGACACGGCGACTGCACCCTCGGCACCTCGGTCGACTCCACGCGCGCGGCAGTCGACGCGGCCCCCATCATCATCGCCGAGATCAACGAGCGCATGCCGCGCACGCACGGCAACACGGTGGTCCCGTTCCGCCGCATCAACGCCTTCATCCACACCGACCGCCCCCTCTACGCGCACGAGCCCGCGACCGAGAGCGAGGTCGACGCGCACATCGGCAACCTCATCGCCGACCTCGTCGAGGACGGCTCCACGCTGCAGCTCGGGATCGGCGGCATCCCCGACGCCGTGCTCCGGAGGCTCGGGAACAAGAACGACCTCGGCATCCACACCGAAATGTTCTCCGACGGCGTGGTCGACCTCGCCGAGAAAGGCGTCATCACCAACCGCCTCAAGAAGGTCCACCCCGGGCGTCTGGTCACCAGCTTCGTGAACGGCTCGCAGCGGCTATACGACTTCGTGAACGACAACGCGCTCGTCGAGTTCCACGGATGCGACCGGACGAACGACATCTCGCTCATCCGGAAGAACGACAAGGTCGTCGCCATCAACTCGGCCATCGAGGTCGACATCACGGGGCAGGTCTGCGCCGACTCGATCGGGCACCGGATCTTCTCCGGCATCGGCGGGCAAATGGACTTCATGCACGCCGCCGCGTACTCGGCAGGGGGCAAGCCCATCATCGCGCTCCCCTCGACCGCGGCCGGCGGGAAGGTCTCGCGCATCGTCTGCGAGCTGAAGGCGGGCGCCGGGGTCGTGACGACGCGAGGCCACGTGCACTGGATCGTCACCGAGTTCGGCGCGGTGAACCTCCACGGCCTGTCACTCCGCGAGCGCGCCGAGGCGCTCCTCTCGATCGCGCACCCGGACTTCCGGGGCGATCTGAAGAGGGACGTCCTCGGCCTGCGGCACTTCTCGCTCCCCCCCAGCGCACCGAAGCTGGGGTGAGACCGCTCAGATGTGCGTGCAGCTCGCGAGCACGCACGTGCTGTCTTGTCCCGACTCGGAGTAGCAGCGGTCGAGCGCGTCGTCCTCTACGTCGGTCATGTTGGCGAGACCAAACCCCGGCGGCGCTGCCTCACTGACCGGATACTGATCGCCATAAGAGTCCTCGGCAATACATGTGACATTGTGAACACCGGCCCAGCTCCAGTAGTAGTTCGGGCGCGCGAACTCAGGGTGATCCCAGTGAGCCCATCCAGTGCGTCCGTGGTCGACGGCCCGTGGCTGGAGCACGCGCAGCTGATGTCGAGGCACCGTCGCACCACGCGGATGCGCGCCTGCAGGGTGGGCCTGGAAAGCTGGCGCCGCCTGTCGGGGAGCCCTCCCGCGCTCTTCGGCGTAACCGATCAGGCAGAGGGACAGTGAGCCGAGCAGCACGCCGACATACAAGGGAGATTTGAGTTTCATTTGGTATCTCCGTGTGAGCCGCACGCGGGCCACACGCAAGCATCATTTGCGGATGAGCAATCCCTAGCGCGCATGAGCTTTCGTAGCCCAGCCTCACGCCACAGCGTGCTGTGGCGCAGGGTTCCGACGGGACGTCGAGGTTTGCTGACCAGTCACCGGGTCAACGTCAGTCGCGCGACCTACGGTTGGGGATGGCCAGACGCCGGAGTGACAGAGATGACCCAACGTGAGCAGATCTTCGCTTTGGGCGGAGTCGTCCTCGGTGCTGCCGTGGCCTATGGCGCGCTACGCCCGTCGGATCCCTCCTGCGCGCCGATTTCGGAAGACGGCATCTCCACTCTTCGGGCTCGAGACGCTGGAGGCTCGAACGACGAGGATGCTGGCGTCGCCCCCGCGATGATCGCCAATCAGAACCTGACGCAGAGCCTGCAGGAGTGTACGAGGCAGGCGGCGAGCCTCAGTCTCGAGAGGCTCCAGCTCGAGCGAGAGCTCGACCAGGAACGAATGGCGGAGGCAGATGCCAGCCGATCCGCGCAAGCCAGACGCATCGCCCGGCACGACCTGTCTCAGGAGGACTGGAAGCCACTCGCGAGCACCGGAACGATCCGATACGTGCTTCCCTGCGCGTCGTTCAATCCTCCCTCCGAGATGCAGGACGCGCTGGGGCTCGCGCCAGCGGACGTCGCCACGGTTCAGAACGCCTTCGCGGCAGCGAGAGACACGGCCTGGGCTCAAGTCCGACCGCTCTGCGCGACGGCGGTGGGAAACTCGTCGGCGGCCGACAAGCTGGGACTCGACACTTGCCCCCAGGTCATCCTCGCAGCGGAGCGCACGGCGAATCCGAGCGCCGCCGACGTCGCGATGCACGCCGTCGGCGCCGTGAGGGCCGGCCTGGCTGATCCATCCACGGTCCCCTCGGGCGATCCTGTCGGTACCGCGTTCCTGGCCATGACCGAGGTGGCCAAGGACGCTGAGAGTCGTCTCGGCGCCGTGCTGGGTCGCGACGGCGCTCGCGCTGTCGTCTACGCGAGCGGCAGCTGTAGTCGCCTGTCCGAGTTCGCGAGCGCCGTACCCGCACCCAATCCTTGAGCGGCCGTGGTGTCCCCCTCCCCCGGCGCGTCCCGAGGACCGCGTCATATCGTGGAGCTCGGCCCCGGGTAGCCCCCTACGCTCGCGTGCGCTAGTTTGCGCCTCGTACGCAAAGGCCTCGCGCGCGCAGCGTCGCGCCACGGAGCCACAGCGAGAGGGGATTGCACGTGCTCCGTCGATTTCTCCTGGGTGCCTCGATCGCGCTCGTCCCGCTCCTCGCCATGCCCTCCTGCGGGCGCGTCAACGGCGGAGGCTTCTCGCCCGAGGACGGCGGCGGCGTCTCGACCCTCGACGCGACGCTCTTCGACGGAGGCCCCCCCCCAAACCTGGGCTCGTCCAGCGGAGGGAACTCCGGCAACCCGGTCACCAATGAAGACGGCGGCCCTGGCTGGGAGCTGACCGACGGCGGCTGGGTCTACACGGATGACGCGGGTGCCGGCTGGAAGCTGGTCGACGGCGGCTGGGTCTTCACCGGTGATGCAGGCGGCTGGCTCGAGCTGAGCGACGGCGGCTGGGTGTACGGCGGCGACTCGGGTCCTCCGTGCCTCGGTGGAGCCGCGTCGTGCGACGTCGTCTGCTCCGACGGCGGGACCACGACGGTGAGCGGAACGGTCTACGCGCCCAACGGCACCCTCCCCCTCTACGACGTCATCGTCTACGTCCCCAACAGCGCGCTCGCCCCCGTCGACGCCGGCCTCACGTGTGACCAGTGCGGCACTCTCGAATCGGGCGACCCCATCACGACCGCGCTCAGCGACTCGCACGGACACTTCGTGCTCCCGAACGTGCCTGTGGGGAACGACATCCCGCTCGTCGTGCAGCTCGGGAAATGGCGCAGGGAGACCACGATCCCGACGGTTTCGGCGTGCGTCAACAACCCGCTCACGGACCCAAACCTCACGCGTCTCCCGAAGAGCCAGACCGAAGGAAGCATGCCTCACATCGCGCTCACGACCGGTGAGTGCGACAGCATGGGCTGCATGATGGGGAAGCTCGGGATCGATACGAGCGAATTCGGCGTCCAGACCGACGGCTATGGCAAGGCCATCAACGTCTACAGCTCGGCGGGAGACCTGAACTTCTCCGACGGCTTCTCCAACACGACGCCAGCGAGCACGCTCTGGGGCAATCTTTCGCTGCTGGAGACCTACGACATCGGCGTCTTCTCCTGCGAGTGCGACGAGGCCCTTTCGACCAAAGGGGTGAGCACGAGCAACATCAACCCCGGCACCGGCTTACCGGCCACTCTCCCGGCGTCGGCCGACTACACGAACGTCACCAACTACTTGAACGCGGGCGGTCGCATCTTCACGACCGACTTCCAGTACACCTGGTACCGCTACAGCCCCGATCCGAAGCTGGGTGCTGCGAGCGCCTCCAACCTGAACTCCACAGGCGTTGGCACCATCGTCGGCGGAGCCCCTCCCGGAAGCAATCCGCTCACCCTCAACACCACGTTCCCCAAAGGGTTGGCGCTCGCGCAGTGGTTGAGCGTCGTGTTCCCGGCGACGCCGCTCGTCTATCCGGACGGCGGAGCGGTCCCGAAGCCGTCGATCAACGCCGACAGCATCTTCGACAACACGACGGCGCTCACCTCCGAGCCGCAGCTGTGGGCTACCGCCGACTCGAAGCCACACGTCTTCACGGTCAACACCCCGGCTGGCCTGCCGCCGGCGCAGCAGTGCGGCAAGGGGGTGCACCTCGACGTGCACGTCACCGAATCGTCGCAAGGCGAACCCGACTTCGTGGGGTGCAACAGCGGCTCGGGCGCGGTCGGGAGCGCGAATTGCTACCCGAACACGTGCACGGGCGCGCTGAAGGAAGACGAAGCGATGTTTGCGTTCCTCTTCTTCGACCTCGCGTCGTGCATTCAGAACGAAGCGCTTCCGCCCGTCGTACCGCCCGCACCACCACCTCCTCCTCCCCCCCCACCTCCTCCGCCGCCGCCGCCGCCACCGCCTCCCGTGAAGTGACCCGCGTTGCGCATGGGATGCACAAGAGTGCGCAGGTGACTGTCATCGTGATCGGGTGACTGGCGCGTCGTCGCGCGACCGGTCATCATCCGCCCCCTATGGCTAGAGGCGGGGTACTTAGGGCGCGTCAGTTCGCACTGGTTCTGGGTGTATCGCTCGGAGCGACGGTCAGCGTGATCGGCTGTCTGAACAGCAACGATTCGACGCCGGTCACGAGCCCTTCGCTCGACGCAGGTGGCAACCAGGAGGCGAGCGTCCCGGTGTTCGACGCGAGCGGCTCGGTGACACCGACGAACGACGCCGCGATCCCTGCCGACGACGCGGGGCAGCCGGTGGTCGACTCCGGCCCCCCGGACGCCGCGGTCGCCGATGCAGGCCCCCCCAACGGATCGCAGGTCGGTCTCGTCGGTGGCGGCACGCTGAGCAACAGCATGCACTACACGCTCGTCGGCAGCACGGGTCCCGCAAAGGCTCCCGTGCTCAATTCGACGAAGTATCAGCTCACGGGCGGCATGGCCGCGTCTTCGAAGTGATGGGTATGGGTATGGGACTCAGGAGAATGATCATGGTCGGGAGAGCGCGACGTGCGACGGGGACGGCTGCGATGTTCGCGAGCCTCGCAATGGGTACCGTGGCGTTGGCCGCGGTGCCGCAACAGCTCGCCGAGCAGGGGCACCTCGTGGACGCGAGCGGAAACCCCGTCGCGGGAACCGTACAGATCGTCTTCACGATCTACGACGCGCCGACCGGAGGCACCCAGCTGTGGACCGAGACCCAGATGGTCACCCTCGACGACGGGTACTTCTCCGCGGCCCTCGGCGAAGTCGTGCCGATTCCCGCGTCCGTCTTCGCCAACGGCGCGACGCGCTACCTCGGAGTGACAGTCGGAACCGACGCAGAGATGACGCCGCGCCAGGTGATCCTCGCGGTTCCTTACGCGATGGTGGCGGGGAACGTGAACGGCGACATCACGCCGACGAGCGTGACCATCAACGGCCTGGAGGTCATCGACGGAAGCGGCAAGTGGGTCGGTCCGTCGAGCGGACTTGTGGGGCCGACCGGTCCCGTGGGCGCAACCGGTGCCGCAGGGCCCGTGGGCGCGACCGGTGCCGCAGGGCTCGTGGGCGCGACCGGAGCCGCGGGCGCTGCGGGAGCAGCCGGCGTCAAGGGCGCGACCGGAGCCGCGGGCCCCACGGGCGCGACCGGAACGGCAGGCGCCACCGGCGCGACCGGAGTAGCAGGACCCACAGGCGCGACGGGAACCGCAGGAGCCGCAGGCGCGACGGGCGCCGTAGGCCCCACCGGCCCTGTCGGTGCCGTAGGCCCGACCGGAGCAACGGGCGCAGCCGGACCCGCGGGAGCAACGGGCGCGGCGGGAGCCACTGGAGCTGCCGGCGCAGCAGGCCCGACCGGACCGACGGGCGCGGCGGGAGCCACCGGAGCTGCCGGCACAGCAGGCCCGACCGGAGCGGCGGGCGCGGCGGGAGCCACTGGAGCTGCCGGCGCAGCAGGCCCGACCGGACCGACAGGCGCAGCCGGACCCGCGGGAGCGACGGGCGCGGCGGGAGCCACCGGAGCTGCCGGCGCAGCAGGCCCGACCGGAGCGACGGGCGCAGCGGGAGCCGCAGGCGCTACCGGAACGGCTGGACCCGCGGGAGCAACAGGCGCAGCGGGAGCCACCGGCGCGGCCGGCCCCACAGGCGCTACCGGAACGGCTGGAGCCGCAGGCGCAGCGGGACCGGCGGGCCCGACCGGACCGACGGGAGCGGCGGGCGCAGCGGGAGCCAAGGGAGCGACGGGGGCGACGGGCGCAGCTGGCGCGACCGGGGCCACCGGCGCAACCGGCCTCACCGGCGCTACCGGCCTCACCGGCGCAGCGGGCCCCACCGGCCCCACGGGCGCGACAGGGGCGGCGGGTGGAACGGGCGCGACGGGCGCGACAGGCTCCGCCGGCGCAACAGGTGCCACCGGCGCGACAGGTGCTTCGGGAATCGTGAACTCGCTCGTCGCTGGCATCCCGACCGCGAGCGTGGAGCTCAACCCCGGGACGTGCGTCGGCGTCACCGCGTGCTTCATCAGTCCGGCCGTCACGCTTGTTTCGCAGGCCGCGGGCCCCTTCACGCTCACGGCCACGTCCAGGGTCGAGGGCTTCGGTGCCGCCTCGCTCGCGAACACGACGACGTCGGCCACCGCCGGCATCGCCATCTCGCTCTGCTACTCCACGGCCTCGACCGGCCCTTGGACGGTGTTCCCCAATAGCCCGTGGTCATACGTCCAGGCGCCGGAGGACATCGACGTCCCGGCATCGACCATCGGATACATCACGGCGGGCGCTCTCACGGCCGGCAACTACTACTTCGCCCTGTGCGGGCTCGGCGACACCACGGCGTCGCCGACGAACATGACCGTCGTGAACGGGCAAGCGGTCTTCACGCAGCTCTAGCCGCGCACGCGCTCGAAATCATGCGGTTGACGACGCCCGGCGCGATCCTCCTCGGCTTCCTCGCGATCGCGCTCGCCGTCTTCTTCGGACTGCGATCGCGATCGGGAGTGACACTCGACGCGATATCGATCGCGTCGACTAGCGCCTCCGCTCCATCTCCGCTCCCTGATCCGGTGCCGGTCCCGGCGCCGCCTCCATCCGGGGCGCTCGCCGACGCGACCCGAGCCCTCACGGAGCAGCACGACGCGCTCGTGAAGGCGTGCTGGGGGCCGCAGAAGGAAGGGCGAGTGCTTCTCAGTGTCCGCGCCCGGTTCGATGCCCAGGGGCACCTTGCAACGAAGGTGCAGCTCTCACCGCGGGGCCCCGTCCGCGTCGACGTGTCCGAATGCGTAGCGAACACGCTCGCGCCCTTCGCGATCGCGCCGGCCAACGCCCCTGCGAGCGTCGAGATACCGCTCTCGATCCCCTAGCCGAGGTGCCGCTCTCGATCCCTTGGACCAGGCCGCATTCGCTGGGGCTCAGGCGTGCATCGCCGCGCGCGCGTTTTCCCCACGAAGCGACGCCACGAACGACGCGATCACCGACGCACTCCGGCCGTGCTCGACGTCGCGCTTCTTGAGCGCCACCGTGGCGGCCGGCTCCACCCCCACCACCTCGGCCATCTGCCGGAAGACCTCCTTCTCGCCGCGCCCCCCCTCGGTGACGAAGAACGCCACCTTGCGCAGGCGGCGCGCGTTGTTCCCGAGGAACGTCCGGACCGGCGCGGAGATGCAGGAGACCCATACAGGCGTGCCGACGACGACGAGGTCGTACTTCATCGGGTCGCGCTCGACCGGCTCGAGCGGCATCCAGCGACCGAGGCGAGCGTCGAATCCGCTCCTCAGGTACCCGCGTACCCCTCGCCGATCGGTCGGGTCGACGAGCTCCTCGGTGTCGGCGCCGAGACCGCGGGCGATCTTCTCGGCGACCAGGCGCGTGGTTCCGCTTCGCGAATAGAAGACGACGAGTGTTCTCATACGACGCTCGCCGAGCATGCGGAGTGCCAGGGGACGGTGCCGAAGATCATCGGAGATCGCCGCGCGGCATCGCACGCTGGCGCCGCGTAGTTCGCGCGTTGACGCAGAGCGTGCGCTCCCCGCAGGGTCTGCGGCGCGCGTGCGCCAGTCTTGCGCTCCGCAGACCTTCTGCGATCCTGTCTCCCGCATGAGGCCGCTCCTCCCTCTCGCGGCCTGCGGGCTCGTCGCCGCCGTCTACGCCGGCTGCTCCAACGGCGACCCGGCGAGCCCCTCGCTCCCGGTGGTCACGGTCCCGAGCACGCCGGTCGGTCCTTCGCCGCTGCGCCGTCTCAGCGACGCCGAGTACCTCAACGCACTCCAGGATCTCTTTCCAGCTCTTACCGCGACCGTGGGCCCCACGCTCCCCGCGCTCCCCCCCGACGTCGCCGTGGCCGGCTTCGACAACGCGGCCGAGGCACAGATTCCGTCGGACGTACTCGTTGCGCGTTACGAGTCGGTCGCGAACCTCTACGCCGCGGCCGCATGCGTCGACGCGTCGTCGGTGGCGGCGCTCGTCGGATGCGCCGACTGGTCGACCGCCGCGCTCGCGACCTCCTGCGCGACGCAGTTCATCCAGCAGACGGGCGCGCGTCTCTTCCGCAGACCAGTTGCCTCCGACGAACAGGCGCGCTTCCTCCTCCACTTCCAAGCGTGGCGGGCCACGATCGACTTCCCGGGCGCCGTGCAACTCACGCTGAGCGCGATGCTCCAGTCTCCCCAGTTCATCTATCGAGCGGAGCCGCTACCGGCCAAGCCCAGCGGAAGCGTCGTCCCCGTCGATTCGTACGCGATGGCGAGCCGGCTCTCCTTCTTCCTCTGGCAGAGCGTGCCGGACGACGCGCTCATGCAGGCCGCCGCGCTCGACCAGCTCCAGACCGACGCGCAGATCCACGCCCAGGCAACGCGCATGCTCGCCGACCCGCGCGCACTCCGCGTCCTCTGGAGCTTCCCCCGCCAGTGGCTTGGGCTCGATCAGATCCTCCTGGCCGAAGACACCGCCCGCACTCCGCAAGTGGACCCGTTCTGGACGACGTCGACCCAGGCCTCGGCGTACACCGAGACGCAGCTCTTCGTGCAGAACGTCCTCGGGCAGGGGGGGACGTTCCGCGATCTGCTCACGAGCCCGCGGGCGTGGGTGAACGGCGAGATGGCGCGCATCTACCAGGTGGAGACGCCGATCGATCCAGCCGCCTGGACGGAGGTGACCCTGTCGCCCGTCGAGCGCGCCGGGCTCCTCACGCGCGTCTCCTTTCTCGCGGGGTACTCGCACGCCGGAGCGACGTCCCCTCCGGTTCGCGGCAACGCCATCCAGCTCCGCATCCTCTGCTCGCTCCCGATCTCGCCCCCTCCCGGCGTCGACCTCTCCCAACCGAGCATCCCCGACGGCGGTGGCCCCGAGACGAACCGCCAGCTCTTCGAGCAGCGCACCGCCCCGGCGTTCTGCCAGGGGTGCCACGCCGGCCTGAACGGCTTCGGCTTCGGTCTCGAAAACTACAATGCCGAGGGGCACTACCAAACGACGGACGACACCCTCCCCGTCGACGCGAGCGGCACGATCACGGGCACGGACGTAGACGGCCCGTTCGTCGGAGGACTCGATCTCTCGTCCAGGCTCAGTCGCAGCCGCACGGTGCACGACTGCGCCACGCAGGAGCTCGTTCGCTTCGCGCTGGGTCGCGCGCCGACGTCGGTCGAAGCCACGGAAGTGGCGGCGCTCGCGACGAGCTTCATGCAGAGCGAGGGAGACCTGCGCGCGCTTCTCCTCGACGTGGTGAGCTCACCCAGCTTCCGCATGCAACTCGTGGAGGAGTACTGACGTGAGACTCAATCGACGCCAACTCCTGCAAGCGCTCGGTCTCGGCGCGGCCTCGAGCCTCATCCGGGGCGAGCCGATCGCGCGCGCGAGCTCGCCCACGTACCCCTCACGCATCGTGTTCTACGTGCAGCCGCACGGGCACATCCCGAACGCGTTCAACATGCCCATTCCGGGCGCGCCCACCAATCAGTTCGCAGAGCTCTCGCTGGCCAATCTCGCCCAGTCGGAGCTGAGCCCGACGCTCCAGCCGCTGTACGCCTACCGCGATCGGTTGCTCGCCATCGAGGGGCTCTCGCACACCTCCGCGCTCGCCGACATCGCCGCGGTCATGGCTGCGGGGAGCGGCGATCTGAACAACCACCAGGTCGGCGTCGCCGACGTCCTGACGGGGTCGCGCGCGCTCCAGCGACCGGGGATCTACTGCACGGGCGGCGCGATGACCGTCGACCAGGTGCTGGCGGCGCGCCTCTCGGCCCCCGGTCGGTTCGACTCGCGCGTCTACGGTTTCGACTACATCCCGAACTCGGTCGTCTCGCCGTTCTCGTATCTCGGCCCCGGGCAAGCGACGCCGATGGTTTCTGACCCCGCCGCCGCATTCCAGGATCTCCTCGGCTACATCACCCCCGCCAGCACGACGCCCAACAGCCGCGCCGCCCTCCTCGCATCGATGCGCGGATCGGTGCTCGACTCCGTAGCGGACGAGTACAACCTCCTCGCGCCGAAGCTCGATGCCGAGGGGCTGTTGAAGCTCCAGCAGCACCGCGACCTCGTGCGGCAGCTCGAGCTGAGCCTCGGCGCGATCGGCTCCGGATCGACGTGCAGCCCCGCGTACGACACGACGCAGATCAACGTCCGGCAGTTCATGAGCCTCATCCAGCTCGCGTTCACGTGCGACCTCACGCGCGTCGTGGCGTTCACTGCGCCCGTCCCGCTATGCCCGGTCCTCGGGTATCCGGCCGACGCGACCTTCCACATGTACGCGCACCAGTCGGTCAACCCGCCGTCGTGCGGGCAGACCTTCAGCCCGTACGCAGCCCAGGCAATGACGGACCTCGACGCCTGGCACGCCGGCCACGTCGCGTATCTGCTCCAGCAACTCGACTCGGTCCCCGAAGGGTCGGGCACGATCCTCGATCACACCGTCGTCGTCTGGATTACCGAGCTCGCGACCCCCACGCACCTTCACTACAACGCGTACACGCTGCTCGCTGGAGGCTGTAACGGGTTCTTCGACACCGGGCGCTACGTCCGGTACCCGCAGACGATGACGAGCCCCCTCCCGAACGAACCTCCCATCGGTCCCGCGCACAACAGGCTGCTCGTGAGCTTGATGCAGGCGATGGAGCAGACGGATACGAGCTTCGGCATGACCTCTGCGACGGGCGTGGATGGGAGCGCGCTCTCGATGGTGGGGCCGTTGATGGAGCTGGAGGGGACGTAGTCGCGCGGCGCTTTCGATACGGATTCCGTACCGGCCTGGACACGCCGCGCCGCCTACGGTGGCCGGCATGAGCACCAACCGAACGCGCAGCGTGACGTGAGACGATCCGATGGCGACCGCGGGAGCCGTCACGGGACTCGCCGGGCTCGCATTCCTGCGGGGGATACGCGACGGGAGAATCCCTCCTGCCCCCATCCAGGCGACGCTCGGCTTCGCGCTCGTGGCCGTCGACGAGTCCGTCGTCCGGTTTCAGCTGGATCCCGGTGAGCACCTCTACAATCCGATGAACGGAGTCCACGGCGGCGTCGCGTGCACCCTGCTCGATTCGGCGATGGGGTCCGCGGTCATGACCACGCTCGACGAGAAGACCGCGTACGTCACCGCCGACATCGTCATCCACCTGACCCGAGGCATCACCGTCGAGACGGGGCGCGTCGTCGCCGAGGGCCGCGTCGTGCATCGCGGCAGTCGCGTCGCGACGGCCGAGGGGCGGCTCAACGATGGATAAAGACGCCTCCTCGCGCACGCGACTACGACGTGTCTGCTGACGGAGCGACGATAGGCACGACCCCTCCCACACCTCTTCGCCACGGTCGGACGTCTCCCACGTGGCCGGCCGCCCACACCGAGCGTCGTCGCCACCACGCTCCCGTCGCCGAGCGAACCGAATCCGCGTCGAAAGCCGAGTGCGCGCCCGGGCCCGCCGCCTGCATTCGCTCCACGTTGGAGGCATCACCATGCGGGCTCTCAGGCGCGTCGTCGCATTCTTTCGCAAGTTGGGAATACTGGTTCGCGCTGGAGCGTGGGCAACCATGCTCGGCATCCTCGAGACGTTCGGCTCGGAGCGCGGGAGGCGCGTGCTGGGCGTCGTGGCCATCGTCGGCCTGACTGGGGGCTTCTTCGCGCTCGGGCCCGTGAAGTCGGTCCCCCAGGGTGAGGTCGGCGTGCGCGTGAACCGTCTCACGGGTCACGTGTCGATGCTGCACGAGGGGTGGGCGCTCGCGATCCCCGCCCTCCACGAGCTGCGCATGTTCCCCCTGCGCGATCAGATCTACCGCCCGACACGCAGCGCCCACTCCGACGGCGAGGCGCCGTTCCAGAGCGTCGAGGGGCTCTCGATCGGCGTGGACGTCGCCGTTCGCTATGCGCTCGACCCATCGCGCGTCATCACCATGTCGGAAGAGCTCCCCGCCGACGTCGGGCGCGAGCTCGTAGAGCCGATCGTCGACGGCATCCTCCACCGCACGTTCGCCAAGGCGACCGTCCGCGAGATCTTCTCGACCAAGCGAGCCGAGATCCAGAAGCAGATCGAGGACGAGCTCCGCCCCCAGCTCGCGCCCGACGGCATCCTCGTACGCGCCGTGTTCCTCGGAAACGTGGACCTGCCCAAGGAGTACCGGGCCGGCCTCGAGTCGCTCCTGTCGGAGGAGCTCTCGTCCGAGAAGATGCGCTACACGCTCGAGCTCAAGGACAAGCAGGTTCAAGAAGCCTCCCTCGAGGCGGACGCCGACAAGGTGAAGCGCGAGAAGGCGGCCGAGGCGTCGGGGCTCGAGCAGATCATCGCCGCCCGATCACAAGAGGAGGCCATGAAGCACGTGCTCCCCTTCAAAGAGAAGGAGATCGAGCAGCGTCGCCTGGAGGCCGAAGCGGCGAAGGTAACGCGCGTGAAGCAGGCCGAAGGGGAGGCAGACGCGCGGCGTATCGAGGCGGGCGGAGAGGCCGACTCGCGCAGGAAGCTCGCCGAGGCGGACGCGTTCCGGATCGACGCGACCGGCAAGGCGCAGTCGGCGCAGATGGAGCGTGAGTCCGCGCTCATCGCGAAAAACCCGCTTCTCATCCAGAAGTCGCTGGCCGACAAGCTGTCGGACAAGATCCAGGTAATCGTCGCGCCGCCGCAGGCAGGCGGATTCTTCGCAGGGGGCTTGATCGGAACGGCCCCGATGAGCGCTCGCGCTGCGAAGGCCGACGGCACCGCCGCCGCCGACAGCCACGAGGGGGAGTGAGCCATGTTCCTCCCCGCGCTCGCAGTGACCGTCGCCCTCGTCGTGCAAGATCAGACGCCCCTTCGCGCCTCCGCGCACGACTCGGCACCGCGCCAAGCGATGCTCACGCAGGGTGACTGGCTCGAGGTGCGCGGGGAACGGCAGGGATACGTCCAGGTCTATGACCACCGGCGCGAGCGACCCGGGTACGTGCGCCCGGGGGCCGTGCGCCGCTACGAGGTCGACGAGGCCACGGCGCCGAAGCTCGGGACGCTCGTCGAGTACCTCGAAGACATGACCGGCGCGGAGTCGCTCGGCATCGGGTACGCGGCCCTCTTCCTTCGCGCCGCGCCTGCGGGGTCGATCGGACCGGAGATCTTCGACGCCATCGGCAGGATGGCCGAGCGGCTCGCACGGCGTGCATCGGCGCGCACGGCGAAGGCCGGCGACGGCGCGATGGGCGCGCAGCTCGAGACGGCCGAGGGCTACGGCGTCCACTTCGTGAGCTTCGACAAGCAGGGGCAGACGCGCGTCTGCTACGACGGCGAGGCGTGGAAGCGCGTGCTCTCCCTCGGCGGCAACGGACCCGAGCGCGCACGCGCCGCGCTCGGTCTGTCGGACCCCGCGTGCCTCGATCCAGCTCTGGGACCGAGCGAAGCGCTCGGCGTCACGAGGTCGCAGGCGGCGGCGGTCGACGCCGTGGACCCGTCGAAGCTCGGCCCCGAGGTCGGGGGGAGCGAAGTCGCGCGCCTGCGCGTGCGACGCGCCACGGTGCACGCCGAGCTCGCCTACTTCGCCGCGCGCACCGGGGACGCGACCTTCGCGAGGGAATCGGCGGATGTGGCGAAGCGCGAGCTGATGCTGGCGGAACGCGCCCAGCTCGCGGACGACGACAGGCTCGCCTACGACGAGGCAGCCATGCGCGTCGCGACCGTCCGGTGGGCGAGCGAGGCGCCCCCAGCGCAGGCTACGACGGCCGCACACGGGCTCGAGATCGCGATCGCCGCTGGCGAGCCGGGACAGACGTGCGTCCGCGTGAAGCGCGCAGCCGACGCTCACCCCTTCGAGCACTGCACCTACGCGGTCGTGTGGCCCTCGTCGGTGCGCATCGCCCCGCACGAGAGCGCCGTCGCGATGGTCACCCAGCCGCTCGTGGGCTGGAGCGAGCTACTGGTCCTGCGCCCGTCCCAGGGAACATGGAGCGCCGAGACGCTCGCCCCCGCCGCGATCGATCCCGACCTCGGCTACGTCGAGCTCGCAGGATTCACCCCCGACGGCGCGCACCTGCTCGTCGCGCGCGAATCGCGGGCGAGTGGCCCGCTCGGTTCACCGAACACGCTGGCGCCGTGGGCGCAGAAGGCGTTCCAGCTCGTCGCAACGTCCGACCTGCACGTCGAGAAGCAGGCGACGTCGCTGGCGAGCTTCGGCTCGTTTCGCCGATGGGAAAGCCCGGAGTGGAGAGGGGGAACGCTGGCGTTGCGGTGAGTCGGGTGGGCTCCCGTCATCCGTCGGGATGACGGGCGCGCCGAGAGTCCGGGGAATGTGTCAGCGCATGAAGATCAAGAGCAGCGTGAAGGCCGATGAGAACCACGTGTGCGTCAACGGCAAAGGGCCGAGCTCCCGAACACGAGGCCGCGGCGCCTAGCCATCGAGGAGAGCGCGCTACTGCATCATCGGTGCGAGCGGCGTCCTCTGGCACGTCACGGCGATCCGCAGCACAGGTATCCCTCCGTCGGCCGTCGCCCACGTTCCGGCGTCACCGCCTGCCGCCGTGCTCTGGACGATCTCGCCCATCTCCAGCACGCGAAACCAGAAACCAAGGTCGCGATCCGGCACCCAACCGCCGTCGGTCTCGACGATGCCGGGGGCCCCGTAGCGACCGGGCGAGATCTCGATGTTCGCCGTCGCCGTGCTCTCGGCCGTCTCGCGGAGCGCGACGTTGCAGGCGACGTCGAGTCCGTACAGATCCCGCTCGAGGGTCGCCTCGACGTCTTTCCTCGAGGGCGACACGCCGGACCAGGTGACGACGCTCACGCGCCTTGCGAGCGGCGGCGCACGGTGATGCTGACCGGGGAGCGCGCCCGCATCGCGAACATCGACGGCGACCGGAGCCGCGCTCGCGTCGAGAGCGCCCGCCTCCGTTGCGCCTTCCGGAACGCCACCGTGGCATCCGCAGACGAGGGAGGGAGTGGCACCAAGGAGGATCGCGATCGCGCGTTGCGAGAGCATGGGGTTGCCCTCGATGGTACGGCCCCCTCTCCCGCAACGGGAGAGCACCCGCCGGGGAGAGGAGGCACCCTCCGGCCGGTGCTCTAGCTCGTCACCAGGTCGTCCGTGACGACGACGATGACAGGCGGTCCGCCGGTCGAGATCGACGCTGCATGTGCCAGCGCCTCTTTCCCCCCCTGCGACACGGCGCACGCCTGCAGGGCCGCGAGCGACGGAAACGTCACGTCGGAGATCGCGTGGTAGGGCGGACGCTCGCCGGGCGCAGAGGCGACTCGCTTGCTCACGACGCCGGTCGCCCCTTTCAAGCGAGGGCCCGCGTAGGGGAGGTGCTCTTCGCGGTACGCGCGCTCGAAGGCCTTCGGATCTTTGGGTGTTGGATACATGACGAGCAGGTGGGCGTTCATCGGGTTCTCCTTCGCGCTCATGATCGAGCGACAGCGGGGAACCTAGCGAGGGGCGACGTCGCGCACCGGTACGGAATGCGCACCGCTGCTCACGACGCCGACGCGGGGTGCGACGGCGGCGAAGAGATAGCGCTCGAACCACGAGGGGAACGCGCGCACCCACTCCCGCCGCCCCTCGACGACCATGCCGGCCGACCGCGCGTCGGCCAGCGACATGTCCCCGCGCCACCACGCGGTCAGCGTGCGCAGCGGAGCGCGGATGCTCAGCTCCTCGGGAAAGCCTGGGTTCTCGCCGCAGAGCGAGGCCTCGCCGCGCCGGAGCAACAGAAAGCGCACGCCGTCGCGCCCACGCACGTCCGAGAGCGCGATGCGCGCCACGAAGGGCGTCGTGGGGAGCTCTTCCTTCCGAATGCGGCGCTGCACGTCCCAGAGGAGCGTGTCGCCATCGAGCTCCTGGCGCGGCAGCGTTCGGGGAAGCCATCGCTGCCCCCACGTGCCGAGCTCGCGCACGGTGCCGGCGAGCTCTCGCCCCGCATCCGTCAGCTCGTAGGCAGGGCCATCGTCGCCGGCGTGCCGCGTGACGACGCCTGCGTCGAGGAGCTCGCGCAAGCGCGCAGACAACATGGTCCGCGAGATGCGCGGGATGCCGCGTCGCAGATCGTTGAAACGCGTGCTCCCGCCGAGCAACTCACGCACGACGAGGAGCGTCCAGCGCTCGCCCAGGAGATCGAGCGCGCGCGCGAAGGAGCAGAACTGCCCGTAACTCTTCATGCTGTGACGCTAGCCGATGCGACGCGGACGATCCGGTACGGATTCCGTACCGACGGGGCACAGCAATCCCGATCCGCGGCTACCGCACACGGATCACGCTCGTCGCCGACCATCGGTCGCGCCAGGCCGGCTCCCATACGGAGGCACTCCCGTCCCGACGTTCGCACTGCGACGACATCTCGGCGGTCACCTGCTACGAGAAACTCGTGCGTCCGATCGTGCCGCTCCCCCCCGAAGTCGATCGCCTCGTCGACAACCTCGCCGCCATGCCGGGCGTCATCGGCGTCGTCCTCGGTGGCTCGCGCGCCGAAGGGGTCTTCGATGCGAAGAGCGACTGGGACATCGGCGTCTACTACCGGGGCGCCGTCGATCTCGCGGCCCTCCGGGCGTGGGGCGAGGTGCACCCGCCGGGCTCGTGGGGTCGCCTCATGAACGGCGGGGCGTGGCTCTCGGTCGGCGGCGCCGAAGTGGACGTGATCCTGCGCGACGCGGCTGTCGTCGAGCACTGGACCGACCTCGCAGAGGTGGGGGAGTTCGAAGTAGACGGGCTTCTCGCGTACCTGGCAGGCGTGCCTACGTACAGTCTTGCGGCCGAACGCCACGCGGCGCGCGTGCTCCGCGGAGAAACCCCACGGGGGATCGATTTCCCCGAGCGGCTCGCGGAGACGGCAACGGCGCGATGGCGTTGGTGCAGCCGCTTCACGCTGGAGCAGGCGCAGGCGCGCGCGGAGAGGGGGGACGTCGTTGGGGCATCCGGGCAAGCGGCGCGTGCGATCATCGAGGAGGCCCACGCGCGCCTGTGCGCACGGCGAGAGTGGGTACTGAACGAGAAGCGCATCGTGGAACGTGCGGGGCTCACGGAGGTGCCGCGGGTCTTCGCAGGAGCACCGGAGGAGGCGCGGGCGCTCGTGGAGTGGGTAGGACGAATCGGAGCAGCGCTCGAGACTTGAGGGGAACGGCTCCCCTACGAGGTCTCTAGTCGTCTCGCCGGCTCACTCCGCCGGGCGCCAGAAGCGCTTCACGAACGCCTCGTACTCTCGCGTCGCGACCGCGCCCGGCGCGCCGCCGCGCTCCGCGATGTAGGCGAACGCGGCGCTGGGCGTCTCCACGACCGCGTGTGCGTACGGCGGCGGGGCGAGCCAGAAGATCGCTCGCGCTGCACCGCGCGTCAGGGGCGAAGGGGCGGCGAGGAGCATGCCGCTCGTCGTGCGCCTGAGCGTGTCCTCACGGCTCTTGAGCATCGCGCCCCACTGCTTTCTCTGCAGTGCGGTCATGCCGGGCCACTCTGGAATGTCGTACATCGCGAACACCGAGGCTCCCACGGGGCGCGCATCCACGGCACGCGCCCACTCGGTGAGGTAGCGCGCGAAGCTGTCGGCGGGGAGAACGGCGCCGATGCGTATCACCATCACGTTGCCGACGTAGCCCATGAGGAGATCCGGGACGACGACGGGCCACCCCGCAGGGACGAACAGGGGCGGCTGCAACACGGGCGTCGCGACGGACATCTAGATCACCGCTTCTCCAAGCGTAACTTCACGGCGCCGGCGGGGCCCATCGTGATGTTCATCAAAACCCGTCGAGGAGCGGGCCCCTCGTGCGGCTCGAACCGCATACGCCCGAGAATCGTGCCGAGGACGATCCGCATCTGGTAGGCACCAAACGCCGCGCCGATGCAGCGACGCGCGCCGCCGCCGAACGGTGCGTACTCGAACGGCGTGTACTTCCGCTCGAGAAACCGCTCGGGCGCGAATCGACCTGCGTCGCTCCACACCTCGGGGTGATGGTGAAGGAGCGTGGTCGCGACGGCGACGCTCTGGCCGGGCGCGACGCTGTGCCCTCGAAACGTGATGGGGCGAAGCGCCCGGCGCGGGACGATCGGAACGACCGGGTGCATCCGGAGCGCTTCGTTGCAGACGGCGCCGAGGTACGTTGCCTTGTCGAGCGCGTCGCCGCTCGGCTCCGGTCCGAGCGACCCGAGCTCGGCGCGCAGCGCCTCGAGCGCAGCCGGTGCGCAATGCAGATGGACGAGCGCCCACACGAGCGCAGTGGTCGTCGTGTCGTGGCCGCCGACGATCAACGTCCGAAGCTCGTCGATGAGCTCTGATTCGCTCAGAGTCCCGCCGTCATCGTAGCGGGCGTCCATCAGGAGACTCAGGATGTCTTCGCGCCCCGCCGTTCCTCGCCGGCGACGGTCTCGGATCTCGTCCGTGAAGAGATCGCACACGGCGTCTCGCGCACGTACGAAGCGCGCCCATGGCCCGAAGGGACCAAGTGACCTGCGCATGGCGGGGAGGACGAGAAGCAGAGGCGTGTACGCGTCGAGCATCGCACCGACCGCCACGCGAAAACGATGGCTCCGAGGCTCGCCCTCGACACCGATCACCGTACGGAGGATGACGTCGAGCGTGATGCGGCGCATGGCTCTCCCCAGGACCACGGTCTCGCCCGGCCGCCAGGTCTCCATCTCTGCCGCCGCGCGCTCGCGAATGATCGCGCCGTAGGCCCGCATCCGATCGCCGTGGAACGGAGGCGTCATCAACTTCCGTTCGCGCCGATGCCGCTCGCCGGAGAGGAGCAGGAGCGACTGCCGCCCGAGGAGCGGCTCCACCGGATTCGACTGAAGCGGCTCGAACGTGTCGGGCGGCGCCGAGAAGAGCTCGCGTGCGGCTTCGGGGTGGCCGCTCACGAGCACCTCCCCTACGCCCGGCAGTGAAACGACGAAGGGATCCCCGCGCCGCTCGAGGCAGCGCCGGAAGAAACCCTCCGGGTCGATCGCCATCGACAGCGCCGCCAGGACGACCGGGCGTCGCGCGCGCGGAAGCGCCCATCGGGAGGTCGCGCCGGAGACGACTACGCTCACGCTTCCTCGCCGCCGTCGAAGCGCACGTTGAGCACCGTATTGAGCGGGCGAATGCGCCCAATGCTCACGTCCGCGTTGGGAGCCGCCATTCGCGCGATCGCCTCGAGCTCTGCCTCTGCGTAGAACTTGCGCACGCTGATGACCGCGTCGTGCACCATGGCCGGCCACAGCGAGAGGATCGCCGTCCCCGACACGAACGCCACCATCCCGAGACTTCGATAGCCGTCCACCGACACGAAGGCGGTCGTCGCTACGCGCTGCGATTCGGCGATCATCCTCGCCAGCTGCCCGGGCGAGAAATGGTGGACGCTCTGGGCGATGAAGATCACGTCGTAGGCGCCGTCGGCGACCGCGCTCATGTCGAGCGCGTCGATGTGACGGAAGTCGACGGGGACCCCCTCGCGAGCTGCGCGCTCCTGGCCGCGCGAGATGTACAGAGGGACGATGTCCGAGGCCGTGACCTCGACCCGAACGCTCTCGCGTCGGGCGAGTGCGTCGAGGGCAAACGCGAATCCGCCGGCGCCGCACGCCAGCTCGAGAACGCGCGCCGGCCGTCCGTGACGTGCCTCGATGCGCTTCAGCGTCGGCTGCAGCTTCGTGAAGAAACGCCGGTACGAGGCGCTCGCCACGTTCATCATGTGCAGCCCGAGCGCGATGCCGAGCTTGCCCTTCTCGGGGTAGCTCTCGTCATCCATGTGCTCGACGGCCTGGGTGCGGAGCGCGGCGTCGATCGCGGCGCCGAACTTGGCGAAGGTCCCCACGTCGCCAGCGCGGCGCACGCGCTCGCGACGGAGCTGTCCGACGACGTCGTCGACGTGACGTTCGAGGTCGGGGCCACGCGGGCTCGGCGGAACCATCGAGAGACGGAACGACGGATCATCGAGGATCGAGCGATTGATCGAGCGCAGCTGAAGCATGGGACTCCCGGGCCGCGGAGCGAAGACGCGAGGCGTCGGCTACGAGGGCCGCGGAGTATTGACGCGTTCCGGCCGCGCGCAAGCCCGACGCGTCGAAGCCGTGGGCACGGCGGCGCTACCGCCTGAATTCACAAATGAACGCAATAGGCGTCAGGTTTGAAAGCGTGACATCTCACAAGTGAAATGCCGAGAAAGTCATCTGTTCGGGGGACGACACGGCGGGTTGACGAAATCAAATGACGCGTCATATCAGGCGCACTCGTTGCGCGGCACCGCAGGTCGGTGCGCGCGGCCTCTCTCCCCCCACAAACCACGGCGACCCACGGCTGCGTGCTCCGAGCCGGTCAGGAGTCGTGCGTCCTATCGTCCACAAGGTACCGAAGCGATGACCGCACTCGTTGAAGACATCAACTCGATCCCCGGCGTCCGGCGAATCGAGAACTTCCCCAAAGACGACATGAACGCGCTCGCGCTCGACCTCACGCACGCGGTCTATCCGCACGAGGAGATCTACGGGAAGTACTGCTCCCTCGAGGAGCACATCGAGTGTCCGCCCGAGGAGGTCTTCCGCTATCTCGCCGACGTGCGGACGCTCGAGGAGTGGACGTACAGCCTCCGTGACTTCGTGCCCGCAAGCGACGGCGCCGTCGTCGCGACCGACAAGATCGGCGGCACGACCAAGTGCTACACGCGCGTCGCCTCCAACGAAGCGGCCATGACGGTCGACTACCACTGCGCGTGGGACCAGGGCGACAAGCTCTGGATGATCTACTTGATGCGCGTCATCCCCGCGCAGCTCGTGCTGAACCGGACCGGCTCGGTCGTCCTGTGGACCAACTGCCGCCACCCCTTCTACGACCAGAACCCCTACCCGGCGAAGGCCCCGGCAGGGCGCAAGGTTTGGGTCGGTGACCTCTGGCCGTTCTTCTACGCAGGGCACCACGTCGAGTTCCAGAACCTGAAGCACATCCTCGAGCACCGGCACGCGAAAGGTCTTCCGGTCATTCCGGAGCACCTCGGCACGATCGGCTCGGTGAAGAAGTCGTGAGCGCCATCAGCTTGATGGGGGCCGCCGGATACGTGCCCGAGACCGTCGTCGACAACGCCTTCTTCGGCGTCGACCTGAAGGGGGCCACCTCCGGCATGTTCAAGGGCTCCAAGGAGCGGAGGCACGTCGCGCCGGGCGAAGGCGGCGCGGTCATGATCGAGAAGGCCGCGCGCACGCTCCAGGGGCGCCTCGGGTTCTCGTTCGAGAAGGAGGTCGACCTCATTCTCACCAACGTCAGCTGCCCCGACTCGCCGTTCACCGGCTGCGGCGCCTCGGTCGCGCGCACGCTCGGCTGCAAGCCGAAGTGGGTGCTCGATCTGCACAACACGGGGTGCGTCGCCTTCGTCTACATGATCGGCGTCGCGCGCGAGCTCATGGCGAGCGGCGCCATCAAGAGCGCGCTCCTCTGCTGCGCGCAGACGGCGGCCGGGCGCGTGTTCAGTCACGCGGAGAACCGCGTGCGTCCGCAGTCGAGCGTGCCGGGTGACGGCTGCGGCGTCGGCTACGTCGTCGCCAACGACGAGTCGCCCGTTCGCGGCTTCGTGCAGCGGTCGTACGGGGAGTACGCGGATGACATGCGCGTCATCACCGACGAAGGCGCCTCCTGGTGGGAGCCGCACCGGACGTCGGTCTACATCGACTTCACGGAGAGCAAGATCGCCAAGATCGTCGGACGCGGGAACGCGCTGGTGCCGACGATGGTCACCGAGGCGTGCAAGGCCGCGGAAGTTGCGATCAAGGACATCGATCTCCTCGTCACCAACCAGCCCAACGCGGTGTTCCTGCGGAACTGGCGCGAGGCGCTCACGGTGCCGAAGGAGAAGCAGGTCGAGACGTTCGAGGAGTACGGCAACCTCTTCGGCGCGGCGATCCCGATCAACATCGAGCGGGCCGCCGAGCAGGGTCGCCTGAAGAAGGGCTCGCGCGTCGCCCTCGGCGGGTTCGCGCACGCCGGCGACTACGCGGCCGCGGCGATCTGGAACGTCTGAGATGAAGCTCGTCGACGCCCTCGTCATCATGCTGCGTGACTGGAACACGCGCTACGTCTTCGGCGTCAGCGGAGCGAACATCGAGCACGTGCACGATGCCATCCACCGCCTCGGTGACGGCAAGCTCGAGTCCGTGCTCGCCAAGTCCGAGGTCGGCGCCGCGTTCATGGCGGACGCGCGCGCCCGCGTGCACCGAACGCTCGGCGTCTGCTGCGCGACGTCCGGCGGCGGGATGCTCAACCTGGCCGTCGGAGTCGCCGAGTCGTACGCGGAGTCGGTCCCCGTGCTCGCGCTCGTCGGGCAGGTCCCTTCGACGCTCGAGGGGCGCGGCGGCTTCCAGGATTCGTCCGGCGTCGGGCGCACGGTCGACGCGCTCGCGATGTGGCGGGCGATGAGCAAGTTCGCCGTGCGGATCGACTCGGCGGAGGGGTTCTGGGAGAAGCTCGCGGACGCTGCGCGCGCGGCCCTCGGCGGCCGTCCTGGCCCGGCAGTCCTCCTCCTCACGCGCGACGCTTACGACCTCGAAGTCCCCCCGCGACCTGCCTGGTTCCCGGCCGATCTCGCCCAGCTCGCGCGCTCGGCACCGGCGCCGCACGAGCGGGTCGTCCGCCTCCTCGAGCTCCTGCGCAGCGCCCGACGCCCGGTCATCGTCCTCGGCAGCGGCGCTTCCCGCTCGGCCGAGGCGAACGCGGTCGTGCGCTTCGCGATCGAGGCGCGCATTCCGGTCGTCACGACGATGGCGACTCCGGGCGCCTTTCCCAACGATCACCCGCTCTACCTCGGCACCATCGGCGCCGCAGGTCACCCCTCCGCGCACGCGTACCTGAACGATCGGGCCGACGTGATCGTGGCCGTCGGGACCGGCCTCGGCGCGATGATTCGCCAGCCCATCGCAAAGGGGCTCGGGCGGTGCACCGTCGCGGTCGTGAACGTCGACCCCGGCGAGATCTGCAGGTCGGTCCACCCTGCGCTCGTCGTCGAGGGGGACGCGGGGCTCGTCTTCCAGCAGCTGCACGATCTCCGGGCGGCGGCACCGTTCGCGCACCCGCCCGTCGCCTACGAGCTCACGCGCTATCTCCCCGAGCTCGCCCCGGACGCGCCGAGCTCCGTGCGGCCCATCGGCGACGTGGCGCGCGGAGGGTTGCTGCAGAGTCAGGCCATCGACATTCTCGAGGGCCACCTCCCGTCCACCGGCCACATCCTCTTCGACGCCGGCAACTGCGCCGCGGCAGCCATCCACGGGATGAGCCTCCCGCGGAACGCGACGAGCACGATCGCCTTGGGCATGGGCGGCATGGGCTACGCGATCGCGGGGGCCATTGGCGCGCAGCTCGGAACGCCCGGACGTGGACGCACGGTCGTCCTGTGCGGCGATGGCGCGTTCCTCATGCTCGGCTTGGAGATCCACACGGCGGTCGAGCGGCGCCTGCCCATCCTGTTCGTCGTGTTCAACAACGCGAAGCACGGGATGTGCGTCACGCGGCAGAACGTCTACTTCCAGGGGCGCGTGGAGTCTTCGGAGTATGCGCGGGTGGACATCGCGACGGTCGCACGGGGGCTCGGAGGCACTTCGGACCTTTGGGTCGGGCGCGCGGCGACCGCGGGTGACCTTCGGCGCGAGCTCGAGGCGTACGGTTCGGGCGCGGGGCGGCCCGGGGTGCTCGAGCTCGTGCTCACGCGGGAAGAGATTCCTCCGTTCGCGCCGTTCCTGCAGCCAGATCACCCCACGTATGCAGTCCGCGACGCTGTGACCAGCGGTTGGTGTCAGCCCGCCGCGTAGCGACGACGACGCTTCGCTTCCAGGGAGTGGGCTGGCTCAAGCGTGTTTGGAGCTGCGGATGCGCGCCGCTCGGGCGTAGGCTGGGCGACCGGCGCGCGACGTGGTCGCGCGGCGATCCTTCAACCTGGAGAACACATCATGAACGTTTGGAAGCCCATCGCGCTCTGTTCCACCACGGCCTTCGTCGCCCTCATCGGCATCCAGGTCGCCTCGGCCGCCAGCAACTCCGGCTCGCAGCCGACGCTCACCGGCCCCTGCTACGACCAGCCCCACATGGCGGCGGCGAAGGGGTTCATCGAGCAGGCGCTCGGTGAGCTGGACAAGGCCGAGCACAACAAGGGCGGCTGGCGTGAGCGCGCGATCGCCGCCGAGAAGAAGGCGCACGAAGAGATCAACGCGGGCTGTGCGTTCGCCAACGCTCACTGACTCGCGCCTTTGGGGGGGAGCGCGCGGAAGATAGACTCCGCGCGCTCGCTGCTCCCTTCGATTACTTCGGTGTGAGTCCCGCTCACTGGGTGATGCGACTGCATCGCTGCGCATTCGTCACTGCGCGCTCACTCCGCGCACCCCTGCGCGTTGCAAAGTTGCCCCCCCTTCCACGACGACCACGCCGCCTCGCCCGGAGCCCCGTCGTCCTTCGTCCTCGCCACCGGTGGAGCGTGCGGCGCGAGGGTGCGCGCGACCGCGTCGCAGTTCTGGGGCGTCTCATTCCTCAGCCTCGCGCCGCCGGTGAAGCGGTACGTGACGTAGCGTCCCCCATCGACGGTCTCGCCGCCGACGACCACGTTGATCGGTAGGCCGTTGTAGTAGCGACCCACCTGCGTGAGCGCGATCGAGACACTCTTGACCACGACGCGAACGGGGCCCTGCGAAGTCGGGAGGTCGCACGTGTCTCCCGTGCGACCATCCTTGACCACGCACCCTTCGCCGAGCCGGACGATGGGCGAACTGTAGAACGGGATGGCTCCACTCGGTTCGCGCAGTGGCAGGCACGAAAGGGCCGTCACGGGGACGGCGCCCGATGCGTCCTTCGTGGCGCCGGTCGGCGAGCTCGTGGCGTAGTCGGCGGTCCCTGCGACCCAGTAGTACGGGGACGCGACGGCGCAGCCGCTGAGCGAAGAGAGGAACAGAGCGGGGAGAAGCAGAGCGGAGCGCATGCACGCTCACTCTGCAAAGGGCGAACCGGGGCGAATCAGGCACGTTCGTCGCGGCGCGCGCGGTCGAGCGTCCCGGATCGGGTGGAGAGAGGGGCGAAGTGGCGCGGCGGCAGGTGCCGCTAGACCCACGACAAGCGGTACGACACCTCGTGCGGGGTCCGACTGCTGTAGGGGAGCTCGCGCACGAAGGCCCGGTGGGAGAAGGCCTCGGCTAGCGCGCTGAAGATCCCGGCCAGGCTTCCGCGCCAGTAGCGGATCGCCGCCAGCGGCTGCGCGACGATGACGATCTTCGCCTCCTTGGGGCCGAGCTCGAGCACCTCGATCGCGCTCCCCTGGTAGGAGCGGGACGAGCACGCCTCGCCGTTCCCGAGCATCGTCCACGGCGTGACACCGGACTGCGTCGCGAGGCGAAGGACGAACGAGAACATCGCCTTCTGCGCGACCGCGGTGACCTGAGAGCCCATGGCCAGCATGCCCTTCTCGTCGAGATCGAGCGTATCGCACGCCGTGTAGTGCGCGATCCCGAGCTCGATGGGCAACCAGTGGCCGGCGACGTTGTAGATGATCGCGTCGTGGTGCTCCTTGGGGAGAGCGCGCTCGTAGCGGTCGAACCACCCCCCTGCTGCTTCAGCGCCAGGATCGAGGACGCCAGGAGCGTGCTCCGGATCGCCGTGCAGCGCGCGACGGCGTCCTTCGGTACGGGGAGCGGGAGGAAGACCTTCGCGGGCAGAAGTAGACCTCGATCACGAGGATACACCTCGAACCGTCGTGTGGAGGCGTGGTCTCGGTGGCGGCTCGCTCACGCCGTGGACGGACGGAGCGCGATGCGAGGCCAGAGGTGCGCCCACGTGACGACGAGCAGAACCGCGTCGGCGAAGAAGAGGCACCCCGCGCGGCTGTACGCCTCCCAGCCGGGAAAGAGCGCGAAGCCGAAGACGCTCGCCAGGCCGATCGAGAGCGCGACACCGACGCGCGCGAGGTTCGCTCCAGGGAGCACCGCGACGGTACGAGCGACGAGCAACTGCACGAACGGCAGGTACACGAAGTAGTGCGGCCACGACGTCTCGAGCGCGAACGGGAGCGAGAGGAAGACGAGCGCGGCTCCCCACATGACGGCGTCGTCCGCGGAGGCCGTTCGCGCGAGGCGCCACACGGCCCAGCCATCGGCGAGGACGATCACGGCACCCGCCCAGCCTCCCACGGCGCGCGTCGCGGGGATCGACGTGAGGCGCGCGACGACCGAGCCCACGTACTGGGAGTTGGTGTCGTGGCCGATCCACACCGAGCCGCTGACCATCCGGTACACGACGACGTAGAAGCGCACGGTCTCTTCGGGGCCGAGCACGAGCGCGGGGAGGATGCCCATGAGGAGCGCGACGACGACGAACACGACGAGGAGCGGGCGACGCTCGCGGCGGGCGACGAACGTGAGGAGGAGGAGCGCGGGATAGAGCTTGACCGAAGCGGCGACGGCGAGGAGCAGCCCCGCTTGGCGCGCGCGTCCGGCGCGGTAGGCGTAGACGGCGGCGAGCGTGAGGAGCGTGATGAGGGCGCTCACCTGGCCCCAGCGGAAGTTGTGGAGGACGGGGAACGAGGTGAGAAAGACGGCGAGGTACGCGAGGTACCAGGCGACGGCGTGCTTCGCGCGGAAGAGCGACGGCACGGGGAGCGCGAACAGGAGCGCCGTGACGAGCACCTCGACGACGGCCCACACGACGATCGCGGTCTCGAGAGGAAGGAGCGCGAGCGGGTGGAGGACGAGCGCGAAGAACGGCGAATAGAGGTAGCCGAGGACGGGGGCGCGCGTGGTGAGGACGGTGGTGCCCATCGGGTAGAAGAACGAGATGAAGTCGCGGAAGAGCGTGCGACCGTGATCGAGGGCGCGCGTGAAGCCGGCGAGCGTGTGGAACATCGCGACGTAGAGCGCGAGCACGCCGGCGAGGAGCGCGACGGAGCCGAGGGCGGCGCGCGCGAACCCTGGGGTGCGGGGCCGTGCGAGCGGTGGAGCGGGCGGCGTCGACATCGGGCGGGAATACGCTACGCCATCGCTCTGTTTCCGCGGCGAGAGACGCCGACGGACTCTCGGCTAAGCTCAGGGGAGACCATGCCATCGCCGCACGCATCTTCGAGCTCCTGGTCCTCCGTGTCCGCCGTGTGCGGGCTCGCGGCGCTGCTCTTCGCCCCCGCGGGGTGCGCGTTCACGGACATGACGGTCCACCCGCCGGATCCGACGCGCGTGGTCGCGCCTTCGAGCCTGGGGCGCGGGCGCGAGGTGGTCATCACGGCGCCGTTCGCCGATGCGCGCGCGATCCGCAAGCGGTGCGGCATGAAGAAGAACGGCTACAACGTGGACACCGCGGACGTGCACTGCTCGGTGACACCGAGCGAGTGGGTGGCTCGCGCGCTCGCGGCCGGGCTCGCGCAGTCGGGATTCAACGTGCTGATCAACCAGCCGGGCTCGTCGCCGGCGACGCCGCGCATCGAGGGGGACGTCGTGACGTTCTTCGTCGAGCCGAAGATCAATCTCTTCACGTACGTGCCCGAGACGGACATCGGCGTCACGCTCCACGTCACCTCGCCCACGGGCCTGGCCGCCGACCGCTCCTTCTACTTCAAGGGGGGCCAGGACACGTTCCTCGGCACCGACGACACGTTCCAGGACTCGGCCAGCGACGCCACGCGGAAGGCGGTCGCCGGCATGGTCGGCGCCATCACCGAGCTGCTCGATAGGTACCCACAGCTGGGTGTGCTGCCGCCGGCTGGGCGGATATCGATGCTCACCCCCGCCGGGAGCGAGCCATGAGCGGGCGGCGTATGTCCGCCGTTCTCGCTGTGATGCTCACAGGGTCGTTCCTCACGGGGTGCGAGAGGTATGTCGTGGTGGATCCAGCGATGGTGCCGTCACTGAACGCGCGCGACTGGACCATCCGCAGCCAGCCCGGCGTGTCGACGGGGCCCTCCGCCCCACCGCCGGTCGCCGCGCCCGCCGCTGCGCCGGCCGTGTCCGCTCAGCCCGTGCAGCTCTGAGTCGGACGCACCGGGGACTCCGGCGCGTCGCCTACCATCGGGTAGACTATGTGGAGTGAGAGAGTCCGCGCCGTCTGGTGAATTGCTCATCGCGCTGCCGACGCCGTGCGAGCCGGTGAAGGCCGTCCGGAGCACGCTCATCCTCTCGTCGTACACGTCGCTCGTCGCCGAAGGGCACGTCGAGCGCTACTTCACCGCGCTCGCAGCCGAGCACCACGCGGCCGTGAAGAACGCCGTCGCCGGCGCCTGGCTCCCGGCCGACGTCGCAAACGCCCACTACGCCGCGTGCTCGTCGCTCGGTCTCTCGCACGACGCCGTCGTACGACTCGGGCGCGCCGTCGGCCAGAAGGTCAACGGGACGCTGCTCGGCACCGCGGTGCGCATGGCGAAGGAGATGGGCGTCTCGCCGCTCACGGTCGTCCCGCAGTTCCCGCGCTTCTGGGGGCGCGCGTTCCAGGGGGGCGGGATCTGCGCGTTCAAGACCGGGCCCAAAGAGGTGCGCTTCGAGATGCACAATGCCGCGGTCATCGACTACCCGTACTTCCGCAGCGCCATCTGTGGCCTGCTGATGGGCATGCTCGAGCCGGTGTGCCAGCGCGTGTACATGATCGAGCGCCCCGGTCCGCGCGCTCCGGGCATGGGTATCTTTCGCCTTCAGTGGGTGTGAGTGCCCCGGCACCCGGCAAAGTGAAGAGGCCACCGCGATCGCCCGCGGTGGCCTCCCCCGTCGCTCCGTTTCATCGATTCGGGAGCGTTACTTCGTCGTCGGAGGCGCCGGCGTCGCGGGAGCCGTCGCCCCCTTCGCCGCCTTGTTCTCCTTACGCGTGACCGCGGCGCGCTTGGCCGGAGCCGTGCGCGCCGTGACCACGCTCGACAGCTCGGGGAGATCGGCCGTCGCCGTCGATCCCGGAGCCGCCACGATGGGGAGCAGCCGCTCGGTGAGACCGAGCGAATACTCCCACGCGAGCCCGTTCTGCTCGGCGCAGTAGGCGCGCCACTGCTCGGCCGCGGCCAGCGCCGAGGACCAACCCGCCGAGTACTGCAGCGAGTCGGCCACCGTCGTGGACGCGGGGACACGTGCGCCGAAGACCTCGGCGTACTTGTCCGGCGCCGCGCGCAGCTCGTCGGCCGCACGCGTCGCTCCGTCGACCTGCGCCTTGAGAGGGCGCAGGCCGCGGCGCGCCCCCACGCGTTTGACCGGCACTTCCGTCGTGCTCGGGGGCACGGGGGCAAGCGCGGTCGGCAGCGGATCTCCTCCGCCGAAGGGACCGGGTTGATTGTTCGAGACGCCCACCTTGTTCTGGTTCTTCTTCGAATTCACGAGCCACTCTCCTGGAAACACGCAGAGGAATTTCTGCGCACTCGAACTCTAGAAACGACGGTGGACAAAAGCGGTCCATCGTTCTGGACGAGCGGGCATTCGTGCTACGCCGCGGCCGAACCATGAGCTCTCCGTCCCCGCGCTACGCCCCCGCCGCACGCCTCCTTCAGGTCCGCACCATCCTCGCCTCCGGCGCCACGCTCGACGAGCTCGCCGAGCGGCTGGGCGTCGGAAAGCGGACGGCAAAGCGATGCCTCGAAGCGCTCGAAGCGTCGGGCGAGCCCGTCACCGAGGAGATGGACGGCAAGACGAAGATCTGGCGCCTCGCACGCCCCCGCTCGGCCAGCGACGCCCCGCCGGCGACGACGAGCGAAGCCCTGGCGCTCGCGCTATCACGTCACGTGAGCGCGTTCCTGGAGGGGACGGGGTTCGAGGACGATCTGGACGCGGTGGTGGGACGCCTCGAAGCCACGCTTCCGCAAAAGAAGCTCGACACCGCGCGCCTCCTCACCGCGCGACTTCACTGCGTGCGCGAGCCGGCGCAGGTGTTCGAAGGGCGGAGCGAGGACGTGGACGCGATCGTGACGGCGCTCGTGAACGACGAGCGGCTCGCGCTACGGCACGTGACCGTGAACCGGGGGGAGACGACGTTCGGGTTCGAGCCGTACGCGCTCGTCGTCTACAAGCGAGGTCTCTACCTGCTCGGCTGGAGCTTGCACCACGAGGCGATGCGCCAGCTCTCGCTCGACGGCGTCGTCGAGATCGACCGTCGCCGCGGCGATCGCTTCGACTACCCGCGCGACTTCGACGTGAAGGCCTACTACGCCAACTCGTTCGGCATCATCAAGGGGCCGTGGGCGCACGTGGTCGTGCGGTTCGACCGGAAGCTGGCGCGCTACCTCACGCGCGGGCACTACCACGTGTCGCAGGAGATCGAGGTGAAGGACGACGCCGTGATGCTCGCGATGGTCGTCGAGGGGACGGTGGAAGTGCGCAACTGGGTGCTCGGGTTCGGGTCGCTCGCCGAGGTGCTCGAGCCGCGCGAGCTTCGTGAGGAGATCGCCGAGGAAGCGCAGAAGATGGTCGCGCTGTACGCGCAGAAGGAGCGCCGCGCGCGAGGGCTGGACGCGGGCTCCGCCGACGGCTCCTCCGTGCCGTGAACGACACTTTTTCTGTCGTCCACGGCTCCAGGATGCCGTGAACGACACTTTTTCTGTCGTCCACGGCTCCAGGGTGCCGTGAACGACACTTTTTCTGTCGTCCACGGCTCCAGGATGCCGTGAACGACACTTTTTCTGTCGTCCACGGCTCCAGGATGCCGTGAACGACACTTTTTCTGTCGTCCACGGCTCCAGGATGCCGTGAACGACACTTTTCTGTCGTCCACGGCTCCAGGATGCCGTGAACGACACTTTTTCTGTCGTCCACGGCTACAGGATGCCGTGAACGACGCTTTTCCCATCGCGGGCGACGGCAACAGGCGGGGCTCCGCTTATGCTGACCCACGCATGCGAGCGTCCCCGCGCCGCCGGCTGCTCGCGCTCCTGGCGCTCCTCTTCGCAGCGAGCCTGTGGCTCGGGTGCGCGCCTACCGACCAGGGGGCGTCGCCGGTGCTCGAGATCCCGCGCTGGACGCTGGAGAGCGCGCTCGGACGCACGGAGGTCACGCTGCCGGCGCACGTCGAAGGCGCTCTGCCGAAGGGGCGCACGACGTACACGCTCACCACGCGCGTAGCGCTCCCGCCGGAGCTCCGCGGGCGCCCGCTCACGCTCACCATCGCCACGCTCCCCGCGCTCGCGCGGCTTCGCGTCGGGTCGCGTGACGCGGTCGATCTCGAGACGAGCACGCTCGCGCGCTACGCCTCCAGCGGACAGCACGCCTGGCGCATCGACGCGGCCGACGCGCACGACGGCGCGCTCGATCTCGCGATCACGGCGGACCGCGCGTGGCTCGAGGCCGCATGGGTGAACACCGTGCCGCGGCTGAGCGCGACCGAAGCGGGCGACCCGCCGTACGTCTTCGTCGCCCGCTTCAACGAGGTCACGGCGATCGTGGCGCTCACGACGGTCCTCCTGATGTCGTGCGCGTACGCGGCGCTCTTCCTGCTCGACCGGCGGAGGAAGGCCGAGCTGTGGCTCTCGCTCCAGGGGTTCCTCGGCGCTTCGTATCCGGCGCTCGTGCTCGGGATCACGCAGCCGGTCTTCGGCACGGCCGACATCGCGCTCGGCAGCGCCGCCCTCTGCGCGGCCAGCACCTGCGCGCTCCATTTCGCGATGGCGCTGCTCGAGCGCCCTCCGCCGAGCCGCGCGTGGTGGCTCTGGACGGTCGCCGCCCTCCTCGTCGCCGTCGTGGCTCCCGATCCGTTCCGCTCGCCGAACCCGAGCGCGATCCTGGTCGTGGCCTCGATACTCGCCGTCTCCACGTACGCAATGGCGACCGCCATCCGGGCCAAGAGCCGGACGGTCGCGCGCTTCGCCGTGATCGCCTTCCCCATCAGCGCGATTCTCGTGCTCGGGCTCCCGGACACGTTCGTCGTGCTCGGCTTGCCGGACCTCTGCGGCGGGCTGCGCGGCGAGTCGCTGGCCATCGCGCTGGTGTCGCTGCTGGAAGCGGTTCTCCTCATCCGGAGCCACGACGAGTCGAACCGTCGCGCCGACGCGCTGAACGTCGAGCTGGCGGCGCAGGTCGTGCGACTCCGCGAGAACAACGACGAGATCCGCGTGCTCGCCGACGAGCTTCGCCGTCAGATCCTCGCCCGCTCCGAGCGGCTCGCCGAGGCGCTGGTTCGCATCGGGCCGGTGGGAGGAGCGCCGCGGACGCTCGCCGCGGGCGACGTCATCGACGACCGGTACCGCATCGTGCGGCGCGTGGGCGAAGGGGGGATGGGGATCGTGTACGAAGCGGTGCGGCTCCCGGACGGCAAGCGCGTCGCCCTGAAGATCCTCCACGCGCCCCGCAACGGCGCGGAGCTCGCTCGTCTCGCGCGCGAGGCGGAGATCGCGTCGCGGATCGCGCACCCCAACGTGGTGAGCGTCGTCGACGTCGACATCGCGCAGTCCGGCGCGCTCTTCATCGTGATGGAGTACGTCGCCGGCGCATCGCTCGACGCGCTCGGCGCGCGCTACGGCGAGCTTCCGTGGGCGTGGTCGATCCTGGAGCAAGTGGCCGCCGGCCTGGCCGCGCTCCACGCCGCGGGCGTCGTGCATCGCGATCTGAAGCCGGGGAACGTGCTCGTGGCGCAGGGGGGGCCCGAGGACGTCGCGAAGATCGCCGACTTCGGAATCGCGCGGCGCGAGTCGAGCGATCCGACGACGGCGCCGCGCAACGTGACTCCGGGCGAGACGGTGGCGACCGCGGACGGTGTCTCGTCCGGGGACGTGGAGAACGAGGCGGCGCCCCCGGTACCGTCGCACGACACGCTCCGTTCGATCACGCACACCGGAGAGATCCTCGGCACGCCCGTCTACATGGCGCCCGAGCTGCTGCGCGGGGCGAAGCTCGCGAACGGCGCGTCGGACGTGTACGCGCTCGGCGTCATCGCGCGCGAAGTGCTCACGGGGAACCTCCCCGAGGGGTTCGAGGTGCTCCTGCATCTGCGCACGCGCGACCGCGTCCAGATTCCGTCGATCGCGGAGGCAGTTCCGTCGCTGCCGAAGGAGCTCGCGACGCTGCTGGACGCTTGCCTCGCGCGCGATGCCGCAGAGCGACCGACGGCGGCCGAGCTGGCGAAAGCGCTCGGGGAAGCGCGCGCCGCGAGCGCGGGCTCGACGAAGGTGCGGACGGTGGCGTAGGGAGAATCGGTCGTACGAATTGATTCGTTCCCGTCCTTCCTCCGTCCATCGCAGGTCCCATGCGCTCTTCGCTCCTCTTCTTGTCCCCCGCGCTCGCTCTCTCCTTCTTCGCCGCTGCCTGCTCCACGAGCGGAGCCCTCGTCGCCTCGGGCGGCGCCCCCGACACGCTCGCGTGCGACGCGCCGTGCGGTCCGGTCACGCTCGCGAGCGGCCAGCAGACGCCCGGTCCGATCGTCGTCGCCAACGGGCAGGCGTTCTGGCTCAGCACCTCGCTGTCGAGCGGCGGAGACGGAACGCTGCGAAGCGTCCCCACCGCTGGCGGCGCGGTGACCGATCTGGCGAGCGTGCTCGGAGCGACGCCCGAGGTCCCCAACAGCCTCGCGGCTGACGACGCGAACGTCTACTGGATCGCCAACGGCGGGAGCGAGATCGAGATGATCTCCCAAGCGGGGACGACCTTGCCGCAAAGCCTCTACTCGGCGGCGGCGCTCCCTGGCGGCATCGCGATCGGAGGCGGGTACGTCTACACGTCCTCCGAGCAAAACGTCGTACGCATCTCGACGACCGGAACCGTGACCGTGATCGCAGCGAACACGTCGTGCAATCAGGTCGCCGTGGACGCGAACCAGGTGTACTGCCTGAACGAGAGCCTCGTGGTCTACCCGCTGAGCGGAGAGCCCGCGTTCTCGCTCCTGAGCCCGCCGGCCGGGGGCAACACGTTCGTGGGGCTCGCGCTCGACTCCGCGTACGCCTACGTGAGCGAGCAGTCCGACGGCGGCCCGACGTACACGTTCGTGCGGGTGCCGCTCGCCGGCGGCTCCCCGACGACGCTCGCGGTGGGCGTACCGATGACGTCCCAGAGCTTCGTCGTCGGCTCGGACGGTCTCTTCTGGGTCGGAGGCGTCGCGGGCACGACGAACCTCCCCTTGATGCAGCTCCCGACGAGCGGCGGAACCCCGACCGCGGTTGGAACCGGTGACGCGAGCTTCCTCTTCGCCGCCGGCCCGGGCGTCTACCTGGCGACGACGAGCGGGTCCATCGTCGAGCAGGGCTTCTGAGCCCTCACACAAGGTCTTCCTTCTTCACCGGCAGCGGGCTCCGAAACGTCCCGAACACGATGTCCCAGACGGGCGTGCTGATGCCGTAGAACTTGTCGCCGTCCTGGAAGTGGTGACGGAGGTGGTACGCGCGCATCCACTTGCCGATCCTCCACGTCGGATGGAAGTGGTGCGTGTAGTAGTGCACCCAGTCGTACGCGATGTAGCCGGCCATCGTGCCGGCGAGCATCGGGAAGTAGTGCGCCGGCCCGAGAAGCGCGTAGTAGAGCGCGGCGAACAGTACGGCGAGCGGCCAGCTGATCATCGGCGGCATCACCAGGCGCGTGCGGTCGTTCGGGAACTCGTGGTGGTAGCCGTGCGCCATGAACGCGGTGAAGCGGAAGCGCGGGTCGCGGTCGGCGAGGCGCATGAGGCCGTGGAAGACGACGCGGTGGAGGCCGTACTCGAAGAGCGTGAAGACGAGGACGCCCGCGAAGAAGAGCGCCGCCGTCATGCCGAGCCCGATCTTGGGCGGCGAGACGACCCACGCGGCGACGATGAACGGCCCGAACCATACGCCAGGCGTGATGGGGTGCGACTGGCTGAAGAACTCGAGCACGGGGTTCTCGAAGACGCGGATCGACTTGGGCTGCGAGGAGCGGCGAGGCTTCTCGGGGAGTCCGGTGAGCCAGTGGCCGTTGGCGGCAGCGAGGCAGTCGCTCGTGTAGCGGATCATCGAGGGTCCTTCATGGGTGGCGAGTCACAGTGGGGAGAGTGCGGTCGCGGCGGAAGCAAATTGCGGGCACAGGGCGCACGGGCGCACATCGCGCGCGCAGCGGTCTCTCGGCCCGGTTCGGCGCACGCAACCGATGCAGGCCCCCCGCACATCGTGCGCGCCGCTGCGTAGACTACTGCGCGCCGTCGCCCAGCTTCGCGCTTCGCAGGCGGAGCGCGTTGCCGATCACGGAGACCGACGAGAGGCTCATCGCGGCGCTCGCGATCATCGGGCTCAGGAGCAGGCCGGTGAACGGGAAGAGCACGCCGGCCGCGATGGGGACGCCGAGCGTGTTGTAGACGAACGCGAGGACGAGGTTCTGGCGGATGTTGCGCATCGTGGCGTGGCTGAGCGCGCGCGCGCGGGCGATGCCGCGAAGGTCGCCGTGGAGCAGCACGACGCCGGCGCTCTGCATGGCGATATCGGTCCCCGTCCCCATCGCGATGCCGACGTTCGCTTCGGCGAGCGCGGGGGCGTCGTTGATTCCGTCACCTGCCATCGCGACGATGCGCCCCTCCTTGCGTAGCCGACGCACGGCCTCCCCCTTCGCCGTCGGCAGCACGCCCGCTTCGATCTCGTCGATCCCCACGGCGCGCGCGACGACCTCCGCGTTCGTGCGCGTGTCGCCCGTGAGCATGACGACGCGGAGGCCTTCGTCGCGGAGCGCTCGGATCGCGTCCTTGGCGCCGCTTCGAACGGGGTCTGCGACGCCGACGAAGCCGGCCAGCTCCCCATCGACCACCACGAACACGACCGTCTCCCCCTTCGCACGGTGGGCTTCGGCCGTCTGCGCGAGCTCGCCCGGCGCGACGCCGAGCTCCGCGAGAAGCGCCGCGCTACCCACGCCGACCTTCTTCCCACGCACCTCGCCCGTGACGCCGACGCCGGTGACCGAACGGAACGCCGTGGCCGGTACGAGCGACAGGAGGCGCCCCTTCGCGACGGCGACGATCGCGCGTCCGAGAGGATGCTCGCTCGACTGCTCGACGCAGGCGGCAAGAGAGAGAACGTCGCGTTCCTTGCGCGCGCCGGCCGTGACGACGGACACCACGCGCGGCGCCCCTTCGGTGAGCGTCCCAGTCTTGTCGAGGACGAGCGTGTCCACGTCGCGCAGCGCCTCGAGCGAGGTCGCATCCTTGAAGAGCACGCCGAGCGTCGCCCCGCGACCGATGCCGACCATCACGGCCATCGGCGTCGCGAGCCCCAGCGCGCACGGGCACGCCACGATGAGCACCGCGACCGCGTTCACGATCGCGTGCGTCATCCGCGGCTCGGGCCCGACGAGAGCCCAGACGACGAACGTGACCGCCGCGACGCCCATCACGATGGGGACGAAGTACGACGACGCACGGTCCGCCAGCCGCTGCACGGGAGGCTGGCTCCGCTGCGCCTCGCCGACGAGCGCCACGATCTGCGCGAGGAGCGTCCCCTCCCCCACCCGCTCCGCCTTCATGAGGAACCCACCGGCGCCGTTCACCGTCCCGCCGCTCACGCGCGCGCCGACGCTCTTCTCGACCGGCATCGGCTCGCCGGTGAGCATCGACTCATCGACGGCGCTCTTCCCTTCGACGACGACCCCATCGACCGGGATCTTCTCCCCCGGCCGCACGCGTAGCTGATCGCCCACCACGACCTGCTCCAGCGGCACGTCCTCTTCCGCGCCCGACGCCCGCACGACCCGCGCGCTCTTCGGCGCGAGCCCGAGCAGCGCACGGATGGCGCTCCCCGTGCGGTGGCGCGCCCGCAGCTCGAGCACCTGGCCGAGCTGCACGAGCACCGTGATCATCGCCGCCGCCTCGAAGTACACGTCCACATCGCCGCCGTGCCCGCGGAACGACGCCGGGAAGAGCGACGGAGCGAGCGTGGCCACGACGCTGTAGGCGTAGGCCACGCCGGTCCCCAGGCCGATGAGCGTGAACATGTTGAGGCTCCGCGCGCGCACGGACGCGACGGCGCGCGCGAAGAACGGGAGCCCCCCCCAGGCGACGACGGGCGTGGCGAGGAGAAGCTCGACCCACGGCAGGCGCACCGCGCCGAGGGCGTGCGAGACAGGGGCGCCCGGGATCATGTCGGACATGGCGAGCGCCAACGTGACGGCCGCGAGCGGAAGCGAGACCCAGAATCGCCGGGTCGCGTCGACCTGCTCGGCGCTCGGCGCGTCGTCGAGTGAGGCGACCCTCGGCTCGAGCGCCATTCCGCATCGGGGACATACGCCCGGCGTCGCGCTCACCACCTCCGGATGCATCGGGCAGACGAACGTGGCGCCGATCGGATGCGGAGCGGGCGGGGCGCTCGCCTCGGTCGCTGGCGGGAGATATCTCGCCGTGTCGTGCGTGAACTTCTTCAGGCACCCCTCGCAGCAGAAGACGAACGCGCGCCCGTCGTGCTCGGTACGCCACCGCGCCGTGGCGACATCCACCTTCATGCCGCAGACGACGTCGAGGTCGGGGGACAGGTCGTGGGGCATCTCGTAGGGAAGAGTGTTCACGAATCGTGCCGTGGCCGTCTGCGACGGCGGACGACGACGTGGATGTACTATCCGGAGTTGCTCGTCCAAACGCCATGAGCGAATCCACCCCGCCCCGGTCCGAAGACAGCGGCGACACTGCGGCGGCGACCGGTTTCGCCGCCACGCCGGGCGATCACGGCTTCGCGCAGGGGAAGTCGCTTGGGCGCTACGTCGTGCTCGGGCGCCTCGGCGGAGGCGGAATGGGGGTCGTGTACTCGGCGTACGACCAGAAGCTCGACCGCCGCGTCGCGCTGAAGCTCCTCCGCCCCGACGCGACCAGCAGCGTCGAAGCGCACGAGCGGCTCGTGCGCGAGGCCCAGGCGCTCGCCCGCCTCGCGCACCCCAATGTCGTCTCGATCCACGACGTTGGCGAGTTCGAGGGGACGGTCTTCCTCGACATGGAGTTCATGGCCGGCGGGACGCTGACGACCTGGCTGCAGACCAAGCACGAATGGCGCGAGGTGCTCCGCGTGTTCGTGGCGGCCGGCCGCGGCCTCGCCGCAGCGCACGCGGTCGGGATCATCCACCGCGACTTCAAGCCCGACAACGTGCTCCTCGGCGCCGACGGCCAAGTGAAGGTGGCCGACTTCGGCATCGCGCGCTCGAGCATCGATACGACGAAGCTCTCCGACGCCGAGGCCGCCGCCATCGGCGCCGAGCTCCGCGAGTCCCCCTCCCTGACGCGCACCGGAGCGGTCCACGGAACGCCTGCGTACATGTCGCCCGAGCAGTGGCGCGGCGCCGCGATCGACGCGCGCTCCGACCAGTACTCGTTCTGCGTCGCGCTGTACGAGGCGCTCGTCGGTGAGCGTCCCGACGCGTCCCCCGTCCGCGTGAAGCTCCCTGCCAGCGGCGGAGCCGGGCTCTCGGTGAAGGTCTACCGCATCCTCTCGCGCGGCATGAACCTCGACCCCGCCGCGCGCTACTCGTCGATGGGCGAGCTCCTCACAGCCCTGGAGGGCGCTGCGCAGCCGTGGCACCGCAGCGGCTGGCTCGCCGTGATCGCCGGCGCGGTCGCGCTCGCGGCCGTGACCTACGCGACCTTCGGCGGTGCACACGAGATGAACCGCGCGTGCCGCGACGCGCGGGCGAAGCTGGGGAATGTATGGGACGACGAGGCGCGAAGCGCCGTGAAGGGGTCGTTCGCAGCGTCGGACGCGTCGTACGCGAGCGACGTGTGGCGCTCGGTCGAGCACGCGCTCGACGCGTACACGACGTCGTGGGCCGCGATGCAGGAGGAGGCGTGCGAGGCGACGCGCGTGCGCAAGGAGCAGACGGAGGACGTGCTGGCGCTCCGCACCGCGTGCCTCGATCGTCGCCGCGACGAGCTGGGGGCGCTCGTGGGGACGCTCCGGAACGCGGACCGCAGCGTCGTCGCGCACGCCGTCGACGCGGTCGGCGCGCTCGCGCCGCTCGATCGTTGCAGCGACTGGAAGGCGCTCGCGCTGCGCGTCGCGCCGCCGCCCGACGCCGCACGTGAGGCGGTCGGTGCCGTCCGTCGCGATCTCGCCCTGGGCAAGGCGCTCTTCGACGAAGGAAAGGTTCGCGAAGGGCTCGCCCCCGCGACGCACGCGGACGACGCCGCGCAGAAGCTCGGGTATCGCCCGCTCCGCGCCGAATCGAGCCTGCTGCTCGGTCGACTGCAGGGGGGGACCGGAGACTTCAAGACCGCCGAGGGCACGCTCCGCGACGCCGTGCTCCACGCCGAAGCGGGCGGCGACGAGCTCACCGCGGCGCAGTCGTGGGCGGCGCTCGTGAGGGTCGACGCGAAGAACGAACAGTTCGAACGGGGCGTCTCCGACGCCGCGCACGCGCGCGCACTGCTCGACCACACCGGCGACGACGAAACGCGCGCGGCAGTCGCCGAGAACGTGGGCGCGCTGCTGTACGAGCAGGGGAAGTTCGCGGAGTCGGAGGCGAGCTATGCCGAGGCGCTTGCCATCGAGGAGCGTCGCCTCGGTCCCGAAAGCCCGCGCGTGGCGGTCCTCCTCGGCAACCTGACCGACGAGAAGGTGGAGGAGAGTCACTACGACGGCGCCTTGGAGGCGTACACGAGGAGCCTCGCCATCCTCGAGCGAGCCTACGGCCCGCACCACGCCGAGGTCGCGCGCACGCTGAACGCGATGGGCGTCGTGCTTGCGAACCAGGGGAAGTACGCGGAGGCGGCGCCGTACTTTCGCCGCGCGGTGACGGCGAACGAGGAAGCGCTCGGCCCCGACCACCCCAACCTGGCGCGCGCGCTCATCACGCTCGCCGGCATCCTGCGCGACATCGATGCGACGCACGCCGACGAGTCGCGCGCGCTCCTCCAGCGAGCGCTGACGATCCAGCAGAAGGCGCTCGGTCCGGAGCACACCGACGTCTCGCGCACGCTCGCCGAGCTCGCCAACGTGGCGGAGGACGCCGGCGACTACGACGCCGCGCGCAGCTATCTCGTGCACGCGCTCGCCATCGTGGAGAAGGCCCTCGGCCCCGACCACCGCCGCGTGGAGGATCTACTGGACGATCTCGCGCGCCTCGACCTTCTGCACGGCTCGCCCGAGGAAGCGCTCGCCTATGGCAAGCGTGCGCTCGTCATCGTGCAGAAGGCTCTCGGCCCGAATCACCCGTATGTCGCCGACTCGCTCACCATCCAGGGGCGAGCGCTGCTGGCGCTGCATCGCCCGGCCGAGGCGATCCCGTTGCTCGAGCGCGCGCTTCCTCTCCGCATGACGGGCGACACTCCCGCCGACGACGCGGCCGAGACGCAGTTCGCGCTCGCCCGCGCGCTCGCGGACAGCCACGGCGACCACGCGCGCGCACGCGACCTGGCGACAAGGGCGCAGCAGGGCCTGGCCGGCGGTTCCGCGCGGGACCTGCGCGCTCGCGCCGAGGTCGACGCGTGGCTGCGCGTCACTCCGCCTTGAGCCCCTTCACCGCGCGGTAGATCGTCCCCCGTCCGACGCCGAGCCGACGCGCCGCCTCGCTCACGTTTCCCGCGCACGAGCCGAGCGTCGCCTCGATCGCGTCGCGCACGATTCGCTTCTTCGTCATGGGTCCGGCCGACCGCACGAGGCGTGTCGACGTGAGCGGACGCGGAAGGTGCTCTCTCCTGACCCACGGCTCACCCGCCGCGAGCGCCACGGCGTGGGCCATCGCGCTCTTCAGCTCGCGCACGTTGCCCGGCCAGCCGTGCTCCGCGACGTACCGCGCAGCGTCGTCCGCGAGTCGCGGCGCAGACGGCGAGAGCGTCTCCAGCAGGCGCTCCGCGAGCCACACGGTGTCGGTGCGATCGCGTAGCGCGGGGATGGTCACGCACGCCCCCTGGATTCGATAGAACAGGTCGCCGCGGAAGGTTCCCGCCTCGACCAGGCTGGGGAGGTCGCGGCACGTTGCGCAGATCAACCGGAAGTCCGCGTGCCGATCGCGCGTCTCGCCGACGCGCTGGTACATGCCGCTGTCGAGCACGCGGAGCAGCGAAGCTTGCAGCGCGGCGGGCATCTCGGCGATCTCGTCGAGGAAGAGCGTCCCTCCGTGCGCGGCGCCGATGCGTCCCTCGGAGCCGGCGCGTGCCGCCCCCGTGAAAGAGCCCGGCGCGTAGCCGAACATCTCGCTGGCGATCAGCTCGGGTGAGAGCGAGCCGCAATTGATGGCGACGAAGGTGCGCGCGCGGCGGTCGCTCACCGCGTGGACGGCGCGCGCGAAGAGCTCCTTGCCCGTCCCCGTCTCGGCGAGCAAAAGCACCGGCAGCGCCGTGCGGGCAAAGCGCTCGGCCCTCTCCTTGGCCTCGAGCACCGCCGCGTCGAGCCCCATGATCGCAGCGAGCTCCGGCGCTTCGCGCGTGCGCGGCACGGCCGTCGAGGCCGCCGCGTGGAGCGTGGACGACGAGCGTCGCTCCGGCTCGAAGTGCACGAGCAGCGCGAGCGTCCGGCTGCCGGTGCCCGCCACCGGATCGATCGTCAGCTTCCACGCTCCAGAGCGTGTCTCGAAGCGCATCCCCCCGCGCCCCGCAGCTGTCGTGACCAGCACGTCGAACGAGATCCCGAAGAGGCGCTCGCACGTGAGGTTCCCGTCGTTCGGCAGCATCAGCGCGCTGCGGGCCGCCGCGTTCACCACGCGGGCGGCGCCGCTGGCCTCGATGAGCATCGACGGTCCCGCGGACCGATGCACGAGCCGCTCGATCGCCGCGAGCGCCCCGCTCCGCACGTCGCCGTACGCAATCCCGCGGAGCGCCCGCTCGAGCGCCACCCCGGCCGCCTGCACCGCGAGACCGATGGCCGCGTCGTGCCTCGCCATCGGCCCGGTCACGTCGATCACCGCGACGACGTCGCCGTACGCGTCGCGAACCGGCGTCGCGTAGCAGAACAGCTCGCGGTTCCGCAGCTCGTAGTGAGCGCTTCCGACGACGGCCACGGCGCGCCCCTCCACGAGCGCAGTCCCGATGGCGTTCGTGCCGCGCGTCTCCTCGTCCCACCGCGCCCCCTCGACGAGACGAACCCGCGCGCTGGGGTCGACGAAGTGACGGTCGGCGTGCGCCGAGAGGATGACCCCCTCGGGATCGGCCACGATGGCGACCAGTGGCCCGCTGGCGAGCCGCGCCGAGATCGGCTCCAGCAGCTCGCGCTCTTCGCGGAGCACGTCGTCGAGACGCTCCCTCCGCTCGTGCAGCTCGGCGGTCGAGGTCCCGACCGGATACCCGTCCGCCTCGCGCTGGAGACCGAGCTTCTTCGCTCGCTCCCAGCGCTCGCGCACGAGATCGTTCACGGGTTCCGCGAGGACCAGCACTTGCTAACTATCGCACGCACCCTCGGCTCCGTCAGGGGTACCGCGCGTCGCCAGGCGCAGCGGCGCGCCGCGTCACGTTGTTCCGTTTTGGGTCATCCGTTTGCACCGAGACGACGCGTGCGAACACCGAGACTCGTAGCTCGACCGCATTCTCTCCCGAGCTTCCGCTTTGACGCAGCGACGGCCCACGCCTTGCGATGGAGAGCCCTCGCACTCAACCGTCCGGAGGATTCCATGGTCTACGTCCCGCCGAATCAGAATGGATCGAAGGTTCACTTCAAGAGTCGTTACGGCAATTACATCGGCGGCCAGTGGAAGGAGCCGGTCCAGGGGAAGTACTTCGAAAACGTGACCCCCGTGACGGGGCGGACATTCTGCGAGATCCCGCGCTCCACCGCAGACGACATCGAGAAGGCGCTCGACGCCGCGCACGCCGCGAAGGGGAAGTGGGGAGCGACGTCGCCGACCGAGCGCGCGCTCATCCTCAACAAGATCGCCGACCGCATCGAGCTGAACCTGGAGATGCTCGCCGTCGCCGAGACGTGGGACAACGGCAAGCCCGTGCGCGAGACGCTCGCCGCGGACATGCCTCTCGCGATCGATCACTTCCGCTACTTCGCGGGGTGCATCCGCGCCCAGGAGGGGCGCACGTCGCAGATCGACAACAACACAGTCGCCTACCACTTCAACGAGCCGCTCGGCGTCGTCGGCCAGATCATCCCGTGGAACTTCCCGATCCTGATGGCCACCTGGAAGCTGGCGCCCGCGCTCGCGGCCGGCAACTGCGTCGTCATCAAGCCGGCCGAGCAGACCCCCGCGTCGATCCTGGTGCTCATGGAGCTCATCGGCGACCTGCTCCCCGCGGGCGTCGTCAACGTCGTGAACGGCTTCGGTGTCGAGGCCGGCAAGCCCCTCGCGTCGAACAAGCGCATCGCGAAGATCGCGTTCACGGGCGAGACCACGACCGGACGCCTCATCATGCAGTACGCCTCCGAGAACCTCATTCCGGTGACCCTCGAGCTCGGCGGCAAGTCGCCAAACATCTTCTTCGAGGACGTGCTCGCCAAGAAGGACTCGTTCGTCGACAAGGCGCTCGAGGGCTTCGGCATGTTCGCGCTGAACCAGGGCGAGGTGTGCACCTGTCCATCGCGCGCGCTCGTGCAGAAGAGCATTCACGGCGAGTTCATGGAGCGCGCGATCGAACGCGCCAAGAAGCACGTCCCGGGCAACCCGCTCGATCCGGCGACGACGGTGGGCGCGCAGGCGTCGAACGACCAGCTCGAGAAGATCCTCAGCTACATCGACATCGGCAAGAAGGAGGGGGCCAAGGTCCTCATGGGCGGCGAGCGCGCGAAGCTCCCGGGCGATCTCGCCGGCGGCTACTACGTGATGCCGACGGTGTTCGCGGGTCAGAACAAGATGCGCGTCTTCCAGGAGGAGATCTTCGGCCCGGTGGTCTCCACGACGAGCTTCACGGACTTCGACGACGCGATCTCGATCGCCAACGACACGCTCTACGGCCTCGGCGCCGGCGTGTGGACGCGCGACACGAACACGGCGTACCGCGCGGGCCGCGCCATCCAGGCGGGGCGCGTGTGGACGAACTGCTACCACCTGTACCCGGCGCACGCGGCCTTCGGCGGCTACAAGCAGTCGGGCATCGGACGCGAGAACCACGCGATGATGCTCTCGCACTACCAGCAGACGAAGAACCTGCTCGTCAGTTACGACCCGAACCCGATGGGGTTCTTTTGAGTCCGAGCGCTCCCGTCACACGCGTCGAAGCGACAGAGGCAGCGGCCACCTTACTGCGCGAGCTGATGCTCGAGCACGGCCCGCTGCTCTTCCATCAATCCGGCGGCTGCTGCGACGGGAGCGCTCCCATGTGCTTCCCCGCGAACGAGTTTCGCGTGGGAGCGCGCGACGTCCTGCTCGGCGCCCTCGAGGGGTGCCCCTTCTATATGGGCGCCGAGCAGTTCGAGCACTGGAAGCACACGCACCTCACCATCGACGTCGTCCCGGGTCGCGGAAGCGGCTTCTCGCTCGAAGCGCCGCGCGGCGTGCGCTTCCTCGTCCGCTCCCGCGTGTTCGAGCCGTGGGAGCTCGAGGCGCTCGAGAAGACGCCGCCGGGACGCGGCCCCTGAGTGAAGTGCAGCCCTCCCGAGGCGCGAATCAGTGGGTGAAGCGCGCACACTGGCTGCGGGGAATGCGTCACGAGCGGTCGAGGTTGCATCCGCAACGTGGATAGAATCCGCGTGACCGGCGTCTGACGCCGGGCGGAGGTCCTTATCTTGGCGCGAAGCGCACGGATCATCAGTCTCGGAGCGCTGTGCATACTCGCCGCCGCCGCATCTGCGTTCGACGCACGCAGCGCCGCCCCCGCGCAGGGTCCACGTACGCTCGACGACTATCGCCACTTCCGCATCGCCGCGATCGATCTGGCCGGCCGCATGCCGACGCGCGAAGAGCTCTCGGCGTTCGAGCGCCCGGACTTCGACGAGGACAGGTGGATCGACGCGCAGCTCGCGGGCCCTGGCTACGTGGAGCGCATGACGCGCATCTACATGGACGTCCTGCGCCTCGAGCCGAACCTGAACTTCTCCTCGGGCCCGGCGCAGCTGTTTCGGCAGGAGATCCAGGGGCCGGACGGCAAGCCGGTCTTCGTCTTCTACCGCAGCGGCCAGCGCCGCGAGCGCGAGGGGAGCGACGGCGAGTTCTGCCTGACGCCTGACGAGACGGGCCTCGTCGTGCGCCCGAACGCGCAGGCCATCGGGACGGCGAAGAAGGTCTCGAAGAAGGTGCTCGAGAAGTACACGACGCTGGTCAAACCGTGGTGGCTCTATCGCGACTACCGATCGACGACACCGTCGCAGCGCCTCGGGGACGGATGGACGGACGCAGACCCCAACTACAAGCTCGCCGACGGGCTGATGACCGATCCGAACGGCAAGCCCACGGTCGAAGTGCGGGTCTGCCGCGAAGAGGCGCAAGCCGAAGACACGGGGCACGTCTACGCAAGCGGTCGTACGAACGCGAAGCCGCCGGACGCAAAGCCGGGCGCGAACGGAAAGGCGCTCCCGAACGGCGCGAAGGGCGCGCTCCCCACGAAGCCCTCGAGCCCGAAGCCCCTGACCGCGACCACGACCACGACCGCGACCACGACCGCGACCACGACCACGACCGTGACCCCGACCACGACCACGACCACGACCGCGACCCCAATGTCGGGCGCCATGATGGGCGCGCCCGCGACCCCGACCCCGCCCCCTCAACCTAAGCTCCCCGGCGGCCGCCTCAAGCCCGCCCCTCTCGATCGCCCCTACGCCACCCAACACAAGGGCGAGCCGCTCTCCTGCGACTCGAAGATGGCCCTCGACTACGCCACCGACTGCGGCTGCGGCGTCGGCCTCGAGCGCTGCGTCCCCAACGACTCGCCGAACCAGGGGAGCGCGTTCTTCTTCCCGAACCACATGCCGCTCGGCCCCGGCCTCCCGCTCGACAGCGTGAAGCAGCAGGCGCAGCGCTGGTTCCCGTACTGGTGGTCGCGCGAGGCCGCGCGCTTCCTCGACGACCTGTTCGCCAGCAACCGAGACTTCCGCCAGATCCTCACCGGTCACCAGACCTTCGTGAACGGGCCCCTCGCCCAGTTCTACAAGACGATCCAGCGCGGCAACTGCTGCGGCGTGGAAGCGAGCTTCGGGATGACCGAGGAGAGCGAGCCGCTCTTCGATCCGAAGAACGTCCCGGCCGACCTCGAGCCTCAGGACATCGGCAAGTGGGAGCTGGTCGCCGACCGAGGGCCGCACGCCGCGGGCATCCTCACGCTCCCCATGTTCCTCGAGAAGTACGCCTCGGCGAGGGCGCGCGGCGCCGCGGTCTACAACGCGTTCCTCTGCAAGTCGTTCCTCGCCGACGACAGCACGCAGCTCACGCCGTCGTCGGAGCCGAACTTGATGGTGCGCCCGGGGTGCTCCACGTGCCACGCGACCCTCGAGCCCCTCGCGGCCTACTTCGCGCGCATCGAACCGGGGAGCTTCGTGTTCCTTCCGGAGTCGTCGTTCCCCGCGCACAGCACGACCTGCAAGAAGGACAGGAACGGGAAGATGAACGGCGCGTGCAACGCGCTCTACGACATCGCGTTCGCCGACGACAAAGGGGCCATGTTGCGGAGCGCGTACGGCTCGCCCGCGCATACCGACGCGACCCCCGCCGGCGCGGCGCTGGACATCACCCGCAGCCCCGACTTCGCGTCGTGCGCGGTGCAGCGCGTGACGTCGTCGTTCCTGGGGCGTCCCACGACGCCTGACGACGCGCCGCTCCTCCTGGCGCTCGACGACGAGTTCGTGAAGTCCGGCTTCCGGATGCGCGCGCTCGTGCGATCGCTCGTCCGCTCGTCGGCATACCGCAAGTCGAACAACGAGAGCTCGGCGAGCTGGCGTACCGACGGGACCGAGGGGGCGAAGTGATGCTCGCTCGACGCGCATTCATCTTCGTCTCGCTCTTCGCCTCGTCGGTCTGCGTCAGCGCGTGCGCCGCCGCTCCTCCCCCCGTCGTCGTGCCCGTCGCCGCCGGCTCCCTTCAGCCCGTTGCGATCACGCCCGAGGACACGACCCCGAAGGAAGACCTGCGCCTCGTTCCTCCCGAGGTGACGATGCGGACCTACCTCCGCCTGTTCGGCGCGCTCACGCCGCTCGACTTCCAGAAGGCCGCGCGCGGCAAGGACGGCTCCAACCTGTTCGACACGTGGGACGACTACGTCGCTGCGCTCGGCTTCCCCGACTACCGCCTCGACGTCCCGCGGCAGACGCAGACCAACGCGCTCATGGTCGCGACGTTCGAGCGCGTCGGCGTCGCGCTGTGCGATCGCGCGCTCGAGCACGACTGGAAGGCCGGCGAGCCGCGCCCCGTCGCGGAGCGCGTCGTGTTCGCGTTCGACCCTCCCAAGGGGAGCATGACGACCGCGGCGTTCGCGCCGGGCTTCGACGTCCTCCACCGCACGTTCCTCGGGTACCCCGCGTCCCTGGCGCCCGCCGAGCGCACGGCGCGTTTCCTCGCGCTCTACGACGCCGTCGCGAAGAGCCATGCGAAGGCGGATCCGAAGTCGCGTTTCACGCCCGACGAAGAGGCGTGGGCTGCCGTCTGTTACGGCCTCGTGCGGCACCCGGAGTTTCACCTTTACTGAGGAGCGGCGCCCATGACGACCCGTCGAACGTTTCTCAAGCTCCTGTCGGCCGGCACGCTCGC
>Ga0302319_10000850_pt1 | contig 68511 bp, 60 predicted proteins | sample Bog_T0_2_FD_203319 | JGI IMG/M metagenome (GOLD analysis project Ga0302319, IMG submission 203319) | Peat permafrost microbial communities from Stordalen Mire near Abisko, Sweden - Bog_T0_2 | ecosystem: Environmental > Terrestrial > Soil > Wetlands > Peat | place: Sweden: Abisko, Stordalen Mire...
GTTTCGGCTGCATCGTTTTCCCCAGTTTTCAAGGTCATTTGCAATGCCTTCAGGGAAATTCTAGATCAACAAACACCGCATTTCATCAGGATTTATACGGGTTTTGTTGGCTTTTCAGGATCGACTACCTATACTTACGTTAAACGATGAGTTCGGGTTCAGCCCGATGCCAGCGTGCCGCGGCACGCAGGGGCAGCTATTTTCTGGCGCGCAGAAGAGCGTCGCGGTCAACAATGTTGCCGTCGAGGATAAGGGTAGAGATATGCCGGGCATTCCAGATGTTCTGTGTAGGGTCGGCGTCGACTACAAGAATGTCTGCGCGCCGCCCTGGGGCGATCTGGCCAAGTTCGGTCCACCCTAGCTGCTGGGCGTAGTTATTGGTGGCGGCGGCGAGGGCTTCACGGGGGGATAAACCGAGCCGGACCAGCAACTCCAACTCGGTGTGGAGGGAAATGCCCGGCATCGAGCCGGAGACGTCGGCGCCGGACCCGGCCAGATAGTGTGGGAAGGCGGCGAAGAGCGTCTGGTTGATCCGCCACAGGCGGATGGCAGCCTGGCCGGCTTTTTTTTGGAGATCCGCTTCCATCCAGCGCTGTCCGGCGGCAGGCAGGTGCCGGGTCCACTGCGGGAGGGGGTAGTTCATGTCGCCGGTTGCCGGGTCGGTGGGGTTGAACATGCGGCTCGGGGAGAGGAGCGACGCGGCAGGCTCTTCCCAGAGGTTGCGATGGCCGGGCAGTTCGGCGTAATAGAGGCTGAAGGTTGGCATGAGGGCGGCGTGGCGGGAGGCAATGAACCGGGCGTAGTTGCGCAGGTGCGCGTCGGTAGGCGGGATGCGCTCGGAGTAGTCGCGGGCGGTGACGGCGGAGGCGCCGTATGGGTCATCGACCAGCGGAGTCTGGAGTTCGTCGGGAGTGACGCCGAGTTCATAATCGCCCATGTGGACGAGGACATCGACTCCCGCGTCGATGGCTACGCGGTAGGGTGTTGAGACGAAATCGCCATAAGTGGCGAGATGCAGCTCGCGGGCGCGTGCCACGATCCACTGGGCATTGGCGGCGGTGACGCGGGGGCCTAGAAGGAGTACACGGGTCCCGATGGCGGCGGTATCGGCGATCTGACGGGCGGTTTCGTCGGGGGCGAGTTCTACCGGGTGGGTGCCTTCGCGCAGGCGCGAGATCCAGTCGGGGCGATGGGCAAGCAGGCTCCAGTTATCGGTTACTCCCGCCGAATCGATGGGATAGATGTGGGGACCGGGGCTGGCGCTCAGGTCGATGTAGCCGCGCTCATTGTCGGCGCGGGCCACAACGGTCGTGACGCCCATATAAAGATTCGCGCTGGCCTCGGCCTGGGAGTTCAGGCCGGCGAAGCCGTCGACGAGGCCTGGAATGACATACTTGCCCGTGCAGTCGATGACGCGCGCGCCCTTGGGGACCGGCAGGTCTTGCGCGGCCCCCACGTCGGTAATGCGGCCGTCCCGGATGATGACGACGGCATTGGGCAGATCCCGGGCCGAGTCGCCCCAGCCGGTCACGTCGACCACGGTGCCCCCGGCGAGGACGAGCGGGATGGAGGCGGGAGGCGGGATGGGCAGCACAGCCTGGGCAGCGGCTGGTATAGAGTGCAAGGCAAGGGCAATCAGACAAGCTGAAACGAATTGACTCATTCTCATAGACAGCCGTGCCTGTTGAGGATTGTCGCACACCACCACCTGCGGTGGGGCCAGCGCCTTGGGCCTTGTGAGCCCCACCGGTGTTTCCGCCTCCGCGGGGAGATGAAACTGGGTATTTCCTGTGATTCCGACATACCGCCCTTCCCCGTATTTGGCTAAAATCCTCATTTCATTGAGTTTTCCAGCGACGGTCGCGTCAAGATCCTCATAACACTGTAGTTGATCCTAGAATCCTCGAAACAAACAGGTCAGGCATTCTTTTTCGGGTTTCTGCGGCGCCCTGCCTTGGCAACCCACTCTCGATTCTGCAGGGCAGAGACATAATGATCTGCGAATTGGGCAGGTACCTGACTTCACGCGGGTGGGGCGCTGTTACTGTGACTTGATCGACGTGGCGTGATTGTTGGCGTAGATAATTGTCCAGTGCTTGCCGGCCTGATCGTAGTTGACGGTGCGGTTGCCTTCCTGCGAGCCGGGGGCGTCGGACTTCTGGCCGATGGACATGCGGGTCTCAAGCTCGCTCATGCCGGGCTTCACCTGATGCGCGTCAATCGAGGCCCAGACGTCCTTGGGCCAGTTGTCGTAGATGGTGTGTGGGTCGTCGTAATAGAAGAGCAGGTCGCAGTAGTAGTGTTCGTCGGCCCCTTGCATGACCCCGATGGGCGTGGCGTACAGGTCGGCGCTGCCCGGAAGTGCAAAAATGGCGAATGCCTGGCGGCTGCCGTGATCGATACCGTCGTCAACCGAGGCCGGAGGCGATGCTTTGACGATCTTCTTGACATCCAGCCGCTGGGCGGAGGGGATGACGCCGATGCGCTTGCTGAAGTCGATGCGGCTGCCCCTGAAGGGATAGTAGGGCATGGTGTAGCCGTTCTTCATCCAAACGCTCTTGCCCACCAGAGTTTGAGTGTCTTGGAACGTCGTCATAAACATCATGCGGACCACGGCAACGTCGTCGGGAGTGAGTTGCTGTTCGGCGCTCTGTTGGGGGATGACGCCGGGGTTGCGGCGATGTTCGAAGACGGTGAACAGATAAATGCCGCCGATGGCAAGCGTAACCAGGATGGAGAGGAGAATTTTCAGCCAGGTTTTCATGCGTTCTCCGCGAGGGCGCGCTTAGCGAGGCTTGGCGAATTCGGACCGGTGGCGGCTATAGGAAAAGTAAATAACCAGGCCGATGACAAGCCATGCGAAGAATGCCATCCAGGTCATGACCTCAAGCCCCATCATGAGTAGGATGCAGAACACGATGCTCAATACCGGGAAGACCGGTCCGAGCGGCGCCTTGAAGCCGCGGCGGCGTTCCGGCTCGCGGTAGCGCAGGATCATCACGGCAACCGAGACCAGGACAAAAGCGAACAGCGTGCCGATGTTGGAAAGGTTCGACACCGTGCCAATGTCGAGCAGACCGGCGGGAATGCCGACCACGAAGCCTGCCACCCAGGTCGACACGGCGGGGGTGCGAAACTGGGCGTGGATGCGGCTGAATATCTTGGGCAGCAGGCCGTCGCGCGACATCGCAAACCAGATCCGCGCCTGGCCGAGCTGGAAGACAAGAATCGACGAGATCATGCCCATCAGGGCGCCGATCAGCACGAAGAGGCGCGTCCATTGCAGGGCGCTTCCGGGGTGCTCGAGCGCCAGGCGCTTGAGGGCGTTCACCACCGGGGCGGCGTCTCCCATCACCGATTGCCAGGGCACGATACCGCTAAGAACGATGGCCACGCCGCCATAAAGCACCGTGCAGGCCACCAGGGTGGCCATGATGCCGATGGGCAGATCGCGCTGCGGATTGCGGCATTCTTCAGCCGCGGTAGAAACCGAATCGAAGCCGATGTAGGTGAAGAAGATGATGGAGCCGCCGGTGAGCACGCCGGTCCAGCCGTTGGGCATGAACGGATGCCAGTAGCGCGGCTTGATGAAGCTGGCCGCGGCAAAAATGAAGACCAGGATGGCGGTCATCTTCACCAGCACCAGAATGTTGTTCGTCCGCGCCGACTCGCGAATGCCTCGAACCAGGATGACGGTGAGGATCATCACGATGAGGAAGGCGGGAATGTTGAAACCGAAGTGCCAGCCTGGATCGTAGAGATTGTTTCCGGCCAGGTCCTGCAAGCCGGTGGGCAGAAAGGCGGGCGAAATCCACATCAACGGCGGGTGCAGCCCGAACCAGTCCATCAGGTCGACGATGTGGGCGGCAAAGCCAACGCTGACGCTCATGTTGCTGAAAGCGTATTCGAGGATGAGGTCCCAGCCGATGATCCAGGCCACCAGTTCGCCCATGGTGGCGTAGGTATACGTGTAGGCTGAACCGGCGATAGGAATCATGGAGGCCAGTTCGGCATAACAAAGGCCGGTAAAGGCGCAGACAATGGCGACCAGCACCAGCGAGAGGGCAAGCGCCGGGCCGGCGCCGGGCCGGCCGGCCATGGCTGTATGGCTGATGAGGAAGTGCAGCAGCGGGGTGTTCTCGATCGATGGCACATCGAAACGCTGGCCTGCCATGGCCGTGCCAATGACCGTGAAAATGCCAGAACCGATGACGGCGCCGATGCCCAGGGCGGTGAGCGACCACGGCCCGAGGCTCTTTTTGAGGGCGTGTCCGGGCTCTTCCGAGTCGCGGATCAGCTTGTCGATCGACTTGCGGGCAAGCAGTTGACTGGGCAGTGTCAATCTCCTCACCCCGCGGGGACGCGGGGTTTTTCACAGCATACAAGCTTTCTGCGGAGGGGAGGAGCGGGTAATGCGGCTTCCAGATTTCAGCTTTCCGCGGGGAGCCAAATACTGAAAGAACTCCCCGTTTAAGCTGTCGGCCGGAAGGTGAATGTTGAACTCTGAGCTTACCGCTTCGATTGGCCGCGAACCATCTTCTTCACTTTTTTCTTTTTCTCGCCGCGGGCGGTAGTGCGCTTGGCTTTGGGGACCGCTTTTTTGCGTGCAGCCCGTTTCAGCTTCTTTCGTTCCAGCTTGTCTTCAACTTTGGTGGTGTCTGCCACGTATAACCTCTTTCAAACCAGTGTTTTCAATCTCTCCCGTTCGACGGGGCGGTTGACTTTCAGAATAACAGGGAATGAATGGAGGCGAAAGCGTGCCGGTTTGCTATGGCTTGGGACGATATCGGCAGGAAAGGCTCATGGTGCGCACTGCCTCGACCAGCGGCCGGCAGGGTAAACTCGATGGCGCCGCGGAACTCGGTTAATACCAAGGTTGCAGATAGCCCTTGCGGAAGGAGCAGAGGGTTTCAACCCTCTGAATATGAGCCCAAACAACGCGGCCTTTGGGCCCGGGCCTTCGTTCGTCTCCCAGGAACCGCGCGAAATGCAACGGAAGCATTAAGCCGCGGAAAGCCGGCACGAGCTGAGAGGTGAAGCTTGAAACATGGCAAAAGCTGCGTCCTGGTCATCAATCCCGGGACGACTTCGACCAAGATCGGGATTTACACGCGGGCAGGCGAGGAGCTGGCTCTGACCATTCGCCATGGTGATGAGGAGCTGGCTCGTTTCCGCGGAGAGCCAATGCTGGCTCGGATGGAGTATCGCGCCGGCCTGATCGAGGAAGCGCTCGCGTCGGCTGAATTTAATCCAAAACGCCAGAGAGCGGAGCTCCTCGCCGTGGCGGGGCGGGGTGGGCTCCTGCCGCCCATGGCCTGCGGCACGTACCTGGTGGATGAAGTCATGGTGGAGGAGCTGCGGCGCGCGCGGCGAGGAGAGCACGCTTCAAACCTGGGCGCGGTGCTGGCGCTGAGGTTTGCGCGCGCGGCGGGAGTGGATGCGTACATTGTGGACCCGGTCACGGTGGATGAGTGGCAGCCGTGCGCGCGGTTGACCGGCTCTCCGCTTGTCGCGCGCGAGAGCATTGGCCATGCCCTGAATACCAAGGCCGTGGCGCGTCGGTATGCACGTGCCGTGGGTAGGCAATACCCGGATTTGCGCCTCGTCGTCGTGCACATGGGCAGCGGAATTACCGTCTCGGCGCATCGCGGCGGACGCACCATCGACAGCAACTCGATCGAGGAGGGGCCGTTTGGGCCCGACCGCACCGGATCGCTGCCCGTGAAGGCGCTAATCAAGCTGTGCTTCAGTGGCAGGTTTACCGAGGCGGAGTTGGACAGACAGGTGTTCGGAGACGGCGGCCTGTTTGCTTACCTGGGCACGCGCGACCTGATGGAGGTGGAAAGGCGCATCGCGGATGGCGACCATGAGGCGGCGGCGGTGCTGAAGGCGATGATCTATCAGATTGCCAAGGAGACCGGCGCGATGGCCGCGGTCCTCGAGGGCAAGCTGGACGCGGTGCTGCTGACCGGAGGCATGGCGCATTCGGAGCGCGTGGTTTCAACGCTGCGGAGGCAGATCGAATGGATCGCGCCGGTTTCGGTTTATCCCGGCGAGGACGAGTTGCAGGCGCTGGCGGAAGGCGTGTTTCGCGTATTGGATGGCGAAGAAGAGGCCAGGCGGCTGGAGCCGGGGAATTCGCTAGATTTTCTGTAGATTGGCGAACTTCTCCATCAGTTTCTTCATTCCGGCGCGCGGAAACAGGACGGTCAGTTTGGCGTCCTCGCCCTCGCCTTCGCGCATCACGATGGTTCCCTCGCCATATTTGGAGTGACGCACGCGCTGCCCTGTCTGGAGGTTCTGGGCTCCCCGCGGCGCTGGAATGTCCATTGCCGGCCGCGCCAGCGTTCCCGGCTTTCCCGCGCCGGATTTGCCGCCGAAGAAGCGGGCGATGTTGTCAATCGATCCCTCCGGCGCTGGCGCGCTTTCACTCTTCGCAGCAGACCCGTGGCTCTCAGGAGGTCTCTTTGGCCCCGTCATCCATGAGGCGGTGAACGGCTTGCCTGGAGCCTGGCGGGAGCCGGATGCGCGCGGAGCCGCAGGGTTATAGGCCTCCTGGCTCTCGTCTTCATAATTGAAGTGGCGGCCTTCGGGTTCGCCGGAATTCCGGCGGCCTGCTCCGTAGCCTGAGCCATAAGCCGGGGTGGACCAGGCTGAGCTCCGGCCGCCCATGTTTTCGACCAGTTCCCCGGGCACCTCCTCAAGGAAGCGCGAGGGAACGCTCTCTTCGGGAGCGTCGTTGCCGTAGCGGCGCCGGTAGTGGGCGCGGGTGAGGATCAGCGTGTTCATGGCGCGCGTCATTCCCACGTAGCAGAGACGGCGCTCCTCCTCGAGTTCTTCAGGATTGTTCAAGGTGCGGGAGTGGGGGAACAGGCCCTCTTCGAGGCCGGCCAGGAAGACGAGCGGGAATTCGAGGCCCTTGGCGGCGTGGAGAGTCATGAGACTGACACGCGCGTTGGGATCGTACTGATCGGTGTCGGAGGCCAGGGCGGCGTGGTCGAGAAAGTCGGCAAGCGTCTCGCCGCGGACCTCGGCGTCATGGGCAGCGTTGGCTAGTTCCTTCAGGTTTTCAATGCGGCTGAAGGCCTCGGGCGACCCCTCGGTCTCGAGAGCCTTGATGTAGCCCGTGCGGTCGATGATGAAACGGATCAGTTCAGGCAAAGTGGCCGCGTCGCCGGGAGAGCGGAAAGGCGCTTGTTCTTTGAGATCGCTCTGAGCGACCTCTTCGGGGCCGGACTCGAAGTCGGGCTCAGGCGGCGCAGGCCCGGCAGAGCGTAACGGCGAGAGCGGCTCAGACTTCTTCTTTGACGCCTCGGCGTCAGCCTGTTTCGGCATTTTCAGGAAGGGTCGCCTGGTCGCGGCAGCGAATGGCGAAAAGTGCGACGGATCGAGCAGAGCCATTTGCTGGCTGTCTGGGTTTCCGCCGAATCCGAAGCTGGCGTCGAGGTCGCTGGCCGCGGCATCCGGGGTTGACGCCCCGAAGTTGAAGCCGGTATGGGCTTCTTCAGATTCTGACTCGGCCACGTCGGCCGCAAGCTTGCCTGCGAAGTCCGGGTCCATCATGGCCTGGGCATCGAGAATCAGTTGGCGGAACGAATCGAGAGCCGAGAGGGCGCGGGTGGGAATGAGCTTATTCTGGATCGCGGCCGCGATGGCGTCCCAGGTAGATTTACCCGATTCGAGAGCCACGCGTTCGAGGGTCTCAACGCTGGTCTTGCCGATGCCGCGCGCCGGAGTGTTGATGGCGCGCTGCAGGGCCATCGAGTCGTGGGGGTTGCGGACCAGGCGCAGATAAGCCATCAGGTCCTTGATCTCCGCGCGCTCATAGAAGCTGAATCCGCCGACCATGGTGTAGGAGATGTTGTAGCGTCGCAGCGCCTCTTCCACCAGACGCGATTGCGAGTTGGTGCGATAGAGTACCGCGACGCCCCCACCGGGGTTTTGTGCTTCGGGGGAGTCTAGTTGCTGGCGAAGGAACGCCTGAATCTTGTCGGCAATGAAAAGCGCTTCGTTTTCGCCGTCGGGAGCCTCGTAGTAGCCGATCAGCGAGCCTCCCTGGCGATCGGTCCACAGCTTCTTGCCTTTGCGGCGCACATTGTTCGCCACCACCGCGCCGGCCGCTTCGAGAATGATCTGCGTGGAGCGGTAATTCTGTTCGAGACGGACGATATGGGCGTTGGGAAAGTCCTTCTCGAACTCCAGGATGTTGCGGATGTCGGCGCCGCGCCAGGAGTAGATGCTCTGGTCCTCATCGCCCACCGCGCACACATTCTTGGCCTCGCCGGCCAGGAGCTTCATCAACTCATATTGCGGACGGTTGGTGTCCTGGTACTCATCGACAAGAAGATAGCGATAACGCCGCTGGTAGCGCTCCCGCACTTCGCTGGACACTTTGAGCAGGCGCACTGCTTCGAGAAGCAGATCGTCGAAATCGAGAGCGTTGTTCTTGCGCAGTTCAGCCTGGTAGCCCTGAAAGATGTGGGCGATGCGCTCGCTGTTGGGATCTTTGGAGGCGAGGTAGTACTCCTGCGGATCGACCATGTGATTCTTGGCCCAAGAGATGCGGCCCAGGACGGTGCGCGGCGTGAGTTGCTTGATGTCCAGCCCCATCCGCCGCATGATTTGCTTGACGATGCCCTGCTGGTCGTTCTCGTCGAAGATGGCGAAAGAGCGCGTGAGACCTTGGCCACCCACCTTCAGCGCCTCGATATCGCGGCGCAGGATGCGAACGCAGAGAGAGTGGAAGGTGGCGATGAGCGGCTTGGCCAGGGAGCCGTGGCCGAGCAGGCGGTCGACGCGCTCGCCCATCTCGGCGGCAGCCTTGTTGGTGAAGGTGACGGCCAGGATGGAATCGGGGGCGACACCTTTCTCGCGGATGAGCCACGCGATGCGGCTGGTGATCACGCGCGTTTTGCCGGAGCCGGCGCCTGCCAGGATGAGCAAGGGTCCCTCGGTGGCCTCAACCGCGGCGCGCTGTTCGGGATTCAGATTGGCAAGGAGCGGCTGCAAGGCGTGACCCGGCTGGAAGGTTCCTTGCTCTAGTGTATCGTTTTGCGCTTGAGCGGCGAAGCGACGGGCATGTTTGCGCCCGGTCATCGATGCGCGCCGAGTCACTCGTTCATTGCAGCCTGATAGTGACGAATTGCACTCTCGCTTTCCATAACAGCAAAGTATATTGGAGTGTCCAGATGTTCGTTTTCTCATCAATCGCCGTCCCTCGCGATGGGTTCCAAGCGCGTTTGGAAAGGCTTGATCCGTGAGCGAAACTGCGACGGTTCCCACCGCAGAGGCACCGGTTCACGTCGCGGAACCGGCTCCCTGGGCCCCTTCTGCCAATCCATGGGCCATTGCGGCGGCGGTCATGACGGCCACTTTCATGGTGGTGCTCGACTCCTCGGTGGCTAACGTTGCTCTGCCGCATATCGCGGGAAATCTCTCGGCCTCGACCGACGAGGCCACCTGGGTTCTGACCAGTTACCTGGTCTCGAATGCGATCATGCTGCCGACCACTAACTGGATCGCGCGCCGCATTGGTCGCAAACCGCTGATGATGATATCGATCCTGTTGTTTACGGGCGCGTCGATGCTGTGCGGCATGGCGATCACCATGCCGATGCTGATTGCGTCGCGCATTTTACAGGGCATTGGCGGCGGCGGAATGCAGCCGCTGGCGCAATCGATTCTGCTCGAAAGTTTTCCGCGCGGGCAACACGGCGAAGCCATGGCTGTATATGGAATGGGGGTAGTGGTCGCGCCGGTAATCGGCCCAACATTGGGCGGATGGATTACCGACAGCTATTCGTGGAGATGGATCTTCTATATCAATTTGCCGGTGGGCGTGCTGGCTCTCCTGCTGGCCAGCATCTTCATCGAGGATCCTCCCTATATGAAAGCGGCCTTTCGCGGATCGATCGACTCGATTGGGTTTGGATTCATGGCCCTGTGGCTGGGCTCTCTGCAACTGGTGCTCGACAAGGGCCAGGAGGCGGACTGGTTTTCCGCGACGTGGATACGGTGGACCCTGGCCGTATCGGTGGCGGCGCTGATCGCGTTTGGGATGCGGGAGCTGAAGTGCCGCGATCCGATCGTGCAGTTGCGCATCCTGCTCAATCGCAACTTCGCGGCGGGTACGCTGATTACCGGAATGTACGGATTTGTGCTCTACAGTTCAACAGCGCTGCTTCCCTTGTTCTTGCAGACGCTGCTTGGCTATTCGGCGCTGGACAGCGGCCTGGCGGTGAGTCCTCGTGGCATTGGGTCGATGATTTCCATGCTGGCCGCGGGGCTGCTGGCCAATCGCATCGATGGCCGCCTGTTGCTGGCCTTCGGCTTTATGGTCCTGGGCGCCTCCACGTTCATGCTCGGCCAGGTGAACCTGGGAATCTCAATGTATTCGGTGATCGTTCCCAATTTCATGAACGGGTTTGCAGGCGGATTTATTTTTGTGCCGTTGACCACGCTGGCTATGAGCCGGCTGCGCAAGCAGGAGATCGGCAACGCTGCCGGCATTTATAACCTGGTCCGCAATATTGGCGGCAGCATCGGAATTGCCAGCGTCACCACTCTGCTGGTGCGCAAGGCGCAGGTTCATCAGAACTACCTTGCTGCGAATGTCACGGCTGCGGAAGCCGCCGGAAATTTGATGAGAGGCCTCGAGGGCAGGCTGTTCCTGTCCGGATCGGGTGCCTATGACGCGCATCGGAAGGCGCTGGGCGCGATGTATGAGTTGCTTCAGCGGCAGGCGTCGCTGATGGCCTATGTCGATAACTTCCATCTGCTCAGCTATCTCTCATTCCTCTGTATTCCAGTCGTCCTTGTCTTTCGAGGAGTGAAGAAATTATCTTGAGGTGTGAACCCTGTTCACGCGACAGCGCAGATGGCGCAGCCGCGTTATTCTTGAGTTTCGATGAAGCACTCCAATGCAGAGATTCGGCGGATCGCCGTTTACTGTGGATCGGCGCCCGGCAACGATCCCGCATTCCTCGCCGACGCGCTGGAACTTGGGCGGGCTATTGCCCGGGCGGGACTGGGTCTGGTCTATGGCGGGGCCAGCGTGGGACTGATGGGCGCCGTCGCCGACGCGGCGCTCGAGGGCGGCGCAGAGGTGATTGGCATTTTGCCGGAGGTGCTGGCGGATCGCGAGATTGCCCATGCCGGCTTGACGACGCTCGAGTATGTGCCCACCATGCACAAGAGAAAGATGCGAATGCACGCGTTGGCCGATGCCTTCATAGCCCTGCCGGGCGGCTTCGGCACGCTCGATGAGATGATTGAGGCGTTGACCTGGGCGCAGCTTGCGATGCACGTTAAACCGTGCATTCTCGTCAACACGGCCGGATATTGGGATGGGCTTTTGGAATTCCTGGACACGGCAGTGTCAGCTGGATTTCTGAAGCCGAATAATCGGGAGCTGCTGCGCGTAACATTGAGCGCGTCGGATGCGGTAAAAATGGCGATCGGCTTGTTGTAAGACGGACTTTTTGTTCCGGCCCGTGAGCCCTGCCGGTTGCAGCGGTTGTATCATGCCTCTATGTCAACCAAGCTTCGCATCGGAGTCCTCAGCACAGCCAGCATAGGCATAAGGAAAGTGATTCCCGGTATGCAGCGGGGCCAGGGCACAACGGTTACCGCCATCGCCTCGCGCGACCTTGCCAGGGCCAGGGAAGCGGCGGGCGCGCTCAATATTCCCACGGCATACGGATCGTATGAAGAATTGCTTGCCGACGAAAACATCGACGCCATTTACAATCCGCTTCCTAATCAGCTTCACGTGCCGTGGACGATCAAGGCCGCAGAGGCCGGCAAGCACGTTCTGTGCGAGAAGCCGATCAGCATGACCGTCGCCGAAGTGAAGACATTGCTCGATGTCCGCAAGCGCACCGGGGTCAAAATATGCGAAGCCTTCATGATTCGGAGCTTTCACCAGTGGCTGCGCCTGCGCGAGCTGCTTGATGAACGGCGTATCGGCGAACTGCGCGTGGTTACAGGGGGATTCAGTTACTTCAACGTAGATCCGGCAAACATCCGCAACCGGGTGGAGACGGGCGGCGGCGCCTTGTATGACATCGGATGCTATCTCATCCACTCGTCGCGCTACGCATTCGGGCAGGAGCCGACGCGCGTGGTGGCTGCGATCGATCGCGATCCGGAGATGGGCACCGACCGCTTGACTTCAGCCATTCTGGAGTTTTCCGGCGGCCAGGCCGTCTTCACGTGCAGCACCCAGTTGATTCCCTACCAGCGGGTCCAATTTCTGGGGACCAAAGGGCGGATCGAAATAGAAATTCCATTCAACGCCCCGATAGACAGGCCCACACGGATCTTTATCGACGCGACCGGCGACCTGACCGGCAGCGGGATTACGACGGAAACTTTTCCCGCCGGCGATCAGTACACATTCCAGGGCGATGCCTTTGCCAGAGCAATTTGCGACAACACCGAAGTTCCGGTGAGCCTGGAAGATGCCATCGGCAATATGGCCGCGATTGAAGCTCTGTTTAACTCAGCCAAATCGAGAAACTGGGAAGTCCCCGAACGATAGATGGTTTCTTTCCCCGGTTACTTTGCGGGTACTGGCACGGCCTTCTTTTGCGCTTGCCAGCGCTTTCTTTGGGCATCGGCGATGGCCTTGCGCCCTTCAGGAGTAAGAACTCTCTTCTTGCGCTTCTTTCCCGGCTTTGCTACGCCGGGTGAAACTTGAACAGCGCTCTTTCCCCTTTTTCCGGCGTTGTTCACATGAGCAGATGCCGGCGTGCCGGCCAGCAATGCTCGAGCTTGCTTGAGCAGTGCGATCTGGCGATCGACTGAAGTCAATATATCGGGAATCCCCATCAAAACCCTCCAATGTCCCCAGCTAAACAAATGCCAAGGTAACTGTTTGTTATCCAGGTCCGTTCAAGACAGCCAGTCCAAATTGGCCCTATCGGCTTGAGTGATACAGCTCAGAATATTTCAACCCTGCTTTACGGTAACGGCCCAGTCACTATTGGGGGTAAGTGAATGCGCGAGGAAGAAAAAACCGCTGCTGTTAGCTACCTTAATATGAAGCTGGTAACTTAGGCAATTAAATTCATCCTAGATTCAGCTAACTGATTCGAATTGACAATCGTGGCTATCCGCTTGAGTTATCGCCCCTTATTCCGGGAAGATCTTCTATAACCATCAGATTACTTAAGTGTCTCAAAAGGTCACTTAACGATGGCGCATTCGTTTAGGTCGCGACAGAGAGCCTCGATTCGGTTCGGGTCGCTGTCCCATGAGAACATGAAGCGCGCGGCGCCGCCGATAAAGGTGTAGAACCTCCAGCCCCGACTGCGAAGGCGGCGCAGAATTTCGTCGGGCGCTTCGACAAATACAGCATTGGCCTCGACTCGCTGGACGATGCGAATGCCCGGAACCTTCTGCACCTGCGCTGCGAAGCGGCGAGCGCAATTGTTTGCATGCGTGGCATTGCTCAGCCAGGCTCCGCTCTCGAGCATTCCCACCCATGGCGCGGAAAGAAAACGCATCTTCGATGCCAATTGGCCCGCCTGCTTGCACCGGTAATCGAAATCCGCCGCCAGCTTGCGGTCAAAAAACAAAACCGCTTCGCCAACCGCCATCCCGTTTTTGGTGCCTCCAAAGCACAGCACGTCGACGCCGCTCCTCCATGTCATCTCCGCGGGTGAGCACCCCAGGCTCGCGCAGGCATTGGCAAATCGTGCGCCATCCATGTGCAGCAAGAGCCCGTGCGCCTTGCATTCGGCAGAGAGGGCTCGCAACTCATCGAGCGAATAGACCCGTCCTGTTTCAGTGGGCTGTGTGATGGTAACGGCGCGGGGCTTGGGGTAGTGAATATCCTGGCGCTTTGTGGCCAGTTCGCGAATCGATTCAGGAGTAAGTTTGCCGTCCGCGCTCACGGCGACCAGTAGCTTCGAGCCATTTGAAAAGAACTCCGGCGCGCCACATTCATCCGTCTCCACATGCGATTGGTCGCAGCAGATGACTCCGTGGTAAGACTGACAGAGCGAGGCGAGCGCCAGTGAGTTAGCGGCGGTGCCGTTGAAGACAAAATAAACTTCGCAGTCTGTCGCAAAGAGTTTGCGGAATGCAGCAGCGGCCTGCTCGGTCCAGGGATCATCTCCGTAAGCTGTTGCGTGGCCGCGATTGGCATCTTCCATGGCCTCAAGAGCCTCGGGACAAATCCCCGCGTAGTTGTCGCTTGCAAACTGCTGCAGCAGGTCTCGCCCTTCAATGCCCGTCATAGCTTTCCTTTTTGAATTGTGAATAGCGGGGAGCTTCTGTTCGTATTATTTCATTCGCCGGAGCGCGAGGTTCGCAGCGTGGAATCCGCACATTCCGTGAACTCCGCCGCCGGGCGGAGTGGATGCGGAGCACAGATAGAGCTTGGGATTGCTGGTGGCGTAGGTGCGCAGAGACGGCCGCGAGAAAAACTGCCGCAGCGTGAATGCTCCGCCGCCGATATCGCCGCCGACCAGGTTCGCGTCCATGGATTCGAGCCGGGCAGGCGATGAAACGTTCCGCGCCAGAACGCAATCGCGAAAGCCCGGGGCGAAGCGCTCAATCTGAGCCTCGATGCGTTCGGTCATGTCGGCGGTTGAACCGTTCGGAACGTGGCAATAAGCCCACAAAACATGTTTGTCACGGGGGGCGCGAGAGGGATCGAACAGCGTAGGCTGCGCAACCAGCACAAACGGCCGCTCGGCTTCGCGGCCGTGCGCAACGGCATCTTCCGATTTGGCGATCTCCTCGAATGTGCCGCCCAGGTGCACCGTAATTGCGCGACGGCAATCATTCGCGCGCCACGGCGCAGGCTCCGACAGAGCAAAATCGATCTTGAATGCGCCCGGACCGTACTGAAATCGCCCCAGCACACTCCGATAACCAGCCGTCAGGTTTTCGCCGGCGATTGAAAGCAGTTGGCGCGGAGTGATGTCACAGAGTGTGAGAGGCGAATCGAGCTCGCTCCACGCGCGCGCATCCACGTGGCGCGAAACGTGGACCCTGCCGCCGAGCGTGCGCAGGTAATTCATCAGGGCGCGTGGGATGGCGCTCGCGCCGCCTCGTGGAATGGGCCATCCGACGGCGTGTGCGGCAGCGCCCAGAACCAGGGCCACCGCGGAGCTTAGTGGCTGATCGAAGCTGAGGAAGGAGTGGCCGGCAAGCCCGGCAAGCAGCGCTCTCGCTCTTTGCGCGGTGAAGGAATTTCGGGCAAGCATCTGCGCAGGCTGAAATGCCGACAGCGCAAAGCGCGCCATGCGCAGCGGATGATGCGGAATGTGAATTGGTGGAGCAAGACCGTCCTCGGCAAACTCCTCCCAATGGTCGGCAATCGGCTGCATCAACCGCCGCCACGCTCGGCCATCGTCGCCCAATGCGCGCTCGGCATCGCCCGGATCGCGCTCGAGCATGACAGCCGAGCCATCGTCGAGCGGATGGGCAAGGGGCGCATCGCCGTGAATCCATTCGAGACCGAATTCGCTGAGCGGAAGCGAAGAAAAAAACGGCGAACCTGCCGCGAGAGGATGCACGGCCGAGCCGAAATCGTGAACAAATCCTGGCAGCGTGAGGGGCAGAGTGCGGGCCGCGCCTCCAGGTTCACCTTCGGCCTCAAAGACCTCGACGGCGAGGCCGGCCTGCGCGAGAACAATGGCCGCTGCGAGCCCATTGGTACCTGACCCGATTACGCATGCGCGACTCATTGAGTCATTCTCTCACTCGTGCGGCTTCATTTCGCCAGGCCATTGGACAATGGCGAAGCGTCCGTCGGCGGTTAATGTGATTTCGGGCGCGTAGAGGCCGAGAAACTCGCGCCTCCACCAGTTGCCGGTGCGCTGCTTCTCCTCTGCTGTTGTAAACCAGTATTGCCACAGGACCGCGCGCACATAGCGTGGCGGAGTTGAATTGAATGGATTCGCCTTGAAGAGCGAAAGCACCTCCTTGCTGTTCGCGAGCAGACGTTCTTCGGTCAGTGGAACCATGTCGTTCTGATGCCAGTCGCTAAGCGATGCAAACCAGAGATTCCAATCGAAGCGCGGTTGATAGGGGGCATAGATTCCGGGCCGCTCATCGAGCGCCTGCGGCTTGTATCGGAATGGGTAGGCGGTCCAGTTGCCGCCATCGTTCGAGCCCTGAAATTCGATCTCATAGCGGCCGCGCGTCATCACGGCGAAGAGTCCGTATTGGTTGGCGATGCGGAAGGGCTCGAGCGCCACGATCGGCGCGTTGGGCAGTGGAAACTGGCCGAAAGGAATGCGGATCATTTCGGCAGTCGTGTCATAGGCGATCCACGATAGCATGATGGCCGCGACCGCAAGTCGAACACCATTGGAAAGCGAAGTGAGCCGTCTGCGGATTTCATTGCGACCGCTGTGGCTTGGACGGGGCTCCAATTCCGCCGTGGCAAGGCTTGCATCGCCGACGGCTACAATCGACAACGGCAACTCTCCTTCGCGGAAATTGGATACGGCCTCCGGTTCGGGCCGTGGTGGGCAGAAGCGTTTTGGTAACGGTCCGATCAGAGATTTATCGTCTAGCAGGAGAAATCCCAGCGACAGAACCAGGTAATTCAGGAAGGTGTAATTGGCGGTGAGGATAACTCCGATCTCCCACGGGGTGACGATAAAGAAACAGATGATGCGCACGCGGCGCGGGAAAAACATCATGAAGACCAGCACCAGTTCAAGCGCAAGCGTTGCTCCGACAGACGCGGCGTGAAACCAGTGTGGAAGATGCTCGACATACCAGCCGATCCAGGTGGGCAGCGGGCCGTTCTGGTAGTACTCGTCCATGGCGGTGAAATTGCGCCACTCAATGTCGCCGCTCAGCAGCTTGACCATGCCGGATTCAAAATAGATGCGAAACCACTCCCATTGCAGCAGAAACTGGCTGGCGCGCGAGGGAGGGCTCGCTGCGCCCCACCCCGGCCGCAAGCCGCGCGGAGAAAAGAAGAGCGCGATAAAGCCGGCTTCGAGCAGCATGCCGTCCGATTGATAGCTTGAAAAGACATCGGACGCAGCGACGAATGAGAGGAAGCAGACGAAACAGATAAAGAAACAGAGGCGCGGCCAGAGATTGAAGAACGCAATCACCGATGCCGCGAGGCCGACATACATGATGGCCATGAGCATCGGCGAGCGGGCCGAGAACCAGAAGAGCGAGGGGGCGTACCAGTAACGCAATCGTCCCATGGATTGCGCGATGGCGGACAGATATTGTTGCGCCGGCAACACGCCTTCAGTGCCGATGAGCCCATTGATTTGAAAAAGCAGCGAGAAGAAGGCCGAGAAATAGATGGCGGCCAGAGCGCGCAAAAAAACCCATCGCGGAACCAGGCGGCCCGGAGGGCCCTGGCGAGACGAGAACAACCAGCGAAAGATGTTGCCTGGGGAATGTCCGTCCATCTCACGAACAGGATAGCGTCTTTTCGGTAGGAACATTGTCTGCGACAACTTCCCAGCCCAAGCCGGACTCCATGCGTCAAACTACGTTTTGGAACTCCAGTTGATCACGTGATAGACGGCAGGAATGGAGCCGACATTTCTAAAACCATGTAGGCTGTTGGATGCGTTGAAGACCACCGAGCCGGCTTCTACCTTGACCCACGCGCCGTTGGAGAGGGTCTCGCACTGGCCTTCGCGAAGGATGATCAACTCTTCATTCACATGCCTGTGCGGCGGGTGCGACATCATTCCCGGGTTGAGCGTGCTGACGTGCATCTCGAGCTCATCGAGCGTGGCCGTGGGCCCTTTGCAGAGCTGTGCATGAGAGCCGACCGCGTTCTTCTCCAGCTTCATTTCGTCCCAGTGAAAGACGCTGGGCCCGATGATCTGCTGCGTGTCAGCGGCCAGCGCTGCCGCGCTCAGAGCGCCTGGCAACGCCATCAATCCAGCCAGCGCTTCGCGCCTGGTCACAGTCATTTACGCCTCCTTATGCCAGTCGGTAAGGCGCCCTTTGCGGACGCGACAACATGCTGTTGGCTTCGTCGTCGTTCTTGAAGCGCTCCATCACCGGGTCCCAGTAGAGCTTGCGCTTCAACACCATGGCCATGTCGTGAACGAGGCATGTGGAACAGGCCCGATGCCCCATTTCGGCGGGCGATATCGGCTGCTGACGGGTGATGATGCAGTCCAGCCAATTGCCATGCTGCTCCTTGCTTTCGTAAAGGTGAATCTCGTCCGGGCCGATGACCGACTTGATGATTTTCGGATCGCTCGAGGCCAAGGCTGTTGAATCGTTCAGCTTGGCAGTTGGATCGCTCTTGGTCACCTGTTCATTGCCGCGCGAGACGAAGATCCATCCCTTGGAGCCATAAAATTTGATGCCGTTGGGATAGTCGCCGCTGACGCTCATGTGAACGCCGCTGGCCGACACGTCATTCGGGGCATAGACGGCTTCGGTTTTGAAGGGCCCATGCACGTCCCAGAGACCGTGATCGGGAAACTCCGCGTGTCCCCATACTTCCACCGGGCCGGTGTACTCGGTGTCCATGCCCCAGTGGGCGCTGTCAATATGATGCGCGCCCCAGCCGGTAATCATGCCCGCGCCGAACTGGCGACACCGAAGCCACCCGGGCCGGTCATAGCCCTGTTGCGGATGGACGCGGTCGACGGTGTAGTAGACGTAGGGTGTCTCGCCGAGCCACATCTCATAGTTGAACCAGTCGGGCGCGGGCTGGGGAGTTTTATCGCCCCCGGCTGGATCGCCAGGCAGTCCGACTTCGACGCGCTGAAGATCGCCGATGCGCCCGTTCCGCACCAGCTCGGCGGCATAGCGAAACTGCACCGTGGAGCGCTGCTGGCTGCCTATCTGGAGGATGCGCCCCGATGCCTGCACGGCGTCGCTTAGCGTGCGCCCCTCGGCAATCGTCAATGACGCCGGCTTTTGCAGGTAGACGTCCTTGCCGGCCCTCACCGCATCCACGCCGATGAGCGCATGCCAGTGGTCGGGCGTGCTCACCACCACCGCGTCAATATCCTTATTGGCCAGCAACTCGTGGTAATTTGCGTAGCCTGTAACGCCGTCGTGCGCCTCGCCCGTTTTTTTTGCGTAGTAATCGTTCACAAATTTCCTGCCGTCCTCAACGCGATGTGCGTCCAGGTCGCACACCGCGATGATGCGGGCGCGGTCATAGGGCAGAATCGACGGCATGTCGTGGCCGCGCGAGATGCGTCCCACGCCGATGGCTCCTACATTGATGCGCTTGCTGGGCGCGTATTGGCCGAAGACCGTGGACGGGACGATGGTGGGGAAACCGATTGTTGCAGCTGCCCCCAGGCTGGTCTTCAGGAAACTGCGCCGCGAAACAGCGCGAGCATTTTTCATGAGGCTTTTCTCCACTAATCGGCGAGCGTGACCAGTTTCGCGTTCTTCTGCGCCTTGATCACAAGTTCGGCAGCCAGCAGGCATTGCGTCTGGTCCTGCGCGATGTGGGTGCGGTTGACGATGTCGGCTACAAACTGCAGGCCGAAGGGCAGCGGCATATTGTTGCAATCGATATAACGGGCCTGGCTCTTGTCGACGATGAAGAGGTTGTTGCCCTGGTGCTTGACGGCAACGTCGGTGTATTTGCGCACCTCGATGTATCCTTCGGTGCCGAGGATGAAGAGGCGGCCATCGCCCCATGTTCCAAGGCCGTCGGGCGTAAACCAGTCGAGGCGCACGTAGCCAAGTCCGCGATTGCCGCGCAGCACCATGTCGCCGAAGTCCTGGAATCGAGGATGGTCGGGATGGCCAACATTGGCGATCTGCGATTCGGCCACTTCGGCCTCGGTCGAGCCGGTGTAGAAGAGGAACTGATCGACCTGGTGCGATCCGATGTCGCACAGGATACCGCCGTACTGATCCGGATTCCAAAACCAGTCGGGCCGGCCCGAACCTCCGCCTGCGTTTCCGGCGTGCTGAAAAATCTGGTGGGGAGCGATGTTGATGGTCTGAATGACTTTGCCGATGGCGCCTTGTTTGACCAGCTCTCCGGCGTAAACAGCCGCCTTCACTTCGAGCCGCTCGCTGTACATGATGGCGTAAATGCGGCCGGTTTCGGCGATTGTTTTTCGGACTTCGGCGAGTTGCTCAAGGGTGGTAATGCCGGGCTTGTCGGACAGATAGTCCTTGCCATGCTTCATCACCTTCACCCCCAGCGGCGCGCGCTCGTTGGCGATCTGCGAGCTGAGCACCAGCTGAACGGATGGGTCGTTGAGGATCTCGTCCTGGGAAGCGGCTATTTTTACATTGGGGAAGCGCGTCCTGAAGGCGGCAAGTTTGTCCTCTTCCCCGGCCCATGCCAGCACCATCTCGCCGCCGCCGCGCTGGACCGCGCCAATCATGCCATAGATATGGTCGTGGCTCATCCCGCATACGGCAAACTTGATGTGATATTTGGGCTGCTCGTCGGGTTGTGCGGCGGGAACAACCGCGTCTTCAATCGTCGTGCCGCGGGCGCCGGCAAGCGCCATGGCTCCCTCTGGAACACCAGCCATCATGGCCGCCGAGCCGACCCAGCCGGCCCGCTTGAGAAATTCACGCCGCCCAGTGAAATTCATTTCCATTGTTCCTCCACTGTTGCCCATTCCAGGGCAGTGAACCGGCTTTCGAAATACTGCGGGAATCGAACGATCTGCTCCCGGCCCTTTCCGGCAAACGAATTCCGCGCGCGATCTACAGGCTGCCGGCCGGCCCACTTCTGACCGACGCGAATCTACTTGCTCCTGCACACGAGTGTCAAGACGAGTTCGCGTGGGTCAGCACAGGGGCCTTCGCACATTGAAGTGTGCGCCTGTTCCTTTCGATGAGGCGGCGCGCGCGGTGGCGTTGCTTTTCGTTCATGTCTCGAATAATATAAGGGCGGTTTCATTTCTTCAAGGAGCCATCGAATGGGCGCCAGTAGAGCCGAGCCCTCACCTTCCAAAGGCTTGGCGAAGAGCACGGCTGCTCAGCCTTTGAAGAAAGAATCTCTATTCGATCTGGAAGGCAGAGTTGCGGTTGTCAGTGGCGGGACCACCGGCCTGGGGCGTGCTATCGCCCTTGGCCTTGCGGGGGCGGGAGCCAGCGTCGTGCCGACCTCGCGCAGGCTCGAGCAGGTGGAGAAGGTTGTTGCCGAATTGGGCGGGATGGGCAGCCGTTCGCTCTGTCTTTCGAGCGACGTGCTCGACCGCCGATCGCTGCGGGCGCTGCACGACGCGGTGCTCAACGAGTTTGGACAAATCGACATCCTGGTGAACGCAGCGGGCATCACGCAAAATTCGCCTGCATTGGACGTCGATGAGACCGACTGGGCGCGGGTAATGGACACCAATCTGACCGGAACCCTGCGCGCCTGCCAAATATTCGGAAGAACAATGGTGGACGCAGGATATGGGCGCATCATCAATATCGCCTCGCTGAGCTCCTTTGTCGGTTTCTCAGGAGTTGCCGCCTACTGCGCCAGCAAGGCGGCCGTGGCTTCGCTGACTAAAGTGCTGGCCATCGAACTGGCCCAAACAGGCGTAAACGTGAACGCCATTGCGCCGGGCGTCTTTCCCACGCCGCTGAACAAATCGCTGGTCCAGGGCACTGCCCGCGGCGAAGAGCTGCTGATGCGCACGCCAATGCGCCGGTTCGGCCACGCCCGCGAGCTTGCGGGAGCAGCGGTCTTCCTGGCTTCTGAAGCCTCGTCGTTTGTTACCGGCGAGGTGTTGGCCGTCGATGGAGGATTCCTGGCCAGCGGCGTGAACCAGTAAAATGCAGAAGCTTGCTTAGCCTCTATCTCCGAAGCCCGAGGAAACGCCGCCGTGAAGATTACCAACGCCTATGTCAACGTAACTTCGCCGGGACGCAATTTTGTCACTCTGAAAGTGGAGACGGACGAGGGCATTTATGGCCTGGGCGACGCCACGCTGAATGGGCGCGAACTCGCTGTGGCGAGTTATCTCACCGATCATCTGATTCCCTGCCTCATCGGCCGCGATCCGTTTCAGACCGAAGACATCTGGCAATATTTCTATCGCGGCGCCTATTGGCGGCGCGGACCGGTGACCATGGCGGCCATCGGCGCAGTTGACCTGGCATTGTGGGACATCAAGGGCAAAGCGCTGAACACGCCTGTCTACAACCTGCTCGGCGGCAAGAGCCGCGACCGCGTGATGGTTTACGCGCACGCCAACGGAAAAGACATCGATCGTGCTCTTGAAGACGTCGCCCGGCACCGCGATCTGGGCTATCGCGCCATCCGCGTGCAGAGCGGATTTCCTGGGCTTTCATCCACGTATGGAGTGCCCAGGGGCGAGGGGCGTTATGAACCCGCGGAACGTGGGTTGCCCTCTGAACACGCGTGGGCAACCGAGCCGTATCTGCGCCACGTACCAAAGCTGTTCGCGCGGGTGCGGGAGAGTTTTGGCGAAGAACTCCACCTGTTGCACGACTGCCATCATCGTCTTACGCCGATTGAGGCGGCACGGCTCGGCAAAGAGCTTGAACCCTTTCATTTGTTCTGGCTCGAGGACCCCACGCCGGCGGAGCTGCAGGATGGCTTTCGCGTGATACGCGAGCACACGACAACGCCCATGGCAGTGGGAGAAGTTTTCAACTCGATCTGGGATGCGCACGACCTGATTCGCAACCAGTGGATCGATTACATTCGCATGACGCTGGTGCACGGCGGAGGAATCACTCATCTCAAGAAAGTTGCCGACTTCGCGGACCTCTATCACGTCCGCACCGGATTTCATGGCCCCACCGATCTTTCGCCAGTCTGCATGGCGGCGGCATTGCATGTCGATAGCGCAATTCATAACTTCGGAGTCCAGGAGCACATGCCGCACTCGGAGGAGACCGACGCCGTCTTTCCGCATCGCTACACGTTCAAGGATGGGTTCATGGAGCCTGGCGATGCGCCCGGATTTGGCGTGGACCTGGATGAAAAGCTGGCGGAGAAATATCCTTATCGGCGCGCCTATCTTCCCGTAAATCGCAAGCTGGATGGGACACTAACTGACTGGTAAGTCAGGTGCCAGCTTCTTTTCGAAGACTAACTTGCGATTTAGTTCAAACTATCTCAGCTTGTAACTTCACTTTTCGGCCTTCGGCGCAGGAAGTATAGATGCTTCTCACCAGTTGCAAGGCGCGATATCCCTCGATGCCGGAAGAAGCCGGAGGCCTGCCTGCCCTGCATGCCTGGCCGAAGTCGGCCAGCTGCCGTTCGAATGGCGTGAGTGAGATTGCCATCGGATCGGATGCGCCTGACTTGGTCTGAAATGAGAGCGGCGCAGCTTCGCCGCGGTCGTCCTGCACGTCCCATGTTGTCAACTGGTCGCCGGTAACGATTGCGCTGCCTTTGGTTCCGTGAATCTCGATCCGCTCCGGATACCCGGGCCAGAGAGCGGTCGAGGCCTGGATCACGCCAGTGGCTCCCGACGCGTAGCGCATCACCGCGCAGACCACGTCCTCGGACTCGATTTTGTGCAGTGCGCCAATTTGCCAGTATCCAAATACTTCGTCAACGGCTCCGATGAGATGCAGCAACATGTCCACCTGGTGAATGGCCTGGCTGATGAGCGCGCCCCCGCCTTCGCCGGCCCGGCTTCCCTTCACCGGACGGGCATAATATTGCGCAGATCGATACCATTTCACATATGCATCCGCCTGCAAAATGCGGCCGAGCCTTCCCGCCTCCACAGCCCGCTTGAGAAACAGGATGGAGTCGTCGAATCGGTGCTGGCTGACCACGCCGAGTTGAATGCCGGCGTCGCGCGCCACTTGAATCATGCGCGAGGCCGTCGTGAGATCCACGGCCATCGGCTTCTGCACCAGCACGTGCTTTTTATGCTTTGCGCCGAGCTCAACCGCGGCCAGCCGATAGCCGGGAAAGGTGCATACATCGAGAAAATCAATGTCGGCGCGCTGGCTGAGTTCTTCCGGCGTGGCAATGAATTGCGCGCCGTTGACCTCGGCAAATCTCTGCCCGCGTTCTGCCGTGCGGTCAGTGCAAGCCACAAGCTGGTAGCCGATGTCGTGATAAGCCTGCGCATGCTTGCCCGCGATGGCTCCCGTTCCGACGATGCCGACTCTCATGGATTCAAAGCGTCCTTGTGGTCTGACCTGCTCACAGGATCATCATACAAAGAAAGTTGAGATAGAAAAAAAGCGGGGCGCCGGCATTTGCGCGCGCCCCGCTCTTTGCGAACCTGATTTCGGTGAGTGCTTAAAAGGTGACTTTGACAGCGCCCTGGAACAGCCGCTGATAGAAGCTGGTAACAGGGTTGCCCACGCCGCCCGCTTGACCTGTGATTTCTCCGAAGGCGCTTGACAATGGGTTGCTCGGAGAGCTCGATCCCGGATTCGCGAAGTTGGGGTGATTGAGCAGGTTGAAAGCTTCCAGGCGCGTATCGAGCGAGAATTTCTCGCCCAACCGCCAGATGCGCGAAATCTGGGTGTCCAGCTGGAAGAACATCGGGCCGCTGTATACATTCCGGCCCAGATCGCCGTAAGTGCCGGGAGCAGGCCCATTGGTGCATTGGTTGAAGGCGCTCGCCTTGAACGACGTCTGGTCGCAGAAGGCCAGCGGATTCAGGTATCCCCTCGTCGCCTGCGTCGCCGTGGCGCTATTCAGGATTTTCACTTCATGGATGGCCGCGACGCCGGGAACCCGGTTGGGGCGGTCTTCTCCGATGTCAGTCAAGGAGACGTCCGCGCCATCCGTGATGTTCATCGGCGCTCCGCTGGTGATGTGAAACAGCGGAGCCAGCTCCCAATCGTTGAGCAGATAACCGCCGAGGCCTTGAATCGACTTGAATGCGCTCTTGGCAACAATTGTGGTATTGAAGATGTTGCGATAGTCAGATCCGCAACGCCCATAGTCAAGGGCGAGGTCGTACGGATCTTCTTCAGAAACCGCAGCCACGTCTCCGCCTGCATCGGCAACGTTGAGGCATTTGGACCACGTATAGTTGCTCAACATGCTGAAGGTGGACGAGAGACGGTGCTGCAGCGTCAGTACCACGCCGTTGTAATTGGCCCAGGCGAGATCGTTGATCGTGGTCGAAGCCGTGCCGCCATAGTTGCCGTTGTAACCTCCGCCGCCAAGCAGGTTGCCGTACGTCGGGTTTGCTTCAACGAGCGCAAATCGTGCCTGAGAATTGCCCGGGGTCGAGCAGGCGGTTCCTACCGCGCCGCCGCCAACAGTCTTGCCCGCGACCGCGGCCGGGCCCGAGGTTTGAACCGGCCCGCAACCGGTTCCCCCTGCGCCCCATGTCCCAGGCGTAAAAACCGCCGGGTTCAGAGGAGTGCCAATCGGCATGTGGGAGGTCTTGTTTCCGATGTAGTCGGCCTGCGCCTGCCAGGAACCGAACTGGTGTTGGATGCTGAAGGTCCACTGGAGCGTGTCGGAAATGTGAAACTGCGCGGGCAATTCGATGTACTGGCCCTGTGCCGGGAAATTCGCGGTCGCGGGATTAGGAACCACCGGCTGCGGATAGGGGCTCGAGTTGGTGCCGCCCACCTGGGTGCAGCCATATCCCGCTCCGCCCACGAGCCATGGCTCGCTGAAGCAGATGGGGCCGCTGATATTTGGGCTGCTGACCGTTGCAAACGGGGCGTCGAAATGGACACGGTTGCTGGTGTAAAAGTTGGCTTCGTCGTAGATAAATCCAAGACCCCCGCGAACCACCGTTCGGCCGGTTCCGAAGGGATCCCAGGTGGCGCCGAAGTTGGGATTGAACTGCAACGGCGAATCCTTTGTATAAGCCTTGGGTACGCCCGGGTCCCCGTAATACAGGATTCCCGGAGGGGCCGTCGGGTAGACCGTGCTGAACTTGTCGGCCAGGAAATAGGCCATGTTGAATTGGGTGCCGCGATTGAAGTAGTCGTGCGGAAAGAACTCCGGCGCCCAGCGAAGGCCCGCCACAACGGTCAGCCTCTTGGTCGCGTGGAAAGTGTCAACTGCATACAGGCTGGGAATCGGTCCGCGCATCGCAAGCTGATCTTCCGGGCTCTGCTGGAATAGGTTCATGGCGCCCCAGAGAAAATCGAGGTTGGCGTCGCCCAGTGTGTTGCCGCCCAGCGGTCCGCTGCCGCTGAACTCGCCGCTGAAGTCGAACACGCCATCGGCTTCATAAGCAGCCACTTCATTGAACTGAACGCGCGTGTACTCGCCGCCCAACACGATCTGATGCGCACCATGCACCCAGGTCAGGTCGTCGCTGAAGCCCTCATTGGAGACGTTAAAGTGGCCTGGCGAGCAGGTGCCGCAATAGGCGTTCCAGCCGTGGTTCTTGCCCGACGTCGCAACCGAAACCTGCAGGTTCGATGGAACCTGGTTATACATGGTGATGCCCACGCTGTTGCCATTGATGCCGGGAGCGGAGGTACGATTATCCACGCGCTTGGTACCCGAGATGTGGACGCTGTTGATCAGGTTTGCCGTGAAGGTGGTCGCGAGACCGGCGGTGGCCGTCTGCACGCGCTCATAGTTTCCGGGAGCCTGAAACGTGATCAGAACGTCGGTCGGCGAGAAGAACGAGGGGGCCTGGTAGCCGTCGATCATATACCGCGCATAGAAGTTGTTCTTGGCGTTGACCGTCCAGTCCTCGCGTGTGACAAACTGATTGTCGTAGAACTCGGTCGGGATGGAAAACTTCACCGTGCCGCAGTTGGGATCGTAGGACGCAACATCGGCCGCCGAGGAACTGGAAGGCAGGTACTTGGCCAACGCCAACGCAGACGAGTTGAATGTCGGTGTTGTCGCATACTTGTTTCCGGGAATGGCAGCGCCGGTGAGCGGATCGTAGAGCTGCTGGGGCGATCCGCAGGCGTTGGCAGCGGCGCCCGGCGGCGGATCGGTTGTCGAAAAGTCTCCCGCGAGATTAGCTGCGGTGGGAACGTACTGCGTGTTCACCGAACTGGCCGAGGTTTCGATCCAGCGTTGATAGGCTGCGAAGGCAAATAGCTGCTTGTGTTTCCAGGGAATCACCGGACCGCCGAAGGTGCCGCCAAACTGGTTCTGGTGCAGCTTGTCCTTGCTGGCCGCAAAAAAGTTGGTAGCGTCGAGATAGTTGTTGCGGATGAACTCAAAGCCCGAACCGTGATACCGGTCGGTTCCGGACTTCGTGACCACATTGACCAGTCCGCCGGAATGCTCAGTGTTCTGGGGGCTCAAGGCCGTGGATTCCACGCTGAACTCCTGAACCGCGTCGGGGAATGGGAAGGGCAGATTTCCATTCGCCATGTAGTCGTTGTTGTCGCCGCCGTCCAGCTTCCACTCCGTGGTATTGCCCATGCCGCCGGCAACGGATACAGAGATGGTCTGGTAGGAATATTTGCTGCCGGTGAAATCGCCGCTCGGAGCCGAGCTCGAGCCGCCGGAAAGGGTGATCAGCGCTGCCATCTCACGGCCGTTGAGAGGCATTTCGTCTACCGCCGCCGTGTCGATCGTCTGCTTGTACGAGGAGTCCTCGGTCTGCAGCGCAAGCGCGTCCGCGTGAACCTCGACTGTTTGATCCGCTGCGCCTGCCTTCAAGGAAGGGTTGATGGCGATATTGCTGCCCACCTCGAGCACGATATTCGTCTGCACGTAGCGCTCGAAGCCACCCGCGGTGACCTTTAGACTGTAGGTTGAGATTTCGACGTTGGGAAACAGAAATGTGCCGCCGCTGTCAGCCTTCGCCGTTCGAACGACACCCGATGCGGTGTCCGTCAGCGTTACATTGGCGTCGGGAACAAGTGCGCCCGACGTGTCGGTGACTGTGCCTTGAATGGTGCCTGTTCCGGCCAACTGCGCTTGCAAAGCACCCGCTGCCAGGAAGAGCGCTGCCAGGAGACAAACCTGCAGGGGGGCGGCAAGTCGCCTGAAACCAATATTCTTCTTGCTCACTGTGAACCTCCAAATGAGTGCGTTCAAATTGCTTGGCCGGGGATGCCGAATCCGGTTGAATCTGGTCACGGCACTTCGGCGGGATTTGAACTCGAAAATGACGGGGGAAGCCGCCTTTTTCTTATATTTAAGCCACTTCACAAAATTCTGGCTCCGAATTATATATAGTGGTCCAACCACGATTGTCAACCCCAAACTTTTTGGGCTTTCGCACCAATTGACAATGGAAGTGTCGAGACAAGAATCCTTCGAGTTGACGCGCACGAGAGTGCCGGCAGACTTACACGGTGAGAGTTGACCCGGCATTCGTCGCGACGGAAATGGGGCCGGATCGACGTTCCAGTCTGCCCTGCCGCAGCGTTCCGGACCGTGCCTCGAATTGTGATGCCAGGATCGATTGCCTGAACCGACGATCGAACACCCTCGTGCTGGCACCGAGATGTCTTGCCGACATATATTTCGCATGTCGAATGATTCATTTCTGACGATTCGCCAACTCCCGAATCCTTCCGAGCCGCATGAGGGGTTCTTGCGAGGTTCGTTGACCATCGCGGTGAGAAGATCGTTAGACGAAGAAGGCGCGTCAGGCTTTGACAGGAGACAACTTTGAGGAATGGTTCGTCGCGCTCTGGTCTTGCTGTTCGAACTCCGACTGCCGAAACAGAACCTTATGCAAAACCAGCGCCGCGGCCCCTCGCAGCCTGGCGGCATCGCCATCCGTGGCTGCTACCACGCGCGGCATCCGCGAGGTAAAGGACTTGCCAATCAGATGACTCTCGAGAATCGGCCGGATGCGCGGCCATAAGGCAGTGCAATCGCCCACGATGATGACCAGTTCGGGAGCCAGCCCAGCCACCAGAATAGTCACTCCGCGCGCCAGGTAGTACATCATCTTGTCGATCGAGCGAAGGGCGCGGACATCGCCACCTGTGGCCAGATCGAGAAGCTCCTGAAAGGAATGGAGATTGCTCGCGGGCACCAGTTCCTTGTAGTAGCGCAATCCGGCGCGATTTGAAGCAAAGGTCTCCCAGCAGCCCGTGCTTCCGCAACCGCAAACCGGGCCGGATTCTTCAAGCGGCATGTGGCCGAACTCGCCGGCCATATCGTCCGAGCCGCGCAGCATCCGGCCGTCAACCATCAATCCCGTGCCGATGCCTTCGGAAACGGAAACGGCAATCATGTTTGAGACTTCGCCGAAAGTTCCGAACCACCTCTCGGAAAACAGGCAAGCGTTGGCGGCATTTTCCATTTCGATGGGCATCCGCAATACCTTTTCGAACTCCGCGTAGAGGTCCACCTGCGTCCAGGGCACGTTAGGTGAAAAAAGCAGCCGATGTGTCCGCTGGTCTACGCGCCCTGAAACGCTCACGCCAGCGCCCTGGAAGACGCGGTCGCTCCATTCGGCCATCAGTATGTGCGCGGCCTTTGCTATTTTCTGGATCGTTTTCTGGATGTCGCCCCTGGACTGATTCCGAGCCAGATACGAAATGGCAACCCGGCGCAGGATCTTTCCGTTGATATCCACCACGGCCAGGTTGGCGTTCTCGGGCCGGAGATCGATGGCCAGGGTCACATGCTTGTCATTGAGAGTGACAAAGGTGGGACGACGCCCGCGCGGCAGCCTTCCCAGAGAGCCGGGCAGCAGCCAGCCCTCTTCAATCAACTGGCCGATGATCACCGAAACCGTACTGGGCTGAAGTCCGGTGAGCCGGGCCAGATCAGCCCGGCTCACCGGCTGATGCAGATGAATTGCGCGAAGCAGGATGTCGCGGTTAATCTCGCGGGCAGTTTCGCTCGAGGCCGCGACTCGACGGGGCTGGGTGAATTTGCTGTTCAATTGCTCCAATGCCGCTGGCAACCACTATACGCGAGTTTCCACCGCGGAATGGAGAGGTTCCGCCGATGGTCCCGCGCCTGGACCATGCCTTGCCCCGTCGCCATCCGCAATGCGAGGCGGAGTAGTGGCGAAGGGGTATCATTTCTCTGCACGATTTTGCTTGTCGAGCGTGGATCGCGAAGCGAGGAATTGCGGATGAATATTCGACTCAAGAGTTTCGTTCTTGGCATTTCGCTCTTTGTAGCGGCGTTGCCGCTGATGGCTCAGCAGGAATACTTCAACAACTGGCCGGCGGGCGATTCGCCCCAGGAAGTAGGCAAGCGCGTGGCCGAGCATTTCGTCGCCAGCCCGCACCAGGGGGATGGGACGATTCAATACAGCGAGGCGGGTACCTGGTATGGCGGATTGACCTTTGCCCATTTGACCCACGACCAGGAGCTGCGGGACGAGCTGGTCAACAGGTTTCAAACACTATTGCCCGGCGGCTCGGAGGCCGGCAGAATTCCCCGGCGCGATCACGTCGACGACGCAATCTTTGGGATGATCCCGCTGCAGATTTACATCGAGACGAAAGAGAAAAAATATCTCGACTATGGGCTCGATTATGCCGACCGGCAATGGGCGGACCCGCAGCCGGACGGATTGTCGCACCAGACAAGGTACTGGATCGACGACATGTATATGTTGACGATTTTGCAGCTTGAGGCCTATCGCGCCAGCGGAGACAGGAAGTATCTTGACCGGGACGCCAAAGAGATGGTGTCTTACCTCGATAAGCTGCAGCAGCCGAACGGGCTCTTCTTCCACGCGCCGGATGTGCCGTTCTTCTGGGGCCGGGGAGACGGTTGGGTGGCGGTGGGCATGACTGAGACGCTGCGCGATCTGCCCGCGGATCATCCCCAGCGGGCGCGAATCCTGAAGGCATACCAGCTGATGATGGCGGCCCTGTTGAAGTACCAGGCCGACGACGGGATGTGGCGGCAACTGATTGACCATCGCGAGTCCTGGGAGGAGAGCTCGAGCTCTGGCATGTTCACCTTCGCGCTGATCACCGGGGTGAAGAATGGCTGGCTCGATGCAGCCACCTACGGCCCGGCGGCCCGGAAGGCCTGGATCGCAGTGGCCGGGTTTGTCGACCAGAACAGCAACGTGACCAACGTCTGCGAAGGGACCAACAAGCTCAACAGCCTGGATTACTACCTGGCGCGAAAGCGCCGCACCGGGGACTTCCACGCGCAGGAGACGATTCTCTGGGCCGCTTCGTCGCTGCTGCGGTGACGGCGCCCCCAACCACCTCCGACGGAAATTCGATGGCACTTTTCTCGCTGCGGCAGGCAACCATCGAGCCCCCAATAGAGTCTTTTCCTCATATCTGTGATTTTTTTACGGACCACGGTTTCATCAACTGCGCGCACTCGGTGTCCGCGGCGGCTTTGAGACGGCTGGGTTGGACATTGTCCGGAGTTGGATCCACGGCTGTCCGAAAGCGACGAAAGTGAAGAAACCTCAATCGCTGAGTGAGCGGCATCCTGTGGCGCCCGGGCTGGATCGATCAGCCGGTATACTTTCGTGAAATCATGCCGCACCCGACACGAGCCGAGTTCGCGCACCCTGACCTGAGCAAGACGGTGCGGACAGTTGTCCGCCGCGCGGCTGCAGCTCTGTTGCTCGCATCTGCCGCCGGAAGCGCGGTCGCCCAGTCAAGGCCTTCTGAATATGACGTGAAGGCGGCCTATCTTTTTAATTTCGGAAAGTTCTTCCGGCTGGTTGGGGGAGCGGCGGGCTCGCGGTCCGCTACCTTCGACATCTGCCTTCTGGGCCACGACACCATCGGTCACCAGCTGGAAGAGATCACCGCCAGCCAATATATCGCCGGGCGACAGGTCAGGATCGCGCGGATCGGGGACGCGCACGCGGGCAAGGGATGCGACATCCTTTTTATCAGCGCGGACGAGGGCGATGGGATGCACGCCGACCTTGCCGCCCTGGGCAGTGCGGACGTTTTGACGGTGAGCGATGCGCCCGACTTCCTGAAGCAGGGCGGAATGGTGCAGTTCCTTATCGTGGATAAGCACGTCCGCTTCGCGGTCAACCTGGACGCCGTCGATCGCACTCACCTGGTATTGAGCTCCGAACTGCTGCGAGTGGCTTCGGCCGTCACGGGCAAACCTTCTGCGGAGGGTTTGCCTTGAGATACATGTTCAGCCCGTCCATTGCGGGAAAGCTCACGCGCCTGAACCTCATGGTGACCGGGATGGCGCTGCTGCTTGCCTATGTGGCGTTCCTGGTCTATGACCTGTACACGCTGCGGCAGGACTTGATCAGCTCGCTGACCACGGAAGCTGGAATCGTAGGGACGAACAGCGTCACGGCGATTCTGTTTGACGATCAGCAGGCTGCTGAGAGCACGCTGGCGGCGCTGAGTCATTTGCCCGATATCAAGTGCGCGAAAATTTTGAAAGCGGACGGCACGGAGTTTGCCAGGTACTCGCGCCATGGCAGCGTTGGGGCAGAGTTCAGGAACACGGTGGAAGCCGGCAAAGAGCGCCAATACTGGACCCAGGGCGCAGATATCCTGTTTGGCAGCCGGATTGAGTTCCAGGGGCGCCAGCTGGGCTCGGTGTATCTGTTGGCCGAGACCAGCGAAATGGCGCGGCGCGCCGGGCAGTTCGGCCTGCTGTCGGCGCTCATACTCGCAGTCTGCTTCGCGATCGCTGTTCTTTCCACTTCCACGATTCGCCAACTCGTCACCGGCCCATTGGGCGCGCTCGCCAAGACCGCGCAGATTGTCAGCAAACAGAAGGATTATTCGGTACGAGCCCCATTGCCGGGCAGCGGCGATGAAGTTGAATTCCTGGTGCAGTCGTTCAACGAGATGCTGGAGCAGATCCAGGAGCGCGACCGGGCCCTGGAGGAGTCGCACAATGCCCTGGAACAGAGGGTGCGGGAGCGAACCGCGGAACTGACCGAGGCGATCAAGGAACTGGAAGCTTTCTCTTATTCCGTGGCCCACGATCTGCGTGGGCCGCTGCAGCACATCGCCAACATTGCGTTCCTCCTGCAGCACTCCCCGCCGGGGGAGCCGGGCGCCGATAATGGCGGGCTGATCGGCAAGCTGGTCGAGGGAACCGACCGCATGTCGGCATTGATTGAGGATCTTCTCAACCTGTCGCGCGCCACCAGCACTCCGCTCCGCCGCACGCCGATCGACCTCAGCCATATGGCCGAGTCGATTGCGCAAGCTCTGAAGGACCAGGATAAGGGGAAGCGACAGGTGCGAATCACCGTCGCCCGGGGGGCAAGAGCCATTGCCGACGAAGGCCTGATCCAGGTGGTCCTCGAGAATATGCTGGGGAATGCCTGGAAGTACACGTCGAAACTCGATGCGGCGGAGATCGAGTTTGGGTACACGGAAGACGGGGCGCGGACGGTATTCTTCGTTCGCGACAACGGCGCGGGGTTCAATCCGCGCTACGCCGACCGCCTGTTTCGGCCCTTCCAGCGATTGCATTCGCAAAGTGAGTTTCAAGGCACCGGGATCGGCCTGGCGACGGCACTCAGGATCGTCTCCCGGCACGGCGGAAAGATCTGGGCGGAGAGCCAGATGGAAAAGGGTGCGGTGTTCTATTTCACCCTGCCGTACGAAGCGGAAAAATGACGGACGCTCTGGGCGTCGCGATCTCCAGTCGTCGCGGTATTTCCTCTTCGAGGCAGACGCCGGGTAGCGCCCAATCGCGCAGCCGTATGACCGCTCACGGTTGAGCCTGACGCAACTTGAAGGCCGCGTTCAGGGCCATTCCAACCACTCTCCGGCTTTGCTGGAAATTACTCACTGGGCGGAAAGGTGCTGGTCGCCGATGACCTGGTTTGCGTCGGAGATTTTCTGCGTCCAGTAGGCGGTTTCTGCGCTCTCGGCGGCGAGGTTGAGGGCGCCTCCGGAGAGACAGGGATCGGTGAAGCCGTTCTCGCCTACCGAGTTGCCGGGGTAGGTCATGCTGAGCTTGTCCGCCCAGAAATCTGCGATCATGGGATCGTTTTCAGAGTTGGGCCGCACCAGTCCGCCGGTCGTTCCAGAGACCGAGTTGTTGTAAAAGAGTGACGGCCCCGTTCCATAGCTATCCCAAATCGAGGCCGCGTTGGCAAAGTTGGCGGCGTACCAGTTGCCGGAAGCGTCCTGGCCGCAGGAGACGACGCGATTGTCGATTGCGGCGATGTCGTGTCCGTTGTCGATGGAGACACCGGAACCCGCGGTGTGGACGATCTGGTTGTCTTCGATGCGTGCGAAGGCGGTGACCGGCTCGGTTGGTGATCCATCGGTGATGATGCCGACCCCATAAAAGATCGGTTCGGCGGGCGAGGAACTGCCCTCAATGTAGTTGTCGTGGATCCAGATGGGAAATCCGGATGCGCCCTGGCTGCGATAAATGTTGATCGCATCCGTAGTCGAGCTTTGCCCCATGGTCTGCATGACCTGGTTCCAGGCAATCTCGGCGCCGGCGGGCGCGATGATGCCGTTAAGGATGATGAAGTGGCCCAGGGCGGGCTCCTGCGGAAGCAGGCCGCCCTGCCCATCGCTGGCGCGATCTTCGAGATTGATGGCGAGATTATTGACGATCTTCATCGCCGAGACGGTTGAGGCCATGGGGTAGACGCCAAAGCTGACTCCAGTCATGGTGCAGTTTTTCACGATGAGAGAAGAGTAATTGGCTCCGGACAGGAATCTTCCGCGCTGAAGTCCCGCGACTCCCGGATCGAGCGCGGTTGCTGTGACGTTTTCGACGGTAAGGTTGGCGCCGGTTTTGAGGCCGTTTGCGGTAATGATATCGCCGCGACCGGTAATCACCGAGTCCTGGATGATGACCGGATCGTCGGTTTTGACGGTGATGGCAGGTATGGAGGGGTCATCGCTGTTCCAGGTTCCGGAGTAGGTCCCTCCGCTGGTGATCGTGATGGGGCCGGAGGGCACTTGCGGAACAACGGCAACCGTGGCTTGCGCGGTCTGGGTGCCGCAGGCCACGGAGACGGTGGCATCGCCCGTCTGCTGGCCCTGAAACTCCGCGCCTGTCACCAGGGGGAGAATCGATGTGCTCGAAGAGGACCAGACGCAGGAGTCGTTGGAGGATGCTCCGCTCACGGAAAACTGTATGGATTGCCAGGCCTGGACGGTGGCGCTGGAGGGCTGGATCGTCAGGGGTGGGGCAGCAGGCGGAGGGTCGGGAACGGAAGGCAGAGGGGAGACCGGAACCTTGGCGACGTCCGATGAAGCGGTGCATCCGTCGAAAAGCAGGCCCAGGGCGAGGAATGGAATGAGAAGCACCCTTGGGCAGCAAGACGGATTGTACTGAGCGGACCTGGGAGCGAAGAAATGCAGACCGATGGCCTTCATGGATGCCTCGCGGGGGCGTCCCGGTTTGATTGGGGAACCCTTAATCTGTGCGTGAGAGATAACTCATGCACTGAGGTCATCGGAGGTTTGCGCGGGGGACTTGCGCCCCGGGAAGGGAGAAATGAGCTTGCGGTAATGAGGGATTTCTTAGATGTAACTATCTGCAACAAGGGTGAAGCGGCGGGGCGGAATGATCAGTAGTCTCTAAGGGTTGGATCGGATGCAGAAAGACGCAATTGTTAGAAAGGCTTGATTGTTAGTCCCCACCGACTTTTTCCGACCTACTGCGTATGAAATTATGCCCCATCCATTGAGCGCTTTTTGCTCGATGGGTGGGAGTCGGCAGAACCCTCCGGCAACCTGCTTTTTGTTGAACTTGCATTCTTGCTTCTTCTCAGGCCCCGAAAGTTTGGCCGCGGCGCTCGCGGCCCACCGAAGCCATGATCGAGACAAGGATGAAGGCGCTGACCGAAGTGAGGGCCATGGCGGTAGCGTAGCTGGTTCGCTGGGCGGAGATGGCCTCAATGTAGACGACCGAACTGGCGATGACGCCGGCGCTCTGATAGGCGAAGCCGGGAAGCAGGGCGCGTACCGAGTCGGGCGAGAGCTCGGCGAGGTGGGCGGGGATAACTCCCCACGCTCCCTGAACCATGAACTGCATGAGAAATGCGCCGGCGATGAGGAGGGCCTGGTTGGGCGCGAAGGCCCAGACCGGAATGACCAGGATGCCGAGGAAGAATGCAATGACAATCGTGCGGCGGCGGCCCCAAAGGTCGGAGAAATGGCCGAAGACGATCCCGCCCAGGATGGCGCCGAATGCGGAAAAGGCGGTGATGGCGCTTCGGCGCTCGGGGGAGAAGTGCCACTGGCGCTGAAGAAAGGTGGGGTACAGGTCCTGGGTGCCGTGCGAGGCGAACAGCATCAGGGACATGAAGGCGAGGAGATAGAGAAAAAGCTTCCAGTGGGAGAGTATATCGCGGCACTGCTGGCTCCAGGAAAGGCGCACCCGGGATCTCATCTTCCATACCGCCGACTCCTTGACGCGGAAGCGGATGAAGAGGAGGAGGGCCAGCGCCGGAAGGCTGCCGATGAAGAAAAGTGGACGCCACCCAAACCGGCCGATGAAGAAGAAGTAGCAAAGCCCGGCGAGGAGATTGCCCGCGGCGTAGCCCTCCTGGAGCACGCCGGAAAGCACGCCGCGCCGGCCTGCCGGTGCGCCTTCCATGGCGAGCGATGCGCCGACACCCCAGTTGCCGCCCATCACCACGCCGAAGAGGGCGCGGACAATCAGCAGGGCGGTATAGTTGGGAGCGATGCCGGTGAGGATCTCCGCGACAGCGAAGACACCGATATTGATCATGAGCGGCAGGCGGCGGCCATAGCGGTCGGCCATGATACCGAATACGAATCCTCCGATCGGTCGAAAGAGGAGCGTCATGGTGATGACCAGCGCGATCTGCGCGTCGGTTTTGTGGAAGTCTCGGGCAATGGCGGTGAGGCAGTAGGTGACCAGGAAGAAATCGAAGGCATCGAGCAGCCAGCCGGAAAAGCCGGCGATAATGGCGGGGGGATGGCCGGGCGCCGGGACAGGCGCTGCATCGCTGTCGGACATTGTTTACCTCAAAAGGAATGATACGGCCACCTGCGGCCGCCTGCGGTGGGGCTGGCGTTTCCAATGCTTCAACATCGCGACCGGGTAGTTTTTGATAAGGCGGGAGCGGGGTTTGATTTCGAATGAGTTGCGCGAAGGTAAAGGCAGCGCGAATGCGGGGGCGCGCATCTACCTCGTGCATGATACGGAAGTTAAAGTCCGGACAGTTTCGCCTTTATAGCCGAAAAAAAGATGCTTCAACCGGCAAACGCCGCAACCTTGGGACATTCAAGACGCTCGACCAGGCGAAGCAGCACGAGCGCGAGGTGCAGTACTTCAAGAGACACAGTTGATGGTTCGCATTTGACAGCGGAGAGCGCCGCCGTTGGAAGGCGGCGGCGCGAGCATGAGTGCTGCGAAAAACGGAGTGAGGGTTGGGTGGTCTTATGAGCAGTGGAGCGATTCCTTTACGAGCGTTCGGAAAATCGGACGCGCGGGTCTCGGCGTTGGGCCTCGGCGGCCACCACCTGGGCGCGGCAGAGCACGAAGAGACGGCGGTCGAGATTGTGCACCAGGCGATCGAGGGCGGAGTGACATTCTTCGATTGCTGCTGGGAGTACAACCGCGGCAAGTCGGAGGACTGGTTGGGCAAAGGTCTGAAGGGTCATCGGGACGAAGTGTTTCTGATGACCAAGGTCTGCACCCATGGGCGAGATGGCGCACTGGCGACCCAGATGCTGGAGCAAAGCCTGAGACGGTTGCAGACCGATCACCTGGATTTGTGGCAGGTACATGGGGTGGCGTTTCCAAACGATCCGGAACTGTTTATCAGGCCGGACGGAGCGGCGGAGGCGTTGCTGAAAGCGAAGAAAGATGGGAAGGTCAGATTCCTCGGGTTTACCGGGCACAAGGATCCAGACGTTCATCTGGCGATGCTCAACACGGGGTTTGCGTTCGACGCGGTGCAGATGCCGCTTAACCCATTCGACGCCAACTTCAGAAGCTTTGAAAAGAAGGTGCTGCCGGTGCTGCGCCAACGCGGCATTGCGCCGATCGGGATGAAGCCGATCTGCGGGCATGGCGACCCGGTGCGGCAGGGCGTGTTTACCGCCGAGGAGATGGTGCGGTATGCGATGTCGCTGCCGGTGGCGGTGACGCTGACCGGAGTTTCGGACCTGGGCATCCTGAAACAAAATTTGAAGATCGCGCAGGGGTTCACGCCGCTGGGCGAAATCGAGATGGAGGCGCTGCGGGAGCGGGCGAAGCAGTATGCGGGCGACGGGCATTTTGAGCTGTATAAAACCTCGCTGAAGTTCGATAACCCGGAGGCGCGGCTGGCTCACGATTTCCCTCTGGATATGCAGCAGGTGGAAGTGAAGCAGATGGTGTACGCGACCCAGAATACGGGGCGGCCGTTTCCGCAGGTCACCGAGTCGTCCGGGGTGTGATACGCGCTCGCGGAAGTTGGCCCAGGCCGCGCTGATTTCGTTGGAATCTATCGCGATGGACAGGAGGACAGTATTGCGCGTGAAGGTGGAGGATATGAGTTGCGATCAAGAGCGCGAGGGGCTCTCGCGGAGGCGGTTCTTGCAGGGCGCGGCGTTCACAGGGGCTTCGGCCATGGCGCCGATGGGATCGTTCGCGGTTAAACAGGGAGGCGGGCATGCTGTCGAACCGCAGAGCGGGTTGAATGGTGCGAATTTGCCCAATCCGATCGTGAAGAATTTCAGCGGGGCCTACGGTGACGAGCCGGTTCCGGATTTCGAGGCGCCGAAGCGGGCGATGGGAAAGACCGGAGTGCGGATTTCGATCCTGGGGATGGGCGGATATCACCTGGGTTCCTCGTCAGGGCAGGAGGAGGCGAACAACATGGTGGCCAAGGCACTCGATCATGGCATCAACTTTTTCGATAACGCCTGGGACTATCACAAGGGGTTGAGCGAGGAACGGCTGGGCACGGCGCTGAAGGGCAAGCGGGACCGGGCCGTGGTGATGACCAAGGTCTGTACCCATGGTAGGAAGAAAGACGTGGCGATGAAGATGCTGGAGGAGTCGCTGACCCGGCTGCAGACCGACCACCTGGATGTGTGGCAGATCCACGAGGTGATTTATTACGACGACCCGGATCGGGCGTATGCGGCGGATGGGGTGGTCGAGGCGCTGACTGCGGCCAAGCAGCAGGGGAAGGTGCGGTTTGTTGGGTTCACGGGACATAAGGACCCGGAGATTCACCTGGAGATGATCAAGAGGGGGTTTCCGTTCGATACGGTGCAATTTCCGGTGAACCCGTTTGACTGGAATTTCAGGTCGTTTGAGCGTCAGGTTCTACCCATTGCGGTGGAGAAAGGCATGGCCGTGTTCTCAATGAAGAGCATGAGCGGATCGGGCGAGGCGATCAGTCACGGGGCGCTGACGCCGACCGAGGCGCTGAGCTATGCAATGAGCGTGCCGGGCGTCTCGACGACAATTTCCGGGATGGATTCGATGGGTATTCTGGACCAGAATTTGAAAATCCTCCATGGATTTCAAACACTGGATGAGGAAGCGATGGGAAAATTGCGAGAGCACGCAAAACGGTTGAGCGACGGGCGGTATGAGCTGTTCAAGAGCAGCGTGAAATATGACGGGGATGTGGGGCGCGAGCAGCACCAGTTCCCCTTGGCGGCGGAGTTGCCGGCTTAAAACAACTGCCGGCTATCGGCGTTTGAACCCCGGACTGTTCAAAAGGAGAGAATCGTCATGACGCGCGCGGCCAAGAAGCAAGCTCCGAAAAAATGGTCGGGGAAGGTCAAGACGGTTTCGACGTATCCCCCGGAGGGGCTGTTTACGAAAGATGCGGAGACGATTGCGCGGTCGCTGGCTTCGAAGAAAGTTTCGCCGAAGGGGCCGGGATCGGGGATGAGGATGCTTTCGTTCTTTATCAATCGCGCCGGGAAGGGGTTGACGGCGGACCGGAGGAAAGTGCTGGAGAGAGCCAAGGAGTTGCTTCGGGTGAAAGTGGCCCGGGCGCGCGAAAAGAAGTCAGTCAGTTCCTAAAATTGCCCGGCGCTCGACGAGCCAACGCGGTGACGGGCTCGCGATTCAACTTGCCAGCCAGCCGCCTAGTCCTTTTTCTCCGCATTCCGCGCCCGTACCTTGAACCAGATCGGTGTCCCTTCGAATCCAAATTCCGCGCGAATCTGGTTCTCCAGAAATCGCTCGAAGGCAAAGTGCAGCTTGACATCCCGATCGGTGAACAGCACAAACGTTGGCGGCGCCACAGCCGCCTGCGTCATGTAGAAAATTCGTACCCGCTTCGACATCGGCACCGGCGCCCGCTGGAAATCGATCTTCTCCAGAAACCGGTTCATCTGCCCCGTCGTCACGCGCTTGCGCCGCTCCGCGGCCACGGCCTTCACCTCGTTGAGCACCCGCGCCATCCCTTTGCCGTCCTCGCCTCTGCCCTCCAGCGCCGAAAGAAAAATCACCGGCGCATAGCTCAGATACTTCAGCACCGAGCGCAACTGCTTCTCAAAGATCGCCCGGTCTGCCGGCGGCTTCCCATCCGTTCGCCCGGTCGTCACCGCGTCCCACTTGTTCACCACGATGATCACGCTGCGCCCGCTCTCGTGCGCGTAGCCGCCGATGGTCGCGTCGCTGGATGTCACGCCTTCTGTCGCATCCAGTACCAGCAGCGCCACGTCGGCCGCCTCAAGATGCCGCCGCGCCATCACCACGCTCATCTTCTCCGCCATCAGGTGGGTCTTGCCCTTGCGCCGAATGCCCGCCGTATCCACAAACCGCAGTTGGCTGCCCTCGAACTCCACCAGCTCGTCCACCGCGTCGCGCGTCGTCCCCGCGATCGGCGAAACAATGGCCCGCGAGGTCCCGGTCAGGGCATTCAGCAGCGTCGACTTGCCCACATTGGGCCGCCCGATGATGGCGATCGAAGTCTCATGCTGCTCAAACTCCCCGTGCGTGCGGGACTTCGTTTTATCCTCGCTTTGAGCTGTCTCCGTGGCGCCCGGAAGCAGCGGCCCCCCCTCATAAATCTCATCTTCCTCGGCAGCGTCCACCTCGGCCTGGATTTCGGAGATGCTTTCCTCTTCTTCGGCCGCCGCAAGATCGTTCTTGTCCGGCCCGGCTTTCACCGGAATCGCCTCTGCGATCGCGTCGAGCAGATCGCCGATACCCAGTCCGTGTTCCGCGCTGATCTGGAAAACATTGCGAATGCCCAGGCTCCGCAGGTTTTCAGCGCCTGAAGCCATCGCCTCGCCCTCGACCTTGTTCACCGCCAGCAACAGCGGCTTGCCTCCGCGGATTAACAGGCGTGCCAGATCGTAATCCGGGCTGGCCAGCTCGGTGCGCGCATCCACCACCATCACCAGCGCATCGGCGCTCTCCAGCGCCACCTTGGCCTGGTTGTAAATCTCCGTGGGAATCAGTTCGGGATCGTCAGGAACAATCCCGCCCGTATCCACCAGCCGGAAATTGCGGCCCGCCCATTCATACTCGCCGTAGATGCGGTCCCGTGTAATCCCCGGCTCGTCCCCCACAATCGAGCGCCGGCTGCGAGTCATCCTGTTGAACAGGGTCGACTTGCCCACGTTGGGCCGCCCTACGATGGCCACCAGCGGCAACAGGGCAGCGCCCGAACTGGCCGGCACAACCGATCTGCGATAGTTTGGCAACTTTTTCCTCTAGCCCCGGCAAAACGTCCGGCAGCCTTTCTCTGTTTTTGACCGACGGGACTCGCCTACTTCCAAACCCGCTGTACCCCGTACAGGTCGAAGACGTCGTCGCAGCTAAGAATGGGCACGTTCAAATCGAGTGCCTGCGCAATCAGCAAACGGTCGAAAGGGTCCTTATGGTACTGCGGCAGGAAGCCGCTCCGGATCATGTGTTTGATCGACGTTTCGAGGATGCGGTATCCGCTTGCTGTCACCCGGTTCTCAAAGTTGTCCAGGATATTAGCCCCATTTTGCAGCCTTCCAATGCCGGCCTTGATTGCCATCTCCCATGGCGTGGCGATGGAAACCAGCAATTCAGCCTTGCGATCTGCGAAAACACTCCTCACGCGATCGCTCAGTTTCTCCGGTGATAGGACCGCCCAGAGAAAGGCATGCGTGTCGACCAGGAACCTCACTTTTCCCCAACTGGACTGTCCGGCGGTGGAACCAGGGGCGCATCGACGAGGTAATCGAAACCCATCTCTATCAAGTCCTCATCCGTCGCCGGAGCAAAGGCGCTGTCGTCAAAGTGAATCTGCCCACGATATGCCCCAATCAAACGGAACGGAAGCTTTTCCGCAGGCGGTTGATCGATGGGCACGAGCTTCGCCACCGGCTTCTTGCCGCGCAGGACAATCACTTCCTGCCCGGCCTCTGCCTCTTTCAGCAGCCGCGAGAAGTGCGTCTTCGCCTGGTGGACGGTATAAGCCATGGACTAAGTTTACTTAGTCCATTTTTTGAAGTCAAACGCCGGTGCCTAAACCCGCGCCTCTAAGTTTGGCCGAGGCGCCTTCGCCGCCGAAATCCAGCCCTCAAGTCGGCCGCGCTGCCCATCCTCGACTCATCTTTCCGCCGATCTCACTATGATGGAGTCAGCGGGCGTTGGTTTGAGCGCGCACACCCGATGGCACCCAGCGACACCTCAACCCGCACCCTGCCCAATCTTCATGAGTTCTTTTCGCCGGGCGGCATCCTGGCGCAATCCCCGCTGCCCTACGAGTACCGCCCCGGCCAGCTCGAGATGGCCAAGGCCGTCGAGCGCGCCCTCCGGGAACACCGCCACCTGATCGTCGAGGCCGGCACCGGAACCGGGAAAACCCTTGCCTACCTGCTTCCCGCCCTGCGCACCGGTCAGCGCGTCATCATCTCCACCGGAACCAAGGCACTCCAGGACCAGCTCTACTTCCGCGACATTCCCTTTCTTGAGACCCTGCTCGGCGACCTGCGCGTCTGTTACATGAAGGGCCGCGCCAACTACCTCTGCCGCCACAAGCTCTTCGCCCTCCGCGACCAGCCGATTTTGTCTGGTCTGGACGAGATCGACCAGTACCATCAGATCGCCGAGTGGGAACGCGAGACCGAAACCGGCGACCGCGCCGAGCTGGCCGGACTGCCCGAGTCAAGCGCCCTCTGGAACAAGCTCGACGCGCGCACCGACGCCTGCCTGGGGTCCACCTGTCCCGATTACCGCCGCTGCTTCATCACCGAGATGCGCCGCAAGGCCCTCGAGTCCGACATCGTCATCGTCAATCACCACCTGTTCTTCGCCGACCAGGCAGTGCGCCGCGAAGCCTCGGCTGCGCCCGACGCCGGTATTCTTCCCGAGGCCGCCGCGGTCATCTTTGACGAGGCCCATGAGCTCGAAGAGGTGGCGTCGAGCTACTTCGGCCTCTCGGTCAGCAACCTGCGCTTTGAAGAGCTCGCCCGCGACACCGACATGCTGCTGCGCGGCAAGCCGGGCGCCGAAATGATGCCCGGCGCCACACAGCAGCTTCGCGACCGCGCCCGCATGTTCTTTGCCGGCTTGCCCATGGCCGGCGACGGCCGCCAGCCCTTCGACAACCGCGAGGAGTTCCTCGAAACTTCCGGCGACCTCTATCTGGGCGTCCGCGCGACCCTCCGCCACATGGAGGCCGAGATGGACCGCCTCACCGAGGTCGATGAGGCCGCCGCCCTCAAAAAGCGCGTAGCCCGCCTGCGCGGGGAAACCGAGTTCCTGCTCGAATCGAATGCCGGCAACATGGTCTATTGGCTCGAGCGGCGCACACTCGGGGGCGGCGGCATCTCGCCCAAAACGCGCGAGGCGCGGAGCGCATCCAGAACCACCTTCCTCCAGGCCACGCCCATCGATGTGTCCGAACTGTTGCGCGAGCTGGTCTTCGAAACCATCCCTACCGTGGTCCTCACCTCCGCCACGCTCACAGTGCAAGGCGGCTTCGAGCACATGCGCCGCCGCCTGGGCCTGAGCGAAGCCCGCGAACTCGTCGTCCCTTCGCACTTCGACTACGGCAAACAGGCGCTGCTCTACCTGCCCCCCGACATGCCCGACCCCCGCGAACCCGACTTCCCCGAAGCCGCCGCGCGCACCATCGAGCGCGTTCTCACGATCACCCGCGGCCGCGCCTTCTGCCTTTTCACCAGCTACAGCCAGATGCGCCTGCTCTACGAGCGCCTCCTGCCGGTGCTCGACTTTCCCATCCTGCTGCACGGCACCGCGCCGCGCAAAGCCCTCCTCGACGAATTCCGCGCGACACCGAATGCGGTGCTCTTCGGCACCTCAAGCTTCTGGCAGGGCGTCGACGTGCAGGGCGAGGCGCTGAGCTGCGTCATCATCGACCGGCTGCCCTTCGCCGTGCCCAGCGATCCGGTGGTGCAGGCGCGGATGAAAGCCATTGAAGAAGCCGGCGGCAAGCCCTTCTTCGAGTACCAGGTCCCCGAAGCGGTGCTGACCCTCAAGCAAGGCTTCGGCCGCCTGATCCGCTCCCTCGAAGACCGCGGCGTGCTGGTCCTGCTCGACCCGCGTATTACGAGACAGAGATATGGTCAGACCTTCCTAGCCAGCCTGCCGCCTTACCGCATGACCGCGACAATTACCGATGTGGAAAAGTTCTTTGAAAAATAACTCACGCTTTACTCATGGCGGCTGCACGAGTTATCAGTTCCAGAAGTAAGTGCGGACAACTTATCGCCAAGGCAATACGGAATAAGTCATTGCATCGATATCTCACCATATCGCCTGAGTCGAATCGTGACCATGACGCCGAAAAACCCCAATATTTTCAGATCAATTGTGGCTGCGGCTTCGGATGTTACGATTCCGATTTCCGATCAGCCGCGAAGCGGGTAGGAGATATACTTTCTACATTCCTTAACTCACCGGGAAGTTAACCGTTGTATCCTCGCGATATGAGTCTAGATATAATCCCTGAATAACTCCCGCGAAGGCGCTGCAATAACTCCCCGCCCCACTAACATGCCTTCCTCCGCCGCTGCATTCGAGCCCGCCGCGACCGCAGCCTGCACGCTCGAGATATCCCCCGCCATCAGCGCAAACCCTTTTCCCCCCAGCGCCATGGCCAGGTGCACCCGCAGCAGCGTCACGTTGGCCGATTTTACCGCCGCATCGGCCGCGTCGATGATGCTGGCCGCCGAAAATGTCTCGATCACCCCGATCGACCGCAGTTGGCTGGGGTCGACCTCGACAGACTGCGAAATGGCAGCCAGCACCGTCGGCTCTACCCGGGCAATTTGCCGGCGCTCGATCAGCGACGCCCCAGCCGCGGCCGCCCCGGCCAGCAGCGCCGACTGAACCGACGTCACATCGCCCGCAATCACGATCAGAAACTTGCCCGAGCAGATGGTGCGGGCCAAAAGCAACTCGACCGAGGCCGCCTTGAGCATGATGTCTTCGACCAGAAATCCCGTCGCCACACTGGAAAGCTCGATAAGCCCGATGGATACGATTTCGTTTGCCACGCTAACTCCTGACTGTCGGATAACGGGTGTTGGACGGGGTGCGAACTCCGCCTTACCGGCGGTATTACGGCCCGATTCCATGTCTTACAGCGTCTTACGCTCGCTTACCGCGTCTTGCCGTGTCTTGCCTCTTGCCCAGCATCGAATAAAAATCTGTCTTACAGCGCGCTTTTCTGCCTTACGCTTCCACCACGATTGCGTCCCGCACCACTGTCACTACGCCATCCATACTGGAGTGAATGCGCGCCCCAAGCTTGCCCGGTTCCGGCGCCGCAATCAGATCGCCCGCCTTGACCCGGTCTCCGCATTTCACCACCGGTACCGCCGGCGCACCGGCATGCTGCTTGAGCAGGATGTTGACCCTGCTCGGCCTGAACTCATGCTCCGTCAGCGGCCCGGTGTTGTTGAAACTACCTAACGCCAGCCGCGCCATCAGCCTGCGCATCGGCACGCGCCGGAACTCGGCCATCGGATGCGGCGTGATCGATTCCGGCGTGCCCTTCCACGTAAGGCCGCGCTCCCGCGCCACCGGCTTGCCCTGCACGCATACATTCTTAGGGTCCAGGTCCTCCGGGCAGGCATACATGGTGCACAGGTTGCACTCGCAGCAATAAAGCGTTGCCACGGAGAGGTCGCCCGGCTTTGAAAAGCCCAGCGACTGCATCGCGCGATGCGGTTCGATCGGGTGTCCCAGCAGAAACCGGGGACAGAACTCGGTGCAGAAGCGGCACTGGTCGCAGGCCGATCGCCCGATCCGGTTCACCTGGATCATGGGCGCGTTGTGCCGCCGGATCAACGCATGGTCGGCAGGCAGCACAACGATGCCGCCCGTAGTCTTGGTCACCGGCACTTCGAGGTTCGCCGCCGGCTTGGCCATCATCACTCCGCCCAGCAGCACGCCGAACTCCGCCACCGTCGTCCCCCCAGCCGCCGCGATCACTTCCCCGATCGTCACGCCCACCGGCACCTTCAACGTGCATGGGTTCTCGACCGCGCCCGCCACGGTCAGATACTTGTGCGTCACCGGCCGGTCCTCGGCGATGTTGATCAGTGTCTCCACATTCGAAACAACCGTGTCCACGTCCTTGGGCAGGCCGCCCGGTGGAATCACCCGGCCGGTCACCAGGTGCACCAGGATGAACTCATCGCCCGCCGGGTAGCAGTCCGGCAGCGGAACAACCCGCACCCCGGCCGGCGCCAGGCGCTCCAGGTCCGCAATGATCTCGTGATACTTGTCCTTGATTCCAATCGCGCCTTGGCTCGCGCCCACCATCTCCATGGCCAGTTTCATACCCTGCAGGAAGGGGCCGGCATGATGATGCAGCAGTTCCTTATCCTTGTGCAGCAGGGGTTCGCACTCGGCCGCGTTGGCAATCACCAGCGAGACCCGGGTCTGAAATTTCACCGCCGCGGGAAATCCACCGCCGCCCGCGCCCACGATCCCTAATTCTTCCAGGCGGCCGGGAGACGTACCCTGCGCCAGACTCCCGTCGACGCGCGATGTGCTCGTTCTTGGCGTCATCTTTGGGTCTACCCCTCAAACTCTTTCGCAGTTGCGATTGACTCTGATATGAACTCTACAGTATCATTCATCTTCAATCAAGATCAGTCAGATTGAAAGCACGAAAATGAAATGCCTGATCCCAAATATCGGCAGTACCTCCTTCAAGTTCCGCGTTCTTGATATGCCCTCTGAAGCCATATTGGCCGATGGACGCGTAGAGCGGATCGGCCAATCGGGCAGTGAGTGTGGTGATTATCCGGCGGCAATTCGCAAGTGTCTTACCGCAATCGCCGGCCCCGGAAAGCCGCTTGCCAGCCTGGATGAGATCGAGGCCGTGGGCTTCAAAGCCGTCCATGCAGGCCCGTTCAACCAGCCGCAACTCATTGATGAAGAATTTCTTAACGCCATGGAGGAGTTTTCGTTCCTGGCTCCGGCGCATAATCCGCCCTATGTCGCGGCCATCCGCGCCTTCCGGCAGCAGTTGCCCGGCGTCCCCCTGGTTGCAGTGGTCGAAACCGGCCCATACGCCCGGGTGAGCGAGGCCGCTACTACCTACAGCGTCCCCTACGAGTGGCTTATCTCTTACGGCATCCGCCGCTACGGCTTTCACGGCGCCAGCCATCGTGCCGCCAGCGAGCGTACCCGCATCCTCCTCGGCAAGAACGATATTCGCCACATCTCCTGCCATCTTGGCGGCAGTTCCAGTGTCGCCGCGTTCCGCAACGGAGTTGCCATCGACATGAGCATGGGCGCTTCACCCCAGTCCGGCCTGCCCCAGAACAACCGCGTAGGCGATGTGGATGTCTTCGCCGTTCTGCACATGATGAAGAAGCTCGACCTCAACCCCGACCAGATGGCGGCGCTGCTGGGGACCAAGTCAGGTCTCGCCGGCATCAGCGGCACCAGCGGCGACATGCGCGACCTTACCGAGGCCGCCTCGGCCGGCAGCGAGCGCGCCCAATTGGCGCTCGACGTCTTTGTGCACTCCATCCGTCATTATCTGGGAGCCTTCCTCCTCGAGCTGGGCGGCGTCGACGCAATCACATTTTCAGGCGGCATCGGCGAAAACAGCGCCGAGATGCGCGCCGCGGTCCTCGCTCATCTGGCCGGCTTCGGCATCGAGCTCGACGAAGAAAAAAACAAGACCATCAAAACCGAGGGCGCCATCTCTAGAGCCGATGCGCAAGTCAAGGTGCTGGTGGTGCCGGCAAACGAAGAGATGATCGTAGCCCGCGAAACAGCGGCAGTTGTAACCCGCGCTCTCGCGGCGCAGGCGCGGGTCCCGCAAACCGTCTGACCACATGCCCGGCCTGTAAGGCAAGGTAAGACAGCGTAAGACAGGGATTGATTATGGCTGGCATCGCAACTCAAAACCCGGTTGGCACGATCGATCGCTCCATCGTCGAGCGCATCGTCCGCCAGGTGGCTCTGGAATTCCTGGGACGGGAAAAAAATCCCTCCGCACCGCTTCTCACCGTGCAGGCCTCTTCCCGCCACATGCACGTCTGCCGCGAAGACATGGACATCCTCTTCGGGCCCGGCGCCGAGCTCACCTTTGATCGAGCGCTCTTTCAGGAGGGCAACTTCGCCGCCAGGGAAACGGTGACCATCGTCGGCCCGCGCAGCCGGCTCATCTCAAATCTGCGCATCCTCGGCCCCATGCGCAAGCAGTCGCAGGTCGAACTGGCCTTCACCGACGCCATCATGCTCGGCTTCAACGATATTCCCGTCAGGCTCTCGGGCGACATCGCCGGCACGCCGGGCGCGGTCATCATCGGACCCAAAGGCGTTGTCGAGTTGAAGCAGGGCATCATCCGCGCCGCCATTCACGTCCACATGAACCCCGCTGAAGCCGCGCACTTCGGCGTCAGCAAGGGCGACAAGATGAAGCTGCGCATCGGCGGCCCATCGGGTCTCACCTTCAACAACGTCCACGTCCGCATCGATCCCGCGTCGCGCCTCAACGTCCACATGGACACCGACGAGGCCAACGCCTGCGGTCTGCACCTGACCAAAGAGATGGAGCTTTTCAAATAACCTGTCGCAACAAGAGAGGAAGCAATGAAGCAAGCGCTTGGAATGATTGAGACAAAGGGGCTGGTTGCGCTGTTTGAGGCGACCGACGCCATGCTCAAGTCAGCAAACGTGTCCTTCGCCGGCTGGCAGACCGTTGGTTCGGGTCTGGTAACCGCCTTCGTTGAAGGGGATGTGGCAGCCGTCAAGGCCGCTACTGACGCGGGCGCGGAAGCGGCGTCGCGGATCGGCGAGGTGGTGAGCGTGCAAGTGATCTCGCGCCCCCACGACGAGCTGCCGTCTTTCGTTCAAAACAGCAAACCGGCGGCAAAGAAGGCTTAGCGCAAGACCGGCATTCAGAGGAGACAAGATGAGTGAAGCAATCGGATTGATTGAGACCAGGGGCCTGGTCGGATTGGTGGAAGCGAGCGACGCCATGGTGAAAGCCGCTAGCGTCGAGCTTGTGAAGACCGTGCAGATCGGCGGCGGTTACGTCACCGCCTTCGTGCGCGGCGATGTGGGCAGCGTGCGCGCCGCGGTTGATGCGGGCGCCGCGGCGGCCAAGGCAGTGGGCGAACTGGTGTCGTCGCACGTGATCGCCCGGCCCCACGATTCGCTGGTCGAAAACTTTTTCAAATAACGCCAACCCCCAGGCGAACCGAAAATGGGAATAGGGATAGGGAGAAGCTCAAATGGCGAATGAAGCAATTGGAATGATCGAGACCAAAGGCCTTGTGGCCCTGGTGCAGGCCACCGACGCGATGCTCAAAGCGGCCAGCGTCAAGTTTGTGGGCTGGAATAAAGTGGGCAGCGGACTCTGCTCGGTGTTTGTATCCGGCGACGTGGGCTCGGTACGCGCGGCGGTCGATGCCGGCGCCAGCGCCGCGCGCGCCTGCGGTGAGGTCCAGAGCGTGCATGTGATTGCGCGCCCCCACGACAACATCGTCTCGGTGCTGCCAAAGTAGCGGCAAAAGTATTTTTGTGAAGCGCCGCGGCGCGCGAGGTGAGCCGTCATGTTCATTGCAAAAGTGATCGGCAATGTTGTTTCCACGCAAAAAAACCCGAAGTTACTCGGCATGAAGCTGCTGCTCGTTCAGCCCTATATCGCGAAAGAAGGAAAGCTGCAGGTCTCAGGCAGCTCCGTGGTCGCGGTTGACAGCGTGGGAGCGGGCGCGGGCGAATGCGTGCTGTTTACCCAAGGCAGTTCCGCGCGCCTTACGCCGGCCACCAAGGACACTCCGGTGGATGCGGTGATCGTGGGCATCGTGGATTCGGTCGAGGTCGGGGGCGCAATTTTGGAGAAACCATAATGCAGATTCAGGAGCAGGTCATAGCGGAAATCGCCAGGGAAGTGGTGGCGCGTCTTCGCATCCAGATGCAGCCGGGCCAGCTTGTTCGCGAGCCCGCGGCCCAAAGCGCCGCAACCGGCGATGGCGTATTTTTGACTGTCGACGAAGCCGCTAACGCGGCCTTCGAAGCGCAGAAAAAAGTCGCAGCCATGACTCTCGAAGAGCGCGGGCGCATGATCGCCATCATCTGCCGCGTGTGCAACGACCGCCGCGAGGAGCTTGGCCGCATGGAGCTTGAAGAGACCAAGGTCGGCCGGCTCGACCACAAGATTCTCAAGCTCACCAACATGCGCTTTGTGCTCGGCGTCGATGCCATGCGCAGCGAAGCCCGCAGCAATACGACCGGCCTGTGCATCATAGAACACGCCCCGTGGGGCGTCATCGGAATGATGCTGCCGGTAACCCACTCCGTGCCTACGATGGCCTCGAATGCCATCAACATTCTGGCCGCGGGCAACACCGCTGTCTTTGGCCCTCATCCGTCGGGCGCCAAGGTCGCGCGCTACGCGCTGCAACTCTGGAATCGCGAGATCGAGCGCGAACTCGGCGTGAAGAATGTCGTGACCACCATCGTCGAGCCCAGCATCGAGGCTGCCGAACAGATCTTCCATCATCCCAGGATCGCTCTGCTCTGCTGCACGGGAGGCGCTGCGGTTGCAAAGGCCGCCGCACTCTCAGGCAAGCGCGTCATTGCCGGCGGGCCTGGAAATCCTCCCGTCGTCGTCGACGAAACCGCCGACCTCGATCGCGCCGCGCGGTCCATCATTGCCGGCGCGGCCTTCGACAACAACCTGCTCTGCATCGGCGAAAAAGAAGTCTTCGTGGTCGCCTCGGTTGCTGACGCGTTCATCGCCGCCATGCGCCGCGCCGGCGCATTTCAGCTTGACTCGCAGGCCATCGAGCGCCTCACGCGCGCCGCTTTCACCTTTGAAGGCAACGGCGGCGGCTGCCGACGAGCCCGCGTGAAGAAGGACCTGGTCGGCAAGGATGTCTCGGTGCTCGCCGCCGCGGCCGGTGTGCACACGCCGGCAGATACAGAATTGTTGTTTGGAGAAACCGATGAGAATCACGCCTTCGTGGTCGAAGAGCAGATGATGCCCTTCATCCCCATCGTGCGCGTGAACAATGTAGACGATGCAATCGCCGCCGCGGTGAAGGCCGAGCACGGCTATCGGCACACGGCCGTCATTCACACCGGCAATGTTGAAACGGCCACCAGGATGGCCCGCGCCATGAACACCACGCTCTTTATTCAGAACGCGCCTTCTTCGGCTTCGCTCGGCGTTGATGGGCCGGGATACTTCAGCCACACCATCGCAACCCCAACCGGCGAAGGCGTAACCACGCCGCTGACTTTCACGCGCGAGCGCCAGATGGTAGTCGGCAACGCGCTCAGGATTATTTGAAAGACGGGGACTGAGGGACGAAGGGACTAGGGACAAGGGACTAAAAAAACTGGATCGGATTTCGTCAATCAGGTTTTGAAAGGGCACGACTTTAGTCGTGCCGCAACTTCGGAAAAACGTTCGGGGGCTTTAGCCCCTGAGGAAATGTTGGGAAGAACAAAGATGTTTCTTGCGCGCATCGAAGGTACGGTAGTGGCGACGGTGAAGCACTCCACGCTGGAGGCCTGCCGCTTTCTCGTCGCGCAACGGATCGAGGCAGACGGCAGCGCGGCAGCGGAGCCGTTGCTGGTCATCGACTGGCTGGGCGCCTCGCGCGGCGCCGCGGTCATGGTTTCAACCGACGGCGACATCGCGCGAGAGAAGTTCGGCAATACCACCCCGGCGCGCATGGTGGTGGCCGGGCTGGTAGACCAGGCGCAGACCCCACCAGCCAAGGGAGCGCGCGCATGAGACTGGGAATTGTTCGCGGACACATGACGCTCGCTACTGCGGTGGAATCGCTGCGCGGGAAAACGCTCGCGATCCTTGAACCGGTTACGATGGAAAACCTGCGCGCGAAAAATGGACTCGCCGGAGGCAAGGCGCTGATCGCAGTGGACGAATTGGGCGCGGCCACCGGGCAGATGGTTGCCTTCACAGAAGGACGCGAAGCATCCAATCCTTTCTGGCCCGGCGCGGTGCCCGTGGATGCGTACTGCTCGCTCATTGTCGAGTCGATCGACGTAGAACGTCAGGAAGTTTAACCAGGTGGGGAATTGAAGAGCGGAGAGAAGATTATGAGTAGTAACCGTAAGCTGGTGTCGATGCGCGACGCGCAGGATGCACATGCCAAAGGCGCCAGGAGCATCACGGTGGCCGAAAACTGCGTCGTCACTCCTTCAGCCCGCGACTTTCTGCTCCAGAACAAGATCGAGCTGGTTGCCAGTGGAAGCAGTCCCGTCCCCGCGCCGCCCGCAGCCAGGGCCGTCGCGGCCTCAGGCAAGTCTCCCTCCAACGCCAAGCTGTTTTTCACGCCCGAAGCGGAGGCCATCAAGAAGGAGATTTGCGCTGTCGGCCGCAAGCTGTGGATGCGCCAGTTTGTCGACGGAAACGGCGGCAATATCTCCTTTCGCATCGGGCCCAATGAAGTCATCTGTACGCCTACCCTTTGCAGTAAATTCGATCTGACCCCTGAAGATCTTTGCCTGGTCGATCTGGAAGGCAATCAGATTGCCGGAACCAAGCCTCGTACCAGCGAGATCTTCCTGCATCTGGAAATTTATAAGGCAGTACCTGAGGCCAAATCCGCCGTCCACTGCCATCCGCCGCACGCAACGGCGTACGCCATCACCGGCCGCGTACCGCCCAACCTTGTTATCCCCGAGTTTGAAGTCTTTGTCGGCAAGGTCGCCTTGTCTCCCTACGCAACGCCTGGCACCGCCGAGTTTGCCCAAACCGTTCTGCCGTATGTGAAAAACCACAACACGGTGCTGCTCTCCAATCACGGCATCATCTGCTGGGCCGATACCGTAACCCACGCCGAGTGGTACGCTGAAGTGCTTGATACATACTGCTGGACGCTGATGCTCGCGGCACAACTGGGCGCGCCTATCTCGCGCATCTCCGAGCAGCAGGGGGAAGATCTGCTGGCAATCAAAAAGAAGCTGGGCCTGCCCGATAGCCGCTTCGATACCGCCCGGCTGAAAGAGTGCCAGCTCTCCGATCTCGAAATTCCAAATTCGATCGCGCTCGTTCCATCCCCATGCGACGGCAGCACCGGAACACCTGCGGTCTCTGACCTAGAGGCGCTGGTTAAATCGGTCACCGACGCCGTCATGGAGGCAATCGGAACCAGGTAAGGCATCGCATCCCGGCAATATCCTGGCTGCAATGCTGAAGAGTTCGAGGCTCGGAGCCCAAAAACTACTGAATGAAAGCTGCTGAACGGCAACTCAGAATTCGCCAGATGCTGGAGTCGCGGGACTTCCTCGACCTGGAAATTCTGTGCCGCGAGCTCGACGCATCCGAGTCCAGCGTGCGACGCGATCTCGACGTGCTGGAACAGGAAGGAGCGCTCAAGCGCGTTTATGGCGGAGCCGTCTCTGTTCAGGCGCCGCCGGGCCGGGCTTTCGATTACGCCGAGGAAAGCGTAAAACAGAGTGACGTCAAGAGCCGCATTGCCCGGCTCACGGCAGCATTGCTCGAAGACGGACAAACGGTAATCCTCGATGGCGGTTCCACCGTCGCGGCAGTGGCCCGCGAGTTGGCGTCGAAGCCACTCCACATCGTGACCAACTCTCTCCCGATTGCCGAAGGCCTTGAGCCGTTGCGCAATATCGAACTCACGTTGACCGGCGGCTATCTTGACCCGCGCCTGCGTGTCCTGCTCGGCCCTTTCTGCGAACAGATGCTCGGCGCAATCCGCGCCGATGTCCTCATCATGGGGATTGGCAGCATCTCTGCGGCCGGCTTCAGCAACAACAACACGCTCGTCGTGGGCTCTGAGCAGAAAATGATTGCGGTCGCGGCCAAAGTCATCATCGTTGCCGACCACACCAAGTTCGGCCGCGGCGGCATGATCCCCGTTGCTCCGCTGACAGCGGCGCACATCGTCGTCTCCGACGCCGGCCTCGCGCCCAAGTACGTTGAACTGCTCCGTTCGAACGGCGTTGAAGTGCTTCTGGCATAATCGGAATTGCCGCCGATTTCGGGCTGCGGAGACTTGATGCGCATCACCTCTGAGGACGCGCTGATCGTCGTCGACGTGCAGAACGATTTCTGCCCCGGCGGCGCGCTGCCCATTCCTGATGGCGACACGGTCATCGCTCCCATTCATCGCATTGCGCCGCACTTCAATTCGATCCTGCTCACCCAGGACTGGCACCCGTCGAACCACGCTTCTTTCGCCTCCGCTCACCCCGGAAAAAAGCCCTTCGATTCGATCGGGCTTGCTTACGGCTTGCAAACTCTGTGGCCTCCGCACTGCGTTCAGGCCACAAGAGGAGCGGACTTTCATCCCGCTCTCGCCCTGCCGCAGGCTCAACTTATTCTGCGCAAGGGCTTTCGCCCGCAGATCGATTCTTATTCCGCATTCTTCGAGAACGACCGGACCACATCCACCGGCCTCGCCGGATATCTGCGCGAACGCAAACTTTCGCGCGCTTTTTTCGTTGGCCTCGCCTACGATTTCTGCGTCGGCTACTCCGCCCTCGATGCCCGGCGCATGGGTTTCGAAGCGGTCATCCTGCGCGACGCCTGCCGCGCCATCGACCTCAACGGTTCGGTCGCGAACATCGAGGCCGAATTCGACAATGCCGGCGTCGCGGTGATCGGCAGCGAAGACCTGTTCAGCCAAGCCGGCCCCGCGTAAAATCGCAACAAGCAGACCGAACCGACCTTTCATGTCCCGCAACTTCTACATTCTGGGCGCTTCGCTGGTGCTCTTCGCGCTGATCTCGGCCGGCATGTCGCTGGTTCCCTCCGACTTTCAGCCCGGCCTGCCGGCCAACGGCTCGCTATGGCGCACCGTGGCTCTGTTGCTGATGCTCGCCGGGCTTTTTGCAGGGCTCATCGGGGTCATGAGCCACCTGTTCGAACAGGTCGACCGCCGCAGCGAAGAGGCCCGCAAAGCCGCGCGCCGCAAGCGCCAGGATTCTCAAAACCCTTGAACGCCCGATCCCGCTAAAATGGTAGTGTGTGATTCTTCCCGCACAGGATCGAGCAAACGCCCATGTATGAAGTCACCGTGGAGGCCGATTTCTCTTCCGGCCACTACCTCCGCAACTACCGCGGCAAATGCGAAAACCCGCACGGCCACAATTACAAGGTTCGTGTCACTCTGTCCGGCGCCACACTCGACCCGGCTGGATTGCTCCTCGATTTCAAGCTCCTCAAGCAGGTCATGCGCCCCGTCATCGAGCGCCTCGACCACCAGATGCTCAACGACATCGAGCCCTTCACGGTCCTCAATCCCTCCGCTGAAAACATCGCCAAGTACCTCTACGACGAAACCAATGAGCAGTTAGCGGGTATGACCGAAGGCCGCGTGCGCGTGAAGGATTGCACCATCTGGGAGACGGACACCACCACGGCTACCTACTACGAATAGCGCGGCCGAGCCTCAGTTCATCTGGCTCGACTTCGACTTCAGATATTTGTTGAACGGAATCTCAAAATAGAATAGCTCTTTGCCGTCCGCATCCCGAAGAACCCGCAGGTAGAGCTTGGCGTTGTCGAGCGGGTGGCTTATATCCGAGACATCGTAAAACAGGAATCCGGCGCGAGTCGTGTGCGGCTCCACGGCCAGCGCCTGGTACTCGAAGGTATTGAAGTCCTGTTCGATCTCCTGGTTGCTGGCCTTGGGCTTGAGCTTAATCGCCGGGATGGGTCCCGGCATGGGAATCTTCTTCCCCTCGCGTTCCTGACGCGTCATCAGCCGTTCCACATCCTCCGGCTCCGCGGCCTGGATGCGGTCCCCCGACGCGGTCTCAAACAGAATCCTTGCGTCGCGCAGCGAAATCGGCCGGTTGCCAAGGTTGGTCACAATCAATCGCACCGGCATCACGCCGTGGCTCAGATAATCGACGCGAAAGATCGATTCCTTCTCCTTGCTGTCATAAGGTTCGGCCGCAATCGCCACCTGTTCCTTGTCGTGCACCTCAACCGCGGCAAACGAAGTCGCCGGCTGAATCGGCGGCGGCGCGTGATCGCTGGCCATCACCGGCAGAGCCAGGCAAAGCATGAGCGCTGGAGTTGCATGCGATATTTTCATCGTGCTCGACTGTATCATTAGACACGGGTAAAGCATTTTCCGTCACGCATGATTCTATTTTTCTATAACCTGGCGCTGCTGACGGTCCTTCTGGCCAGCGCGCCATGGTGGCTATGGCGGATGGCCACCACCCATAAATATCGCGAAGGCGTGCGCGAGCGGCTCGGCTCGGTCCCGCCGCACGTCGCGAATCTCAAGGTCAAAAACCGTCCACTGATCTGGCTGCACGCCGTCTCCGTAGGCGAGGTCTTGGCCGTCGCGGGCCTGGTCAAAGCCCTCGAGGCCGTCCTCCCTGAATATTCCATAGCCATCTCAACCACGACTCGCACAGGTCAGGAACTGGCCCGCCGGCGTTTTGGCGCGCCTCGCGTCTTCTACTGCCCGCTCGATCTTCCCTGGGCGATCCGCGCCTACCTCAAGGCTCTTGAGCCGCGCCTGCTGATCCTGGCCGAGACCGAATTTTGGCCGAACCTGCTAAGCGGCTGCTTCCGCCGCAAGATCCCAGTGGCAGTAGTGAATGCCCGCATCTCCGACCGCTCCTGGCCCCGCTATCAGATGCTCAAGCGCCTGTGGAAACCATTCCTTGGCCGCCTCGACATCGTTCTGGCCCAGGGCGAAGTGGATGCCGAGCGGCTGCGCTCGCTCAGCTGCCGTGCGGAACGGGTCACGGTGGCCGGAAACCTGAAGTTCGATGTGCGCGCGGCACACGAAACAGCAGCGACCAAACTGCTCAAGACCCTGCAAGGCAATCTCCGTTTGGTTGTCGCCGGCAGCACGCTCGATGGCGAGGAAGCCGCCTTGATCGAGGCCTGGCCCCGTCTTCTGGCAGCCGATCCCGAACTCGCCATGATCCTCGCTCCCCGCCATCCCGAGCGCTTCGCCGCGGTCGCCGAGCTTCTTCAGAAATCCGGCCTTCAATGGGTCAGGCGCTCCAGTTGCGACGCCGCCAGCGACCCGCTCAGCGCGGGAGAGATCCTCTTGCTCGACTCCATCGGCGAGCTGGCCTCTCTATATTCACTAGCCTCCGTCGCCTTTGTGGGAGGCAGCGTGGTCCAGGCCGGAGGCCACAATCCACTGGAGCCGGCTCAATTCGGAGTGCCCATCGTCATGGGCCCGCACTACGCCAACTTTCGCGCCATCAACAACGACCTGATTGCCGAAGACGCAATCCGCATCGCACCCAAAGAGGCTCTGGCCTCGACGTTGATCGAGCTGCTCGCCAATACCCCCGCCGCGAATGCGATGGGAGCAAGGGCACTTAAGGTCTTCGAGCGCCAGGCAGGCGCTACCGCGCGATGCGTCGTGGCGATTCGCCAACTGCTTCGGGAGCGGCGGCCATGAGTCAATCCCCGGCCGCCCGGCCCTGGCTCACGCCTTTTGTGCCTGTCTATCGCTTGGGCCTCGCACTGCGCGACTTTGAACTCCGTACCGGACTTAAGCCGGCCCGTCGCCTGCGGTGGCCCGTCGTCAGCATCGGCAATCTCTCCACCGGCGGCGCAGGCAAAACCCCGCTCGCAATCACCCTCGCGAGATCTCTCGCAGCCCGCGGCCTGCGTGTCGACGTTCTCTCCCGCGGCTACGGACGGCGCTCCACGTGTCCGCTCCCTGTTGACCCGACCGGCACAGCCGAAGAGTTTGGCGACGAGCCCCTCGAGATCGCTCGCGAGTCCGGCGTTCCGGTCTATGTGGCCGCGGACCGCTTTCAAGCCGGCCTGCTCGCCGAGGCGCGCTGCGCGGATTCAACCTCTGGTTTGCATCTTCTGGACGATGGATTCCAGCATCGCCGGCTTCATCGCGACATAGACATTCTGCTGCTCAATCGCCAGGACTGGAACGACCGCCTGCTGCCCGCCGGCAATTTGCGCGAGCCTCTGAGCACCGCGCATCGCGCCACCGTCATCGCACTCCCGTCCGAAGACGCGGCTCTCGAAGCAGACTTGAAGTCATGGGGCTGGCTTGGCCCCGTATGGCGGCTCAAGCGGCGGATGGAACTTCCGCCCCTCGAAGGCCCCCTAGTCGCCTTCTGCGGCATCGCCCGCAGCGCGCAATTCTTCGAGGGGCTTCAAGCGGCCGGCGTGGATCCAGCCTCGCGCATCGCCTTTCCTGACCACCACTACTACAGGGCCCACGACATCGACTGCATTCTGGAAGCAGCCCGAACCACCCGCGCCTCGGGATTCGTCACCACCCAGAAAGATCGCCTGCGTCTCGGCAATTTGGCTCCGTCTTTCCCCGAGTCGACTCCGCTGATCACTGCTAAACTGCGCATCGAAATCGAGGACGAAGACGCTGCCCTGGCGTGGTTAATGGGCCGTCTCGGACCAGGCCTCAAACCTTGAGGAATATCTTCTTCCGGTAAAGCGCCCACACCGGCAAAAAGCAGATGGCCATATAGGAAAACGAGTAAGCAAACGCCGCCCATCCCGGATCGGCAATGTGCGCGGCCAGCCATCGGTTCCAGAACCAGAGCGGGGTCCAGGACTCGCCGCCTGCATTGAACCGGATCAAATCCAGAGCGCCGGGCAGCAGTTCACTCACCATGTAAGCCACGATCGCGTTCGACCCAAACACCATCCACGGCCAGGCCAATTCCTTGCCGGCGCCTTTCCTGTTCCAGCCTTTCAGTTCCACAATCCAGAAGACCAGCGCGAACAGCGCAAGCGACCACCCCGCCGCCACCAGCACAAACGAGCTTGTCCACATCTTCTTGTTCAGCGGAAACCATATCGACCAGAAATACCCCAGCGCCAGGCAGGTTACCGAGCCGGCGGCCAGCCCCAGCCCCTTGGTCTCGATCGTCTTCCGCCCCCGCAGCCAAATCCCCGTCAGCAGCCCCAGCAGCGCCGTCCCCAGCGACGGAATGTTGCTCAGCAGCCCCTCCGGATCACACAAATTGTGCGTCGTTCCGTCTTCCAGAAGATGCCCCGGCATCAGGTGGCGATCGAGCCACGCCACAATGTCCAGATTTTTGTCGAGGAAGGGAATATCCCGCCCTGGCACGCCCGCTCCCGGCACCGGAACCCAGCGCACCAAGATCCAGTAGCCGACCAGCGCAACCACCAACAGCGCAATCTTCGAGCTCACCCGCCGATCCCACAGGTAGAAGAGGGCGACCACCAGGTAGCAGAACCCAATCCGCTGCAACACCCCGTAGAAGCGCATGTGGTCCAGATGGAAATAAGGGAAGCTGTTGACAATGATTCCGAAGAGAATCAGGATCACCGCCCGCCGCACTGTATGAGCTGCCATCTGGCTGCGCGAATCGCCCTTCGCCTGCCGCGCCTCGGTCGCAAACACGATCGAAACACCCACTGCGAACAGAAACGTGGGAAACACGAGATCGGTAGCTGTCAGGCCGTTCCACTGCGCATGGTGCATCTGCGCCCATGCGCCTGCGCCGCCGTTGTTGTTCACCATGATCATGAATGCGATCGTGATGCCGCGCAGTATATCGAGCGAGAGAAGCCGCTTGAGCGGCGTCAGCCCCAGGTTCGGATTCTCCATTTGATTCTCCATTCGCGCGGATTACTTTACCCTACCCGCCGACACCCCCTTTCACCAAACAACCAGCGCGACACGAGGCCAGCAGCCCTGTCGATCCATCCCTTAAGACTGTTACACTCGCCCTTCAGGGATTTATCCAATTTTCTCTACGTGCATCAGGAGGCTGCCTGTGGCAGAATTTCAGCCCTTTGTTCCGGCCGGCGAGACCCGGCCGGAATTCACTCTCCGCGCCATTCTTCTCGGTTCCTTCTTCGGCCTCATCTTCGGCGCCGTCACCGTCTACGTGGGACTTCGCGCCGGGCTCACTGTGGCCGCTTCCATCCCCATCGCCGTGCTTTCCATCAGCATCCTCCGTGCCTTCGGCCGCTCCTCCATCCTTGAAAACAACATCGTCCAGACCACCGGCAACGCCGGCCAGTCCATCGCCTCCGGGGTAATCTTTACCCTTCCGGCTCTCGTCTTCCTTGGCTTCGATCTCGATTACACCCGCATCTTCATGCTCGCCCTCATCGGCGGATGGCTCGGCGTCCTTTTCATGATTCCCCTCCGCCGCCAGCTCATTGTTCAGGAGCACGGCGCGCTGCCCTATCCCGAAGGAACGGCCTGCGCCGACGTCCTCATCGCCGGGGAAAAAGGCGGCTCGCTGGCCAGCCGTGTCTTTCTCGGCCTCGGCCTCGGCGCCCTTTACACATTCTTCCAAAACAAGAACCTCTTCGGCGCGTGGCCCAGTCAACCCGGGTACAGCCCCGACTTCGGCCCGCAGCACGTGCTCAAAGGCTCATCCATCGACGCCGACGCCACTTCGGAATACCTCGGCGTCGGCTACATCATCGGACCGCGCGTCGCCGGCATCATCTTCGCCGGAGGCGTCTTCTCCTGGCTGGTCGTCATGCCGCTCATTTACTTCTTCGGCAAAGACCTTGCGGCAGCCGTCTATCCCGGTCTGGTCCCCATCGCCCAGATGGAGCCCATCGATCTATGGGCCACGTACATCAAGCCCATGGGCGCGGGCGCCGTCGCCGCGGCCGGCGTCATTACTCTCATCAAGACACTGCCCACCATCTTCGGCGCGCTCGCCGCGGGATTTAAGACCATGGGCCCCGGCGCCGCGGCGCAGGCCAAGCCCATTCGCACGGAAGACGACCTCTCCATGAGAGTGGTCATCATCGGCTCTCTGCTCATCGTCGCCTGCATGTTTATCTTTCTCGAGTTCAAGCCGGTGCCCGGGGCCTTCGTCGGCTGGGCCGCGAATCTTGCCGCCTCGTTGCTCGTCGTAGTCTTCGGATTTCTCTTCGTCACCGTGGCTTCGCGCATCGTTGGCCTGGTCGGCTCCTCCGCCAGCCCCGTCTCCGGCATGACCATCGCTACGCTCATGGCCACCGCAGCCATCTTTCTCGTCCAGGGCTGGACAGCCCCCGCCTACGGCGCTCTCGCCATCACCATCGGCGGGGTGGTCTGCATCGCCGCTTCCAACGCCGGCGACACCTCCCAGGACCTCAAGACCGGCTACATCGTCGGCTCCACGCCTCGCCTTCAGCAGATCGCCCTGATGATCGGCGTCGTCGTCTCGACGTTGGTTATCGGGTTCACCCTGAACCTGATGAACACCGGCCTGCAGGAGTTCCACGCCGCCTCTCAGCCGTGGGACATCAACGCCCAGCATCCCGGCGTCACCGTCCAATCCGACTCCGGCCACCTCCCGGCCCAAATCCGCGTCTCCAGCGCCGACAACTCCATCGCCGTTCATCCAAAGTCCGAATTCACCTTGCTCAACGCCATCGGATCCTCAGAGTTGCAGGATGGCAAATACCTCTATTCGCCCGCCACGCACCGCATCGAGGTGCATTGGATTCAAGGCATCGGCAGCGCCAACGCTCCCGCGCCCCAGGCCCGCCTCATGGCCACGGTCATCAACGGAATCTTAAGCAGAAAATTGCCATGGGGACTGGTCCTGCTCGGCGTCTCGCTGGTGATCGCCGTGGAACTTTTGGGAATTCGCTCCCTGCCTTTCGCCGTCGGAGCCTACCTGCCCATCGGCACCACCCTGCCCATATTCGCCGGCGGCGTAGTCCGCTGGCTGGTGGATCAGGCCGCCCGGCGCAGCGGCGAAGCGGCCGATGTCGACAGCGAAATCTCCCCCGGCTCCCTGTTCGCCAGCGGCCTCATCGCCGCCGGCGGCATTGTGGGTCTGTGCGGCGTAGCGCTCAAAGCCTACGAAGCCACCTTCAACAAAGGCGACATCCTCAACTTCCCGCACACCGTCCTGGACAACAACTATGTAAGCGTCCTGGCCTTCGCCGCGCTGGCGTTTTCACTTTTCTATTTCGCCAGGAAGCCGCTTAGAAAATAGCTCCCGCCTCACGGCTGGGCGTTGGGCGGTACCAGAAGCGTGAGCGCGTCCGCGACCGTATCCATCCGGGCCGGGAGCAATCCCAGCACCTCGCCATCGGCCTCCACAAATAACGCCTCTTTGGAGCCGTTGCACGCATGGCAATCTACCGCGGCGGTTTCAACCAGCTCGACCTCGCCGGCGAAGGTGTGGCGCCCCGCCAGCACGGCCAGCAGGAATCGCATGTAGCGAACCCGGCTGCGAGTTGCAAACGCCAGCAGGTGCAGTTGGCCGCTGTGCAAACTGGCGCCGGGAGCGAGTTCCCTGAGCGCGCCGCCAAATGAGCGCACCCGCACGGCCAGCAATTGCGACACCTCCGAAACCTGCGCGGTTCCGCTGCCATTCAGGGCGTATTTCGCCTCAAACAGAGGAAATGGGTGGGTGGCCCAGAGCCGGAAGGCCTCAATCAGATAAAGCAGGTAGCCCAGCCGCCGCTTGAGTCCCGGGTCGAGCCGCGACATCAGCAGCGCGTCCGCCCCCACCCCCGCCGCAACCAGAAAATAACGCGAGTCCTCGGCGCCTTTATCGTCGTGAAAGTGAATCCGGCCCACCGGAACCCGCTCCGGCGAAGCGCCGATCAGGATGCGCGCAACCTTGGCCGGCGATCCGATCAGTCCCAGGTTCGCAGCCAACGCGTTCGCCGTTCCCAGCGGGATCACGCCCAGTGCCACGCTGGTTCCCACCAGCGCCTGCAGCACCGCGTGAACCGTCCCGTCGCCGCCGCAAGCCACGATCGCGTCGCATCCCCCGTTCACCGCCTCGCGCGCGTGCAGCGCGGCGCTGTCCGGCGAATCGGTGATATACGCCTTGGCCTCCACGCCTGCTTCGCGGAACACCGCCAGCGCGCTTCTGATGGCGGCATCGCGCCGCGCTGAATACTGGCCGGACGCGGGGTTATAAATCAGCGCAACTCGGCGCATACGGTCTTACACCTCGGCCATGTTTGCCCGCGGATGGTTTTCGTCCTCCGGGCGTCTCTTCTATCTTCGCAGGTCGAAAGCGGTTTCACAGCCGCAATCCTCTCCATCCCGGCAATCCCGATATGATGCGAAGTGGAGGAATAAAGTCCCCATGAAACCAACCGGCAACACCATTCTCATTACCGGCGGCGGCTCCGGCATCGGTCGCGGGCTCGCCGAAAGCTTCCACGCTCTCGGAAATCAGGTCATCGTCGCCGGCCGGCGGCGCCATGCCCTTGACGAGGTCACGTCCGCCAATCCCGGCATCGAATCGCTCCCCCTCGACATTGAAGACCCCACGGCCATTACCGAATTTGCAGCCCAGGCAATAGCCCAGTTCCCCGCGCTCAACGTGCTCATCAACAACGCCGGCATCATGCGCCCTGAAAAGCTGCTCTCCCAACAGCCCGGTCTCGCCGACGCCGAAGCCATGGTCACCACCAACCTGCTCGGGCCCATTCGCCTCACCGCCGCCTTGCTGCCCCACCTTCAGCAGCAGCCTCGCTCCACCATCGTCAATGTCTCCTCCGGATTGGCGTTCCTGCCGCTCGCGCCCACTCCCACCTATTGCGCCACCAAGGCCGCCATCCACTCTTACACACTTTCGCTGCGCTATCAGCTCAGAGAAACCGCCATCGAAGTCCTCGAGCTGATTCCGCCTTACGTCGCCACCAACCTGATGAGCGGCGCCGACGACCCCCGCGCCATGCCCCTCGACAAGTTCATCGCCCAGGTGATGGAGATCGTCAAGACCGAGCCCACCCCGCCCGAAATCCTCGTCGAAGACGTGAAGCGCCTGCGCTTTGCCTCGGAGAACGGCAAATTCGATGCCCTGTTCAACGGATTGAACAAGGCCATGGCCGACGTCCGATGAGCGGCCGCGCAATCAAAAAAAACGCCGCGGCCTGCATCGACCGCGGCATTTTTACTTTCAACGATTCTCGCCGGATTTACTGCCAGTGCGCAGTGCGCCAGGCGCGGTCCACTGTGTTGTGCGCTTCGTCGATGTGAAGAATCGCCCGATCCCGCAACCCGCGAGCCTGGGGAACATCTTCAGCGTGATCCAGGTCCCGATGCGCTCTCGCCAGCAGTTCGTTGGCGCGGGCAAAGCGATCGTGCCAGCCGAGACGGGTGTCGATGGGCGGGTGGTCTTCCAGGTTCTTGCCATCGTCGATCGCCGCATGCTTGATCTCCCCGATTGCCTTGTCAATCTCCTCGATTGCATGGTGGTCTTCCCGCCGGACGGGCTCCCAGGCCCAGCCGTCGTTCAGAAACGACCGCGCCATGCGCAGGTCGCTCAGCGCGTGCAGATAAGCAGGGTGCGGCCCCGGCACCTGCGCGTGCGCCGAGCCAGGCATCAGCGCCGCCGAGACTGAAAGCAGAGTGAGCAACAACAGGGACTTCATCGTGAATCGTGCCATAATGATTTTCTTTCCTTTCTGCTCGCTATGACCCGGTTTGACCGCACGAGTTTCGCGGCATCGAAATTTTCCGGGATAAGCGCAAAACAATCCTAAGCTCCCAGGCGTCCGGGTTGTCCACGGCAAATCTGCACAGCGTCCCTGAAACTGACTCTCCCGAGAGCGAGTGCGTCCGTGGTTTCCCACACATCCCGGCAGCAATTCACACCGTCATCGCGTCCGCGATTTGACCTACACTTTTGATATATGGCCACCTTCCCCAATCTCACCCTCGATGCCGGATTGCCGGCAAACCTCGACGCGGAAAAAACCATCCTCGGGGCCATCCTGCTCGACAACGCCGCCCACTCCGAAGCCTCCGAGCGGCTCGATACAGATGACTTCTCGCTCGACTCCCACAAGCGCATCTTCCTGCGCATGAGCGAGCTGATGAACTCGCAGCGCACCGTCGACATCGTCACGCTGGCTGAAGAGCTGGCCCGCCACAAAGAAGTCGAGTCGGTCGGCGGCGTCGCCTACCTGGCCTCCCTCACCGAAGGTCTGCCGCGGCGTCCGGTCATTGAAGACTACGTCCGCATCGTCAAAGACAAGAGCCTTCTGCGCAAGCTCATGCTCATCTGTTCGGCAGCCATCGCCCGCGCCGCCGACCAGAGCGAAACCGCACTCGAAGTCCTCGGCGCCGCCGAGACTCAACTCCTTGAGGTCAGCGAAAAGGGCATTGTCCACGGCCTCCAGCCCCTGGACGAAATCGTCCAGCACTCCTTCGGGACGATTGACAACCTCTACAAGGAAAGCCGCGAAGTCACCGGCCTCGCCACCGACTTCACCGAGTTCGACCACAAGACCAGCGGCCTGCAAAAGGGCGAGCTCATTATCATCGCCGCCCGCCCTTCGATGGGCAAAACGGCTCTGGCCATCAACATCGCGCAAAACGCTGCCATCAAGCACGGCGCGACCGTCGCCGTCTTCAGCCTCGAAATGAGCAAAGAGTCGCTGCTGCGGCGCATGTTGGCCTCCCAGGCCCGCGTCGACCAGCAGAAACTCCAGAAAGGCTTCCTCGGAAAGGCCGAACACGGCAAGCTGCAACGCGGCCTCGAACAATTGATCGAAGCCCGCCTGTTCATCGACGACTCCGCCGGCATCTCCCTGGCCGAGATGCGCGCCAAGGCCCGACGGCTCAAGCAGACCTCCGGCGCTCTCGACCTCGTTGTGGTGGATTACCTGCAGTTGATGTCCGCCACGCTCCCCTCTGCGGGCGGCAAGCGAGGTGGCTACGAGAACCGCACCCAGGAAGTCTCCGCCATCTCCCGCGGCCTCAAGGCCCTCGCCAAAGAGCTCAATGTGCCGGTCGTCGCGCTCTCTCAGCTCTCCCGCGCCAGCGAGCGCCGCGGAGAAGACAAGCGCCCAATGCTCAGCGACCTCAGGGAATCAGGCTCCATCGAGCAGGACGCCGATGTAGTCGCCTTCATTCACCGCGAGTCCTACTACAACCGCGACGAAGAGCAGTCCGAAGCCGACAAGGCCAAGTCGGAAATCATCATCGCCAAGCAGCGCAACGGCCCCACGGGCACCGTCATGCTCAACTTCATCGCCAGTTGCACCTGCTTCGAAAATCCCTACAACGGCCCCGAAGCCTAGCGGACGATCGTTCAGTGATGCCGGGCCGCCAGGGCGAAAGATGCAGCCAATGCGAATCAGCTTTTCGCCGCCGGAACCTTCTTCCCCTCTTTACGAGCCTTCGACAACCCGATGGCGATCGCCTGCTTCGGGTTCGTTACCTTCTTCCCGCTGCGCCCGCTCTTCAGTTTGCCCTCTTTCATCGCCTTCATCTCCGTCTCGACATCCTTTGACGCGGCCGGTGAATACTTGCGCGCCGTTCCGTTTCTCTTTGCTGAACTCGCGGTGTGAGCAGTCTGAGTTGCCATCGTTGATCTCCTCACAGTTCAGATGGCAGGCGGATTTTCTTCGTTGCATCGGTGTTTGACGCCGTGGCTCCTTAGAACCTGTTGAATAACCGCGTGGTTGAAGGGGACGGGCTTCAGCCCGTCCATTCAGTGCCGATTTTGAATTGTCGGCTTCCAAAACCGAGTTTTTATACAGTTCTTTAATACTCATTCTGAATCAGCGTCACGCGCCCGACTACCAGATCGTTGGGCGCCTCGTCCAGGCCAATCTCCAGCAACACGACCGGCGCCGCTACACTGTGGGGCCGCAGTACAAGCCGGCTGTGTTGAAAATCTACATAGCGCAGCACGAGGCGAGAATCCAGCCGCACTGCATAAATATTCACCCGCTCGGGGCCCGGCGGCCTCAGGGAGTTATAGTGCCGGTCGATCAAAACCGTAGCCTGCGGTTGAACCACCGGATCCATCGCAGCTGCGTCGGCGGCGGAGATCCGAACCGCAACAAATCTCTGCCAGGCGCGCCGCGAGCTTAGGGCGCGAGGTTGGTAGGGCTCAAGCGCGCTGGGCGGAAAGCGAACCATCGACTGGACCGCCGAAGTCCGGATATAAGGCTCAAACATCGCCGTGGAGTGCGAAACCAGCGGAAATAGCCCGCCTTCCCCTTCGGCCGGCGTTGCCTCCGCGCGGGCAATCATCGGCGCCAGGTCGCCGACAGTCAGAAACTGCGCGGCCAGCACCCGGTCCAGCGCCTCCAGCGATAGCTGCCGCCGGCCGTGCAAAAAGTTCGAAAGATGCGGCTGTCCAAGGCCCGTCTTGCGCGCCAGCAGAGACACACTGAGGGAGCCCCGCTGAATCCTGCGCAGAAGTTCCAGGCGGAGTCGCTCGTGCATCTGGTTAAAGTTCATGTGTGGATAATTCGCCACCAGCGATGGTTGCGAATCTTTATCATTTCTTCAGGAAAACTGAAAACGGATGTTTTGCCTATATTTTCGGCTCTCATCTGCACATTGAAAAGCGGTTGCTAGTCAATGGTCCAGCAGATGTTGACCCAAAAGGGACCTGTTTCTACAGTTGTCTTACTTAATCTTGCATTGGCTTGTGGGAAAAGCGGTACGAATGCCGCGCCTCCGGAGGGCTCGTGGTCCGGCGGCGCGTCGGCACTGCTTGGGTGAGCTCATGTTTTGCGAATTCGATCGATCCTGGTCGCAACTGCAATTACCGACCTCTTCCACCATCGGTGACCTTGGCGGGCCAATGCAGGCTTTCCCGTATCTCCGCGTTCGAATCATGTCAAAAACAACCCACTCGAGAGCAGTGGCGATTCCCCCGGATCAGGTCCAGAGAGACCCGACCCGTCATACCTGGCTCTCATCATCCGGGGGAATGAGCAAGACCATTCCAATCCGTCGCCACAAAAGCACAGAACGGAGAGAAGACCATGGAAGTGCGGGTGCAATTGAAAGTCTGCGAGGGGTGCGGAAGCCTTTTTTACCGCGCCCAGATTTTGGAAAGTGTCTATTGCCGAGGTTGTGAGGTGATACTGAAAGATTTTCCAACTCCAGAAACCCGGAAACGGCGCGGCCGTCCCAGCCTCAAGAAGGCCATCGGGGTGTGGAGAATGGCTGAAGCAGCAGGAGGCGCCAAATGAGCGCGGCACTCCAGTTGTCAACTCTTTGGGGTGCCGGCAATGCGCAGCCATTGTGGCGCGAGGAAAATAGAAAACCGGTACAACCCGAAACCAACATTGCGGTCAAACCAGCCGAAATGCGCGTTGCCGAGCCTCTCGTCAGCCTTGCCTTCTACCGCAAGCACACAGAGAGCATGTTGCGCCGCTACCTGTATGCTTCCATGCAGGTGGGCCGGTCTCCCTCGATCCTGAGCGACCCGGTCGGCCGCGGTTGGGCCTCAAGCCGGCCCATCCGCACCTTCGAAGACGCCATCATCTTCGTCCTCGACATCGAAAAATGCATCAACCAGCTTGGATCGCTCGATCGGCAGATACTCGCCCGAGTCGTCATTCAGGAGTACACCCAGGTTGAAGCCGCCACCTTGCTGGGAATGAGCCCTAGAGCGTGTTAACACTAATTAAGTTTTATGTTATTGTGAGCAGGTGGAGATCACCGAGGCGCAGTTTCAACGCATAGAGTCGGAGTTGCCGCGGCAGCGCGGCAACGTGAGAGTGACGAATCTGC
>Ga0302319_10000851_pt1 | contig 68472 bp, 57 predicted proteins | sample Bog_T0_2_FD_203319 | JGI IMG/M metagenome (GOLD analysis project Ga0302319, IMG submission 203319) | Peat permafrost microbial communities from Stordalen Mire near Abisko, Sweden - Bog_T0_2 | ecosystem: Environmental > Terrestrial > Soil > Wetlands > Peat | place: Sweden: Abisko, Stordalen Mire...
GACTGAAGTCGATATGATCCCGGTCGGCTATTTGGCAAAGCGTAGCTGTAAAAAGCCCGACTCCTTCATTCTGCCGAGCGTCGAAGATGTTTATTCCGTTGGCGATTGCGTGGGCGATAACTTCGCCCATTACATGAATTATTGGAAACACAATGGCTTTGGGCTGTTTGACTCGCCTGAAGTCATTCGAGCCGTCGCACGAGACAACGCGATTAACCTGCAGGGCACGATGCTGTTTTATTACGAAGCTCATGAATTGGAATTTGACGAGCAAGGCTGGCGATCATTTTCTCCTGATCAGTTTTTTCAGACCAACATCATTACCCCATCCCAAAAAAGGTTGGAGGGATTCGATGTGGTGACATTTACTGCAGGCAATTTACCAGAACACTCCCCTCTTTCATGTAACGGACTAGCCGAGAACCTACCGACAAATTCCCATTGTCTGTTCGATATGTTTGCCGAGGCAGAGACAAGTCTCAACTCCGGAAGGTTCGAGGAGTGCGAACCGGGGCCTTATCGGATATTTGCAGTCTTTTCCGTCGATTGGCCCTGATCTCTAATCCTGTATTCTTGCCGGGGGACAACGATACCGTGCCCGGCGACAAAGTGCGAGACATCCTCCTCACCATCGCGGTCACTGCAACAGCCCGTGTCTGTGTTTCCCGCGACCGCCTTCTACACAGGATTCCCTGGAATGGGCGCATGGAGACGGCAGGTCCTGGAACCTCGCGTCACGCCATACAAAGCGGCAAAAAAGTTTTGGACGCCGTGCTGGTAAGGCCGCAGTCCACGCCTCACGCCAGCCTGCTCATCTGTCACGGGATCGGAGAAACCGTTGAGCTCTGGCATAACGTCCAGCAGCTCCTCGCCGAAAACGGAGTCACTTCACTGGTCTTCGACTACGCCGGCTACGGCCGCAGCAAAGGCTTCTTCAATGCGCGCCAGGCCGAGCAGGACGCCATCGCCGCATTCCATTTCCTCGCCGAGCAAACCGCTCCGTTGCTCGTCTCCATCCTCGGATTGTCCCTAGGCAGCGGCATCGCAGCCGCCATCATCGGAAGAGTGCCCGCCCATCGCCTTGTGCTCTGCGCCGCATTTACGTCTCTGCGCAAAGCCGCGGTCAGTGTCGGCATTCCCAAGGCATTCGGGTTCGCAGTGCCGCCAATATGGGATGCCGAAGCTGCCTTGCGCAACTGTAGAATTCCAGTTCTCATCGTTCACGGAGAAAAGGACAGGCTTTTTCCCGTCAGCATGGCGAACGAAGTTGCCTCGTTCTGCGGATCAAACAGAGAGTTGGCAATCATCCCCAACGCCTCGCACAACGACCCGTTCTACCACCCGCAATCATCCTACTGGGGAGACATCGTCGCTCGGTTCCTGAAGAATGATTGAGCGGGAGTGATCGTCTATGCGCGCGGCCAAGGATCTTTAAGCAGCGAGCACAGCCCAAGGTCGTTCTCGTAGCGCACCACTTCAACCTCGGCCATGCGAATTGCATGCGACATGCCGCGAAACGCCGGCACTGCATCCGATCCCATAATCTGCGGCGACACAAACAGATGTACGCGATCCACCAGACCAGCCGCCAGCAGCGCCGTGTTCAGACGCGTCCCTGTCTCGGTAAGCAGAGTCAGAATGCCTTCCTCGCCCAGTTTGTCCAGCACCTTGCTCAGCGGCACACGGCCAGCCTCAGCCGGTAACACCTCAACGCGCACACCGCGCGACTGCAAAGCGTGAATCCGCGCTTCATCCTTCGACACGGTAAAGATCACAACGTCCTTTTGCGCCGTCTTGACCATCTTTGAGTCCAGCGGCATGCGCAGTGCCGAATCAAGCACCACGCGCAGCAGTGGCCTGCGCCGCCGCAATCCACTGCGATCGGTAAGCATGGGGTCGTCGGCGAGCACGGTATCGACGCCGGTAAGCGCTGCGTCCGCCTGCCAGCGCAGAGGTTGAACGGCAGCCCGCGCTGCATCGCACGTAATCCAATAAGGCTCTTGAACCGTATGCTGCCCGGCGGGCGGTGCGATGCGGCCATCGAGCGTCATTGCCACTTTCATCAACACCAGCGGACGCTTGTGCTGGCTCCATCGCGCAAAGCCCTCATTGAGCCGCCGCGCCTCCGCCTGGCAAACGCCAAGCGTCACTTCCAAACCAGCTACGCGCATCTTGTCAGCCCCATGCCCTGCGACGGCGGGATTTGGATCGATGGTCGCCGCCACCACGCGTGCCAGGCCAGATGCGACAAGAGCTTCAGTGCATGGCCCGGTGCGCCCCGTATGGTTGCAGGGCTCAAGGGTCACATAGGCCGTGCCACCACGCAGCCGTTGACCTGCGTGCTGCGCGGCCACTTTCAGAGCGACCACTTCAGCGTGTTCCACCAGGTCATACTCATGCCAGCCTTCGCCCGCCACTTGCCCTGCACGATCCAGAATCACGCAGCCCACCGCGGGGTTAGGCGAGCTGACCGCAACGCCTCGCCGCGCCAGCTCCAGCGCCCTCTGCATCCAATAACGATCTTGATCGGGAGTGCCCATCTTACCCCAGCAGCGAATCAACAAACTCCGCCGGTGAAAACTCTAGCAGGTCGCTCATCTTCTCGCCTACGCCTACAAACCGCACCGGCAGATTCAGCTCCTGCGCAATAGCCACAGCGATGCCGCCTTTCGCCGTCCCATCCAGCTTGGTCAGCACAATTCCTGTAACCCCGGCAGCCTGCGTAAACAGTCGCGCCTGCTGCAATCCATTTTGCCCGGTGGTGGCGTCCATCACCAGCAGCACCTCATGCGGAGCGCCGGGAATCAGCTTGGCCGCCGTTCGCCGCATCTTCTCCAATTCGTCCATCAGACCGGTCTTAGTATGCAGGCGTCCCGCAGTATCCACAATCAGTTCGTCGATCTTGTGCGCCTTGGCGGACGCAGCAGCATCATAGAGAACGGCAGCCGGATCGCCCCCCTGCCGCGTCTTGATCATCTGCACGCCCGACCGCGAAGCCCACACCTCCAACTGCTCAATCGCAGCGGCGCGAAAAGTATCCGCCGCGCATAGCAGCACGCTCCGATTCAGCCCGCGATACCATGCCGCCAGCTTTCCCGCCGAAGTCGTTTTCCCCGTCCCATTCACTCCTACCAAAAACGTGACCAGTGGCCCTTCGGCAGGCTGTGCAGCAGGAGGGTTCTGAGCCAGCGGAGCTTCCAAAATAGCGCGCAACTCATGCTTCAAAAGCTCGCGCAATTCGTCGCCGCCCTCAATCGCCTGTCGCCGCGCACGGTCGCGCAGTGCCTCCAGAATTCGGTTGGTAGTCTGCACACCCAGGTCGCTGGACAACAATGCCGACTCAAGGTCTTCCAGGCTCGACTCGTCCACCGTGCGGGTAAGCGCAACCAGCCCTTCGATCTTGAATGAAAGCGACTCGCGCGTCCGCGAAACCGCCTGCTTCATCTTGTCGAAAAAGCCAACTTTCGGTGCCTCTTCCGGTTCTTCTTTCCTGCCGCCAAAAAACTTCATAGATAAATAGCCCAATTTCGAGTTTAGAACACGATAGTGATGAGTGATCCGGGGGCTAGTGATTAGGTGTTTGGGATCAGAGCGGAATCAAGCGTGCCATTCCTGCCAACGCTCGCGTATATTGTCGCCATGAGCTTTCCCCGCTTCTCTCTTTCATTTCGATGTCCATCTGGCCGCTTGTTACTCGCCGCAGCAACCGCAGCTGCTTTTCTATCACCGCCCATCTGCGTCCAAACTCCCGCCCAGCAGTGCAAGAGCATGGCCGGCGCCCACAACATGGCCGACATGCAGCCTGTCCCGCCTCCCGATCAGCTTCCCCCGCCGGAACACATGACCGGCATCGGCAACAGCCACATCGAAATCAAAGCCAGCCCTGAGGTGCAAGCCTGGTTCGACCAGGGCCTGAGCCTGCTGCACGATTTCTGGGACTACGAATCCGCCAAAGCCTTCGAGCAGGCTATTCGCGTCGACCCCAATTGCGCCATGTGCTACTGGGGCCTGGCGCAGGCTGAGGGCATGAGGAGCGGCGACAAGGACGCCTACAGCAAGAAGGCACTTGAGAAGGCAGTAGCACTGAAAGGCCACGCCGGCAGCGAAGGCAAGCTCTACATTGAAGCGGCGAAGGCCGGGGCCGACGCGAAAGACGACGACCGATCGGCGGAGATCGCCATCCTGCGCTCTCTAGTCAAGAAGAATCCGAAAGACACTCAAGCACGCATCTATCTTGCCGGAGCAGTCGGCAACGGCTATGACGACAACGGTGAACCAAAGCCGGGCCAGAAGGAACGCATTGCAATTCTAGAAAGCGTCATGCGCGATGCCCCCAATGACTCCGCTGCCCACCACTATTGGATTCACGCCATGGAGCCGGGCAATCATCCTGAACAAGCATTGAAAAGCGCGGCATTGTTGGCCAGCCTCGCACCCAACTCCGGCCATATGGTCCACATGCCGGGCCACATCTTTTATCGCACCGGCAACTATGCTGAGGCGCAGCATTGGTTCGCCGCATCAACAGCCGCTGACGAACGCTACATGCAGCAACAGCACGTCTCGACCGACGACGACTGGAACTATGTGCATAACATGATGTACTCGATCGCCAACCTGATGGAGCAGGGTAAGCTCACCGAAGCCAATGCACTCAGCGACCGTCTTTCGGCGGCCCGTGGCAAGCTTTCCGCCACGATGTATATCTGGTCTGCACGGGATCAGGTTTCGCGCATCAGTCTGCGCCTGCCTGTTGCCATGCGTGTAAGTGACTGGGATGCGGTGATTGCCATGCTTGCTCAGTCGAGTCTCGGCGATGGCGAGAAGACCACCAATTTGCGCTTCCTCGCGAACGAACTCACCGAGTATGCGCGCGGCATGAAGGCTCTCGACGCTGGCGATCAAGCCGGCGCACAGGCTGCAAGCGAGCGCATGGATGCGGGCCTGTGGCGCTCCAATCACGACAACGAGACAAAGAAAGCCGAAGAAGAAAAAGATAAACCAAAGAAAGACGAGGCAAAGAAAGACGAGCCCCCCGTGACGGCCATTCTGCCCGATGCGGAACCCGGGCCGCTGATGAAATCCTTGAGCATTGCCTCGCTTGAACTGCGCGCCGGCATTCTTGTGAGCCAGGGCAAGCTTGATGACGCAAAGAAGCTCTACACCCAGGCCACCAAAGAAGAAAAAGATGCCGGCTATCATGAGCCGCCGTTTTACATCCGGCCTGTAGGCGAAAACGAAGCAACAGCCCTGCTGCGTGCCAAAGACTACGACGGAGCGAAGGCAGCTTATGAAGCAGCTTTGGTGGAGCGCCCAAACTCCGGCTTCGGCCTCTACGGAATAGCGCGCGTAAAGGAACTCAAGGGGGATGCTGCCGGTGCGCGTGAAAGCTACAGCGCATTCTTGAAACAATGGTCGACTGCGGATGCGTCACTGCCGGAATTGGCACATGCCCACAACGTTGTTGGCGGGGAAGCTACGGGAACTCGATAAGAAAGGTCGAAAAGAAAGGGAGGTCGAATTGAGTAGCGTTCGAGTGTTAGTGGGTACAAAGAAAGGCGCATTCATACTTACCGCCGACGGCAAGCGCAAGGACTGGAAGGTAAGCGGCCCCTTCTTTTCAGGCTGGGAAATCTACCACCTCAAAGGCTCACCGGTTGACTCCAACCGGCTCTATGCTTCGCAGTCGAACTCGTGGTTCGGCCAGCTAATTCAGCGCTCAGAAGATGGCGGAGCATCCTGGGCACCGGTGGGCAACAAGTTTGCTTATGACGGCGTGCCCGGAACGCACCAGTGGTACGACGGAACGCCGCACCCATGGGAATTCAAACGCGTATGGCATCTCGAGCCTTCTCTCACGGATGCCGACACTGTGTATGCTGGAATTGAGGATGCCGCGCTCTTCAAATCCACCGACGGTGGCGCAAACTGGCATGAGCTTTCCGGCCTCCGCGGCCACGGCAGCGGACCCCATTGGCAGCCCGGTGCAGGGGGCATGTGTCTGCACACGATCATTCTTGATCCCGCGAATGCCGGCCGCATGTATATCGCCATATCGGCAGCAGGCACATTCCGAACCGACGACGGCGGTGCAACTTGGAAGCCCATCAACAAGGGCCTTGTTTCCGGCTCCATGCCCAACCCCACAGCGGAGGTAGGTCACTGCGTTCACCACGTGACCATGCACCGGACGCGCCCCGACGTGCTCTTCATGCAGAAGCACTGGGACGTAATGCGTTCCAACGACGCCGGCGAAAACTGGCACGAAGTCAGCGGTAATCTGCCCACAGATTTCGGGTTCGCCATCGACGTTCATGCGCATGAACCGGAAACGCTGTACGTAGTCCCAATCAAAAGCGACTCTGAGCATTTTCCGCTGGAAGGAAAGTTGCAGGTATGGCGCAGTCGCACCGGCGGCAATGAATGGGAGCCGCTCACAACGGGCCTTCCGCAACAGGACTGCTATGTGAACGTACTGCGCGACGCCATGTCGGTGGACACGCTCGACGAATGCGGCATCTACTTTGGGACCTCGGGCGGACAGGTATATGCGTCCTCGGATGCAGGAGATACCTGGACTCCAATTGTGCGCGATCTGCCCGCCGTGATGAGTGTCGAGGTGCAGACGCTGGCATGATACGCGTCGTTTTGCCGCAGCATTTGCGTACGCTCGCCGGAGTGGGTGGGGAGATAACTCTGGGCCTAGCCGCGCCCATTACCATTCGCCGCGTACTTGACGCTATAGAAGCAAACTACCCCATGCTGTCCGGAACCATTCGCGATTACGCGACCGGCCGACGCCGCCCCTTCCTCCGCTTCTTCGTCTGCGAAGAAGACTGGTCCCATGAATCGCTGGACACGGAGTTGCCCGCGCAAGTAGCTGATGGCCGCGAGCCGCTGCTGATCATTGGCGCAATCGCCGGCGGGTAAGAATCTCGTACGGACTTTACTTGGTTTTGGTTGTAATAACAATGCTAAAAAAGTGTGGAACCCCAGTCCTCAAAAGCGGGGTGAGATCTGGGATTCCATCAGGAGTGGAGGGCCTATCCGGGAGACGGGCCTCGGTCGCTCAAGTTTGCAGCCGGTTGGGTTAGGCTGCTGTCCTTTTTTCCATCGGCTTTTGTGCCTGTGCAAGCTCATCAAAAATAGCGCGGTACTGAATCATTGCGGTGCGAAGCTCTTCCGTTGTGGCTTCAGCACGACTGGGTCGGACGGCAATGCCGTGGGCGACGCGGTAGTTTTCCATGACGCGCGGGTAAGTCACCGAGACATCGGCTGCTCTCTGATCGAACGTGGCAGTGGGATAGCCGCGAGCCTCAAGGAGTGAGTTGACCAGGTCGTCGGCTTCGGTCACTGCGGACTTGGGATGATCGACGAAGCGAGATTGGACGGTTTGCCACAGGCTGAGAAAACGATCACGTTCAGTGGTAGTGAGATCGCGAATCTCAAAAGCTTTTACGCGAGTCTCACGATCGGCGAGTTTTGCTTCGGCGGTGCTGGAGGAGCCGTGGGTGATCACGGCGCGGTCATATTCCGAGCCGAAGCGATTGCGCAGGTTTCGAGTGCGGCTCCTGCGATACAGGACGTAAGCAACGGTGATGATGCCAATGAGGGCCACGAATACGACCGCAGCAACGATGAGTTGGGTGTTGGTAAATCCATTGAACATTGCTTTGAGTTGATCCATAGCATTCTCCTGTGCGGGGATGTCCGCGGCTGTCGGGAAACATGCAATGGCTCCCGAAAGACTCTAGTGAATGCAGTATGAAGCGGGCCATGCGAGGAAGGCTGGGCAGAATTGATCAGTATGGGCATTGCTGCGAAAAGGAGCGATCAGGCGAAGAACTTCTTGAGTGGCTCCCAGTAATGACTTTGCCAGCCTGAATCCAGATGGTCGTATTCGCCGGCGGGAAAGCCAGTATGGTCGAAAGTCATCGTGGTTTCGGCAGCGCGAGGGTTGAATTCGAAATGGACGATGGAATAGATTCCGGGATCCCAATGAGTCGGCCGCCAGGCTTGTACGATGCGCTGATTGGGAACGAATTCGATGTTCCGCCCAACGACCAACCCGCCAAACTGCGAAAAGCTGCCGCCCGGTGTGCGGTCGATCGTGGCCGGCAACCCCGAAAAAGCGGCGAATTGTTTCTGGTCGAGAATCGACTCATACAGCCGCTGCGGACTTGCCTTGAAGTCGATCTCGTAATGGATGGCCCTGTGCAATGGGTGTAGGGATGTGGCAGGTGTTGCCTCCTTGGCTGATTCTTGAGCACGCACCCGCGTCAACGATGCGGTGATCAAGGTTGTAAGACCGATCAGCGTGCGACGACGGGTGGAGTTCATTGGCGACCTCCGTTCAGCTTCGGCAGTCCTTGGGCTGATGGAAGAAGCATAACGCAAATGCATCATTCTAGGATTGGCTCGGAAGGAAAGCCCGTGCATTTGCGACCTACGGAGCGCGTCAGCCTGGGCGGCGAATCCTTAGTGCTGTTCGTGCTTGCCTGGTCGGAGCATTAAATCCTTGATGGCTTCACGCGGGTCTTTGCCTTCGTCGAGGATCAGTTCCATTTGTTCGGTGATGGGCATTTCAATTTTGTGACGGCGAGCGAGTCCGAGAGCGGCACGCGTTGTGAGCAAGCCCTCGGCAACCTTGCCGCCTAAGCTCTCAAGGATTTCAGGCAAGTGGCGCCCCTGGCCTAACGCTTGTCCAACAGTGCGATTGCGGCTGAGCGAGCCAGTGCATGTAAGTACCAGGTCGCCAACGCCGGAAAGGCCGGCGAGGGTTTCGCGGCGGCCTCCGCAAGCAACCGCGAGACGGGTAATCTCGGCGATACCGCGCGTCATAAGTGCAGCTGCGGAGTTATGGCCAAGTCCCATTCCGGCGGCAACTCCGGCGGCGATGGCTATAACGTTCTTGAGCGCGCCGCCCAGTTCGACGCCGACTACGTCGGTCGAAGTGTAGAGGCGGAGGGTTTCCGACGAGAACTCACTCTGTACACGCGCAGCTACAGCCGCATCATCGAATGCGATGGTAACTGCGGTGGGCTGGCCCTGAGCCACTTCGAGGGCGAAGCTTGGTCCGCTAAATGCACCAATCGAGAGAATCAGATCGTCGATGGAGCGCGGTGCTGGTTCGATGCCGGAAGAACTGACCTCCGGTGCTGAATCTTCGTCGAACACTTCAAGCTTGGTATCCGGGTTAGACGCTTTTACCGGTGAGACCGAGGCTGCCAGGGTGGAGGCAATGACCTCGGTCATGCGCAGGAAGGTCTTGTTCTCAACGCCCTTTGTTGCGGAAACGACGATCTGGCCTGAGCGGAAATAGGGACGAAGGCGCGCCAGCGTGGAGCGCAGAAATTCAGATGGGATAACGGAAACGACAATCTCTGCGGTAGCGATCGCCTCGGGATCTGCGGTAATCGCGATGTCGACAGGGAGGGGAAAGCCGGGCAGGAAGAGGATGTTCTCGCCTGCCGCTGCTATCTGGCGAGCTTCGTCTTTGTTATGGGACCAGAGGGAGATTCGGTGTCCGCCGCGGCGGTGGAGGGCGAGTGCGATTGCGGTTCCCCAGGCGCCGGAACCAAGAACAACGATGCGGCTCATGCTTTTTCCTTGTTTCGCGAGGAGGAGGCTCCAATGCGAGACTCCGTGCCTGCAAGCAGGCGACGGATGTTCTGGTGATGTTTGGCGATGATCAAAAGAGCGACGATAAATTGGACAGAGATGAAGAAGGGTGGCCTCTCGCTGTGGACAAGGATGAATGCAAAAAGAGGAAAGCTTGCCGCACCGAGGATCGATGCCAGTGAGACATACCGAGTGGTCAGCAGAACCAAAGCAAAGACGGTAATCGCAGCTAACGCTGATGTTGGCGCCGCAACCAGGAAGACGCCGAATCCTGTGGCAACGCCCTTGCCGCCCTTGAAGCGGAGCCAGACGGGAAAAACGTGGCCGAGCACGGCAGAGAGAGCGGCCAGCGCCTGCATGTTGCGAACCAGCGCATTGGGGGCGAGCAGGACCCCGATGATTCCGCCGATATAAACCGCGCCAGACCCCTTGAGCATGTCGAGAAGAAAAGTCGCCGCGCCCAGACTCTTTCCGCCGGCGCGGAGGACATTTGTGGCGCCAATATTGCCGCTGCCGGCGGTACGGATGTCCTGATGGCGGAAAAGCCTGACCAGCAGGTACCCGACGGGAATAGAGCCAAGTAAATAGGCAACGGCGAAGACGATCAGGCTTGCGAGGAACATGTCGAGTCAGAGTTTAGCACCTGCGGTGCGGCAGACGCGCTTGCGCGCCACTTGGGCTGGAGGTTCCCACCCTTCGCTAGAAGAAAGCGAAGGGTCGCTCACCCAAGCACCTCTGGTCCGGGAGGTCGTGATTGCGTTCAAATGAATTCATCGGCGGACGGTCCATAGAGAGCGGGGACCGTCGAGTCGACGAGGCGAAGGTAGACCGTTAACTGGCCGCGATGATGTGCCAGGTGGCTGAAGACCGCATCGGCGATCATGATGTGCCTGGGCTGCCGTTGGACTGCCAGGCCGCGCATCTTCAGAGCCCAGGGGAGAAGAAGGTGTTGATCCGTTGCGGCGTACAGGGAAGCGCGGGCGGCAATGAGTCCAGCTTCGAATTGCGCGAGCATCTCAGCCTTTGTGGACAGCGGCTTGGTGCGCAAGGATTCGCTGGAAGGGTCGTCGAGATCCAACTCGTCGCGCTCGGTAATGTAAGGAATCCAGCCAAGGATTCCAGCAACGATCGATGCAAGAAGGCCCAGGGTCATGGAGCGTTCGTGGGGCTTGAACTCATTGCGGCCTTCGGGGACGCGTTCCAGAGTTTTGCGGATCAGAACCGCTTCGCGATCGAGTTTGGCGAGGAAGAACTCTTTCAGGCTGAGGGTGTCCGCAGACACGGCTTCGAGGGTTGCAGATGGGGTGGACATTCGATGATCCTCCTTGAGATTCGGGAATATGTTCCCGACTTCTTGAAGTTAACGGGGCATATATGACAAGGAATGTCATAATTAATTTGTGAATGTAAATAAATGTTCGACACGCAAGTTTGCAGGAGCAAGAAGGCATGAAATCTGACCGGCTGCTTTCGGCGTTGTTGCTTTTGCAGGCTCGGGGACGAGTGACGGAGCGCGAGCTGGCAGAAAGGCTGGAAGTCTCTCAGCGCACCGTTCACCGCGACATGGAGGCATTGAGTGCGGCGCGGGTTCCCCTCTCGGCGGTGCGAGGGTCGCAAGGGGGGTGGGAACTCGAAAAGGGCTGGCGTACGCAGGTCCCCAGTCTGAATGAGGGAGAGCTGCGAGCGCTTTTGATGGCTCAACCGCGGGCGCTTGGACATTCGAGATTAGCTGCTGCGGCAGAGAGTGCGCTCAACAAGCTGATGGCTGCGATGCCGATCCCGATGCAGGCGCAGGCGGCGGCAATGCGCGAGCGTTTGCATGTTGACCCGACAGGCTGGCGTGGGACGGGTGAAGACTTGTCGATGCTGACGTTGGTGCAAGAGGCGGTGGCCGGCGATCGAAAATTGGCGTTCGACTATACACGGGCTGACGAACAGAAAGGGCCACGGACCGTGGATCCGTTAGGACTCGTGGCCAAAGGGCTGACCTGGTACCTGGTGGGTCGTGGAACGAACGGACTGCGGACATACAAGGTGTCACGGATGGCTGCTGTCACGGTGTTGGCGACCAGGTTTGAGCGGCCGCCCCACTTCGATCTGGCCGCTTATTGGAAGGAGTCGACTGCGAAGTTTGCGGAGAAGCGCGGAGGGTATGAAGTAACGCTATCTCTCTCACCTGGGGCGGCACGAAGGCTCACGGAGTGGGGCATGACGAGGCAGGCTGGAAACGAGCTTCGAGCAGTCAACATGGATGGAACTACCGAGCGCCGTCTGAAGCTCACTGCAAGCTTTGACAATGAGGGCGAAGCGCAATTCTTTGTGCTGGGACTGGGAAGCGGGGCGCGGGTCTTGGCGCCGGAAGGATTCAGAGAACGGATCGTTGCGGAGGTGGAGGCTACCAGTCGCGGATAGGGGTACTCCAATCAGTCATTGGGATACCCCTATCTCCACCATTTTGCGAGGCGTGTTAGAAGAGGATCTTCAAGCCGAACTGAAGGATGCGCGGCTCGAAGGTACTGGTGATTTGTCCTCCACCGGTGGGGCTGCCTCCCGCGATATCCGCGAGTGATGGCGTAGCCCCGGTGCCCAGAGTGGCAGTGGTTGAGCCTTGCGAACCGGTTATGGTGCCGGGCAAATACAAGTTTGTGTGATTGAAAACGTTGTAAGCCTCGGCACGGAACTCAATCTTCATGCTCTCAATGGGAAGGTTGAATTTCTTATTCAAATCAATGTCGGTTTCGTTGAACGGCGGCGTGCGGCCAGGATTGCGCGAGGCATCCCCAAAGGGGCTGAGGTAGTTTCCCGCAGCGTCTTTGATGGGGGGCAGCACGAAGGCCGAGTAGTTGATGTAATTGACATAGCCGGTGTTTGCTGCCCGGCTGGATTTTCCCTGTGTAATCGGCTTTCCTGGCGCATAGTCCGGCCTGTACTCGTTAGCACCACGATAGGTTGCTGAGATTTGCGGGGAAACTTGCTGGGTTGCATTGGGGCCGTAGGTGAGATTGAAGGGCGTGCCCGCCTGGGTAGTGTTGATGGCGCTGATTTGCCAGCCGCCCAGCACGGCGTCCCCTGCGCCGTTCATGCTGGAGAGAAAGTGACGGCCATGACCGAACGGCAGTTCGTAAACCAGGCTTGTGACATTGGCCAAAGGCAAGTTGTAATCCGACTGTGCGTAGTCTGCCTTGAGGTTGAGGCCGTTTTGCGGTGAAGGCGTGTTGCCTTCGAGCGAGGCTGAAGCGTTGTCGAGAGAGTGCTCCCAGCTGAAGGAGTTCAGAAGCGTAAGGCCACCGACAAATCGCTGTTCGTAGCGGACCTGGAGCGCGTTGTAGTTGGACCAGAACTCATTGAGGGCCTCGGTAATGTCGCTGGGCCAGTTGGCAAATTCCCTCTGGACGCTCGTTGTCCCAAGCGTGCTGAGCACTCGCTGATTTGCATTCAGGAAGCCCTGCAGCTTGAGCCCGTGATTGCCGACGTAAGCCACATCAAGAAGTGTGTTCTTGGTGAACTGCCGCTGCACGCTGAGGAAGTAATTCTCAACGTAGCTGTCGGATGTATCCTTTGGCACCCATGTGATGTTGTCGGTTGCCGGATTGAATGTGGTCACGAGGCCGGAAGGGAATCCCTGATTGGCGGTGGCATAGCAACTGGGAGTCGTCTTTCCAACTGCTATGATTTGCGCCGGCAGCGGAGTCGAGCACTGATTGGAGGTTGTCGGAGCGATTTGGGTGACAACCGCAAACTGAGCCTGCGGCGCATTGATGCCGGTAATATCGCCAGAGCCGGCGCGGGTGTAATGAACGTAGCCAGTGCCGAATCCGCCGCGGACGACCGTGTTCGGATCAACTGCAAAGGCGAATCCGATGCGCGGAGAAAAGTCATGCAAATCGGGATTCACAAGCGTCTTGCCATAAACCCCGCCAGCGCTGACTGGCACAATGCCGTTGCCTGCCACGGCTCCGGGGGATATTGTGTCAACGACCTGGTTAACGGGATCGAAGTTGGAGATGTTGTTCTTCCATTCTGAATAGGGCGAGCCGTATTCCCAGCGCACGCCGAGGTTGAGCGTCAGGTTGGGGAGCACCTTCCAGTCGTCCTGCGCGTAGGCGCTGTCGAGCGATTGACGCAGATGCACCACAAAATAGTTGGCTTGCTGATAGCTGCTCGTGAGTCCGAAGAGGAAGTCGGCCCAGTAGTCGTCTGCAACCTTGGTACCGATAGCGCTATAGCCGCCGCTATAAGTCCAGGAACCATAGAGCGGATTGTTATCGTTGACCGCCATCCAGATGTGTTCGTATTCGTAGCCGAATTTGAATGAGTGCTTTCCCTTGGCCCAGGAGAAATTCACCTTGGGATCCAGCAACGCCGGGTTTTGCCATTGCGGATTGGTGCTCTGGCGGCCGAAGGAAGTGAACCCGCCGGAAACGCTGACTGAAGGCAGACCGCCGGCAATGAAGGCCGGCACGTCTCCGAGTCCGGGAACGGTGAAGTCGTTCTGGCCGATCGAGAGAGTGTATTTTCCGGCTTTGGTTTTGGAGAGCCCTAGCCGCGCGTCGAGCACCTTGTTGGCGCCGAACAGGTGGGTATAGCCAAGCGCAACCTGCTGGTCGAGAATGCGAATCGTGCCGTTGGCCTGGCCGTCGAGAGGAAGCGGGATGGTTGGGTGGTTGACGCCCGTCTCCTTTCTGTCGCTGACGCGCAGGAACCATGAAGAAGTCGGCGATTGCTGGAAATCCAGCCGAAGATCGCCTTTATCTGAGTTGTCAGTGAACGGCACTTCCTTCGCGTAGTCATCCGAATTCAATCCGGTTGTGCCGACGCCTGAAACCGGTAGCTGGCTTAGAAATGGCTGGTAGTAGCTGAGGATCTGCGCCGAGAGCGGGTTGATGGCGGAGGCCGGAATTGGCGTGCCTGCTGGGTATGTGATTCCTGTCAGTGGGTTCTTGACCGGCACAACCAGGTTGCCATTGACTTCGTTCTGCGTGGGGAGCGTGAGGACATAGAGCGGGCTAAGATTCTGCCGGAAGCCTTCGTAGTCGAGAAAGAAGAAGAGCTTGTCTTTGAGGATAGGACCGCCGAAGTTCATGCCGAATTGGTTGCGGTTGAGGGCGGGCTTTTGGAAGGGAACGCTGGTACCGGCACTGCCGACAAGCAGCGGTTTGAAGAAGCCTGCTGCATTCAAGTCAGTGTTGCGGATGAAGTCGTAGAGCAGTCCATGGAATTTATTGGTGCCGCTGGCGGAGGCCACGTTGATGGTTGCGCCGGAAGAGCGGCCGTACTCCGCGCTTTCGTTGTTGGTCACCACGTTGAACTGAGCCACGGAGTCAGGGGTGATGGCGATGATCTGGTTGTCGAAGCCCTGATTGCTTTCGCCATATGCGTTGTTATCCATGCCGTCGAGCAGGTAGTTGTTGAACATGCTGCGCTGACCGTTCACGTTGTAAGCGCCCTCGCGTACGAGGCTCGAAATGGAACTAGTGGTGGCTGCTGTTGGCGCCTGGCGGGACCCGGTGACGAGAGCCAGCAGATCAGAGAAGTTGCGGCTGACCAACGGCAACGCTTCGGTCTGATAGCCGGAGATCGATTGTCCGCGCTCGCTGGTTTCCGTTTCAATTTGCAGGGCCACGTCGCTGACTTCGACGGTGGTGACATCAGCCTGTCCGACTTTGAGCGTGAGGTCGATGTGCTGGCGGCCGGCGACGGAGATGGTAATGTTTTTTGCCTCCGCGGGCGCAAAGCTAGGCGCGGTGGCTTCGATGTTATAGATGCCGACGCGCAGCGAGGGAACCTCGTAGTCGCCTGAGCCGTTTGCATTGACCTTAATTACATTGCCGGTATTGATATTGGTGACGGTGACAGCAGCGTTTCCGACTGCCGCGCCGGTGGCGTCATGGATGGAGCCGATCAGGCTGCCGTCCTCATACTGCGCTCTTGCGCTTATGCCACAGATTGCGATCAAGAGGCCTGCCAAAAGGAGAGTTCTGCGGATAACCGGTAAGTTCCTCATGGCTGCGAGGCTACAGAGCGGGCTTTACGGTTCTGTAAATTAATCGTGAACGGAATATGAATCGCCTGTTGAAAACGGCATCACAGCAAATCCGTCACCATTGGAGTTCGAACCCAAAATATATCTGTCATCCTGAGCAACCGGAGCGAAGCGAAGGGCGTCGAATGGACCCGCATTTCGGGCGCTCACTGAGTACGGTTGCAATCCTACAAATCTTGTCGAAACCGCTCCGCCGCGCGCAACGCCAGTCCATGCGCAACCGAGGTAAACTCATTGCCGCTGCGGATGCGGTCCTTACCGAAACGGGTTTCGAAGATGCGGCGGACTGCGGGGACGAAAGAGCTTCCTCCGGTTAGGAAGACGCGATCCACATCGCGCGGATGAATGCCGGAAGCCTTGAGCAGACCGTCAATGGACGTCTCGATCAACTGCAAATCATGCGCAATCCAGGATTCAAATTCGGCGCGCGTGACAGGGATGCGGAGGTCCATGCTGCCGTCGCGAAATCGAAACTCGGCACTATCGCTGCGGGATAGCTCGAACTTCACCTGTTGCACCGCCTGGTGAAGCTGATAGCCGAGATCCTCTTCGATAAGCGTAATCAGCGCTTGAATTTTCTCCGGTTCCAGCGCTCGAATGCGCGCACTCTTCAGGATTTCTCGCACGTTGTTCGTGCGCAGGAATGAAAGGTAATGCCAGCGTTCCAGATTCGCATAAATCCAGGCCGGGACAGCCGGCAACAGCTTGTTGAGCGAGCGCGCTTCGGAGTCCGATCCAAGGGCGGGCGAGACTAGCTTGCGAATGATGCGCGCATCGAAGGCATCTCCGGCAAGGCCCACGCCGCTGTTGCCGAGCAAGTCCTGGGGAGTGCGTCCACGCCTGCGTAGGTCCGGGCCTACGCGGAGCAGAGAAAAATCGCTTGTCCCGCCACCGAAGTCGCCGATCAGAATCAGTTCGTCGTGGTCAAGCGTTGACTCGTACGCACAGGCGGCAGCGACAGGCTCCAACTCGAAGTCCACGTGTTCAAAGCCCGCCGCTGCGAACGCTTCGCGCAAACGCGAAACGGCGAAGTCGTCGTCCTCTGATGTTTCCGCGCCCACAAAGCGCACCGGCCGTCCGACCATGGCGTAGCGGACAGGTTTTTCGAACTGATGCGTGGCGTGTTTTCGCAGATCGGTCAGCATCCGGGAGATCAGGTCTTCGAGTTTGTAACGGCGGCCAAAGACTTCGGTTCCAGTCAGGGTTCGGCTGGAGAGATGCGATTTGAGCGACTGGATTAGCCGGCCCTTTTCCTCGGCATGGAGATAGCGTTCAATGGCGGCAGGGCCTGTGAATGCGTGCGTTCGCTTGGGGCCGGCGCTTGTCTTCACCTGCTCAAGATAGAGAACGGAGCGAGAGGACTGCGTCTCGCCACCAAGAGAAGGAAACGAGGCGAGGCGCACCTGTGCGTCTCCCTCGACCAGGGCGACAGAGCTGTTGGTGGTGCCGAAGTCGAAGCCGATTGCATCGAGGGGAAGTTTCTTTGACTGCATCTGTTTTATTATTTCGCAGTCAGGCGGGTTGATGGCGACTGCGCTGGGCGAGTTCAACTTTATCGAAATTAACGATCACCTAACTGTCGGCCAAGAAAGGATGGGGTAGCGAATCTCTTCGGCGTCCTTGACCGTTGCCTCCCAATTTGCTTCAGAGTTCAATTCCGAAACCATGAACTGGGTTAAGGGCACATGCGCATATATCTGCCGAACTGCTTCGATATTGATAGCCTTTTCGTAATACTCTGCCGCAAACTCGACGTATGTTTCGGGCTTGCCGTCGAACATCCACAACAAACCTTCGGATCCGTCCGGATCGGGAGTTTCGCTCTCTGGAAGATTTATCGGACCGTGCCTCCAGTCTTCGTCGCTTGGCTCTCTCCATATGCAAAACGAACAGTTGTCCATGCTGAATGCCGGTTCAGCTAGAAAGGAAGCGAAGACGGTTGGGACTTCCTCCAAGATTCCTGGCCAGACTGCGACCTGCTCCCGTACCCATGGGCTCATGGGGGATTCGTGATCGAATCCCTTGAGGATTGCACCTTCCGGACAGAAGACCAAGAAGTATTCATCCCCCGACCCGTTCCGCATTGAGGCCATCCTTTGCTGCAGGTTTGCGTCCCACGCGGCATTGAACGAAAAGTAGCGATACTGCCAATCTGGGGACAAGATGGCGTCGAGCATTGCGATTGATTGAGCTAGCTGCTCGAGCCTGTCTATGCCCGGCAACTGAGAAAGATCACGGGTGGAAATCGGCATTCCAAACATTGTGCCAGAAACTTGCGGTTCCAGGTGAGATTGCAAAGTCGCTCAGAACCGCTTCGTCCTCTCTGGACGGTCGCGAATCTCCCGTGGGCTATTTAGTAGCCATCCCAATCCGCCCTGATCCCCGCTCGACAACCGTGTGCCGTAAACTATAAAAGTGCGTTTTGCGGCGGCAAACTCCGCCGGCACGGCATCTATTGTCCAGGAGGCGAAAGGCGCTATGAAGAAGATCGGCATTCTGTTCGGGATGGAGAACAGCTTTCCCGGAGCACTGGTGGAGCACATCAATGCGCGGAACATCGACGGCATTCAGGCAGAGTTTGTAGAGACAGGCGCCGTATACCTGGACAGGGCTCCGAGCTATTCGGTGATCGTGGACCGCATCTCGCACGACATTCCGTTTTATCGCGCCTTTCTGAAGCACGCAGCGCTCAACGGAACGGTGATTATCAACAACCCGTTCTGGTGGTCGGCGGACGACAAGTTCTTCAACTATTCGCTGGCTCAAATGCTGGGCGTGGCCGTGCCAAAGACAGTGATTCTGCCGCACAAAAAGCATCCCGAGGGCACAACGGACCGGTCGATGCGAAACCTTGAATATCCGCTGGATTGGGACGGTATTTTTGATTACGTAGGCGAGCATGGGTTTCTGAAGCCGGTAGACGGCGGCGGCTGGCGCGACGTCTACCACATCCACAATCGCGCCGAGTTTTTCGCGGCCTACGACCAGTCGCATGACCTGTGCATGACTTATCAGAAGGCGGTCGAATTCAACGAGTATTTCCGCTGCTATGTGGTGGGCCAGAAGAAGGTCCACATCATGCCGTACGATCCGCGCAAACCGCACCACGAGCGCTATGTCCAGACGCCCAATGGCCTGGAAGCCGCATACGACAAAAAGCTGCTGAAGCGTGTGGAGCAGGACGCGCTGAAGCTGTGCCGCGCCCTTGGTTACGACCTGAATACGGTGGAATTTGCCGTCGAAAACGGAATCCCCTACGCGATAGACTTCATGAACCCCGCTCCCGATGCCGACCTCCACTCCGTGGGTCAGGCCAACTTCGATTGGATCGTGAAGGAAGTTGCGGACCTGGCGATCGAGAAGGCGGGCAAGGCTCCCCATGTGCCTGAGTTGCGGTGGGCATCGTTCCTTGGCGCGGAGCCCGCTGCGCCGGTCAAGCCGAAGAAGGTCCCCGCTAAGAAAAAAGCGGCAAAGAAGTCCGCCGCGAAGACCGAGGCTTGAAAGAACTCCGGACCCTAGCTGTTTTTGGTAGTACGCTGTCTGCATGGAATCCGCCACACAAGGCAGGATGATTGGGCAGTTGATCAAGTGGAATTTTCTTGCGATGGGTCCACTGTTTCTGGGTGGGGCGCTGATATCCGCGCATTCCACACAGAAGCTTCTGGGCAGCGGTGTGACGGTGCAAGGCACAGTTGCAGGACTGAAGCCGGTACGCAGTTCGCGGGACAACTCTGTCAGCTATGCTCCCGCTTTCCGGTTTCCTGTCGAAGGCGGCCATCCCACGGTCGTCGTTTCGCGTACCTCTTCAAAGCCTGCGGCATTCAAAGTGGGTGAGGTTGTCAAAGTCCATTACCCGACAGGCCATCCAGAGGACGCGGTGATTGTCTCTTTCAGCCAGCTATGGCTTGGGGATGTGGTCTTCGGGTCTGTCGGCACGTTGTTTTGCTGCATAAGCCTGTTGATCCTGGTGTCAAACGGCAAACGCAACCAGCGAGATGGGTTGCTGACCGGCGATGGGTCGGGGATAGTGCGGCATTAAGCGCTTTTGATCTGCTACTCTCGCTACGTGAAAGTGCAAGTGTCCAATCCGCAACAATTGAAATTGTTTGGAATTATCTTTCTTGCCGCAGGGATGGGCTTACTCGGCGTGGCCGGCTTTTTTACTTTCAGAACGTTAAGGTTTCTCGGCCGGAGCGTGAACGCAGAAGGTACGATCACAGCTCTTGTGCAAATCACTCGTTCGAATGATGACCAGGACGGCGGGAACGCTAGAATCACCTACGCTCCTCAGTTTTCCTTTACGGATGCGAAGGGAGAGACAGTCACAGTCACCTCGAACATTTCTTCGAGTCCGCCTGCGTTTGATGTCGGCGATTCAGTAGGAGTCCTTTACTTGCCTGACGACCCGGAACAGGCGCGGATCGACTCCTTCTGGCAGCTTTGGGGCGTTGCGCTGATCACTGGGGGCATTGGAACCATGTTTCTGGGCTTTGTTCTTGCGATGGCCCTGACGCAGCGCGCGCTAGTCCGCCGATCGGCCCAAAGTCTCTCGGCACGCTAAGCTCTGGTTCGTCCCTTGCATTCTCAAACGGTCTTTCGGAACGTCAAATTGTACCGATAAGGACCCGTTATCGGATGGTGCCCGGGCTTGAGCGGTTGCACTCCATGAAAGCGCATCCGCGATGGGCCGCCCCAGACAATTACGTCTCCATGCTCCAGCAGGATGCGCTTCGTCGTGTCGGTGCGCTGAAGCCCTCCTAGCAGAAACACACACTCGAGCCCGAGCGAGATGGAGACGATTGGCTGGCTCAAGTCGATTTCGTGCCGATCCTGATGAATCCCCAGCTTGGTTCCTGCCTGGTAGCGGTTGATGTGGCAGGTGTCTGGACGAAACAGCGGAAACCCGGAACGAATCGCACAGCGAAGGGCAAAGTCCAGAAGCACCCGCGGCACCGGCGGCCACATCCGCCTCACTTCAGGATTCTGCGGATCCCACCGGCGTCGAAAGGCTTCTGGCGTGCCGCAGTCAGATACCATCACGCCCATCGGCAATCCGCTGGGAGTTTTGGCGTGATGAAGCGGTGCATTGGCAAGAATGCCTTCTACGGCTGCGAAGAATTCGGCATCCTGCGATAGCGCCAGTCCTCGCATTAAGACAGCGCCGGGGAAGATCTCCTCATGCGTCGGTTCCACTGCAAGTTGAGAAAAGAGATTCATCGCTCAATCGCATAATAACTCGAAAAGCGAATAAGAAGCGAATAAATTTTAACGTCGATAATGCTTCACTCTTTCAAATCTGACCCGATATCAGCCGAGGAGTTGACTCCCAAGCACCCGGGTCTCTATCTCTTAGTCCCTGGCTGCCGCCTTCCCGTACAATGGCGCAAAGCTGTTTCAAGGAGTCCAGATGCGCCCATCGTTCTCGCTCGGCATTGAAGAGGAATACCAGACCATTGATCCGGTGACGCGGGATCTGCGCTCGCACATTCAGACGGAGATGCTGGAGCACGGCAAGCTGCGCCTGCAGGAGCGGATCAAGGCGGAGATGCACACCTCGGTTGTGGAAGTGGGCACACGCGTTTGCCGCAACATCGACGAGGCACGCGAAGACATCTACGAGCTGCGCCGCGAGATGATCAAGCTGGCCAGTGATCACGGGCTGCAGCTGGTAGCCGGTGCAACACACCCCTTTGCCGACTGGCGCACGCAGGAGATTTATCCCGACCCGCGCTACCACCAGGTCGTCAAGGATCTGCAACTCGTTGCCCGTGCCAACCTGATCTTCGGCCTTCATGTGCATGTGGGCATTGAGGACCGCGAAGCGGCCATTCGCATCATGAATTCGATGCGTTATTTTCTCCCTCACATCATGGCGCTGGCTACCAATTCGCCTTTCTGGCTGGGACTGAATACGGGCTACAAGGGATATCGCGCCAAGGTCTTCGAGAATTTTCCGCGCACCGGAATTCCGGATGCGTTCCAAAGCTATTCGGAATTTGAGAACTACGTCAGCCTGCTGGTGCGGACCAACTGCATCGACAACGCAAAGAAGATCTGGTGGGATATTCGGCCGCATCCATTCTTCAATACAGTTGAGGTGAGAGCGTGCGACATTCCGCTGCGTGCCGAAGAAACGGTGGCCATTGCGGCGCTGATTCAGGCCACGGCCGTGTATCTTTGGAAGCTACACGCGGCGAATCAGGATTTTCGCCAGTATGCCAGGCCGTTATTGATGGAGAACAAATTCCGCGCGGTGCGCTATGGGTTGGATGGGAAGCTGATCGACTTTGGTCGCCAGCAGGAGCTGCCCCTGCGCGATCTTCTGGAAGAATATCTGGCTCTGATCGATCCGGTGGTTGACGAGTTAGGTAGCCGTGACGCGATCAACGGGGTGCGCAGGATCATGGAAGTCGGCACGGGCGCTGATCGTCAGTTGAGGGTGTTTGAGGAGTCGAATGGAGACTTGAAGGCTGTTGTCGATTACATGGCACAGGAGACTGCGGCAGGGCTGTAATTTGCTGCTCCTATCGGAGGCTTCACAAGGCAGAATGTTGATCCTTCGCGCTCGTTCCACAAAGCCATGGGATGCGCTTAAAGCAATCACTTCAGCCCGACATCTCCAGCCGCCTTGTTTGCATCCAATCGCGGGAAATGGAGAACTAACCAAATGTTGCGTTTGGCTTTGTACGTGGGCGGGTTGGCTGCTGCAGTAGCGGCATGTGTAGTTTGGCGGAATCAACAACGAGCGATGCGCAAGGTACCTGTTAAAGAAGCTGCAGCCATGCTCCAGCAAGCGTGGGCTGATCATCACACTCGGGCCTAGACGAGACCAAAGTTTGATGTTTTGAGCCTATGTTTGTCGAGTTCGTCCAAGTCGGGGAGCGCATTGAACCATGCGCGAAAGTAATCATCCAGCCTGTAGTAAGTCTCTTCGAATTCGATGATGGGAAATCGGTCATCGTTCGGCTCGAACTTGAGGCACCAAGTCGAGCCGCCCTCTGGTCCACCATTATCCAGATATCGTCGACGTCCTCGAATTTTGTCGAAAGGAAGCGTCTGGCGATCAAATATCGTCTGCAGGGTAATTTCAGTCGGCGAAAGTGTGACGTAGTTTTTGAACGCACGGGCAATGAAAAAACCACCGACCGTGAGAAAGGCGATGGGGATGAGCAATTCAGTCAAGGATGCTTCTCTTGTGCCAAAGATTGCACCTCCCCAAAAAGCGACAAGGAAAAATAAACTTAGCGCCATAAAGGCGACACAGAAAACGCGATGCCCCGATCCAATGCGGTAAATGCGCTCAGTTTGTACGGTTGATTCCATTGTTTCTTCGACTCTACCAAAAGTTCGCGCCGAAAACCGGCATCCGTGGCGTCGGATGTCTCACTCACTTCGTGAAGATTGCTTTCGGACAAATCGCATGCACGCCTACGTTTCCGTCGACGAGTTGCGTAATATCCACATCCACCGCGACACTGGTCAGCATATAGGCGTCGTCGCGCGAGAGGTGCTTTTCCTCCACTAGAAAGTCGATCATGCTGCGGACCGCCATCTCCGTCGCTGTTTTGAGATCCGCACTGAATCCCATGCTGATGTAACTCGTTGGCGTTTCCGCGCGCGGCCAAAGCAGATGCTGATCCTTGTGGACGATGAACCGGAACGTGCCGGTGAGGAATGTTTCGAGAGCTGTGATGTCTACTTCGCCGTTGCCTTGTCCGGCATGGCCGTCCCCCGCTTCGAAGAGAGCTCCGGCGGTGTGTACGGGAAGAAACAGAGTTGTTCCAGCGACCAGCTCTTTGTTATCCATGTTGCCCCCATGCATCCACGGAGGAGCGCTGTTGTACCGACCGGCCGACTCTGGCGGCGCGTCTCCCATGCTGCCGAAGAAGGGATGCAGCGGGATGTCGATTCCAGGAGCGAAGTGGCCGATCATCTTTTCGCGGTCGAGGGGTACGATCTTCCTGCGGCCGTAGGGGAAGTCGTCCGGGAGAAAGCCGCGTCCGACGCCAAAGCCGTTGCAGGCGAATGGCGTGTCGATGTCGATCTTGAGAATCTGCACTTCGAGCACGTTGCCGGGCTCGGCCTCGGCAATCGCCACCGGGCCGGTCAGGATGTGGCCGCCAGGGCCTTTATCCGTCACCTCCTTGTAAATCGTCGCGTTGTATGGAGGAATATCGGCGGCGGCTACACCCTCGCTTTCCAGGCGCTCGTTGTCTCCGCAGGTAGAAAGAGTCTGGATCCGGACCGCATCTCCGGAATGGACTGTGAGGACAGGTTTTGCCTTCGCCGAATAGTAGCCCCACTCGACAGTCGAGGGGCTTGCCCGCAGGAAGATGGGCGCAGGCTGAGCACCAGCTATGTGCGGGAAGATAAAAGGCACAATGGCGAGGAGTGCGGTCTTCAAGGAGGCCTCCATTAGGCGGTCTTTATCGGTTCAGAGGATAACTGCGCGGTAGACCCCTTTTACCATAAGGCCGGATCAGAACCAATTTCATTTTGGTCCAGCGTCAATTCCGACGGTGTTCTTCTATTTCATTTCGATGAATTTTCCGGTACCCTCAAAGGATGGGCGTAGTTTGCCGATGCATCATTCCAGTGAGGACCTGAACCCGCCGCATGACTGAATCTTCCAAGCGTTTGCTTTCAATCGACTATCCTGCTGAATTCAAACCCGGCGCGCTTTCTGCCGTAACGACTTGCCTGCGTATTGACCCGGCAGAGAAGGTTACGCTGATAACCGACCGCGCCACCGAGCCGATAGCCGCCGCGCTGGCCGGCCAACTGGCTGAGCGGGGCTGCGAATGGAACGTTTTCCTGCTGGAAGACCTGGCGCCGCGGCCGTTGGTCGATATGCCGCCGGCCGTGCTTGCGGATATGGAGACTTCGCAGGTTTCGATCTTTGCCGTGCAGGTGCAGCCTAATGAACTGCACTCTCGCATGCAGATGACGGACGTTGTGAACCGGCGTCACATGCGTCATGCGCACATGGTCAACATTACACCCGAGATTATGTGCCAGGGAATGCGGGCTGACTTCAATCTGGTTGACCGGCTCAGCCAGAAGGTTCTGGACCGCGTGAAGAAGGCCACTCGCATCAGGGCCACAACCGCCGCTGGAACCGACATTATTGCCGACATGAATCCGGGGTACAAGTGGTTCAAGACCTCAGGCATTATCTCGCGCGAAAAGTGGGGCAACCTGCCGGGCGGTGAATGTTTCACGTCTCCGGGCGAGGTGAATGGGACATTTGTAGTGGATGGCGTCGTGGGCGACTGGCTTTGCGCACGTTATGGCTTGCTCGAAGCAACGCCCCTGACCATCCAGATTGCCGGCAACCGGATTGTGAGCTGCTCAAGCGAGAACAAGCGGCTGGAAGAAGATTTCTGGGCCTATACACACACCGATGAAAACTCCGACCGCGTAGGCGAGTTTGCCATCGGAACCAATCTCGGCGTGGAGCGTGTAATCGGCAACATTCTGCAGGATGAGAAGTTTCCCGGCATCCACATTGCGTTTGGGAATCCGTACGGAGAACATACCGGTGCGCCTTGGCGTTCAGGTACACACATTGACGTGGTTGGCCTTGGCTTCAATATTTGGCTTGAATCGGAAACCGGCCAGGAGCAGATCATGCGCGAGGGACGGTTTTTGATCGCTGCCTGACTGAATTCCTGCATACCTCGGCGAATTCGCGATAGAAAGCCGAAGAATTCTCAGCGGACTCTATCGCCGCAGGATGAGAAGAGTGTCACGGTCGAGGTTCCCTTCCCCTGCCAGCGTCACAATTCTCGAATCAAAGGTCACAAGACAGCCTTGGTGCTGGATGGCCAATGCAAGCAGGTAGGCGTCGGTGATCTGTTTGTGTCCTAGTCCCCCTGCTCCATCGCACGCTCAAAGCGCTCAGTCGCAGATCGTCACTCCAGAAATGATGATTGCTCCCGGATTCAGTCGCCAACTGCAGGATGCGAAGAACTGAAGCGACCAAAGCATTGCCAAGTTCACAGTTCTTGCAGCCGATGGCATGCAAGTGCATCCAAAATATTGACATGACGACTTCTACCTCGCATTCGCTTCGGAAGCTTGGAAACTCTGACCTTCAACTCACTGCCATCGGCTTTGGCGCATGGGCCATTGGAGGAGGGAATTGGGAATTTGCCTGGGGACCCCAGGACGACAACGAATCGATAGGAGCGATTCACCGGGCGCTTGACCTGGGCATCAACTGGATCGACACCGCAGCCATTTATGGCCTGGGTCATTCGGAGGAGGTGGTGGGGCGAGCAGTAAGGAGCCACGCCGGCCCCAAGCCGTTGGTGTTTACCAAATGCTCGATGCGCTGGCACGAGGACCGCTCGATTTATCGCTCACTCAAAGCTGGTTCGCTTCAGGAAGAGGTTGAGGGATCACTTCGCAGACTGGGCGTTGAGACGATCGATCTCTACCAGATTCATTGGCCGAACCCGGAAGAGGAAATTGAAGAAGGCTGGGAGACATTGGCGCGGCTCAAAGAGCAAGGCAAGCTGCGTTGGATCGGCGTCTCGAACTTCTCAGTCGAGCAGATGAAGCGCGCGCAGAAGATTGCACCGATCACGAGTTTGCAGCCGCCTTACTCGATGCTGCGCCGGGCCGTTGAAAAGGAGGTCAATCCATTTGCAGAGGCTCATGGGATTGGTGTCATCAACTATTCTCCCATGGTTTCCGGACTCCTCACTGGCTCAATGACGGCAGAACGGGTGGCAGCGCTTCCGGCTGACGATTGGCGGCGGCGGGCGGTGGAATTCAACGAGCCGCGGCTGAGCAAGAATCTTCACCTCGTTGAACTATTGCGTGAGATTGGCAGCGGTCACGGCGTAAATCCCGGTGTGGTCGCGGTTGCCTGGACTCTGCATAACCCAGCCATTACGGCCGCGATCGTAGGCGGACGGAGCGGGAAGCAGGTTGAGGGCTTGGTACCGGCGCTCGATTTCAGGTTGACTGAAGACGATTTCAACCGGATTAACGCGTTTCTAGCCGAAAGCGGAGCTTGAACAGATCGTTGAGCACCAAAGCAAAACCCCGGTGAATCAGGCTGTTACAAAAGTCTGGTTGAAGCGGGGAAAACAAAAGAAGCGAAGCTCCAACTCTGGAACTTCGCTTCTCGTTGTTCTAGCACCCCAGTTTCGTAACAGCCTGGGATACCAGGGTTTTGACTTATCAGAAATGTCAAGTTCGGAATTACATGGCGGCGACGAAGTTGGGAATCATCATCGGATTGTTTTCCTGCAGCAGCTGGGTCATGCGCGCTGCCATACCGGTATACATCGTGGCTGCCCGAAATGCATTTATGCGGACACCCTCGCTAGCTTTCGAAAAGCCATACTGGGCCAGCGCCATGAGGACGCAAACTCGAATCTGCATAGCGTCACTGCGCAGAGTTTCCAAAAGCAAGCGGTCAACAGTTTCGCTGTTTCTGGCGGCGTAGTCAGCCATTTCAAGCATCGTTTGCGCGTTCTGATACATCACCCACAGGCCCTTGGGGCCTTCCATGCGCTGCCATGCATCCTGCGGAGTGGCGTTCAGGCCTTCCTTCCAAAGGAATTGGTCGCTCAATTCACGAGCGCTCCAATCGGGACGCAAGCGAGCTATGAGCGAATCCCAGGACTGTGTGTTGCGCTGGCGCACAGCACTCCGCCAACGGAAGAAGTAGACACCTAGGCACACAATTACTGCAATCTGAAGCGACATCAGAATCATCGGTGTTCCTCTGGCCGGTTTTTAGTAACCACAAAACTTCACAAAGCAGACCGGCCGGTCTTTGCGGTACCTCTTACTAGTAACAGAAAATATTCCTTTTGTGGAGAGAAATTTTGCAAATCTACTACTTTAGTTGCAGAAATTAAGATCCAAAAACCAGGATTGGTAACCTTACTTTCTATTTCGAACGAGTTCTGAACCGGTTATTGAGCGCTACGAACTTCTTCGCGCTCTCAGAATTCGGGGATTGCCAAGTGGACACGGTGACCTCAATACGAGATGGTGAACCCTGGGTGACCCCAAAAAATACCTGGGGTCACCACCCCGCATCGATTCCTGTTGGTTACTCCCGGTCGGCCTTGTCCTTGACGGGCCCGGAGTCCGTAAGGGCCATCCTCGTGGTTCGAGCAGTTCCTGCCAGCGCCAAGAGGAAGTTCTGCATCTGTGGAGTGAATTCCCGGCGAGTAGCTTCCTGTTGGGAAAAGCAATATACCCAATAGATTAGAGAGCACACGTAGCTGGCCGCCACGAATTGATCCATGCGATGGTAGTGCGGAAGGAGATCCGCGCGCGTGTGCAATATCGACACAGCGACACTGGCCATCGAATAGAAGCCGAGTCCGGTCGCAACCTGGAGTTCGCGGTCTCGCCAGCCGATCGAAAGCAACTGGCTACATCCGGCAAGAACGAGGAAGAACAGAATGCGAAGAATCGAGAAGGTTTGTTGTAAATGAACCAGAATCATGAATTTTGGCGGGAAGGCTCCGAAGACGTGCGATCGCGAAAACGGCCAGACGGCTGCGCAGACGATAACGATCAGGGCGGCAACACCGGCAGAGGTCCAGCGTGGAAGAAACTTTGCCAAGGGTTTCAGAACCGAGCGCGAAAGCTCTAACAGAACGCCAAATTGGAATAGGGAGTCAATTGCAACACTGACCACCAGAAGGGTCATCGCATGAGTCGGGTAATGTTTCGCGGCTGAAGGTTGAACCGTGTCGCTAAGCAGGCTCCATGCCACATAGAGGCAGAGCACGGGAAGCGTTCGATAGACGCGCCGAAATAAGAGCAGCAAAAGTACCGCTGCTTCTGCGCACAGCCCGGCAATCAAAAGGAAAGAATCAACGTGATCCACTGTCAGCCTCCCGCCAAACTCTCATGACAGAAGAATGGGTTGAGTCTAACAGTGGGCGGCTTGAATTTCCTTGAAAGTTTGCGATGAACAGTGAATTGTTCCCGATATCTACCGGTTTTTGAGATCTGGGCAAATAAAACGGCTTGAAACAGCAGTCAGCTAGCTTGCGACCAGGCTACCCGATCCAGGCGGTGGCGGCGGCACAATGATGGGCGAACTGGCGACCAAGCTGCCCGAACCCGGTGGTGGTGGGGGCACAATGATCGGCGAATGTGCGACGATGCTACCCGAACCCGGCGGTGGTGGCGGCACAATGATGGGCGAACTGGCGACCAAGCTACCTGAACCCGGTGGTGGTGGGGGCACAATGATCGGCGAATGTGCGACGATGCTACCCGAACCCGGCGGTGGTGGCGGCACAATGATTGGCGAACTGGCGACCAAGCTGCCTGAACCCGGTGGTGGTGGGGGCACAATGATCGGCGATTGTGCGACGATGCTACCCGAACCCGGCGGCGGTGGGGGGACAATGATGGGCGAACTGGCGACCAAGCTACCTGAACCCGGCGGTGGTGGTGGCACAATGATGGGCGAGGCTACCGCGAAACCGGTACCTAAAGCAAGAACTGAGGTAAGAACTGCAAGACGGACATTCAACGAATTTACGCTCATAGAGTACTGGCTCCTGTGGAACAAACTTTGTACAGAAATGGTACCCCATTAGTTGTACAAGTTCTACGACAAAAGTAACTTTATTTAGGGGACTACATGCGTATCCACTGTTTTTCTTCGATTTCCACACGGATTAGCCCTGATTTGGGCTGCAATTGAAGGCCGGATTGGTAACAACCGACACAAACTACCGTGTATCCGTGTTCCGACTCAAAGCGAATTACCATGGCGAGGAGGACAAAACGTTGATTCCAGAGCTACGCAGCGAATTCAATGACCGGTTCACCGCCGAGGGGTACGAGTGCCTTCTCAACCTGGTGCAAGAGCGGTGTGGGATGCGAGTGGAATTCCGGATTGCGGAGACCCCGGTTTTCCTGCCTGCTTCCCTGCTTGAGGAGATGGCAGCGGATGGAGCGGAATTGACGCGCCGCCTGCTCGGCAACAATGCATATCTAGCGGCAGCGCGGCAGGCGATCCCGGAAGGATACGTTGTAGCTGGTGAGACAGCGCATCCTCATTTTCTGACAGCCGATTTCGCCCTGATTCGGGATGAAGCTGGTGAACTGGTTCCGCGGCTCGTGGAGATTCAGGCATTTCCCTCGGTATATGGCTACCAGGATGTGCTGAGTTCTGCGTACAGGGATGCATTCAATTTGCCCGGCACCCTTCGCAAATATCTGGGGGGCCTGGACGAATCCGGCTACTGGACTTTGCTGGCGCAAACGGTGCTGGGAGGTCACGATCCAAAAAACGTTGTGCTCACGGAACTCGACCCCCTGAACCAGAAGACGATGCCCGATTTCCAGGTGACTGCGCAGCGTTTGGGAATCGCGGTTGTGGATATTCGGAGCCTGGAAGCGGTGGGAGACAAGCTCCATTACCGCGACGCAACTGGGCAGTTAGTGCCAATCCACCGCATCTACAACCGCGCCATTGCCGATGAACTGATGGCGCGTCAGGTGAAACTGCCGTTCGATCTTACGTACGCATGGGATGTGGAGTGGGCGGGCCACCCCAACTGGTATTTCCTGATCTCCAAATTTTCGATCCCGTGGCTCAGTCGTCCGCCTGAAAGGAATGTAGTTGTGCCGCCCGCAGTTTTCCTGGATGATTTTCTGGAAGGAAACGGGCGGGCGGAGTTGGCGGCGGCCGGCGTGCCGCTCCCCGCCGAAACGCGGCCCCAGACCACCTACGATGAGCTGCTACTGAAGCCGCTGTTTTCGTTTGCCGGGAAGGGAATCCAGTTCGATCCCACCCAGGCGCAACTGGAGTCGATTTCTGTGGACAAGCGCAAAGACTATCTGTTGCAGCAGCGTATGCGGTTTGAACACACAATTGAAACACCGCACGGCCTCACCCAGGCGGAGATCAGGATCCTGTATCTTTGGCCGGAAAAAGGAATTCTTACACCGGCACTCTCCCTGGTGCGTCTAGGCCGCGGCAAGATGATGGGCGTCGATCACAACAAAGACCAGGAATGGGTGGGTGCTTCGGCAGCGTTTTTTCCTCAGAATTAAAATGGGAATCTAACTAGTGAACAGGGTGTTACCGGAATACCGGAGGTCTGGTGACTATTGCTTTTCTAGTATATAAACTACTCATGCGCGGAACTGATCGAAACTGGTGCGGGCGCAGCCAGGATTCAAGTTACCGAGAGGCCATTTGATCCGGTAAGCCTACAGTTACCTTTGTAGAGAACTTTGGTGCCGTAGTTGGAATTCGGGTATTAGGTTTAAGGTGACAATTGCGCCCACTTGGGCCTCAGGATATAGCCAATGAACGCTTTGAAACAAGATTCGCCGGTTCCGTTCACCGTCCCCGCGAATGGCACGGCACGGCAGGAAGTTCGTTGTGCGGTGCGCTTCCCCTTGGCGCTGCCTGTCATGCTTTCGACCAACAAGGGAGAGGTTGCGGCGGTGTCTAAAAATGTCTCTGCCAGCGGCGTGCTTTTTGAGCTGGATCAGGAGCTCAAATCGGGTCTCGACATTCACTTTTCACTCAGAATGCCTGGCGCTGTCCTCGGAACTCTCAACGATGTTCTGGTTGATTGTCTTGGACGTGTGGTACGCTGCTCATTGAGTCAAACTCATTACCTAGCTGCCGCCACAATCGACGAGTACCAGTTCGCCGAACAGTGACAGGCTTGGTTGGTCTGGCAGCATAAACGATGGAATTTTTGGACGATTCTTCAGACGGCGAGACGGTTGAAGCTCCGGTGAAACCGGGGACAGTTCGCATTATCGTTGCGGACTCCCAGGCGATCTACCGAGTTGGCATCCGCAAAGTTTTTGCTTTGGAAGACGACTTGCGCGTAGTGGCGCAGGCGGACACCATTGAAAACCTGCGCTTTGCCGTGGAACGCTACCCTACAGACGTCGTTTTGCTCGAAGGAAGCATGCTGGCCGGCACGGCCAACGTGATTCCTGAGCTTCTGCGCGTCGCCCCGGACATGAAGCTGATCGTCCAGGCGGTGCAGGCGGACGAAAACCACACTGTAGAACTCTACCGTCGCGGGGTTCGCGGCATCATATCCCGGTCAATTTCGCCAGATCTGCTGGTGCGCTGCGTGCGCAGGATCGCTGCCGGGGAAACCTGGATCGACAATCAGTCAGTCAATTGGGTAATCGAGGCATACCGGTCGCAGGCTGCCGCTCTGGTGAGCCCGCGGACGCAGCCCAGGCTTTCTCCCAAGGAAATGGCCATCATTACCTGCATCACGCAGGGCAAGCGCAACAAAGAGATCGCCTTCCAGCTTGGAACCACGGAACAGGTGATCAAGAATTATCTGCGTAAGATCTACGACAAGCTGGGAGTTTCAGACCGGCTTGAACTGGCTCTCTACTGCCTGCATAACAAAATCATTCAGACCGATGCGGATGAAGAAACTGTTGCTCAGAAGGTTCTGGGCCAGTAGACGAGTCCTACTTCGGTGCACCGTTCGCAGTGGTCTGCCCGTCTCTACATCGCTCTCCTGTACAACTGACCGGTGCCAGCGGTGCCGTCGACTCCTCGCTGCGCGTTCGGGCGAGTTCCAACAGCCGGATTAGCTCTGCAAGTTCGGCTTTGTCCAGATGACCGAGCAAGTCAATCGGAAGCTGCTGAATCACCGGGTCCATCTCCTTCAGCAATTCAAGCCCTGTTTGCGAAATCTGCGTCCACACGACGCGGCGGTCATGCCTATCGCGTTGCTGGCGCACGAATTTGAGAGCTTTGAGCCGGGAGAGAAGGCGCGTAATGTCCGGTTCCGCGGTGATCATTCGCGAGCCGATGGCCGAACAGGTGAGCCCAAGTGGCTGGGCGCCCCGCAGAATCCGCAAGACGTTGTACTGGGTTGAGGTGACGCCCCAGTCGCGGGTTTTGAGATGAAAGGCGCGGTGCAGGCAGTCGGAGGTGCGCAGTAGATTGAGCAGCGCCTCCTCTTCCACGCTGAAAAAAGCCGGCTCTTGCGCGATTTCAAGCTTCAGGCCGGCCATTGGCGATCTCTCCAAACGCTGCGGGAATTAGATATCCAAAAAGTGATGGCAGCTACGCCGCATCTCAAGACCTGTCTCAATGCAATGCGCTTTGAAGGGTACGGGTTTCATCCCGTACATTCATGACGAATTTAATTGCGGGCTAAAGCCCAATCGCATGTTGGCACAAAATGTACGGGCTGAAGCTCGTACCCTTCACTCTACGTTCTTGAGGACTGCTTACTGCTTCACGACTTCCAGTTCGATGTCCAACTTCACATCGTCGCCGACAACGGCGGAGGGAAACTTGGCACCAATGCCGAAGGCGCTGCGGCTGATGATTGTGGTGGCAGAGAAGCCGGCGTGGGGCTTGTGGTCCATACCCGGCTGAGGGCCGCGCGGGCCGTCAGCTGTCAGCACGACAGGCTTGGTAACGCCGTGCAAAGTGAGGTTGCCGTTGATCGCCAATCCATTCCCGGTCTTGGTCACGCTGGTGCTGGTGAAGGTTGCAGTGGTGTAGGTGGTGGTGTCGAAAAAGTCGGGGCTCTTGAGGTGGTTGTTGCGGGCTTCTTCGCCGGTATCCACACCGGTTACATCGATGGTTGCCGTCACGGTGGACTTCGAGACGTCAGCCTCGTTGTAGTTGATGGTCGCCGTAACATGGCCAAACCGCCCATGAACATTGGAGACGCTGAGGTGAGAGATGGAGAAGTCGACTTCGCTATGGTTCGGATCGGAGGTCCAGGTGGAGGTTTGCGCCAGGGCCAAGGGAGCCGCGAGCGCCAGAATGCCGGTGACAAGTGCCAAACGCTTCATATTTCTAGTCCTTTCGGTGCTGGGCTCCAGGCGATTTCCGCGCCAGGGTGCCGCTGAGTTGGTTGGCTGAGCCGAGGCTCCGCCCAGGGGTACGGAACAGGGGCAAGAGACGAAAGGGGACCGCTCCGCACAAATCTTTCGTATGGAGTAGAGACGCGCCAGGGTTGTTATTCGTTGCAACAAATATTGTGACCAGTTTTCTGTTTTGCTCAGCGGGCACCCACCTTACGAAGAAAGTCACTGAGGGTCTTGCCCGGTTCGTCGCTGAAAGACTCTCCAGAACGCGTGCAGGCGCTAATTCGGTCGAGGCGAAAATTGCGAAAATCTACTCGGAGCCGGCACCAGGCCGCCAGTGTCCAGACCGCCCCCCAAAAATGCAGAGCAAGGGGCTGAACCAACCGCGTTGACTTCTTGCGGCCATCGTCGGCATACGTGATTTGGAGAACTGCGCGGTCATTGATGGCGGAGTTCAACATCTCCCGGATTGGGTCGACCTGCCGATGCGCGGGAACGGGAGGTGCATAGATCTGCGAGCGTTCAACCTCGGCGCGGCGGTTCTTTGGAAGAGCGAGGATTACTTTGTCGAGGGCAGAAACGGAAGCGTCGCGGAGCCGTTGCCCGGCGAAGGCCTGCGCCATGCGGAGCCCTACGACGACAGCATCGACTTCATCGGGAGTGAACATGAGGGCTGTAAGCTCGAAGGACCGTTCGAGGCAATACCCTACCCCTGCCTCGCCCATTACGGGTATGCCGGAAAGAGAAATATCGCGGATGTCGCGATAGATGGTTCGCTCGGAGACGGCGAGGAACTCAGCCAGCTGCGCGGCGGTAGTGAGCCGCCGCGCTCGAAGGTGTTGCACGATCTGAAAGAGCCGGTCCGCACGGCGCATGCAGCAACCTTATCAGGCAGTGGCGAACAGGCCCACCCGGTTGCCTTCCGTATCCCCGAACTGCGCATAAAACCCTATCCCTGGCAGTGGGGTTCGCGGTAAGAAAATTGCGCCGCCGGCCGGCTCAACGCGTTCGAGCACGGTATCCAGAGATTCGCCCGCGTTGAGGTAGATGATGACGCCTTCCTTGGAGGGTTTGAAACCAGGCCCGGTGATCAGGGTGCCGCCGGTAGCCTGGTCTCGGTCGTAGGGAAACACAGCGAGCGAGGTGGGACCCATATCGGTGCGGTTGAGGGTGACTGCGAGAATCTTCTCGTAGAACGCACTTGCCCGGTTCAGGTCCAGCGCAGGAATTTCGAACCACATGATCGGCTTCTTCATGAACAGAGCATGCGCGTCCGCTCCTGACAGCATTGTGTCAGTAGTGTTTGAGCGATTGCGTCTGGTATTCTCCCGGCTATGTCTTCGTCCCCGCAGACGCCTTCATCTGTAACCCCGTCTTCATCTATAACGGACCACTTCCGGGCGGTCATCGATAATTTTCGTCGCCTGAGCGGGCCGCAGCGGCACACATTTCTGGCTGCGTTTCTCGGCTGGACCATGGATTCGCTGGATTTCTTCATCCTCATCTTCTGCGTTCCGGCCATTGCGAAGGAGTTCCACACCCAGCCCTCAGGTGTGCTGGGTGCGGTGTTTTTGACGCAGGCGTTTCGCCCGGTGGGGGCGTTGTTATTCGGCATGCTGGCCGATCGTTACGGACGACGACCGGTGCTGATGGTGAACATTCTCAGCTTTTCTGTGATCGAACTGACCTGCGCGTTTGCGCCCTCGCTCACCGTCTTGCTGGTGCTCCGTGCACTATTTGGCCTGGCAATGGGCGGGGAGTGGGGCGTGGGTGCGGCGCTTGTATTTGAAACGCTGCCTAAAGAAGGCCGCGGAACATTCAGCGGGATACTGCAAGAAGGCTACGCGATGGGATCGATCCTGGCCTCAGGCGCTTTTGCGCTCTTTTTCAATGGATTTGCTTTGGCGGGACTTCACTTGCCCGGGATCGGCTGGCGCGGCTTGTTCGTGTTGGGCTCGCTGCCCGCTCTGCTGGTGTTTTATGTGCAGGCGAGCGTGGCGGAATCTCCGGTCTGGCTGGCTGGGGAAAGAAGTCGGTTGGCGCGGACCGATGCGGAACAGCGGCAGAGGGGCGACGGAACGTGGGCGCTGCTTCAAAAGTTTCTGCCGACGTTTCTGTTTCTTATTGTGCTGATGACAGCCTTCATGAGCTTCTCGCACGGCACGCAGGATGTGTACCCAACATTTCTTACGACGTATGCCAAGCTGAACCCATCGACGGTGGGATCGATCGGCGTCCTCTACGGATTTGGCTCGATTGCCGGCGGGTTTGTCTTTGGCACGCTCTCCGAGCGATGGGGCCGTAAGCGCGCAATCGTTACGGCCGCGCTGTTGTCGATACCGATAATTCCGCTGTGGGCGTATGGTCACTCGGCGTTTACGCTGGGAGCCGGAGCGGTGCTGATCCAATTCATGGTGCAGGGAGCGTGGGGAGTCGTGCCGGCCTATCTGACGGAGCTATCGCCTGCTCCGGTGCGAGCGACGGCGCCGGGGTTGGCGTATCAGCTTGGCGGCCTGGTTACGTCGTGGAACGGCAAGGCGCAGGCGTTGGCTGCCGAGCGATGGGGCAACTATCCGGCAGTGCTCGCGATTACCGTGATCGTAGTCGCTTTTGCGCTGGCGGGGCTTGCGCTGCTTGGTCGCGAGGCTAAGGGACAGGATATGACGGTTGTGTGAGTGGCCGTCGAATGAGCTGCATGAGTGAAACCGAAAATTGCAAGTCGGTTCCCATCAGGTAAATTTATTGCATGAAACTCTATTCACTCGCCTTGGTTTTGGTCGTTAGCTGCTCTACTTTTGCGCAAAACAAAACAGATGCTAATTTCAAGATCGCTCTCCCAGATCACAACGGACAGCTCACCTGGGCCGCTGAAGGATTCAAGATCACTCAATCCTCAGCCAAATCAGACGGACGCGAGATTGGACTTCGAGGACAGGATAATTCTGCACATCTTTCCTTTCTCGGCTTTCTTTTTCTCGCGCCAAAGGGGGAAGTGCTGACGAGCGCAAAGTGTCGTGACGAGGCGCTCGCCGAGGAGAAACGAAATCTGCCTAACCTGAAAATCCTGGGGACAGCGGAGTTAGACAAGGGAAATGGTATCCCTGTTTCTCTTGTCACCTTTTCGACTCCGACGCGAGACGGCTCAACGGGATATCACGTGCACGGGTTTGTTGCTACCAACGATATTTGCGGCGATTTAGAGATTTACGGCCCCAATCAGATTCGTGATACGGACCCCGCCATCGCAAAAATATTTACGACATATCATTTCGATCCGGACTACAAACCCGATTTCGCCGATGTCGTCTTTTATGGGCAGGTGCTATATGATGCCAAGAATTTTCAGGCGGCCGCGCCGGTGTTCGAGAGATCTCTGTTGATGCTACCGGCTGACGGCACTCCATTTCCGTCGGTCAAGGTAGCAAGAAGAGTGCTCACCGACGAAGCTGGCATGGCCTATGGCATATCTGGCAACCTTGCCAAGGCAAGGGCAATTTTTACGACGGGTATTGCGGCAGACCCTGATTATCCGCTTTATTACTACAATCTGGCCTGCGCGGATGCTGGCGATAACAAGTTGGCAGATGCACGACTTCATCTTCAACAGGCATTTGCGCGTAAGGCCAACTTGATTCCCGGTGAAGCGATGCCGGATCCGACCACAGACGACTCTTTTGTGCCATACAAAGGAGATCGAGAATTCTGGGAGTTTGTCGAGCGCCTCCCAAGCAATAAGTAGATCGTGAGTTTCGACCTGAACATAAGTGCGGCGTTCTTGGCGTCCGACCATTAATGCAGGTGTTGCGGCATTTGCGATACGCCTGCGCACTCCTCAGCAAATTAGAATGATGTTTCATGACTCCCGGTCCAAATCACAGCATCGCGATAGTTGCCATCGGGCGCAACGAGGGCGAGCGGCTGAAAGGCTGCCTGCGCGCAGCTATCGGCGGTGTGCGGACGGTGGTCTACGTGGACTCGGGTTCGACGGACGGGAGCGCAGATTTCGCGCGTTCTCTGGGCTGTCATGTCGCCGAATTGCAACCTCCGTTCAGCGCGGCTCGCGCGCGGAATGAGGGTTTTGCTTGTTCACTGAGCATCGATCCCGATGTAGCCTTCGTGCAATTCGTGGATGGCGATTGCACGCTCATTGAGGGCTGGCTAGAAAGCGGCATGGATGCTCTGCAATCGCAGGCAGATGCCGGCATAGTCTGCGGCCATGTGCGCGAGATTCATCCGGAAGCATCTGTCTACAACCGGCTCTTCGATCTCGAATGGCGGCAGGGTCCAGGAGAGATCAATGCGTGCGGCGGCATCTTCATGGTCCGGACGGCGGTCTTCAAGGCAGTCGGCGGATTCAGGCCCGAAGTGATCGCCGCAGAGGATAATGAGTTCTGCGTGCGTGTTCGCCGGGCGGGGCAAAAAATCCTACTCCTCGATACGGCAATGGTTTGGCACAACGCGGCGATGCACCACTTTACAGAGTGGTGGCGGCGCACGCGGCGAACGGGGCATGCATGGGCGCAGGTAGCGGCATTACACGGCAAAAGCGAGGAGCGTTATTTTGTCCGCGAATGCCGGCGTGCGTGGATCTGGGGGCTCGCAATTCCGGCAACTGCGATTGTGCTCGCCCCGTTTACACGCGGAATCTCGCTGTTTCTATTGTTTCTTTATGGCCCGCAATTTGGATGGATCGTCCGCAACGCTAGAAAGCGCGGCTGGGCGCTGAGTGATGGAATGATCTATGCATTTTTCACGGTGCTAAGCAAATTTCCCGCGGTAGAGGGCATGATTTCCTATCATTGGCGCCACTGGCGCGGCCATACGCTCACAATCATGGAACATAAAGAAAGTTGATGGAAGAGATGATGCCGCGGTCCGTGCACAAAAACGACGATTCAACGCTTGTCCCGACCGCAAGGGCAGGCCGAATGCGACGCGTTGCTTTGCTGGGCGCGGGCTACATCGCCGATTGGCATGCGCTCGCTCTCAAGTCGGTGGAAGGCGTGGAACTTGTGGCTGTGTGCGACCGCTTTCAAGCCAAGGCGGAAGTGCTCGCGCAGAAGTTTGGCGTGGCAAAAACATATGGGTCGCTCGACGAAATGCTGGCCGCTGAGAGGCTTGACGCTGTGCATATACTCACTCCACCGGACCGGCATTTCGAAGCGGCGCGGACGGTGCTCGCAGCCGGCGTGAGCGTCTTTCTCGAAAAGCCTATGTGTGCCACCGCTGCCGAATGCGATGCGCTGGTTCTATTGGCCGACCAACGCGGACTGCGTCTGGGCGTAGGGCATAATTTTCTATTCGCCGAGATTTACGAGCAACTGCGGCGCGATGTAAAGAGCGGTATTCTGGGCCAGATCGACGATGTAGCGATTACCTGGCACCGGCCTCTTCCTCAAGCAGCGCACGGGCCTTTCGATACATGGATGCTTCGCGACCCGCGCAACATTCTGATTGAGGTTGGATCGCATTCCGTGGCGCACATGCTGGACCTTATCGGTGAGCCCGAGGAACTCTCCCTATTCGCATCGAATGCGACAGAACTGCCGACTGGCGTGCAGTTCTATCGCCGTTGGCACGTGTCTGGATTGAAGGGGCGCACAGCCGTGGAATTGCGCTTCTCGTTTGTTCCGGGCTTCTCCGAGTACACGATTCATGTTCGTGGATCTCTCGCCAGCGCAACGGTAGACCTTGAGCGCAACACCTATACGCTCGACGAACATCTACCGAGCGATCCCGATTTTGAGAACTGTGCAATCTTGTTGAATCGCGCAAAGACGTTGAAGAAACAGGCGCGCCGCACGCTGTGGACTTACATCAAGGCGAAGCTGAAGCTGGGCACTCGCGGCAATCCGTATGGCGCAACGATCGCGTGCGCCTTGGATGCGTTTTACGGTGCGCAGGGTTCGGCGTTGGACAAGCGAGTGGATGGAAAGATGGGAGCACGCGTGATCCGACTCTGCGAAAAGCTGAGCTCGCTCCCAAATTTTCCGACTGGAGACCCGGCTCGCCAGGCACCGCGCGTTCCAAACGAAATGCTCACCGCGCCGCACATCCTGGTCCTCGGTGGCACAGGCTTTATCGGCAAGGAACTGTTGCGCCAGCTAATCGACAAGGGCCACACTGTTCGCGCACTTGTCCGAAGCGTCGCGGGGATTCCGCGCGATCTTCGCGAGTCTGGAAAGCTCGATTGCGTCCCTGGGGACCTGGGAAACAAAGAAGACCTGCTGCGCGCGATGGAAGGAGTGGAGACTGTCTTCCATCTTGCCCGAGCTAACGTGAAGAGGTGGGCAGACTATCAGGAATTTGAAATTGAGGCCACAAGGCGCGTTGGCGAGTGTGCGCTCGCAATCGGAATCAAGCGGATCGTGTACACAGGCACGATCGACTCGTATTATTGTGGCGTTGGCGCTGGCACAATTACCGAAGCGACGCCGCTCGACCAGAAGATCGAGAAGCGAAATCTCTATGCGCGCGCCAAAGCAGCTTCAGAAGAGATCCTGATGCGGATGCACCGCGAACAAGGCCTGCCTCTCGTGATTGTGCGGCCTGGCATAGTGATCGGGCGCGGAGGCAGCCCATTCCACTGGGGTGTGGGCATGTGGTGGAACGATGCGGTCTGCCAGATATGGGGCGAAGGCAAGAACAAGCTGGCCCTGGTGCTAGTAGAGGACGTGGTGAGCGGCCTGATTGCCGCTATGGAGTCGCCGGCGATCGAGGGCCGGTCCTTCAACCTGGTTGGCGATCCTATCTTGACGGCGCAGGATTATCTAGATGAATTGGATCGAGCAGGCGGGATGAAAATTCAACGCCACGCAACGTCAATCGCGAGTTTCTACCGGGAGGACCTGCTGAAGTGGATCGTCAAGGTCGCTGTCCGTCATACAGACCGGCAAATGCCATCGTATCGTGACTGGGAAAGCCGAACTGGACGTGCGGTCTTCGACTGCTCATCGGCTAAGACGATGTTGGGTTGGAAGCCAGTTGAGCATCGCGACGAACTTGTGCGGCAGGGAATCAAAGAGCCTTTGCGCGAATATTTGGGTTAAATGAAAATCTACCAGGGCCGCGGTGGGCTGACGCGGCCGCCCTTGGTTTCGCGCCAGGCTTGGCTCATCAGAGCGAGAAACAGCTTCGCCTCTTCGGCACGATGCCGGCGCGCCGGATTCCTGCTGAAGCGATTGCGAAGCAGGCGCAGGGTATGCATCCCATCTTCAAGCCAGCGAATGCCCCATACTCGAACCCCCTGATGCTTGCGGAAATAAAGCAGCGTAGACCTCATACGCCACAAGACGATCTGGGATTCGGTGTCGCTGAATTTCAGCGTTGTCTGTTGGCGGCCGGATTCTCCGCCTAAGTGAGTTACCACCACGTCTGGCCAATATAGCACGTGAAAACCATTGGCCTTGATGCGGCGGCAGAGATCGACTTCCTCGCTGTAAAGAAAGAATTGCGGGTCGAATAGGCCGGTTTTTACAAGCGCCTCGCGGCGCATGATGGAGAAGGCTCCGGGAACCCAATCGACTTCGGCCTGAAAATCAGGGCTTGCCCAAGTCCGATCAAATGCCCCGAAGATCCGCGACTTCGGAAACCGCGAGGCGAGTCCCGAGGAAACGACAAACACGTGCCAGATAGTAGGGAATGCACGAGCCGAAGGCTGCCACTCGCCGTCGGGACCAACCAGCCTCGCACCGCCAACGCCCACAGAGGTGTCTGCATCCATATGCTGAATCGCAAGACGCAGAGCTCCGGAATGAAAGAGAGCATCGGAGTTGAGCAGCACCAGATAGTGGCCCCTCGCCGTTTCCATGGCCACGTTGTTGGCTTCGGCGAAGCCCAGGTTGATTTGGCTCTGAAGGATTCTTACTGGAAAGCGTGTAGCGCCGAATTCGCGCTCCACCATCTCCATCGAACCGTCAATCGAAGCGTTATCGACCACCAGAATCTCTGCTGCGAAGCCTGCCGGCATTTGCTCACACTCGGTGAGGATTGATTGGAGACACAGACGCAGCACGTCGCGGGTGTTGAATGAAACGACGATGACGGAAACCGTGTATTCGTAAGACGGCAATAGATTCACCGCGGCGCAGATGCCGGCTTCGCGCGGCAACAGCTGCGTGGTTCGAGGCCGTTGCGAACTGCTTTCTGCCGCTTCAGCCTGACGAGTTTGGGTAATTGCAGCCGGGGGATTCATCAACGTGGTTCAAGTATAGAGTGTGGTGAAAGTGAAATGAGGATGGGGCTGTGTCGGATCGTGGGAGCTCTTATGGCTCGATTGTGGCATGTGCTCCACAACAAGGGTTGAACAGATCAGCGAATGTCTCGGATTATGCTTGATGCAGCCGGGCCGGGATAGTTTCCGCGTGGATTCTCCGAAAGGAAAGCCGAAAAGAGTGGGAAGAAGACGACAGCATCGGGGCATTACCCTGGCAGCGCTTGTTGATGCGGTGCTGGTGACCGCAGCGCTTCTGCTGATGGCCGTCGTTTCCGAAAGACCGCAAACACGTCTGCTTGCAGCAACTGGACCGAGCGGCGGAGTGACCCATCTCCGCGTGACGAGTCAGGTGATTCTGCCCGCAGTGACGCGGCTGGGAATCAATCTGGGCGAGCAGACCTACTACGATTCCGGTCAGATGACACGTAACTTGCTCTACCGCAATCCTGGATTCGAAGGGATGGCTTATCGAAGCATTCTGCATTGCCTTTCAAGCGGGCCGTCAAACTGCACTGACACGCGGCACTCGTTTACCTGGCCGGCTGGGTTTTGGGACGGGGCAAGCTACGAGGTTCTGGAGGGGGGAGCAGTGGGCCGCAAGGGCAGCGTCAAGGCAAGCGGGCCGAGTGGGGGTGGCTACGGCTTGACACTGGACAGCCCCGGCGCTTCGATTGGCGTGGGCGACTGGCTTGCGGTGGGCAAGGAGTTTCCCGGCGATCCCGCGTCTGGGTGGTGGCCACAACTCAGCGGCGGCGCAGAGCTTGAACCGGAGCGAAAAGATCTCTCGCCGGAAACGGTGGGCCGGCAGGCGCTTCGGATCAATGCATCGGGCCCAGGGCAGTCGGTGGAGTTGAAGTCCTATTTCGACTCGATGGAAGGCTTCACGTTTGTGCGCCTTCGCGGGCGATACCGGCTCAGCTTCCGGGCCAAGGGACTCACCGCGTCCAAGACAATTCACGTGCACGTCAAGCGGATTATCAACGGCAACGCGGACTACCTGGAACAGGATTTCCAGTTGACCCCTGCCTGGTCCGACTACCACGCCGAGTTTACGGCCGATGAAGCCGCGGTGCCGACGGGGCCGGTGGAAGCTGGGTTCAGCGTGACAGGCGGTTCGTTGCTCTTGGACGATGTTGATCTGGAACAAATCAACGGCGACACAACCAATCGGACCGCCTTCCGCGATGAGGTGGTGCAGACCTTGCAAGACCTGAAGCCTGGCGTGCTTCGCCTCATGTCGAGCCATGCGCATTTGGGTAGCACCGTCGACAATTTGCTCCTTCCTCCATTGGCACGCCAGAGACCGGGTTTTTCCACCTGGCAAACCACGATGGAAGATATTCCAGTAGGTATTCCGGAGTTTCTGGAGCTTTGCCAGGAAGTGGGCGCAGAACCGTGGGTTGTGGCTCCGACAGCGATGAGTGCGGACGAAGCGCGCAAGCTCGCCGAATATTTATCAGGGGGTCCTGCTACTGCGGGCGGTGCCTTGCGTGCCGCGGCTGGGCGACGCGAACCGTGGACTCGAGCTTTCAAAACGATTCACATTGAGTTGGGCAATGAAACCTGGAACGGCATTTTTCAAGGCGAAACCATTGACGATCCCGCAGCCTATGGCAGACGGGCTGACCGGACCTTCAGGACTTTTCGAAGCGCAGCCGGAGAGGACGCCAGACAGTTCGACCTGGTGGTGGGCAGCCAGGCTGCAAATCCGTGGCGAAGCCGGGAAGTGTTGCGCACGGCTCCGTCGGCAAACTCGCTCGCGATAGCGCCTTACCTGATGGAAAGCGTGACGCATTGGGGCAATGACGACGAGCTCTACGGTCCGCTCATGGCTCAGTCGGAACAAATGTCGCGGGAAGGAGTAGTGAAGGCTACCGAAGCTGCCGCGGGGGGCCGGCAATTAGCGGTCTACGAGGTCAATCTGCATTCGACAGAAGGCTCGGCCTCGCAGGCAGTGCTCGACCGGCTCACGCCCACATCAGCAGCAGGCATCGCTGTTACAGGGCACATGCTACGGATGATGCGGGACCACGGCGTTCGGGATGAGATGCTGTTCAGCCTGCCACAATTTCGATTCAAGCGTGCGGATGGCAGCCTGGTGAGGCTGTGGGGAAGTGTGGTGGAAATGGGCGTCTCGGGCAGGGAGCGCCCTCAGTTGCAGGCCGAGAGTCTGGCCAACCGGGCCATTCGCGGCAACCTGGTGAAGGTGGAAATTAGCGGCGAGAATCCCACCCATGATCAACGGGAGGGAAATGACGGCGTCCGCCTGAACGGGGTTCACGAAATCGATGCTTACGGATTTCAAGACGGCAAAAGCCACAGTCTTATCGTTTTCAATTACGGATTGCATCTGGCCAGGCGTATGAGTGTGGAAGCCCCCGGGCTGATAGCCAAATCGAATCCGAAAGTTTGGAGACTTGTAAGTTCCGGCCCCGGCGCAAACAATGAAGACCAGTTGCAGGTCACGGTGAAAGAAGAAAAACTCAATGGAACAGAACTGGAACTGGCTCCATGCTCGATGGCGGTTTTAGAGTGGTCGGAGTGAGTTGGAGCCACAAGGTGTATATTCCCTCAAAGTTGTAGATTCGGACTTCTCGGAAATTGACAGTAACTTATTAGAAGTTACAAAAGATTAACTCAATTATGTTACTAAATAACTCAATTATATGTTACGTAACCAGCTAAAGTTACTGATTTGCCGTGTTATACCTATCCAAAGAAGCATGTGATCCGAAGAATGCTTCCACCTTTGGGGCATTGTCTCTTAAGGCACGCCCAGATAGCTTCAAACCATCAGCCCACTCGGGCCGATGGGGGCATCAGAATTAGCGTGGGACCTCGATTTTGCAGGCTGTTAGCTCACCTGTTCGAGTTCATTCCTGAGTGAGGCTAGCGCTCTTCGAGTTGTGCGGAGACGGGAGCTGGCACGGAACCCACCGGGTTGCGCGGGGGCGCAAGCAGGGACGGGTAGCACGAAATTCAACGATCGAAAGATTGATTGGACCAAAGCGACCGCAGTGCGCCGGGCGGGTTGTCCTAGTGGGGTGTTGCGTGCGAACAGGAAACGGAAGCTCAAGATGAACAGGAATTTGAAGCATCCAATTGCGGTCTTGGGGCTGCCTCTGGACAGCCTCACGGCAGATGGGGCCGTTGATGCGATCGAAGGCTTGATTCTGGCGGGTGGAACTCATCAAATTGCAACGGCGAATCTTGATTTCTGGCTGAACTCCCTTTGGGACCGCCATCTTCATAGGATCATCGCGGGCTGCAGCCTGGTATTGGCGGATGGAATGCCTCTTGTCTGGGTTTCGAAGTTGTTAGGTTGCCCGCTTCCGGAACGGGTCACCGGCGTAGACATGGTGCCTAGACTTGCAGCGTTGTCGGTCAAAAAAGGCTTCGGAATTTTCTTGCTTGGCGGCAAAGGAAATGTGGCCCAGCGCGCAAAGGTGTTCCTGGAAGAGAAGTTTCCTGGAGTCAGAATCGTGGGAACCTATGCACCATCTGAGGAAGAGATGGAGCAGCTTGACCACACCGAAATCCTCGAGCGAATCCAAGTGGCCAAGCCCGAAATTTTACTCGTGGCGCTGGGCAATCCAAAGCAGGAAAAATGGATCTGGATGCAGCGCAAGCGCCTCGGAGTTCCGGTTGCGATGGGCGTCGGGGGAAGCTTCGAGATTCTAGTCGGCGACGTGCGGCGTGCACCCGTTTGGATTCAGAGATGCGGGCTTGAATGGGCGATGCGCTTTGTGCAGGAGCCTGGCAGGCTGGGCCCACGCTATCTCCGCGACTTCCTGGGTTTGGCGCGGAGACTGCCCATGACATTGCTTGCGGGATGGATGCAACGGCCATTTCTCGGAGAGTCTCATGCGACCAGCGTGACGACCCCGCAAGTTGTCCATGTATACGTGCATGGAAAGCTGAGTGGAGAGATCGCCGCTCCATTGATTGAAGCCACTTCAGCCAGCATCGCAGGCAGCCTCGTTATGGTTGTGCATCTTACCGCGGTCAGGCAGATTACCGCGGCAGGGCTGGGCGCACTGATGGATGTGCGGCGGAAACTGCTAGAGGCAGGCTTGACGCTCTCATTGGCGGGTCTTAGCTTCAGGCACAGGTTTCTCCTTCATGCCTGGTGCGCTCATCCGCTCTTTGACGAATGGGAATCAACGACCGCTCACGGCCGATCGATGATCAAGGATTTGGAAACAGCGGGCCACATGGACGTGCGCGGAAAGGCGGACGTGCTTCCGGCGCAAACCCGCATTCGTGGATAAAGCCGCGCAGTCGGGGCTTTTCCATGGAACTTACTGGGGGACGGAATGGAACTGATCATCCTGCTCCCGGCTGTAGCATGCTGGGTGGCGTTGGCCAGGGGACCGATTCGCAAGGCCCTGATCAATGTTTACCTCCCGGCGGTTCTTCTGTTGCCGCAGTATTATAGTTTGCGGTTTCCGCACCTGCCACCGTTGACGTTTGCCGACGCGGCAGTTCTTCCCCTCGGCGCGGCGCTTTGGGTAAAGGAGATCAGGCGTTGGCGTTTCGACTGGATGGATTTGTGGGTGCTATTGCTTGCCGTAAGCGCGGCGTTGTCTGAGGGGCTGAGCCAGGCATTGGCAGATGGAACATGGAAGCGGTTGTTCGCGGTAGATAGCCCGCCTGTCGTTGGCAATTTAGCCAATGGAGGGTTGCAGTTTTTTCAAGGTCTTTGCACCATGGTTTTGCCGTACATGCTCGGCAAACTTTTGATTGAGCAGCAAGGGGCCGAGCAACATGCGGCACGCAAGAGATTGTTACGGCGGATGGTATCCTTGCTGGCTATTGTGGCAGGAATCAGCGTTTTTGATTTTCTGACCGGAAAAAGCATCTGGCAGAAAGTGTTCAGGCATCTTTTCCCCGACCAGCCAGTCGCGTGGACAGTGCAGATGCGCTGGGGATTCGGACGCATTGCAGGGCCTTACGCGCATGCAATTCTTGCAGGCATGATTTTCCTTATGGGCCTGATTTACTGCCTGTGGCTGAGAAAGTTTGCGCCAAATTGGGGGACGCGGAGGATTTTCAGCGAGTTGCCATTGACACTCCGCGGCTTGGTCTTGTGGGCCATTATTGCCGGGCTTTTGATGACTCAGTCGCGCGGCCCCTGGGTGGGTGTAGGTTTGTCTCTGGTGCTTGCATTGCTGATGTGGAAGCTTCCAATCGGCAAGGCGACGCTGGCCTTTGTACTTGTGCTGGCGGCGTTTTCGATACCTGCGTATTACTTTGGGATGCGCTACACGGATGTGGATCTGAATCACGCCAAGACGGAAGCGCAGAGGAACGCGGTCTATCGAAGAGATCTCCTACGGACGTATATTCCGCTGATCAAGGAACGCAAAGCGTTTGGCTGGGGAATTACTACGCTGCCCACAATGCATGGGCATACCTCTGTCGACAACGAATACCTGTTATTGGCCGCGGCGCAGGGGTTCACGGGACTGGGGCTTTTTCTGATGATCTTGCTAGGAAGTGCGGTCCGTCTTTACAGGCTGGGCAGACGTCAACTGCAGATGGAGGACAAGGCGCTTGTGTTTGCCCATATGACCGTGCTAATGGGGTTGGTGACTGCGCTGACAACTGTGTACCTGGGCGAGCAGGCCCTCTTGCTTTTCTTTATGGTTGTAGGCTGGATTCATGGGATGAACAGGGTCGGAATGGGGCCGGCAAAGGCGATGCCGAGGGCACAGCGCTTCCAGTTTCAAAAAGTGCTAAGTTGAAAGTGTCATTGGGAGATATCGCCCACAACGCTAAAGGGTCGTCGTATTTGGATAGTTAGAAAGAGCAGAAGATAGATGGATCGGGTCTCAATTTCGGTGTTGGCGGTATTGATGGCGTTATTTGCCACACCGCTGTTTCTCGATCTGGCATTGTGTATTGCAGGTAATTGTTTTCGCGCGCGCAGCCCGAGATCGCCGCGCGGCCATATCGTTCGTCTCGCAGTCGTAGTGCCGGCGCATGACGAAGAAGGAATGATAGCCCGGACGGTCCAATCGCTCAAGGCCGCAGACTATGCGGCGTCAGTTTTTGTCGTCGCGCACAACTGCACGGATGGAACGGCCCGAGCAGCAGCCAATGCCGGTGCGCAAGTGGTGGAACTGAATAATCGCAAACTCCGCGGCAAGGGAGCGGCCCTGCGTCACGGATTCGCAGCTGCGTTGGCGTCGGGAGCAAACGCGATTCTGGTAGTGGATGCCGATTCAGTCGTCAGCCCAAACCTGATTTCGGCTACTCGCTCAACGCTGGAGCAGGGAGCTGAAGCCACGCAATGCCGCTATGAACTGGCACCGGCGAGTTTGGGCGCTTGGCATCCCCTGGCGCGATTGCGGGCGCTCGCTTTTCGCGGCATGAATGTACTGCGCGCGCGCGGACGAGCAGGTCTGGGATTCTCGACTGGACTTTTTGGGAACGGGTTTGCCGTGACTGCCGAGACGCTCGAGCGTGTTCCCTTTAGCGCCGACAGCATTGCGGAAGATGTGGAATACCACACGAAATTGGCCAATGCAGGCATACCGGTATATTGGATTGGAGAGGCGTATGTCAACGGCCACAGTCCAGTTTCCGGTGCCGCAAAAGCTATCCAGGAGGCTCGCTGGGAAGGTGGCCGGCTCAAGGTTGCGAGCCGCGCAACGGGCCGCCTGGTCACTGCGCTTCTGCGGGGGAGATGGCGGGCACTTGAGACGCTCGCCGACGTCTGGAGCCTTCCGCTTTCGCGGGGCATTCTTGCTCTGCTCCTGACTCTGCTTCTCGCGGTTCACTGGCTGCACGTCTTTGCCCTGGTTTGCGCCGCAATTGCTCTGCTCTATGTATTTCAGGCCGCGCTGCTGGGGAATGAGCCCGTGCGAGATATGGCTGCCCTGGTGGCCGCGCCGCTATATCTCTTTTGGAAGGCGCTGATCACACCGCTCGTTCTTCGCCAGTCCCGGAGCCGCGCCGAGTGGGTCAGGACAAAGCGGGAGGCTCATCAGCCGTGACGAATACGCCCCTAATAGTCGATCCTCCCGATCAGGAATTGGCGTGGTCCATCGACCCCGAAGCGGCCGTATCAATGGGCAGTCCCGATGTTGCCCGGGAACCGCTCGTCGATGTGAGAGGCAAATTCGGCCGCAACGTTGTGGCCACCATCGTCGCCCGCGTGGTGAACATGGCACGGGGCGTTTGTCTGGTACCGTTTCTGCTGTCGCACATCGGCCTCGAAGCCTATGGAATCTGGACCACGATCTTTATCCTGGTGACCTATGTGGGCCTCACCACGATGGGGGTCTCCAATGTCTACATCAAGTACGTTGCTGAGTTTCACGCGCGGCAGGAGTACGACAAAGCCAACGCGCTGCTTTCAACCGGACTGGCGGTGACCATCCCTCTCTGCGCCGCCATCTTCGCCTGCTTTGTTCTGGGGTGGAACTGGTTCGCTCCCTGGCTGCATCTGCCGGCATCGCATGCCAGTGACGGCAAGGAGGCCGTGCTGATCGTGCTTGGCGTTTTCCTGTCCAGCATCGCGTTCAACGCCTTCGGAGACATGCTGACCGGTACCCAGCAGATCGTCTCGACGCAGGTGTTTCAGATCGTTAGCATTCTTGCGGAATTTGCGTTGATCGTCTGGCTTGTCAGCGCAGGGCGCGGCATTCGAGGGTTGGCAGAAGCGTACCTTGCTCGGATCGTCATCAATGACGGGCTGACCTGGTGGTGGGCGCACCGCACTATCAAGTGGCTGCACCTTTCGCCGCGACGCGTTCATCGCAGTTCGCTCAAATATGTGGTACATTTCGGCGGGCTGGTGCAGCTCCAAAGCATACTTGCAATTTTCCAAGTCTCAGTGGATCGGTTGGCCGCACTTACCATGATCGACGCATCTGCCGCTGGTTTGCTGGATGTGGCCAAAAAATGGCCGACGTCTCTTTCGTCCATACCAACGGCTTTTTTTGCCGCGCTGCTGCCAGCTGCTTCTCATGTGGATGCAGCTTCGGATCGCTCCACCTGGCAGGCGAATATGCAGGATCTTTATTTGAAGGGTGCCCGATATTCGAACCTTTGCACGGCAGCCTTTGCATCCGCTATGGCCTTTTGGTCAGTACCAATCATGCACGTTTGGTTAGGTCCTGCGTTACCGATGAGGGATTCATTGATTCCCCTGTTTGTGTTATCCAGTATCTCGATGCAGTTTCACATGTTGACGGGGCCGGGGACCTCGATCTTCAGGGGGATGGGACGCGTCTACGAGGAGTTCAATTACTCCGTCCCCAACCTGCTGTTGCTGGCGGTTACCCTGCCGCTAATGCGCTGGATCGAAGGAAGCTGGACGCCGTTCGGCATTGGCGTTGCCGTTAGTGTGGCCACGGGTCTATCGGCGTGCTGGCTAATGGGCCGCGTGCTTGTTGTGTTGGACTTAAAGTTGACGCGGTTCCTGCGAGTGGTGGTGATGCCGGGCTTCTGGTGCTATGCGGCAGCCGGTTTGCTGGCATGGCCTGCTGCGCGGCTCATCGCAGTTCTGAATCGCTGGCAGGGAGCGGGGGTTTTACTGGTTGTGGGAATGGTATATGGAGCGATCCTGGTTGGGGTCTTGCATCGGTGGGTGTTGACGGACGGGGAAAAGCAAGAGGGATACAGGCTCGTACATCGGAGCTTGGAAATGTTCCTCGGCCGGGAGGCAACTGCATGAACCATCGAACAGGCCTTGCACAGATCGCTCTCTTGCTCGCAGAAATCGCCCTGGTCGCGACTGTGGGACAGCCGCAAGCTTCGGCGCAGGAATCTACCGAGCCGCAGTTGAAAGCCAATCCGATTGACACGCTGCGCAATTTTGAGCCGCCTGCGAATGAAGAATACCGCCTAGGGAAAGGCGATGAGATCACAGTTGACTTTGCCGGACGTCCAGACCTGTCCGCCAAACTCGTAGTGGGGCCCGATGGTCGCATCACCCTCCCCCTTGCAGGCGATGTAATCCTGGCCGGGCTCACGCGCGCAGAGGCGAACAACACCATCGACACCGTGCTTTCGACCTATTACACCAACCTTGCAGCTCAAGTCACGGTGACCAAATACACGGCCAACAAAGTGCTTGTGCTGGGCGCGGTGGAGAAGCCGGGCGTGGTCATGTTCGACGGGACCCCAACCCTGCTTGAGGCTCTTTCCCGCGGCGGTCTTGAAACCGGGCCAAACAAGCCTGCCCAGATTCCTGAGCGTTGCGCCATCTATCGCGGCCATGACGAAGTGGTTTGGGTCGATTTGAAATCCATGATCGACGCCGGTAACTCCATGGCCGACCTTCGCCTACGCCGCGACGATGTGGTCTATGTTCCCAACGGCGGGGAACGCTTTGTTTCGGTATTAGGACAGGTTCAGCATCCGGGAGCTGTTCCATTGACCAGCACCTCTACGCTGGCCAGCGTGCTTGCCGGAGCGGGCGGCTTCACCGAGCCGGCTGGAAACAAACCGCATATTCAGATCGTCGATCCTGCAACAGGAACATCGCGCACAATTTCAATGAACGATCTGCTCAATCCGTCAAAGTCTCTTGAGATCAAGCCGAAACCAGGTGAGATTATTTTCGTGCCGCAAAGCGGCTTTTTCCGTGCCACGTATGTGGTTGAGCGGCTCAGTCCGGTCATCACGGCGGCGGCTCTGATCGGTGTGGGGTTGCCATGAACCATCTCAACCATTTATCCGGTCAACCGGGTCCAATCGATCCGAGCACTGCCGGTGACGCCGACCTATCGTCCTCTCCAAACATTGCCCGCCCCTTGCCGACAGAAGGCACAGAGCAGGCGTTCTTCCATCTCGATATCAAGCGCAGCCTGCAACTGCACTGGCGGCTAGCGCGGACAGTTGCTCTTGGCTTTGTAGCGTTGGCGATGCTCTATGTCCTGGTGCAGGTCTTTGTGTTCAAGTCATGGCCCACGTACATGGCCCAGAGCATCGTCTATGTTCAACCGACGCCGGGGAAAGTCTTACCCAGCGAGGGCGGCCCGCAACGCTGGCCCTACGACACAAATACCTACGAAACATATATTGAGCAGCAGATGATGAACGTAAGCCGCGACGATGTTCTTGTCAGCGCGGTGCACAAGCTGGACGGCTTTCAGGGGCCTGGTGAATCCGATCAGTCCGCTGCGTTGCGCCTCGTGCGTTCGCTCGATGTAACGCGGGCAGGGGATGCTTACCAGTTCACGATCAGCGCACGGGCACGCGATCCGCAATCGGCCGCACAAATTGCCAACGCCGTGACCGCAAGTTATATCGAAAGCGCATCGCGGGACGAGCGGACAGGAGATACGCAGCGCCTGGCAATGTTGCGCGAGGAAAAAGACCGCATCCAGCACGCTCTTGTCGCCGATCGCGTAGAACAGGAGGAGTTGAACAAGCAATTGGGCGTAGCGTCTGTCGGAAATTCAGTTCCGGATCACTACGACGAAGACATTACGCAGATTCGCTCAGAACTGGTGAAGGCGCGTACCGAACACGATGCGGCCGAACAGAGATTCGCCTCGTTGGATGCCGGCAGCGGGCCCTCGTCTTCTGCCATCGATGCAGCAGCCGATGAATTGATCTCCAGCGATGCAGGCCTGGTGAGCATGAAGACGGCTCTGAACGCGCGCCGCGCCACGCTCATTTCGCAGATGGCCAACCTGACGCCGATGAATCCCCAGTACAAGCAGGATGAGGCGGAACTTACCAAGATCAACAGCACCCTGGAAGCGATGATGAAAGAGCTGCGCTCCAAGGCTGCTGGGCGAATTCAGTTGCAGCTGCGTGCGGACTTGCAGCGGACCGCTGGCCTTGAGTCGCAGCTCAACGGGCAGTTGCGCCAGCTAGCAAGCGCGGCCAGCGGGGCGACTCCGAAGCTGCAGCGTTCAAGCGACCTGGTGTCGGACATTACCCGTCTCCAGGCCCGATATGCTGCCGTCGATGAGCAGATGCACAACCTGATGCTTGAAGACAGTGCGCCTGCCGCCGCATACCAGGTCACGCAAGCTGTTCCCCCGCTCGGCCGCACTAAATCAGGCGTCATGCGGAATGCCGTGATGATGGCTTTTGCGGGATTGTTTTTTGGGCTTCTGGCCGCTGTAACAGCACTCAAACTTGACCCGAGGGTCTATATCGCATCCGATGTTGAGCAGATTCTCGGCTTCGCGCCGCTGGCCCAGTTGCCGAATTTCAATGAGGTCTCTGAGGGCGTGGCAGAGGAATACATGCTGCGGCTCGCCTCGGCAATCGAGCATGGCCGCAAACAGGGCAGCCTGAAAAACTGCATCTTCACCGGTGCCAGTTCAGGCGCGGGTGTATCCACGCTTGTGAGACGCGTGAGCCAGATGCTTGAGGCCATCGGCAGGCCAACCTTGCTTGTCGATGCCACAGGCGCGCTGCCGCCGGTACCACGTCTTGGAGCAAGCGGAAATAAAAACGAGCAAGGGCTGGCATCGTTGCAGCGCGTCGGACGTCCCACCGCCTTGCTGCAACAGATGGTAGGGGAGACGGAAACTGAAGAGGAAAGCCTCGTTCTCACTGATACCGCGCCTCTGCTCGTCTCTGCGGAAACAGAGTACCTGGCCCGATTTGTTGATTGCGCCATTGTGATCATCGACTCGGGAGTGACTACACGCAATGAGCTTCGCAACGCCGCAGCCACTCTGCAGCGATTGAATGTGCGCGCGGTCGGATTTGTGTTGAATCGCGTCGGACTGACAAAGGCTGATCCAGCGTTCCGTGCCTCCGTTGAGGCTGTTGAGAAGCATCTGCAGGCTCACAGCAACAACGCTCCGAGGCGAGCGGAAAGAAGTACCTCCCTGGCGCCGGAAGAGCCGATCAGCATTCCGGCCGCACCCAAGCAGACATCCGCGCGGTCCATGTTTGAGCCGGAGGTGGCTGCGGCCGCTGCTGCAGTTGCCCGCTTCTCACCCCGCGCTGTTGCCGAGCAGTCAGCAGCGTCGACGGATTGCCTCTCTTCGCCCCAAGTCCCGCCTCCTTCTGCCGAAGCCGCGCAGCGTTTTTCGTTACCGTTATCAGTTCCGATGACTCAAACCGGAAGGGCCGTCTCAACGTCGTCTGCTGAGCCACCAATTTTACCATCGCCCACGAAGGATTCTTCGCCGTTTGCGGAAGCCGCCAGGTACTTCGCATCGTCGGTAGCTGCGGAGAGCGCACGTTCATATTCACCGCGCCCGATTTCATCCAGTGTTACGGGGAACCCGTTACCCGCTACTGCCGCAGAGCCTGTTGCATCTCCCCTCCCCACAGAACAAACCTTCGTTGCAAGCGAACCCGTTCCGGCACAAAGATTCGAATCAAACGAGCCATCCGCCACTCCGGCGGCCGACCTTCCCTGGTGGCTCAGTGACGTTCCCCGTCATGCGGAGCAGCCCCATCCGCCACTCCTTTGGCAACCGGCGAAGGTGTCGACATCCGTGCGGCAACCGGCCGATGTGGATCCAACGGATGGCGCTGAAGACCTGGATAAATCGCTCCAGAAATTGCAAGAGAATCAGCTACAGACAAGCTCGGCCGCTGCTCACTCGTGGGAGAGCGTCCCGTTCTTGGGTGAAACCCCCAGAGCGGAGACTGAGCGTGCATCTGAGGAAGCAAGAAACTCAGCGACGCAGGGAACGCAAGATAGTCGCAATTCGAGATTGGGAAGTCTTAGGAACCTCCTGTTTGTGCTGGGCGTCAGCGAAGACCCCGGGCCGGAAGAGTCGGTTGAGCAGCACAAGGGTTTGGGATCGGATTCCGATCTCAAGACGGAGCGGCCAACTTTTGATCAATCAATTCGGAAGGCTCCGATTGACCCATCGAACATGCGGGGTGCCTCACCCAGACTGGTTACCGCACCACCCGAATTCCTTCCCCCAAAGCCTGTGGTGATTGAGTTCGAAAAGAAAGATGCGCGCGCCGGCGAATCCTCTACTCGCCAGGATCGCCGTGCTCCCGCTGACGGGATTGATATTCTCCCGTCGAAGCGCGGCCAGTACAAGAAGATCTAAATCCGGCTCAACGTGGGCCAGACCATCTAGATGCGGTCGTCGATGCAAGACTAGGCGCTGCCTGTCATGCGGCGTCAAAGCAGCCTGGATTCTGGAAAGAAATTGCGCCCTCGGGTGCGCCCGAGAAAAACAGAATGATAGTCTGGAGCAACCTCGCGGCTCGGGTCGCGTCAAACAAACGCGGATCCGTATGGGAAAGCCTCCACCAAGATGGGAAAAACTTACAATCAAGGCGTGACATTTCTGGTGCGTTTAATGAAATTTGTCTTTTCGTAACATGGAATGATGCACAATTGTCTATTAGGAGAAAACAGGCGTGCCGCGTATACATTTTCAATTACAACTCGCCGAACTTAAGGACAAACTCCTTGCCATGGCTGCGTTGGCGCAGCAGGCCGTCGAGTCCGCGGTGGATGCCTACCTCCAGCGTGACAAAGGTCTGTGCCAGTATGTGAAACAGAATGAAACAGCCATCAACACCGCACAGCATGAGCTGGATGAGATGGCCTACGAACTGTTGGCCAAGGAACAGCCGATGGCCATCGACCTTCGCTTCATCCTGGCGGTGATCAAGATCAATGGCGATCTGGAACGGATCGGCGATCAGTCGATGGGCATCGCGCGCCGCACCAAGGAAATTTTGAAGCACTCGGAAGTGGATTTGCCGGTCGACTTCGCTGCCATGGGCGAGTTTGCGGGCCGCATGATCCGCTCGGCGGTGCAATCGCTGCTTGAAGGGGATGCCCGTCTGGCCGACTCGGTGCGCGAGATGGATGACGAGATCGACCGCATGAATCGCCGTGCCCACGCCGACCTTCTGCAACTGATCCAGGAGAAGCCGCAGTTTACGCAGCAGGCGATGAATGGCATTCTGGTGTCGCGCAACCTTGAACGAATTGCGGACCATGCATCGAATATCGCCACCGACGTCATCTTCTGGATTCGCGGCGCAGATGTGCGCCATCAGCTCAGCATGTCGATGGACTGATTGGGATTGATGAGGCAACCTTTAGATCAGCATCCTGTCGCAAATCCCCAAATTGCTGATTCCAAAAAACCAAAGCGACCAGTAAGATGGAGAGACTACGTTCACTGAGGCCTCGAATGCCATCTCGTCTTCTCTCGCTGATCGCAATACTTTGCCTGTCATCCGTCCTCCACGCGCAAAAGGAAGTTCCGCCGCGCATGCAGATCTATGGTGGCTATTCGTTCCTCTCCAACTCGCTGAACGGAGTACCCGGATACCACCAGGGACTGAACGGATTTGATGCCTCCGTGGCCTTTGGATCCTGGCACAACCTGCGTTTCAAGGTCGACACCACAGGATACTTCGGGTCGAACCTGGGAGCGCCGCAGCACCCCTACTTCCTCCTGGGCGGTCCGCAATACACCTGGCACATCAGACGAGAATCCGTTTATGTAGAGGGAATGGGTGGCACCGGAGGCGCAAATAAAACCTGGGGCGCAAATGGCGCAATTGGCCAAACCGCTTCATTCGCGGCGTTTATTGGCGGCGGCGTCGACACACCAATCTCGCGGCACTTCGCCTACCGGATCGACGGAGGCTATCAGTATTCTTACTTTGGCCTGATTACGCCGGTATATATAACTCCCTACCGTATCCCTGGCTTGCCTACGAACTTTGGCCGCGTTTCCAGCGGATTGGTCTGGCAGTTCTAACTTCTCTAGTCGCCCGCGGAGACGGCGTTCCTGGCGTTCGTTAACCAATGGTCCTCAAACTCCTTGAGGGGCAGAGGCTGGCTGAATAGGAAGCCCTGAAACGCATGGCAGCCAATTCGAATAAGAAACTCGCGTTGCGCTTCAGTCTCAACGCCTTCCGCGATCACCGGCAAGCCCATAGCCCGGCTCAAGGAAACGATCGTCTGCGCAATGGCAGCGCTGCTTTCGTCCACCAGGATGTCCCGGACAAACGAGCGATCGATCTTCAGTTGGTCCAAAGGAAGTCTCTTTAGGTAAGCAAGGGACGAATAGCCGGTCCCAAAGTCGTCAAGAGAGAACCTTAGGCCATGCAACTTGAGTTCGGTCATTTTGTCGATGACATCCTCGACATTCTCAACCAGCATGCTTTCCGTAAGCTCCAGCTTGAGGTTGCGCGGGTTTGCTCCCGAGCTATTGAGCGCCATCAAAACCTCTGCCACAAAGTCAGGCTGCCGAAATTGGCGCGCGCTGATGTTCACCGAGATCGAGAGGTGCGCGGTCTGCTTTCTTGCAGTCCACATTGCAATCTGCGCACAGGCGGCGTCGAGTACCCATTTCCCGATAGGAAGAATGAGCCCTGTCTCTTCAGCCAGAGAAATGAAATCCCCGGGGGGCAGGATGCTTCGTACGGGGTGGTTCCAACGGATCAATGCTTCAGCGCCGATCAGGCGGTTGCGGTCGATCTGCGGCTGGTAGTAAAGCACGAACTGGCTATTCCGGATACCCTGGCGGAGCTCCTCTTCCAGCGTGGCGCGGGTATTTACAGCTGCCTGCAAGGCAGGGGCGAAGAAGCGCATGGTGTTGCGTCCTGCCGCCTTTGCCTGGTACATGGCAATATCCGCCTGTTGCAGCAGTTCGCTGGAGTTCTCTCGCCGATCGCCGAACAGGCATATGCCGATGCTGGCTCCGCTGCGGCACACCCGTCCAGCCAGCATGTAGGGTTGTGCAATTGTGAAGAGGATCTTTTCGCCCACCGCCTTGGCCTGCGCCGCCGCTTCTTCGGGAACCTCGCTCAGATCTTCGAGCATCAGTACGAACTCATCTCCGCCCAACCGGCCCACTGTGTCGGACTCGCGAACACATGTTGTCAGGCGTCTGGAGGCTTCCTGCAAGAGCAAGTCGCCCGTCTGGTGCCCGAGCGTGTCATTCAAGGTCTTGAAGTTGTCCAGATCGACAAATAGAAGGGCTCGCATGCGACCGGTTCGGTTGCCGGCAGCGAGAGCCTCCTCCAAACGTTCCAACAGCAGGCGGCGGTTCGGCAAATTCGTCAGTGGGTCATAGAAGGCAAGATTGCGGATCGCGTCCTCGGCCTCTTTCGCATGACTCACATCGCGCGCAACCGCAAGAGCGCAGCGTACACCTTCAATTTCAACGATCGATACCGACATCAGTGCCCAGCACGTCTCTCCGCTCTTTTTACGGAATTGAATTTCCACATTGCGGCACTCCCGGGTTCTCGTCAGCATCTCCCTGACATTCTCCAGATCCCGAGGGTCTGTCCAGAGGTTAAGGTCATCAGCCGTGCGTCCAATTACCTCACTCCGCTCGAATCCCATCGTGTCGAGGAAGGCCTGGTTCACATCGATGTATTTGCGGTTGTCGGCGCGGCTCAGGGTGATGGAATCCAGACTGGTGTGGAATACCTTGCGATACCGTTCCTCGCTTATCCGGAGGGCGGTGGTAGCCTCAACGAGCAGCAGTTCGGCAGCCTTGGCGTCGGAGATATCGCGAGAGATGGTCAGCACGCATGCGACGCCATTTATCTCAATTGCCGATGCGGACATTCGCCCCCAGAAGGCCTCGCCGTTCTTCCTCCGGAATAGCGCTTCCATGTCTCGACAACAGCCTTCGAGGCGCAGTGCTTCAATCATCCTTTGCCGATCTTGAGGATCGACCCAGATTCCGAGTTCCAGCGATGAGTGCCCGACGATTTCCTCGCGCGAATACCCGATGATGTCGAGAAATGCCTTGTTGCATTCGATATACGTTCCATCGTCGACGCGGTTGATATTGATGGCATCCAGGCTGGTTTGGAACGCGGCCCTATAGCGCTCTTCGCTTAACCGCAGCTCCATCTCCGCTTGTTTATGCTCGTTGATATCTGCAACAAAGCCTTCGAGATAGTAGGCTTGATTTTCGTCGCTCTGGCCCTTTTGACAGGTCAGCGAAACCCAGACATTCGAGCCATCCTTGCGCCTGAGCTCGCACTCCATCCCACGAACGGCGCCGTGTTCTTCGACCGCCGCCAATACCTTCTGGCGCTCCCTCGGGTCTTTCCAAACCTCATGAACCACGTTGTTGACTGTAGATATAAACTCGTCGGGAGAGTCATAGCCAAGCATGGTCGCCAGAGCGCGATTGACGACCATCGGCTTGCCATCCGGCAGGTTGATGAACATGCCTTCAATGGCCCCATCGAAGATGTTCCGGTACTTTCTCTCTGCCTCTTTCAACTCCCGCTCAAACCGCTTTCGCTCACGGATGTCCTGCGCGATCGCAGAAGCTCCCACAACCTTCCCTTCGGAATTCCGGATTGGTGAGATCGATAAGGAGACGTCGACCTGCTGACCGTCTTTCGAGCACAGGACCGTGTCGTAGGGCTTAATAGCACCGCCATGGGAGACGAATTCAATCAATTCAGGCGCTTGGTCTACGCTGCCCAGGGGAGTGAGAATCGAAACGCTTTGTCCGATGATCTCTTCGGCCGTGTAGCCAAGTAGCAACTCGGCTGCCCGGTTCCAGGTTGCAATTGTTCCATCCAGTTTGACTACGTGAATCGCGTCATTGGAGGACTCGACGACCGACGCCAGCAGAGCCCTGGCTTCCTCCGCGACTTTGCGGTCGGTGATATCCGTGCCGAATACCGAGATGCCCACAACCTCCCCATCGGCGAAGATCGGGCGAAGCGTTAACTCTGTATTCCGGCCATCCGCTCTAACCGACTCGGTCCGGCAGAAGCCTTCCTTAAGCGCACACTCATAAAATGAAAGCCACCGCGCCGATCTCTCTGGCGGAAGCAGATCTTCCGGCCGCATTCCCACCGCAGCCCGCACGCCAAAACCCGTCTCGTAATATCGGTAAACCGCCTGGTTGAACGTGACCAGCCGAAAGTTCAAGTCCACAGACCAAACAAAATCCTCGGTGCTATTAATCAGCGCAGTAAGGTCTGCCGCAGCCTGATGGCCCGGCGAAGCGACTTGTGCATCTGGCGCTGCCTCGTTCGGCATAGAAGAATCTTTCTGGTTGACCTTAACTCTGATGAAGCTGTCGGCCTTTGCTGTTTGCGCTGAGCCCTTCAAGACGAAGTTTACCCTTTCCGGCCTGTCTGTCTTCTATATCGGAATATATAAGTAGATTCTTCAATAAATTGAACGATGCCGAGGCATTTCCTTTGGACTCACTACCGTTCCAAACGACTTGCGGCTGGTCTTTAAGTTTTCTGGGATCTGCGGAAGCCTTGAACGTTGTAGTCAACCCCGCAACAGAGCAACTGAATGGCCAAAAAAAGAACCCCGCATCCCTTCGGAGGGACGCGAGGTCTTCAGTGTAGGATTTCGTCGAACCCCGACCGCCTTGTATGCAGACGACCGAGCCCGGCAGGTCAAATTCGGCTTACCGAGTGGCTTCGAATAGGAACCAGGCTCGTCGTTCAGCCTCGTCGATCCAGACTTCAATCATGCTCGTTGTCGCGTATTCATTGGCCTTGCTCGTCACTTCATGCGCCGCGCGAAGGCTATCGACGAATGCCTTATTGTCGCCATGCAGTTCGAGGAGCATATCCCGGGCAGGCACAAACTCCTGGTCGTTGTCCGCAATCCTCTGAAGCTTTGCGATGTGTCCGATCGAGCGGATTGTTGTCCCACCCACCTTCCGGACGCGCTCTGCGATGTCGTCCGTGATTCCGAAGATCTGACTGGCCTGTTCGTCCAGCAACAGGTGATAGTCGCGGAAGTGTTGACCACTCATATGCCAATGGAAGTTCTTTGTTTTGAGGTAAAGGGCGAATGAGTCAGCAAGCAGTGCGTTGAGTACGCTGGAGAGGTTTCTTACCTGTTCGGCGTCAAAACCATCAGGAACATTGATCTTGGTTGCTTTCGAACCCTCTTGTGTGTGAGTAGACATAGGGAAAAACTCCTCAGCCCGGAGAGGGACTTCGGGCGTCCGGAATGGATCGCCTGTTCCTCTTCCCCGCGCACTGACTTGGATGCAACCTTCGTCGCAATGGTTCCCGCGAAGGGGAGGGAAGTCGAAACACCCGGGTTTCCATGACCCGCTCTGCGAGGTGTGCCTGCAATGAACGCCGCCCCGGGCGCAGCGTAATTGCCCGCGCCCCGTTCTTGCGATTTTTTCCTATCGCAGGGGAGGGAAGCCTCAACCCTCAACCAGCTCCTCCATGAGGAGGCTCAGAACTACCTGTCGAAACCAACTCAACAACATCAGCAGGCGTTTGACCAACGGCATCGGCAATCGCCCATTCTTCTGGCGGCCCATACCCCCAAGCTGCAGCGATGCATTGGATGTGGTTGGCGTGGGCGGCCCGGATGTCGTGGATGCGGTCGCCAATCATCCATACCGCCTCCGAATCGAGGGAGTGTTCGTCCAGCAGTTTCGCCAGCAAGTCACTCTTGTTGTGACTGGTGTATTCAGCTTTATCACCGTAAATTGCTTTGAACAAGCCTGATAGCTCGAAAAAATCCAGAATCCGCACGGCGAAGTGCTGCTGTTTTGATGTGCACACGTAAAGCGGGAACCCCTGCTTGTTGAGCGCAGTCAGCATTTCGCGCACGCCAGCAAAGACGGAATTGTTCTTCCAGCCCTCGCGGTCGTAGCAGGCGCGGTAATCGCGCGCCAAGGCTACGCGTGCCTCTTCGCTGCCATCCGGAAGCAGTTCTGCCACCCATTCCTCGACTGGAGGTCCAACGAAGCGACTCAGCGGTCCCTGGTCGCCCATATTGCGGTCGTCGAGCACCTTGCGCAGGCAGCCGATAATACCTGGCTTTGAGTCAGTAAGTGTTCCATCGAGGTCGAAGATAAGGGCTGGCAAGGTTTGGGACACATCTCCAGTTTCGCAGATCGCGACCTAGATAGATCCTCGCTTTCAGAGTTAAGGCTGCAATGAGCGAGGTGTTGAGAGCAGCGCAAATGCTCCGTAACCCATTCTTGCGATTTTTTCTTATCGCAAGGGTGGAAAACCTCAAATCTCAATCATTCCGCCCATCTCTTCGGCTGAGGCGTCAGCATCTTACAGCTAGACCTTCACCTGCGGATGAGTAGCATAGTGCAGTAGCACAGCCACTGCGCAACTGGTAAGCCGCGTCTCCGCCGAATCCGCACGGCTTGTCAGGATGGTAGGCACGCGAGCGCCGAGAACGATCCCAGCCAACTGTGCGCCGCCCAGGTACTCCAACTGTTTGGCCAGCATGTTCCCACTTTCGAGATCTGGCACAACCAGGATGTCCGCCTGTCCAGTAACGGGGGAAACCAGCCCCTTGATCTTGGCTGCCTTGACGCTGACTGCCGTATCGAAGGCCAGAGGCCCATCGAGGATGCCGCCTGTGATCTGTCCTCGATCCGCCATCTTGCATAATGCCGCTGCGTCCAGCGTCGACTTGATCTTCGGGTTAACCGTCTCAACCGCAGAAAGTAGCGCCACTTTGGGCTCGGGAATCCCAAGCGCGTGCGCCAGATCGATGGCGTTCTGCACGATGTGGACCTTGTCCTCAAGCTCCGGAGTGATATTGATGGCCGCATCGGTGATCAGGAGGGTGCGTGCATAGGCCGGCGTATCCATAATGAATACGTGCGATATGCGCTTGTTCGTCCGCAGCCCGGTATCCGCCTTCATTGCGGCCTTCATCAGTTCATCGGTGTGGAGGCTGCCCTTCATCATCGCCAGGGCGTTGCCGGACCGGCACATTGCCACGCCCAGTTCGGCGGCCTTGCGTTCGGAATCGCAATCGAGAATCGGGTATGCGCTGATGTTCACGCCGATCTTTTCGGCCAGTGCCTTCAATTCCGCCGCGTCCCCAATAAGCGTAGGCTCGATCAGTCCCTCAAGCGCAGCCTCAACTGTGCCGCGTAAAGCAACATCCGACAACGGCCACACCACCGCCGTCGAAAGCGCCGGAAGCTCTTTGCAGCGCTCGATGAATTTATGAAAGACATGGTAATCGGCCGGATGGCCAACAAGGGGATCAACGGTAACGGCTTCAGCCAACGTAGCTAGATCGCTCATGAATGATTTTCTCCTGGCCGGAACAGCACAGCGTTTGCCCGGCCTCTCGCACTTATTGTCGCCCCGCTGCCGGTGTGCTCCTGTGTTAAAGATCACAGTCCGGACAATTGTCTCGCATCGCGGTAAGGTAACTTGTTGCCAACTTTGCTCCAAGCCTAACGATTGCACATCGGATTTTATGTTTGACTGTCCAAAGTCAAGCTACAATGAACGAGCCTTGGAGCGTGAAATTGAAGAAGTTAGTAACCTTGACCCGCGTTTCGCTTACATCAACACTGCTCTTGTCCATGCTCAGCCATGCTGGGGGTCAGAAGCCTGTCACTCCAGCATCCTGGGCGTTGAAAACGGAACGAACTTTGAATGGGCCGGAGGCCGACCTGCTGGTAAGAACCGGCGACATCAACAACCTCGGATTTGGGTGGCCTGATGGATTCGACCCGTTTTCCGGTAAGTCCACACCAGGGCACGGCTATCCATGGGATCCTCGGCCGGGCGCGCCGGATGGCACCGATCGCATCCTCTCCGGCTCGGTCGACACCCCGAAAGACGCCAGCGCCCATTCTCACGACGGTTACACCAGCTATGCCATGGATCATCGCGCCTCCTCCATGCCCGTCCCGATCACGCTGGCCGTAGGCCCCCTTCCCGCCAAGGTCAACGTTGTTCTTCTGCAGATGTTTCTTGATGACTTCCAGGCGCCCGTATGGGGCTCGCATTTCCAGATCACGCTGAACGGTACCCGCATTCCATCGTTTGAGGCGGCTATTAATTCGCTCCAGCAAACCGGGCCCATCGGTAAACTCGTCACCTTCAAACTGCTTCCGGAATATTGGCCTCTATTGCGAAGCGGCACTGTAAAAGTCCTGATCGACGACCCAACAACGCACATCCCTGATGGCTACGCAATCGACTTCGTGCGCATCCTCGTCAACCCGCATCCGTTCAAATACGCGGTCTCGCTCAACTGCACCGTGGTCGATGCGGCCACGCACAAAGCCATCGCAGGAGCAACCGTGGACGCCGCCACCGCGACATCGACCACAGACGCAGGCGGCAAGTGCATGCTCAAAAATCTCCCTGCCGGACTCGTGACCGCCTCAGCCATCGCGCCCGGCTATGACGAGCAGGTAATTCCCGTCGACATGGAAGCTGGAGCCACCGGACATGCGGACTTTCAACTGAAGCGACACACCGAAGGCGTCGCCGATCTCGATAAGGCAATAGGCCAGACCGGTTCAGCCGCTATCTACGGCGTGCATTTCGACACCGGTTCAGCGACTCTCAAGCCTGACAGCACCTCGGCACTTGAAAACGTGCTTGCCACCATCAACAAGCGGCCAAACTCGCAATGGATCATCGCAGGACACACCGACAATCAAGGCTCAGCAGGCCTGAACCAGAAACTGTCGCAGTCCCGCGCCGCGTCGGTAATTGCTTGGCTGGTGTCGCATGGTGTAGCCGCAAGCCGCCTCAAGCCACAAGGCTTCGGGGCCTCCCATCCCGTTGCGGACAACTCTACCGAGGCAGGCCGAGCACTCAACCGGCGCGTCGAAATGCAGTTGGTTCAATGATTCTTAAAAAGAACCGCTGATCCAATCGAGGGTGCGCTGTTTTGAAAGGTTACGGCTTAAAAGGCTGCAGAAAACTCATTCGGGCGGTAGGCCGGGGATTTATCCCCGGCATAATTCCAGTCAAACAGACGCGGGCTAAAGCCCCTGAGGGAGTGCTTGCATCCAGCCAGACACTTCCTAAATCAACTTGATCCGACCTGTCTAAGGAGATTGATCAAGAGCAATTGGAGGAACCGTGTGGAGATTTGTTTACCGCACTGCGATAGGCGCATTTGTTGGTTATGTGATCTATTTGCCCACAATCTACGTGGTGGAATACGCGTTGTATGGAAGAGCCGATTCAGAAAGAGTTTTTTATTCGTTGTTTTACCCGCTCGGATTAATATGGCTTTTGATCGGTCAAGATAATACTTATTTGCCGAAAGACGAATTAATACTCACAATTGAGGGTTCAGCTCTGCCTATTTCCGGCATCATCATTGCCAATAGCAAGCACGCGCGAAAATTCCTATCGGCCTGCTCGGAAAGAATACCGCATCCATGAGAATCCTGGACCGCGATGCAGGTACCCCTCGATCGTCCGCCTGCCTGAAATTCTAAAAACACGAGTAGCACCCGTGTTCATTTGCGAACACAATTTTGCAACTTCGAACGCTTTCCATTGAGGCCGTCCGCGCTTTTTTTGAACCGTTCCGCATGAATATGCGTAATTTACCGGGAGAACAGTTTGGCTTGCCAAGTGCAAGCAGTCATCATCACGACCCCGGTGAGGATATACATGCAGAAATTCTTCTTCGATCTTAGATTCGTGTTACGGCAACTGCGCAAGTCTCCAGGATTCGCAATCACAGCAGTCTTCATGCTCGCATTCGGCATTGGCGCCACTACGGCGATCTTCTCCATCGTTGAGGGTGTTTTGTTGCGGCCATTGCCGTTCCCGGATTCCGGCCGGCTGATGGTGCTGTCGGACCGCCTGGAAGGGGCGGACGTGGGCGGCAATGGCGAGGCCGGTGTAACCGTGCCGGATATTCGCGCCTACTCGCGCGACACCAAATCTTTCGACGCGCTTGGCGGGTACACGTACACAGGGTATGAGCTTTCCGGCGCCAGCGAGGCCGCCCAGGTAAACGCAGCACGCCTCACCGCCGGAGTCTTCTCCGCGCTCGGCGTCGCTCCTCAACTTGGCCGCGTATTCACTGCCGATGAAGATGAGCACAGCCAGCAGGTCGCGGTCCTGAGTTATTCAACATGGAAGTCCCGCTTCAACAGCAATCCTCAGATTCTCGGCACCAAAATACTTCTCGACCGCAAGCCATTCATCGTCATCGGCGTCATGCCGCGCAACTTCGAATTCCCTTTAGTGACCGGGCAACTGAACCGCACAGAGTTGTGGGTTCCGATGAGCTTTCGGCGGGATGAACTGCTGCCGCAGTCCGGAGCAAACTGGAGTTACCAGATGGTGGGCCGCCTCAAGTCCGGCCTCTCCGCCTCTCAAGCCCAGAGCGACGCCCAGCGAGTGGCCGTTGAAATCATGAAGGGCTATCCCTCCATGATGGCCGGCTTGCGCATCAGCTCCGTTGTGCGTCCGTTGCAAGAGGAAACGATCGAGACCACTCGCCCCTTGTTGCGGACCCTGTTCATGGCCGTCGCGGTAGTGTTGTTGATCGCCTGCGTCAATCTCGCCGGACTGATGCTGGTCCGCGCCATCCGCCGTCAGAGAGAGGTCGCAGTCCGTCTGGCTCTCGGCGCAAGCTCCTGGGCCCTGATTCGGCAAGCAGTTCTGGAGAGCCTTGTCCTGAGCGTGAGCGGCGGCCTGCTCGGTCTGTCGTGCGCCGCATTGGCCCTCAAGCTGGGTAGAAGTCTGCTGCCCGAAAGCCTTCCCCGCATCAGCGAAATTTCACTCAACTGGAATGTTATCGGCTTCGCTCTTTTGCTAGCCGCGATCACCGGTTTGCTATGTGGGTTAGCCCCAGCCTTTGCCGCCCTGCGCACCAACGTAAACGGCACCTTGAAAGAAGGCGGCCGCAGTGGAACAACGGGTAGTGGCCATGCCCGCCTGCGCTCCTCGCTAGTAGTTGCCGAGATTGCCATCGCCCTCGTACTGCTCGCTGCCTCGGGACTTTTGCTGCGCAGCTTCGAGAAAATGCGCTCCGTCGATCTTGGCTTCCGACCCGAGCACGTAGCCACCGCTTCCTATTCGCTGCCGCAAAAACAATACTCCACGCAGGCTTCCATCGACGCCTTCAACAATGAGTTATTGCGGCGCCTCAACCAGTTGCCCGGAGTCAAAGCTGCGGCCCTCTCCAGCCTGATTCCGGCCTCTGGCAATAACAACAACCAGACTTTCGTTGCGGAAGGCTATGTGCCGCCCCAAGGCGCAGGCATGAACCTGGCCACAGTAACAAACACAATCGGCGATTACTTCAGCGCCATGGGAATTCCTCTGCTGCGTGGGCGCACATTCCTAGAGGCTGATAAGTCCGGCACTCAATTGGTAGCGATTGTGAATCGAAAGTTCGCCGATCACTACTGGGCCAATCAGGATCCCATCGGCAAGCGCTTCCGCATAGGAACGCAACAGATGCAAACGCCATGGCTCACGATAGTAGGTGAAGTAGCAGATGTAAAACTGGCCGCCCCCGACGACCCGACCAAGGAGCAGTATTTCTTCCCCGTTGCCCAAAATGAAGATGACTTCGGCTCGCTGGCCAACCCGGCCACTGACCTCAACGGCAACGGCGGCTACATTGTGCTGCGTTCAGAGCTGCCACCCGAACAGATGGAAAGCGTTCTTCGCTCCACGGTCCGCGCCATTGATCCGCTTCTGCCATTGACTCAAGTGCAAACCATGGAAGAAGCCGTTCAGGGAGCCGAAGGGCCTCGCCGCTTCAATACTGTGCTCATCTCCAGCTTCGCCTTCGCCGCTGTATTGCTCGCTGTCCTCGGCATCTATAGCGTCATCGCCTTCTCTGTCGCATCGCGCGTTCAGGAAATGGCCATCCGCATGGCCCTCGGTTCACAGCGCAGCGCAATCGTTCGCCTCGTCCTCGCATCCGGCGCAAAACTCGCCGGCATAGGCTGCGTGCTTGGTTTGGGAGGCGCCGCTGCCGCTTCAACGCTGCTTCGCTCCATGCTCTTCGGCGTCAGTCCATTTGACCCGTTTGTGCTCGCCGCGGCCGCCGTTGGCGTGCTCCTGTTAGCCTTGGGAGCGTCAACGCTACCAGCCTTCCGCGCCGCCTCCATCGATCCCAACCGTGCCTTGCGCGGAGACTAGATTGCACAAGCGGCACAGAAGCTACGGTTGCTCCTTTTTACGGTTCGGACGAAGTTTATCGAGCTTATTTGATGAGTTCTCCGATAACGGAGATTTCCTGCTTGCGTGTGCTGCCCGGGATGTCCAGAAAGCCCAGAACGAGCGGTTTGGAAAGTATCAGGGACGACGTCGCTTCCAGCAAGCTTTGGCGGACCACCGGATCTTGCGGACCCACACCCGACTTCTCCTCGGAAAGGGCGGATTGTTCAACTTTTGAATGCAACCGCAAGCCATCCAGTGACCCATCGACAGATGCTTCGATACTCAGCCCCACATCAAGATATTGCACTTCCGAATGTGATGCTGAGGATGCGACGTCATAGGCACCAGTTACAATTGGCGTCCGGCTGCCTTCCTTGAAGAGTGTTTTCTCTCCCGAGGCCACTACGATGGAGAAGCTTTGCGTTCCGATATTCTTTTCGCTGTCCGTCCGCTTGATGGTGAACGTCAGGCGGTATAACTTCCGCGGGCGGTCGAGATCCGAGATGATCTTTTGCGCTAGCTGAATGTCGTCCGGAGTGCCGTGTATCGAGATGGCTCTCTGCCATGGCACCAGATAAATCTTCGCTCCTGGAATCATGCTGCGAAGGGCAGTGACAACCTCGGACGCATCGTTCGATTGAGTGATGTTCGCAAGGTAGAACGTCTTGAAGGTTCCCGTGTTGGACACGGTTACTCCAGGCTGGGAATCTGTAGACAGAGCCTGCGCAAATGCGGCGCGCGCAAAAAAGCTAACGGACAATGCGACAACAACAAACATGCAGCTGCTAAGGATTCGGCGCCTTCCGATCTCATCGCAATTCACTGTCATTTCTTGCCTCTCAAGGTCGTTCTACTCTGGTGTATTTCGCAATTGAACAAGTGGATTCTCTTATATGCACAGACGCTGACGAATTGTTAGCGCTCGATAAAATCCTTCATCGTTGCTTGTCGG
>Ga0302319_10000852_pt1 | contig 68429 bp, 45 predicted proteins | sample Bog_T0_2_FD_203319 | JGI IMG/M metagenome (GOLD analysis project Ga0302319, IMG submission 203319) | Peat permafrost microbial communities from Stordalen Mire near Abisko, Sweden - Bog_T0_2 | ecosystem: Environmental > Terrestrial > Soil > Wetlands > Peat | place: Sweden: Abisko, Stordalen Mire...
CAGGAAACTTCGCGGTTTCTCGAACTGGCGCACCCAATCGCTTCCGAAATTCGGCGCCAATCAAAAACATCTATCAAAAAAACAGCTCCATTGTCGGGCGCGTCTTCCTTGCCCAACCTCGCTACGCAGCAGTCAGGGAAATTCAAAGAGAAATTAAGCGCAGGAACCTGCCCATTTGGCCGCCGATCAGCCTCGCGACCGTATCGAAGGCATTGAAAGGATTGGAGGGCGATCTCATTGTTAGCCGGGACAATGCCGGCATTTCCCTCGTGCAACCGGATAAGCTGCTGGAGAAACTCGCCGCGAATTTCGTCTGGAAAAAAGGACGAGCCTCGGTTCGAGCCAAACTCACAGCGGAGGGAGATCAGCTTCTCAAAGTTCTGGCCAAAACCGCCAACGCGCTAAATCTCCCGCTCGTGGCGACTGGAGTCGCGTCCGTATCGCAGTATGCGGTGATGCAGCGGGGCCCTGTTCTCGCTGTGTATTGCACGGAACCAGAGGCTTTGTTGGAACGGGCGGGCGGGACCGTGACCGACCGTTTTCCGAACATTGAGATTTTTGAGGCGGACGAGCCGTTTTTCTACTTCGACGCGCGAACTGAACGAGACTTCCGATGGGCCTCGCCTCTGCAAGTTTACTTGGAGCTAATGGCTGGCGACAAACGTGACTCCGAAACGGCCGAGCAAGTCAGAACCTTCATTCTCAATAACGTGGGGAGCCAATTCAAATGAACCAGCTTCAGACTCTTGGCGGCGGCCTTTGCGATTTACTCAAGCGGATTGAAGGCGCGGACATAAAGCTCATCATTGGTGGTGGTTTCGGCATTTACCTGAAAATGGAGCATGCCCGAAAGCAGGGCACACGCACACTCATTGAACCTGAGTTTTGGCCCGAGGCGCGTTCGACGAACGATCTGGATTTGTTCCTACGACCGGAGTTGCTCGTCGACTCCGTGAAGCTAAAGCCGCTCGCGCTGGCCATCTCGGATTTGGAATATGAGCCGGTCCCAGGAGCAGAGAAGTACCAGTTCATCAAGGACGCAGATGGAGGGGCGGGAGCAGCGAAGCTAAAGATAGATATTCTGACCGGCCCCCGTGAGTCCTTTTCGAACACCAATGTTCGAGTGGATGACCGCCGCGTGCGGCCAAGACCATCCGTGGGCTTGCATGCGCATCCAGTGGACGAAGCTCCAACGCTGGAGAGAAATCTTCTGCCTATCTCAGTTTCGGGCACGCTCAGTTCCGGCGAAACTTCAACGGGCGAGGTATGTCTGCCTCATCCTTTTACCTTCTCGATGATGAAGCTGTTCGCGTTCCGTGACCGGCTTGAAAGGGACCCGGACCAGGGGAAGGCGCAGTATCACGCGCTGGATGTTTACTCGATTCTGGCGACGACGACTGAAGACGAATGGGCGCAGGCGCAGGCGCTGCACGAGGAGCTTCAACACCATCCGCGTGTGATCGAGGCGGCACTGATTGTTCGTGAGCATTTTGCCGAGCCTAATCAGATGGGGTTAATCCGTCTGAAAGAGAGCCGGTATTACCGCGATGACTTCAGGCTTCGTGAATTCAGTTCCGCGCTGTTGGAATTGTTCCCGGCTTCTGGACGTTGAGTGGTGATCTATTAATACGCGCACCGTTAGGGACCGGGTTGACGAGGAGTTCTGGCCGCGATTGGCAAAGGGGCTTGCGCCTATCACTACCCCAGCGGCGGAAGCTTGTTGACGTCCTCTTGTAACTGGTCCATTTCGCTTTTCGTGTAGCGTCGGTTCGTTGCGACAGTGCTTTGGTCTGAGAGCCTCATTCTGGACAATTCCGAAACCCCTTTTCTTCCCAGTTGCGTATTAAAGGTGTGACGAAGGGAGTGGAATGAGAGAGCCGGAGTCGACCGGCCTCGATCTCCGGTGCCTTTTTCCCGGACTGTCGGATTGGGGATGCCCGCCGCCGTGATCATCCGGGAGAAGGTATTGGAGAGACCGTTACGCCGGTGGATTGATTTCTGGGAAAGGGTCGGGAAAACAGGGGTGGAGGGGGAGGATGGACGATGTTCAGCCTTCCAGAGCTTGAGCCAAGTGGCCAATTGTTTGTGGAGAGGCTCCTGATGGGCTTCCTTCGTGCTCCCGATGGGGCGCTTATCTGGGGTGCAGATGATCTGGTTGCCCGGGATGTCAATCTCCTGCCACGTCAGGCCAGCGGCATCGCCGAGGCGCAGGCCGGTATAATAGCCTACCAGAATCAGGCCGTACCATTCGTCGTTGGCGATTTTGAGCAGACTGCTAATCTGCGCCAACGTGAATGGGTTGCGTTTTCCAGGGGCCTTGGGCAGTGCCTTTACCGTGGTGGCGAGATTGCGCTGGATATAGCCTCTGCGGAGAGCCACCTTGATCGGGAAAGATATAATCTTCAGATCCAGGTTCACTGTCGTGGCGGCGAGGCCATGGGCGGTTTCTGATTTTTGAAAATCCTCGATTTGCTCGGCGGTGAGGTTTCCGATGGTATCTCCGGATCTGGGCCCGAGAAAATTCAGGAATTTGTCGATGCTGGTCTTGTAGCGAGCCCGTGTGCCGGGACTGACATGCAATCCCTCAAGCCAACGTTCGAAATGCTCTTTGATCTTGGGAATTTTAAGCGGTTCTTTGCCCCGCGCCTTTCGCATCTCGTTTAGTATTGCCATGTCGCGCTCGTTGGTTCCCGCTTCCCGCGCTGCGTCCTCCCAGCCGGCACAGATCTTCATGGCCTCCCCCTCTTTCTTCTTTTTCGTGGACCGAAATTTACGCGTGCCGTCTTCCAGCGTGTACGCGCAGTACCAGAAAGGAGAGCGTTTTTTGGGATCTTTATGGAGGCTGGCCATGGTTTAAAATTGGAGCTTGAGCGTGGGTCAAAACCCCGCGCAATGCAAGAAAAAAATCATAACAAAGTCATAACAACGTGGAAGAGAATTACCGTTTTAGAGTGTTTTTTACTCTGTGGAATCCAATTTACAGGGAGGGGTTAGAAGTCGCAGGTTCGAACCCTGCATCGCGCACCACCCGTTTTTATTTTTCACCCAACCAAAGAAAGGCAGTCACGCCACGTGGGTAATACTTGCTTCCGATCGCAACACCGGTTTCGCTATGGATCTGATCGCACATTGCCCACGGAGCAGTCCCCTCACTCTGTTCCCATCCGAGATGACTGGCATCAGCGGCTGCCGCCGCCGGAGAGAGGGCTTCCGGGAACAGGCAACGGGTAACATGCTGCGCAATGGCGATTTTGCTGAACCAGGTATTGTGACTGGTGCTGCTGATCTTCCATCCGCCAGTCTTCGTGTCGATGCATATTCCCGGTTGGAGCGCCCGGGTCATGTGCTGGCCAAGTTTTTCGAGCAGTTCACCGAAACGCCCCGCTTTATCCAACGCATCGGACATCTTGAGATAGAGGGGGAAGACCAATCCCTCCACTGCAGGGAGGATACGCGACTGGTTGCCTTTCTCAAACACCGCCGGGAAAAATCCCGTGTCTTTTTCGAAATGTCCGCACAGGGTGGCAGCGATCTGCTCCGAGGAATCCGCGGCAGCTTTTGATTCACCATAGAGTTTCAGACCTGTGAATGCCCGTTCCAGCAACAACCATGCGGCCCATGTTTTCACCGCGAGATAAAGATTGTTGCGCGCCTGGCCGAGGCTTACGTCGAGGCTGTCGTAGGTGGTGATCTCGGAACCGGTTCCACACCGGCTGGAATCCCATTTCAGCAGACCATCGCGCAGTGCAGGCGTCGGATCGTCGCGGCGTTCCATGCTTTGCTTGCAAGCGAGCAATACATCGCAACGGGATGACAGCCACGCGGAGTCACCAGTCTTCAAGGCATACGTAACGGCACAGCAGACCCAGTTTACAAGTTGCTCCATGGTCATCTGGCTAAAGCAACCATGGACGTCCCAGCACTCGTAGCTGGAACGGCCTGCGGGAGAGAACTGGTTCGAGACGCCCATATCGTGCGTGAAGGAAATTCCCCCGTCCGCAGTCTCACCTTCAAACGACTTAATCGAATCGCGATAGAAATAGACATCCGTGAAGAGATCCAACGCATTGCGCATCGCCCACGGGTGCCACTCCAGCTCGAAGAAAAGATGGTCCACCGTGAGATCGAAGGTGTTCATCATGCGATATTCCCCCTCGTTCACCACCCAGAGTGGACGTCCCTTGTGCAGGAGCAATTCCGTGCTGCCGTAGTAGCTGTGCGTGGCTTGCGCGAGCAGCCATTGTTGCTCTTTCGCAAGCGAACTGGCTACCAGTTCATTATCGCGCTTCTTTGCAAGCGACACATAGTCGGCGTGCATGTCGAGGCCGTGGGATATTACTTCCTCGAGGTTGGAAAAATATTGCGAGTAAAAATAGGAGCTTTCGAGACCGGTGGTCACGACGCCTGCCTGATGAAAACCGAGTGACAATGGCACGACGCGCGCAGTCCCGCGAGGAACGGTGACGATGACTGCCGACTCCTGACCGATGCGATGCAATCCATCCCGATCGGCGAAATCCTGTTTCAACACGCTCAATCCCTGCACCGCCCGAATGCCTTCACTGCTTGCAACAGCGTAACCATAGGAGCGACCGCTTGCGAAACCGCAAAATTCCTTCTTCCCCGAGTCCGCAAGAGGACGCGCGGGCTGGAGAGGATCATTCATTCCGAAGATCAGTTCAATATCCTCGTCGCCTTTTGAATTATCATAACCCAGGGTCGCCGCCAGGACAGGGGCAGTATAAAAACGCGCCTGTTTTGCATCCCATGAAACAGGATCCGGCACATGATCAAACGGGCTAAGGATGGAAAATGAGAAAGCGCCGGCGCTCCATGAATCGCTAGCCCAACCCAGGACGCGGCCAAACTCATTTTCAGACAGCAGGCGGTGAGTTTTCTCATCGTCCTTCCCTCCTGCCTCACCGGTAAATGAGGCAACATTCGATTGCGTTGCTTTAAAGAACGGAAGCAGGTTCCATGTTTTGCTCCCTTTGCGGCGGTAGCCTACATAGATATTCTGGGCCGCCGGCCCTCCCATGGCGATGGCAAAGCCGCCCGGGGCATTGTGCAACCCGATCGTAAAACTGGCGAAAGCGCCAAAGGGTGAGTGTTGCGTGTGATAATTGGTGTGCATAATTTTAGAATGAAAATTGAATTTCTATTAAAAAGGAAAATGCCACAACAGGTTGTTTCAACAACTTGCGATCACTTCCATAGTTTTTTTTGCCGGATTAACCCGGATTAAGCCGGATAAATTCACCCTTTGGGTGAAAATGACGAAGGAAGAGAAGTATCACGTCTCGCATTTTTTCCAGAGCTTCATGCTTCATGGGCGTCGTTTTTACACTGGCGCGCCTTGACACGGCTTGTCGCGCCTTGCCGTAATTTGGAGGCGTGAAAATAGGGGTGACCAGGTTTTGCCGGGTTTTTGCAGGGTGGGATTTGGTGGGATAATCCGGGATTCGGTGGGAGACATTTACCGCTAAGATCGCGAAGGGCGCAAAGGAGGGATTTTGATACTCATTTTGGGTTTGTTTGGGTTCAAAATGGCTTTGAATTGGGTTTGTTTTGGCTTTGTTTTTTGGTCTCCAACAGAGTAAAAATTGGCTTTGTTCGGTAAAAAAGGGTGTTTTTGGAATTGGTCCCTCTGTCAGTAAAAATCATTGCACGAGTTGCGCCGGTATGTTGACAGTGTGGTATTCGTTAACTTCAATATTACATAAAAACGCAATCTTGTCAAGTGGTCTGCGGAATAAATGTGATTATTCAGTGTAAATATTAATCAGTGAAGGCGTTGTTCCAGCAGTAGCAATGCAAGCTTGCTGTTTGAAAGCTTCGACGGCAAGCCCCACCAAAGAAAGCTTGTAATCCAAGACATTCCCGCCAAGAGATGTTCACCCTATGAACATCCGTGAGTTCTCCCTGCGGGCCGGCGTCTCCACCGCCACTGTATCACGGGCTTTTCATGAACCAGACAAGCTCACGGAAGCGACGCGGAGGCGGATTCTCTCGCTTGCCGACGAACTGGGTTACTATCCCAGCCCAAGCGGGCGCGCGCTTGTGCGGGGGCGGCACGATGTGCTCGGTGTGGTCTGGCCATTGGAAGTGGAAGGCGCCGAGGCCTCCTTTGCCCAACGCATCCTTGCGGCCCTGACCGGCCACCTCGTAAAAAACGATCTCGATTTGCTGGTGTGCCCGCTCGACAGGCGGGAGAGCGCCGCGCTCGCCCATGCGAAACGCACCCTGCAACGCTCCCGTTGCGACGCCTGGATTTTACTTTATCCACGACAGAACGATGTCCTGACCGGCTCCTTGAAAAAATCGGGCAAGCCTGTGGTTTGCCTGATGGGCAGCCTCCCCGAATGCCCGGAATGGAAATGCGTACAGCTCAACCAGAAAAGCTGGATCGACGACGCACTACGCCGGCTGAAAACGGCAGGCTGCAGCAACGTAACCTTTTTCGGGTCCCGACCGGACGAACCGGACCACGAGCAACGGCGAAAAGTCTTTTCAGAATGTGCGCCAAAATATTTTGGATCCCGCTTCCGAACCATCGCGGGCTGGCCACCCGATACTGGCGAACTGCGCAGGCAGCTTTTGTCAGGAAAGTGCGACGCCATCATCGGGGTGGATGACAACGCCGCACTGCTGGCGCTGGAAGTATGCGGGAAAGCAGGCTTGTCTGTTCCAAAAGATGTCAAAGTGGCGGGCATCGACAATATCCCGCAAGCGCGGTTTGCGTTGCCTTCGTTGACCACCTACCGGCAGCCCCTGGATGAAATGGCGGGATGCGCAGTCGATCTCGCACTGGGCAGACGCACGCGTTCGCGCTCGTTCGACGCGGTGCTGGTTCCCGGGAACAGCCTGTAACAAAACAGGCCGCCACCCGAACAAAGTAAAAATAGCGCAAAATGTAACGCTTTACATTTTTGTTGACAATCGTTCCCGGGATGGCGATTCTGACGATGCACTGCCAAGAATAAATCCCGTGAAATCCCTCTCCCTCCAACCCTACGACCATCTCAGCCGGCAGGAAGTTGCCGCGACTCTCGACAATCTTTCCCGCGCTTCCATTGCCGTCCTCGGAGACTTCTGCCTGGATGTTTATTGGACCATCGATCCGTCGGCCTCGGAAATTTCGGTAGAGACAGGACTGAAAACAGAGCCTGTACGCGCGCAACGTTACACACCCGGGGGAGCCGGGAATGTCGTCATGAACCTGCTGGCGCTCGGTGTCAGCAAAGTCCATCCGATCGGGGTGCTGGGCAACGATCCGTACGGGCGCGAACTCAGGCAATTGCTGGAAGCTCCTCAAATCAACCAGGATGGCTTGATCTCACAGTCCGAAGGATGGGCGACACACTCCTACGTGAAGCGTTATACCGGAGACCAGGAGGCAAACCGCGTCGATCTCGGTAACTACAATAAACTTTCCGAAGCCACTAGTGATGAATTTTTCAACCGGCTCGAGAAAATCTTGAAGCAGGTTTCCGTTGTCCTGGTAAATCATCAGGTAATTGGAAGCATTCACGATTCGGAAGCCTTCCGCACCCGCCTTGCGGGCGTCATGGAGCGACACCGCGATGTTTGCTTCATCATCGATTCCCGGGGTTACCACGAATCCTACCCGCACGCCGTCCATAAGCTGAATGACCGCGAGGTAATGCGCGCCTGCGGTGTTCAAATCGAGCAGGATGATGTCGTTTCGCTGGAGAGTCTCGTCACCTATATCGAAAAACTCCACTCCCTGTGGAAATCGCCACTGGTCGTCACCCGCGGAGCGCGCGGATGCATTGTCTTCGGGGGCGGCAGCAAAAATGCGCTGCAAATTTTCGGCGTACAACTCCCCGGGAGATCCGATCCCGTGGGCGCTGGCGATACCTTTGTCGCCACGCTGGCAGCCATCGTCTCCACGGGCACGAATCTCACGGCTGCGGCTTTTGTCGCCAATCTGGCTGCGGCGGTCACCGCCCAGAAACTCTTCCAGACAGGCACCGCCTCGCCGGGCGAGATCGAGGAGCTTGGCGCAAATGCGGAATACGCCTTCCGCCCCGAACTCGCCGAATCTGCGCATCACGCGCAATACTCCGGCGGGTCCGAGATCGAGGTGATCGTGGAACCTTTCCCCGCCTTGAACATCCGCCACGCCATCTTCGACCACGATGGCACCATCTCCAGCTTGCGGGAAGGTTGGGAGCAGATCATGGAGCCGATGATGTTGAAGGCCGTCCTCGGCGTCCATTATGCGACAGCGGATGAAACATTATTCCACCGAGTGAAAAGCCGCGTGCGGGATTTCATCGAACGCACCACGGGCATCCAGACGATCACGCAAATGCACGGCCTGGTCGACCTGGTCAAGGAATTCGGGCTCGTGCCCGCGGACCAGATTTCCTCCCCCGCCGAATACAAAGCCATCTACAATAGTGAACTCAAGGCGCTCGTTAATCGCCGTCTTGCAAAACTCGATTGCGGGGAACTCGACGCAGGTGATTTCACCCTCAAAGGCGCGGTCCCGTTCATCCGCGCTTTGCACAAATCCGGCGTCCGCCTTTACCTCGCCAGCGGCACGGATGAGGACGACGTCAAGTTCGAAGCGGCGCGCCTCGGGTACGCAGATGTGTTTACGGGCGGCATCTACGGCTCCGTCGGCCAGGTCACAAAGGACGCGAAAAAAATAGTCATCGAGCGCATCCTGCACGAGGTCGGAGGCGCTTTCGAGCAACTCATCGCCTTCGGGGATGGCCCCGTCGAAATGCGGGAAACCCAACGACGCGGCTCTTACACCGTAGGCATTGCAAGTGACGAAATGCGACGCTTCGGCATGAACCTGGATAAACGCTCGCGTCTCATCCGCGCGGGCGCGCACACCATCATTCCCGATTTTTCCCAGTGGGAAAAACTGTGGAGCTTTCTGCGCCTGCCTCCATTATAATCCCCGCCAAATGCCTTATCCGCAACTGGACCGCTCGAAACTGAAGATCCACCCCCTCGCCGATCGCGAGAACAAAGTGGAGATCGCACGCGACGCCGTGCGCCCTGAGCAGGCGGAGCCGGGACCGCTTTCCCCCGCCGCATCGGAGACACTCGGGGAATGTGTCCGCAAGATCCGCTCCGCCCGTGAAGGCAGACGCCCCGTGATGCTGGCATTCGGCGCGCATACAATTAAGAACGGGCTCGCCCCCGTGCTGATCCGCCTCATGGAAGAAGGCTGGGTCACCCTGCTGGCAACCAACGGCGCCGGCATCATCCACGACTGGGAATTTGCCTATCAAGGGTGCAGCAGCGAAGACGTCCGCGCCAATGTTGACCAGGGGCAATTCGGCATCTGGCAGGAAACAGGCCTTTATTTGAATCTCGGCCTCGTCGTTGGCGCTTACGAAGGGCTGGGATACGGCGAAGCTGTCGGAAAAATGATCCGGCGCGAAGGCCTCGACATTCCCGCGCCGGATGACCTGCTGCGCATCGCCCGCGACGAAGCCGCGAAGAACCCGGACCGCGCAGCGGCAGCCCTCGATTTGTTTGCCGTCATCCGGTCAATGAACATCGCCCCGGGATTCCTCAGCATCCCGCATCCATTCAAAGCTTTCAGCGCGCAGGCGGCGGCCTATCGGTTGGGCATTCCCTTCACAGCCCACCCGATGATCGGGCACGACATCATCTACAATCACCCCGCAAATCACGGTGCCGCCATCGGGCGCGCGGCGTTGCGTGATTTTCTGACGTATGCCGCGCAGGTGCATCAACTCGAGGGCGGTGTCTATATTTCGGTAGGCTCGGCAGTCATGTCTCCCATGGTCTTTGAGAAATCACTCTCCATGTCCCAGAATCTCGAGATTCAGGAGGGCCGGAAAATCACGAACCACTACATGGCCATCGTCGATCTTGCCGCGAGTTCGTGGGACTGGCAGCACGATGGCGAGCCGCCGGTCGATAACCCCGCCTATTACCTTCGCTACTGCAAAACATTCAGCCGCATGGGCGGCACCATGCGTTATGTCAGCGCGCACAACCGGGATTTCCTGCTCACGCTTCTTCGCGAATTGCAAAAGTAAACTGTCCGGCGTCCCCGCGGTTCGCCGTCGAATAAACCGCTACGGTTTTGCGGGCGCCGGTGTCACCGCCGCAGCGGCTTCGTCCACTTTTTCGGAGAAAGCTTTCTGCAGCTCGGCAGTGGCCTGTGCCGGTGTGAACGTCGCATCCTGTTCGTGTGCCTTCAGCACCGCGCGAAGCGCCTCAAACAAAAGATCCTGCTGCAACTCGTTCGGGGAAATCTTCCGCTCCCTGGCGACGTCGGCCATGGCGCTATAGGCTTTCAAAGAAACCCCTGCCACTCCGTTGAAAGCCACCTGCCCGATCACGGAAGCCGCATCCGGCGACTGCCTCCATGTGGTTTCATACGCATCGACTTGCGCCGCCGGCATGCCAAAGCCCTCCATGATGCCGCGGGCCATCAGCATATTGCCTTCCGGGTTCATGTGGACGCCATCCACGGTGAGATGGGTCTTCGGATTATCTTTTAATGCCTTCCAGAAAATTCCGTTGAGATCTGCCACCGGCAGGTTCCTTTCCTTCGCGAGCTGACGCAGGAAATCATTGTAAGCCACCAGCTTCTGGTTGTTGGCATTGTCACTCTCATTGATCACCGTGGTGGTCAGGATCAACACCTTGATCCCCGCCGCCTGCGCCTTGTCCACGATCGCGGTGATGTTGGTTTTGTAAGGCTCCAACTCCACCCCCGTCGCGCCATGCCACACGTCGTTGATGCCGCAGCTCAGCGTCATCCAGTCGGGCTTTTTACTGATCACCGATGCCTCAATCCGCCCGATCATGTCGCGCGAAGTATTGCCGCTCACCCCGGCGGGTATCACGTCAATCTTGACGCCTGCGGCCTCCAGGCCCTGAGCGACGAGGTGCACATAGCCGCCCGGCCGGTCCCAACCGAACTGCGTGATGGAGTCACCCAGGAAGGCAACCTTCTGGCCGCTTTGGAGTTTGATCTGCGCCTTGCTGCCGGTGGCAAGGACGAGTGAAATGAATGTCGAAAGAAACAATCTTTTAGTGAGGGTCATAGGAAAATGCAAGGCTTGCAGTTTCAAAGAAATACACCGTGCCTGCAATAGAAACCGTTCTTATTTCGCCGGCGTCTTGAGGGCTTCATCGATCTTTTGGGAGAATGCTTTCTGGAGTTCCTCCTGAATCTGTGCGGGAGTGAGCGTTGCATCCTGGTCATGCGCCTTCAATACCGTGCGAAGCGCTTCAAACAAAAGCTCCGACTGCAACTCGCCCTGCGGGATCTTCCGCTCCTCCGCGAGAGGGCCGATGGCTGCGTAGCTTTTCAGCGAGACAGGTGCCGGCACGGTAAGGCCAAGCTGTGCGACCACTGCTGCCCCATCGGGCGACTGCCGCCAGGTTTTTTCAAAGGCATCCACTTGCTCCGCCGGCACGCCGAACCCTTCCAGGACACCACGCGCCATCAGCATATTGCCTTCCGGGCTCATGTGAATGCCGTCCACGGTGAGATGAGGTCGCGGAGTAGCGGCGATTGCCTTCCAGAAGATTTTGTTGAGATCGACCAACGGGAGATTTCTTTCCTTCGCGAGCTGGCGCAGGAAATCATTATAGGCCACCACCTTCTGATTATAGACACTTGATTCGCTCTCATAAAGCAACGTGCTCGTCAGGATCATGACTTTGATCCCGGCCGCCTGCGCCTTGTCAACGATCGCGGTGATGTTTGCTTTGTAGGGTTCCAATTCCACTCCGCCATTGGCGCCATGCAGAACGTCGTTGGCGCCGCAACTCAGCGTCATCCAGTCGGGTTTTTTGCTGATCACCGCGGCGTCCACCCGGCCGATCATGTCATGCGAAGTGTTGCCGCTCACGCCGGCGGGAATCGGGACGATTTTGACGCCAGCGGATTCCAACCCCTCCGCGACCAGGTGAACGTAGCCGCCCGGCCGGTCCCAGCCGAACTGTGTAATGGAATCGCCCAGGAAGGCAACCTTCTCGCCGCTCCGGACCTTGATCTGCGCCTGGCTGCCGGTGGCCAGGACGAGTGAAATGAATGCTGTAAGAGACAAGTGCCTGGTGATGTTCATGAAAAGAAACGTAAATCTTGAAATCTGTCAGGGCCTGCCTGCTGGCGGAGGGGACATCGCATAACGGAGATCTGCGAGGTCATCCCCGGGCTTGCCGGCGAGATCAATCATCATCTGCCACTGCCACTGGACAAACGTGCTTTTAAACAACAACCGGTTCCAGCCGCTGTGCAGCTTTCCTTCCACCGTTTTTTTGCGGCCCGGTTCGGCGGCTAATCTACCGGCATACAGCACATCCCCGTTCAACCATATGCATTCGGAAAACATACCGGCAAAAGTGCGCGACCCGAGGTTTACATCCACGGGCCGGTCCTTATCGCTGTATATCCAGCGCGCCCCGTATGCGAGATCGTGGAATTTGAAAAAAGTAACAGCCGCCATGTCGATGCTCCCCGGCTGGTCGTAGCCTGTGAAGTTGATGGTCGCCCGGTAGGATTGCCAGGGAGGTGTGTCACCCGTCGAAAATGTGAGCGGCTTGGAAAAAGCCCCGTCACCCGCGAGTTGTGCGTCGAGGGGCAGATTGTCCTGGGCCGGATCGTAGATGCTGTTCGTATGGTCCCAGCCCAGCCCTTTGCCTCCACCCACCGCAATGCGCCAACCTGCGGGAATGTTGATTTCCGCATCTTTTTTGACATCGCCGGCAGTCGCGCTGAGTGTTACTTTGTTTATCAACCGGTCCGTCGGGCCCGAAACCTGGAAATCACCTTTTGCTCCGTTCAGACTTTTTGGCGTGACCTTCCAACCTTCCGGAACAGCGGGCGTCACCACCGGTGCCGCGGTGGATGCCGCAGGCGCGGTCCACTGGTAGTGGATCGTAAAGTGCCGCCCGGCTTCGTCGGGAGAACCGGCTTGCTCCGTCAGTGCACACGCAAGCGTCGGCAGTTGGGTCTCAGCCGGCTTGAATGTCTTGCCGTGCTTTTCCAGAAGTTGCGCTGCCGCGTCGCCCTCACCCAGGCCCCGTAGCATTCCCACCGCGATTGCAAGGTGACCGGCGGCGCCGGGATGGACAAAATCAACCGTGATATGGAAGTCGGATTTGTAGCTGCGCGCCAGCGCAAGCAGTTCCATCGTCGCCTCGTGGGTCGGCAGCACCGGAGCATTTTCCTGCTTCGCAAGCGCCGCAAGGCGGGTGTTGAGTTCGTTTTCAACCTGGTTTTTCGGTGAATTCTCATCCTCCGTGCAAGGCGTGATCGTTGCCAGCGCCACTACGCGCGGATGCGTCCGCGCCTTGATAGCCTCGATGAGATCGTGATACCGGACCGCCCACGCATCGAGCTCGGCCGGCGTGTTTTTAACGCCCGGCGCGAGTACATCGTTCATGCCGAGCATGATCACCACGACATCCGCCCCGCCATCGAGCGTCGCCTTCACATCCGCGGTTTTCACATCCAGGAATACGGGGTTATCCCTGCTCTTTTTTTCAATATTCAGCCACGCACCGACCGTGGTCCCGCTTCCGCCGAGCGCAGTCAGTGTTTCCTGACAGTCCGGGTGCGCAAGCGCAAGCCCCTCCTTTATCAACCCCACCCATCCGTTCGCACCGCCATTGCCGCCCTGGCCGGTGATGCTGTCGCCGCAAAAAACAATCCGGTCCCTGTCGTGTATGACAGTTTCGCCAGACACGGCTGCCTGCGCGAAAACCAGCGCGGATACCAGTGTCACATAGTTTAAATATTTACAAAGTCTCATATCATTATTCCCCCAGCACCAGCTTCATGATCCGCTGGTTCCCGCTGTCAAAAACAACAACCCGCGATTCCCGCGCCGCGATCGCGCGCGGGCCATTCAAGTGGCCGAGATCATCGCCCGCCTGGCCGGTGCCGAAAGTCGCGCGCAATGTGCCATCCGCAAGTCCAAAGCAAAGCACCCGGTGATACTCCGTGTCGGAAACCCAGAGATTGCCCGCCTCGGCTGTAATATAAATCTTCGCCCCGAAGGCGGATGCCGCCGCTCCCTGCCAGGAGTTCCACCGCTTCGTCTCCCTCCAGATATCGCCATCGCCGCGGGTCATCTCGACCACGGAGCCATCCCCCGCTCCCAGCAACGTGTCGGCATTTTTCATGGCGAGCGACGTCCATTCCTTGACAGGATCCTGGGTCTCCAGCTTCGTCTGGCCGAGGTCCGCGATCATTTTTCCCACCGCATCCACACGCCATGTCTCCCCATCACCGGCGGCGTTGATCGTGATCAACGTCTGTATCTTCCCGTTCATGTAAACCGCCGATCCGTTCAGGAGCCCGGTCTTCGTCGTGAGCCCGTCCTTCAAGTCCGTGATGAACACATTCCAGGCGAACGGCCCGCCGATGATTTGTGTGTGCCCGCCCCGGATCTCTGGTGCAACAAAGTTGTCACCCGGCAGCATCACGAGCTGGCCGATTCCCGGCGTGTCCCGGCTCGGTCCGCCGCTGGTGCAATCGTGCAGGATGCTCGCCGGGCCGTCGTCCCAGTTCCAGTAGCCGGAGTTGTACCACACCCTCCCCTGCCGGTTGATTCCCAGGCCCTGGCAAAGCTGCACCGCGCCGATCCGCCGAATGAGTTGAAATTGCTGCAAGTCCTTGCTCCAGTCGAGCAGTTGCAGGATTCCATACATCCCCGACCCCGCGAAAAGATTCCCCTGGATTTCGGCCAGCCCCCGGCATGCCTCGATTTCCGTATTGCCATCCACATGACCGATGAATGAACCGCTGCCGCCGCCCAGCACCACGCCGGGATCGGGCTCCATGTCCGCATTGAATCGCCGGATCGTGCCGTGCCACATCGAGCCATACCAATAGCCCTCGAGCCATTGCAGCCGCCCTCCGGGGCCGCTGCGGGGCCAGCCTTCGGTGACTTCCTTTCCATTGCGGAACAAATGGAGTTTCCCGTCAAACTGCACCACCACCCCTTTGTCGGGCATCAGCTCGATCTCCTGCACGCTGGCCAGCGGCCCGTCGATCAACGGCGTGGTCTGTTTCGTCTCCGGATCAAAAAGCGAGACCGTCCAGCTCTTGCGATCCTGCGAGAGAACGGCGATGGCGATCGACCCGTCCACCGACCCGAATGACATCATGTCTGCCTGCACTCCAAACGGGGTCGCCGCAGTACCCGGCGCGGCATCGAGCGGCAGCTTGTAAAGCTTCCCCGCAATATCGAGTACCATGTTGTTGCCGAGGCGGATGATCCGGTCGTTTGCATCGACATGGCTCGCCGGGATTTTGTAAGTGGCAAGCAGCCTCCCATCCAGCGCATAGCGGTTGAGCACGCCGTCCCCACCCCGGTCCCAGAGCGAGCCGGTCTCGTCATAAACAGTTCCAAGACCGTTCGCCGGCACGGGGCCGAAGCGCACAAGCGTCTGCCCCTGCTCACCGGAGTTTCCGAGGACGCCCGCGCAGGTGATTTGCGCGGCCTGTGTATCGCATTGCGTTAAACAAAAAACGGCGCCAGCAAGAATAAGAAAAATGGATTTCATGGCGTGGATTTATTGTTGTTGAAATTTGAGGGTTCCCCACATGCGCGGCTCGATCATGATCTCGCCGGGCACGTCGTTCACGAGGCCCGTCGCCTGGTTGGACCAGTAGGAACGCAGCAGGTCCATGCTCCCGGCGGTGTCGCCATAGATCACGCCGAAGTCGCCCTTCAGCTCCATCTCCTGGCCTGCGGCCGGCAGGCCGAGATCGGCCAGCGGCACCGAGACGGAAAGCGTGTAGGTGCCATCCCCGCGCAGGACAGATATCTTCGCCGATTTCAACTCAGTGACCTTGTCCACTTTCTCCGCGCGCCACGGGCTGGCGAAGGACATCGGGGCCGTCGCGCCCGGTTCACGATACGAGTAAAGCACCGCGATCGACTGGTCCTGGAATGGCGCGATGAGCAGGCGGCGGTCGCCCGGCACCGGCGTGGTCCGGTCCGGCTTGGCCTTGGGGTCTGTGGAGAATTGGAAATCAACGCTGTCACCGGTCTTGAAAAGCATCGTCCAGTCCTTACCCTGGTTCACCCACGGCGATGGATCCTTCACCCGGTATGCCAAGTAAAGCCTGTCACCAGAGCGGACCGCTTTTACCTCGGCGTACGGGAACGGCTGCTGCGGAGTTCCCCAGTGGATCGCCCACAGGCCCGGCCAATTCTGCGGATCGGTGCTGAGTTTGGTGGTGGCCGGCGCTTCCTGAATATCGGTAAATTTCGGCTCCAGCGCCTTCGCCACCTTGGCCTCGCTGTTGCCTTGCGCCGCGAGCATCTGCGCGGCGCTGACCTCCAGCGTCCCCTGGCTCCGCTTGATTTTATCCAGCCCGTTCAATTGGAAAATGCGGTAGTCCGTATGGCCGCTCTGGAGATAATAGTTCCCATCCTCCGCGCGCCCGAAAAATCCGCCAAAGCACTCGCCGCCGATCAGGTAGGCATCGGCATTCTGCGCCACGCGCACATCCTTGAACATTTCGTCGAGATACATGCCGTCGGTCGTGAGCACAAAGAACCGGCCATGATTCCCGTTCATGACAAATACCTCTCCGTCCGAATCCAGCGGGGCTGTCCCGAGAAAATAGAGCGTCCCCTGCATCACGCCGGTCTCGGGCAGCGGCGCCTCATGCGAACCATGCACGCCGACCCAGCGGTTCGGAAACGACCAGAGCGTATGCCCGTCGGGCGCAACACCCTTCATCGGCGAGCTGTTGAAAATTTCGCGTCCCGAGTGGTCCTGGATCGCCTCGACGCCCACCATTCCAGGATCGATTGGCACCGCCGACGCGACGCCTTTTGCCAGGCTGTAATTCGGCGCGCCGGAGGGGAGGAATCCGTCCGGTTTCAGTGGGATGATCACCGGTTTGCCGCCGATCATAGCGGGAATCTTCAAGTCGAGCGTCGGGTTCCCCACGCCCCAGCTTGAGAGACGGAAACTGTCGCCCTCAGGCAGCACTTCAAACTCCTCGGGCTGCGCGATTCCATCCCCGTTGCGATCCACCCAGAGCAGGCTGGTGTCGCCGAGCAAATGCTCATCGAGTTGCACCATGTCACCCCATGTGCCGAATGGCTTGATCACCGCATCATCCGGAAGGACACGGTTTTTCTTGATGTTGTCGGCGAAGATCGCCTGCACGGCGGGCAGGTCGGTGATCGCCTTCGGAAGCGTCCAGCGCGGCATCTGGGCGATGGCGGAGAGCGTGCTGTAAAAAGCCCAGAGCTTCAGCGACCCATCCACGCGTAATTCATAAATGCTCTGCCCCTCGCCGTAGGCGATGAGAAATGTGCGCCCATCCTGGTGGTAGAAATTCCAGTATTTGCCCTGGATGCGGGTCTGCAATTCACCCGCCGTGGTCTGATGGTAAAGCGTCGAAACCGGCGTGGCTGTTTTCTTGTCAAAATCGAGCTTCCATTGCGCGCCGCCGCCGATCCATCGCGTGTGGTCGGCGGTGTCGAAGGAGGCAAGGTCGGCGCCGTAATACGAAGGCCCGAAAAAATCGCGGACCAGCGCGCCGCTCTTCGCATCCCAGACGCTGTTGCAGCGCGGAAAAGTGTCCGTCTCCGCGACCCACAATTTTCCCTCCTGGTCGAGCGCAATGCCGTGCGGGCGATACATGCCGGTGCCATCCCAAGTGCCGTTGATGGGACGCCCCCCTTTTTTGCCAATCTCGCGGAGTAGTTTGCCATCCGCGCCGAAGACTTTCACATTCTGGTCCGCCCCGTTGTCGGACATGAAAATTTCATGCGCGGGGCTCACCGCGATGCCCGTCGGATTCGCGCCGAGAAACCCGTAGAACGGCACTTCCGGATCGCCAGTCTGCGGCAGCGCGCTCAGGCTCGGGGTGAACAGCGGCGTCACCGCATGGCTCACCGGATCGATCCTCACCAGATCCTTGCCGGAAAATGCGACGAGAAAATCCTTCCCGTCCGCCGCAATCAATCCCGGCTCATCCATCTTGATTTCCCCTTCGTCTGCTCCCGTCGCCGCATTCAAAATCGTGATGCGTTTTTCTTTTCTCACGGAAATATAGAGGTGGCCGTTCAAAATCGCCGCTCCCCCCAGGTTGTTTGGAGGCGGCAGGCCGGCATTCTTTTTTTCAACACCCTTGCCGTGGTAAATGTTGTTCGTCACCACCTTCTCCCCGCGCGGTCCGTCGTACTTCAGCAGTTGCGCGTTGTTGTCCCAGTGCATCACATTGAGGGGCTGGCGCAATTCCCACGAGCCATCCGGCAGGTCATGGTACGGATCGTACGGCGCGTTCCCTTCCATCACCGCATAGAAGCCGGTGGCATCGGCAAGCAGGAAAAGTTTCCCCACGCCGACCAGCGTTGGAAAATTGAGATGGTTCGTCTCCTCCCCCTGCAAATTGAGCTGCACCACATTCTGCCCCGATTCCGCAATCGGCGCGCCGAGATAAACATGGTCGCCAAAGGCCGCCGCCGCCGAGGCATTGCTATGGTCCGCCAGCCAGTTGCTGGAAGGCGTGCCGTTCCGCCACGGCGGTTTTCCCTGGTTGTAAAACGAGAAAAGATATTTCGGCGTGATGCCGGGATGCGAGATCGCCCGCCAGCTATAGGAACCCGGCGGAGCCACGTTTCCAATGTCATCCAGCCCATCCCACTCGATGCGATGCGGCCCTTTCGTGAGCGGCTGTCCCGACATCAGGTTGCGCACGCGGTGCCCCTGCGCATCGTTGATCACGATGGTCGCCTTGCCATCCAGCGGCTGGTTGAAATCGACAAAAATGCGCTTCTTGGAATTGGCAACATTATCCGCGTGTTCCTTCAGGTCAAACGGCTGCCAGTCCTGCGGATCAGCCGAAAGCACATCAAAAGTCGCGCCTGCGGGCGAACACAAAAAGCGTTCCCGCTGGCGGTCCTCACCGGCGAGCCCGCCTGGCCACGCCACCGCAAAACCCACGCGCAATTTATCCCAGTCCGAAGCCTGCCCCACCAGTGCACTGGCCGGAATCGTGAACGCATAGCGCACAATGTTTGCATCCCCGGTCGGGAGTGCCCGCGCATTCGCCTGGTTCAGGATCACCCTTTTCGCCGCCGCCAGCCCCACCTCGATCTTCGGCGCGCCCCCCGTCCCGATCCGCGCCACATCCACCAGCATGCTCACCCCCCCTTCGCTCTGCCGCAGCGCATAGGCCACATATGGCGAAGCCGCAGCCGACACCTCCGTAAAATCATCCTCGGTCCACGGTTCATTCACCGCCGCCGAAGCCGGCCTCACCACCGCCAGTGCCAGCGCAAGCATCGCAAAATATTTCATCATAGGGGGATAGGGGAATTGGCAGATTCATTCCCGCCAGAGCGGAAATCACTGCGTAATCATCACGTATCAACACCCCCGCCGCAAGGACAAGGATACACATTACATACAGAGGAAACAACGTCCGCTTTTTTGGTTCCCTGTGCATTCCGTGATCCGGGCTCATGGAGATGCCACGACCGTTCCTTTCGAACTTGAAAAAATTCCCGCGGAGGATTACAAGCGGCTTGCAGTTAAACAAAAACAATTCCCACGCTTATGCCACTTCCCAATGACGAACGTGTTGTTGCCCTTGCCAACGATCTCTTGCAGGTTTTTGACAAACTTTTCGGGCTTCATCCCGGGTTCCGCGCGGCGCATGCCAAGGGGCAGTTGCTGACCGGGACATTTACTCCATCGCGCGAGGCGGCCTCGCTCAGCAAGGCGCCACACCTTTCGCGCACCACGCCCGTGAGCGCGCGGTTCTCGAACTCGACGGGCATTCCGGCGCTGCCGGATAATGTGGGCGATGCAAACCCGCGCGGGTTCGCGCTTCGCTTCCATCTCGCGGAGCACGTGCATACCGACATCGTCTCGCATTCCACGGACAGCTTCCCCGCGAAAAACGGGGAGGAGTTTCTCCAGTTCCTGCAAGCAGTCGCCGCGAGCGGGCCGGACGTCCCGTCGCCGAAGCCGGTCGAGCAGTTCCTCGGTTCCCATCCCGAGACCCTCGCTTTCATCCAGGCACCGAAACCGATGGCCAGCAGCTTTGCAAAGTTCCCCTTCTTCGCCGTTTCCGCGTTTCGATTCACCAACGCGGCGGGAAAAGTCGCCTACGGGCGCTATCGGATTCTGCCGGAAGGCGGCACGGAATTTCTCAGCGAAGCCGAGGCAGCCTCGATTTCGCCATCCTATCACTTCGATGAACTGGCGGAGCGCATCAAAGCCGGCCCGATCCGCTTCAAAATCCTGGTCCAGCTTGCCGCGGAGGGCGATCAAACCAACGATCCCACCGTTCGCTGGCCGGAAGACCGCCCGCTGCTCGACGTCGGCACGCTTGAATTGACAGAAGCCGTGGCGGACAACGCCAAGGAACAGCAGCACATCATTTTCGACCCCATCCCCCGCGTGGAGGGCATCGAGCCTTCGGACGACCCGCTCTTCGAATTGCGCGCCGCCATTTACCTCCTCAGCGGCCGCAGACGCAGGGCCGCTCCCCCCACGCAGGAATAACACTGGGTCAGTTTAATTGATCCTGCGACGGCCCGCAGGGCGGAAGCGAAAAACGGAAATCATCGCGGACATCATTGAATCAACGCGCCATCGCCGTGGCCGGAGATTGCCCGAAGAGCGTCACGGCGTGGAGTGTCCAGAATGTTTCAAAATCGGCCGGGCTTCCGTTGAACAGCGAGCGGTCGGCGGAATCGTACACGGGCACACCATTGAGCAGCCGGCCGCCGTCGCTGCGGTGGAAACCGGCTACCTCGGGACTGTATGCGTTGCTCACGGGGAGGGCGGTGTGCACTTCGCTCATCCGGCTGTAGCCGCTCACGTCGCCCGTGTATTGCCAGAACGTCCAGCGGTCCCAGAGCGGCAGGGCGACGGGACGGTAGGAGTAGCACGCGGGCCAGAGCCAGCATTGCCGGAGGATCGCTGCGGTCCTGTCGGAGATGCCGGAAAAAGCATCCATCATCTGGCAGGGGTTGGTATAAAAGCCGGGGTATTTGCCGGTCTCATCAGCGACGCGCTGGAGGAAGGCGGCGGCGTAATTCAGGTCCATGTGGCCGTAGTTGCCGGCGTTCTCGACGTCGAGCACGAGCAGGATCGGGGCGTTTTCCGTGTGGTTCGCCCGGGCCACGCGCCGCAGCTCGGCGAGATACACATCGGCCTGCTGCACAGCCTCGGCCTCGCTCATGCACGGCATGCCGAAATGATACGCGCCCCATCGCATCCCCGACAACCGCGCCTCCCGCTCCCGCCTCTGGTAATCCGAGTCGCGCACATACACCCCCTTCGTCGCCCGGTGGATCGCGAGCTGCACGTTGCCAAGCGCGCCCAGCGCGGCAAAGTTCACCTGCCCGGCATCCGCCCCGAAATCGACCACGCAATTCGTGGAGGTCGCCAGGTCCACAGGATATTTGCGCAACTCAGAGCACGCATTGCGCGTCGCGCAGCCGGACGCCGCAATGCCCAGCAGCAAACAAAAGGCCGCGCGCACGAACCAGAGATTTGTGATTTTCACCATAGCCTGCCTTTCCGAAAAAACGCTCTCCCCCCTTTTGCCAGAATCCACGGATTCCACAACAGGGAAAATGGGAATCCTGTTTTGCATTAGTCTAGCTCGTTCTCTGCAAATCGGCAGGAGTATTGCAGAATTCCTGCAATGCTGATATACTGTCCGCATGACCAAAGTCATCACAGTGAATGAACGCGGCTCGCTCACCCTGCCCAGGGAGATGCGCGAAAAACTCGGCGTCACACGCGGCGGCCAGCTTGTCGTTGACATGGACGAAAGCGGGGGAGTCGTCCTTCGCGCGGGAGTTGTCATGCCCCTGGAAATTTATTCCCAGGCGAGGGTCGATGAGTTTCAGCGGATGAATGAAGCACCTCTGGCCGGGAAGAAACTCCGCTGGCGCAAGGCCCGATGAGAATTTTTCTCGACGCCAATATACTTTTCTCCGCGTCCTTCCCAAAAAGCCGTCTTGCGGAATTCCTTGGCGAATTGCAGCGGCACGCCGTTTTTCTCACGAACGCCTACGCGAAGGCTGAGTCGGAGCGAAACATCGCGGCAAAGCAGCCGGAACGCCTCGCCGCGCATGAGAAATTCGTGGCGTCCTTGGAAGTGATTCCTCTTCAAATGTTCGACACCGGGGTGAAGCTTGCGGAGAAAGACCAGCCCATCCTCTGTGGAGCGATTGCCGGGGGCGCTGATTTTCTGCTCACTGGCGACAAAAAGGATTTCGGGCCTTTGTTTGGCAAGAGAGTTCGCGGCGTGAAAATCGTCAATGTGCAGATGCTCCTTGCCGAGTTGATTGCTCGCGGAATCGTAAGCGAATCGTAGCTTATCCCACGCGCCTCCTTGATGGGGTTAGTCCTGGCTCTTGACATCTTTAGCTTCAATTTCAGGCGAATCAGCCGCAAAATTTTACGCCAGCCGCAGTTCACGATTCATTATCCCATGCCCCTGCTGCAAACCGGCGAAAACGGCCTCTGCTGCGCGCGTGGCACACAGGGGCGGGATCTGATTTCTTTTGGCAGATGCTGTAAAACAGATAAACTCGCCGGAAACAATGCGCGTCATCGCCGTCAGCCATGTTGCCAGCGAGGAGGATATCATCGAGGCGTTCGTCCGGCATACGGCGAAGTTCTGCGATATGATGATCATTCTCGATCATGGCAGCGCGGATGCCACGCCGGAAATTCTGCGCAGGTTGAAGGAGGAGGGCTACCCGCTTCATCTGCTGCGCGATCCGGCGCCGGGTTACATCGAGATCGACCATCTCGAACGGCTGCTCAAGCTCGCCGCCCATGATTTTGCCGCGGATTGGATCATCGGCCTCGATGCCGACGAATTCATCGGCGGCGCAACGGACCGCTCCTTCCTTCCCCCTCCGGTCGACGAAGAAACCCCCTGCTTGAAAGTGCAGATGCGCAGCCATTATCCCGCGCCGGGGGACCGTACGGATGTGCCGAATCCCGTGGAACGGATCACCCACCGGCCGGAGAAAGAGCCGGCGGTGTTCAAGACATTCGTTCCCGGGTGGCTTGCCAGGAAGGAGGGGGCCCTCTGGACGGGCGGAAAGCATAGGCTCATGCTGGATGGGAGGGAGGCTCCATGGCGTGGGATTCCCGGGGTATGGCTCGGCCATTTTTCCCTCCGCTCCGCAAGCCAGTACGCGATCAAACTCGCATACAAACAGCTTCAACGTAAGCGGCATGTCGCAAGACGCGGAAGTGACGCCGGTTATTATGAAATCCACTACCGCGTGCTGCGGGATGAAGGCTTCGCGGCTTTTGCGGAAAGCTTTCCGGGCATGTCGATTACCTGGAGTCTGGAGTCGAAGGGTAATTTGGTCTGCGATCCTACCCCTTATCTTGGCACGCCGCTTCGGTATCTTTCCCCGAGGCTCGACACGGATATCTTGATCCGGAATGTGCTCAGTCTCTCCGAAAGATTGGCCCCGGCGGGCGGTCAGGCCGCGATGAGTTCCTCCGGGCCGGAGCGCGGATCGAAATCCTTCGCCATTGAGGTGGCCGGCCATCCGCCTTCGGGACAGGGGGACGTCCAAAAATTCACCTCCGATCCCGCGTGGCAGGTCCTCCGGTTCCGTCTGGACTGCACCCCGGAAACAACCGGACTTCATTTCCACCTTTGCCTGGAGCCGGGCTTGCTGGAAATCCGGCGGATGACGTTAAACCCCGCAAACGGGGCGGGAACGGGACGCGACCTCGATGGCGAGGCCATCAAATCTATGCTCAGGGTCTTGAGCGGCGGCCTTGCGGTCTGGTCCTATCCCGGCACCACATGCAGGCTGCTCACCTCGCGGGATCCCCTCGTTTTTGCGATGTCGGGGTGGAATTTTGATCCTGCGGCGCTCCCCGGTGAATTAATCATCGAACTTCGCTTTGACGACCGTCTCCTTCTGCCGACGGTCCTGTCGCCCGAGATTTTGAATTCCCTCAACTTCGAGCGCGCCGAACTCCGCTCCGGTCTCGATGAATGCCACACACAGCTCGCAGCGGCACAAAAGGAACTCGACGCGTTGCGCTCGTGCTTTTTCTACCAGATCGGCGCCGTGATCGACTTCACTGACAAGGGCAACTCACTGCCGTACCGGGGCGCAGGCTGGAGTCCGCCCGAGCCTTGGGGCACGTGGACCGACGGCCCCCGGGCGACCCTGGACATCCGGTTTTCCGGGATGCCCAAAGGTCCTGTGCGAATGCGCGTCGAGGTGGCGCAGACATTCATCCATCCCCTGCACCCGGAGATGCGCGTCGAGGTGGGCCTCAACGGAAGTCACCTCGCCTTGTGGCGCTTCCACGCTTCAGGGCCCGGCAGCCATGAGGTGGAAATTCCACTGGAAAAATTGCGCGACGGGATTTGCGGGATCAGCTTCGACATTCCGAACCCCGCCTCCCCGGCCAAACTTGGGCTTTCGGGCGATGCGCGGCAGCTTGGCATCGGCATCGCGCATATTGTTTTCGAGGAGGCAAAAGCCCCCGTCGCCGCCGCCGTCCGGAATTAATGGAACAGGGCAACAGACAACCTGGCAACAGACCACTACCATTAAGTTAAGGAACGTCAGTCATTCTGCGGTAGTCGGGCGAAGGATTTAATCCTCGGTTCAGAAAACGCGTCCATGGAGGGATACGCTTACTCGACTCTTGGAGAGGCCGAGGGGCGAGGGCGGCAATCGTGTCCCGGTCCGCGACAGCTTCTTCGGATTTCCATATTCCGGCCCATCAGTCCCATACGACCCAAATCCGAGGCTTTGCGAGATACTCGACTCCGGGAGAACCGACCGAAGGGAGATGATGCCGTGGGCGGAGGCGGGCGGCTTAACACGTTCTGCGAGCCGAGGGATACAGGGCGGCAACCCGAGGGGCGGGGGCAGCAACATTAGCCGTGGGCCGAGGACGAGGGGAATAATGGAGGTCGGTGGGCGGGCGAGAACGAGGCGGGCGGCTTAGCCGTATCCATGCAGTTGGAATGCGAGATTAATTTCCAATAGGAACTTGACTGTCGCAGCAACATTCCGGGTAGCGCATTCGGCTCGAATGCCCTTTTCGGCGGCTCGCCGAAAAGACCGAACGGCGCGCCATTTCTATAAAAATCGTGTTTTTAACCGCCCGTCCCAATCCTTTTCGATTCACCTTTCGGTGAGAATAATCCAACTGCATTTGCAGTTGGATTTTCATCAAACAAATGGCAACAGACCAGCCTCTTACACAATTCGACAGCACTCATTTTTGCATCCCAACTGCATCGTTACGGCTTAGAAGCTGGGAAAAAAGTCCGAAGACGCGTCCACCTCGTCATTCCGAACACAGTGAGATTCGACTCTGGGAGAAGTCGAGGGGCGAGGGCGACAAATCCCGCAAATTGTGCCGTGGGTGGCATGGGAGATTCCTCGTTGCACTCGGAATGACCATGTGATGGAGACTTTTTTCACAGCTTCTGAGGCATTGACCTCCAAACTTTCCCCCAAACCCTGTGTAATTTACATAGAGATCACGTATACATTACATTATGCTTGACATCAATGGAAACTCTTTATATTCTGGTTAAATGAACACAACTGGCAAAATCGCTCGCCTCCCACGCGACCTCCGCATCAAACTCAACCGCCGTCTCGATAACGGCCTCCCCAGCCACGAAATCCTCGACTGGCTCAATCGCGACAAAACCGTCCGCAAAATCCTCGCCGGACAATTCGAATCCGAACCCATCAGCAGGCAAAACCTCTCCGCTTGGCGCACAGGCGGCTACCAGGAATGGACCAACCGCCGCGACGCCATCGAACTCATGAAGGAAGTCTCAGGCGATGCGGACGATATTTTCTCCGAAATAGGCAGCGAAAACGACAGCCCCTGCTTCTCCGACAAAATGGCCCTCTGGTACACCGCCCGGTACCTCGTCCTGGCAAAAAAAGTCATCGCCACTGCGGAAGAAGGCGACCTCGACAAACAGGAAGCCGCCATGCACCGCATCGGACGCGTACTGACGCACCTGCGCCGCTCAGACCACAGCGCCGCCCGCATCCGCCTGCAGCGTGACCGCTTCGAATTCCAGAGAACCCAGGCCGAGGAAGCAAAGGAAGCCCGGGAGGCCAAGTCAAAGCCCGCCAAACCCCGTGGCAACCCCGGCCTCTCCACCCCGGAAAAAATTCACCGGGTGAGACAGATGCTCTTCGGGGACGATATAGACCCCAGCCCGGATTACATGAAAACTGAGACTTATAAAAAGGAACAGGAGGAAGCGGAGAAAAAACGACAAGCCGCGACAAGCCCTGTCAAGGCGCCCCAGAGTAATTCCGACGCCCCCAAAGTCCAAAACCCCTCCCCTTCTGAACCCGGAAACCTGAATCCCGAACCCGCCCCAGACGGGCAAACCCAACCAGAAAACTCAAACCCGAAACCAGAAACTGCCCCCGACCCCGAACCCATCGCACCTCCCTACAACCTGCCCGATCCCCCACCTGCCCAAACCAGCCTGACCATTCCCCCGGACATGGCGAATTGGAACGCAGCCCGCGACCGCAATTCAGTCGATTTCACTGACCCATACGGAACCAAAGGAAGTACACCCAGACGCAGGAGATCTTGTTTTTAAGGCTGGCGCTTTCCAAACTTTGAAACTTGCTCCTCGTAAAGAAGCTCCAGCTTCGTTACGCAATTGTCTTCGAGGCTCCAGCCCCGCCAGCGTGGCTGGCACAATGCGCAGCCACTATCCCGATCTTTTTCGTCATTCGGGCTTGGTCATTCTTTCGTCATTCGAACTTCGTCATTACCAAACCTCTGGTTTGGTGATGGTTTGCATTTGCCCGCCTGATGCTGTTTCCTCTGCCCTATGTCACCTACGCTTCTAGTTCTTGCAGCCGGCATGGGCAGCCGTTACGGCGGCCTGAAACAACTCGACCCGATGGGGCCGGCCGGGGAAACGCTGCTGGATTACTCGGTTTTCGATGCCTTGCAGGCGGGATTTGGGCGGATCGTTTTCGTGATCCGGCGCGACTTTGAATCGGATTTCCGCGAGCGCATCGGGAAGCGCTATGAGGAGCGCGCCGATGTCGACTACGTTTACCAGCAGCTCGATGAATTGCCGCCCGGCTATGTTGTGCCGCAGGAACGCCAGAAACCATGGGGCACGGGACATGCGATCTGGTGTGCGCGGGAAAAAGTGAAGGCGCCATTTGCGGCGATCAATGCCGACGATTTTTACGGCGCGCCGGCCTATCGCGCGCTTGCCGGATTTTTCCAGCAGATGCCTGCGCAGGTGGCGGGGCCGGTTCTTTTTTCCATGGTCGGCTACCAGTTGGGCCGCACATTGTCAGAGCATGGCACCGTGGCTCGCGGGGTATGCACGGTCGACGCGGAGGGGTACCTGGAGAAGGTCGTGGAATGCACCGGCATCGAAAAGGCCGATGGCGGAGCCCGGCGGAAACTGCCGGATGGGGCGTTTGAGACATTCAGCGGCAATGAGGCGGTTTCCATGAATTTCTGGGGATTTACCCCGGCAGTGTTTCCCCTGCTGGAAGCAGGTCTGGAGGAGTTTCTGGGCAATCACTCCGCGGACGCCAAATCGGAGTTTTACATCCCATTCGCAGTGGCGGAAATGATCGATGCCTGCGCTGCCCGTGTGCGCGTGCTTCCCACGGAGAGCTCGTGGTTTGGCGTGACGTATCGTGAGGACAAGCCGCTTGTCACGGAGTCGATTGCGCGGCTGGTGCAGGCCGGGGATTATCCGGGTAATCTCTGGTCCGGAACCGCACATGCCCATGCCATGGAGGCCGGAAAATGAATGTCCTCGTAACCGGCGGCTGCGGCTTTATCGGGAGCCATATCGTTGAGCATTTCCAGGGGAAAGCCAGTGTGCGGGTGCTCGATAACCTGCGCAGCGGCCATCGTCACAATCTCAACGGCTTCGATGTGGAGTTGATCGAGGGCTCCATACTGGATCGCGATCTCGTCCGGCAGGCGATGAAGGGAGTGGATTACGTTTTCCACATGGCGGCGATGATCAGCGTGCCGGAATCCATGGGTAAACCGATCGAGTGCGTCGCGCTGAATGTGACTGGCCTGCTGAATGTCCTGGAGGAAGCATCCGCAGCCGGGGTGAAAAAACTTTGCTTCGCCAGCTCGGCGGCGATTTATGGAAATAATCCGGCGGTCCCCAAGGTCGAAACCATGGTGCCGGAGCCGGCAAGCCCTTACGCAATTACGAAGCTCGATGGGGAATATTACGGCGGATTATTCACAAGGGAAGGGCGGCTCGAAACAGCATGCCTGCGGTTCTTCAATGTTTTCGGGCCGCGCCAGGACCCAAACAGCGCCTACGCCGCAGCGGTGCCTATTTTCATGCGCAAAGCGCTGGCTGGTGAACCGGTCACAATCTATGGCGATGGAACGCAAACACGCGATTTCATTTACGTGAAGGACATCGTTGCCGCCAATGTCTTCGCGGCGACTACGCCGGGGGTCACGGGCGTTTTTAATGTGGGATACGGCGCCGGCACCACGATCAACGAGATCGCCCGCACCATCATCGATGCCGTGGGTTCGAAATCGGTGATCCGCTATGAGCCGGTGCGGACCGGCGACGTGAAGCATTCCCTGGCATCGGTCGGGAAACTGCGCGCTGCGGGATTCCGTCCGTCGGGAAATATCAGGGAAGGTATCGCCGCCACGCTGGAATCGCTGCAAACGCATCACGGTAGTTAAATACAATTTCTTTCCATGCGCGGCAGTCTGACCCATCCCCCCCAAGGTAATCCTTCACGATTTCCCTGCGGCGTCACGCCCTGGATTGCACTGTGTGTTTTGCTGAATTGCGCAGGGTGGATCTTGTCCGCGTTGCATCAACTCAACCGCGGTGGCTACGCCATCGTATTTCTGTTAACCGCCATCGGGGTGGCGTTGTTTGGTAAAGGCAGAATCGCATCGTTACTTTCCAGTCGTCGGTTTTTGGGAAAATACAAACGCCGGTTTCAACGGACGTTTCCACTGGCATTTCTCATCCTGGCGGGGATGGCAATCGCGGGCGGTTTTCTGTATTCGCCGACAAATTACGATGCGCTTTCCTACCGGATTCCGCGCGTCCTCCATTGGCTTGCGGAAGGGCGGTGGCATTGGATTCACACGGACTTTTCCCGGCTGAATACACGCGCTGCCGGGTTCGAGTGGCTGGCTGCGCCGGTGATACTTTTTACAGGATCGGACCAGTTTATTTTCCTTATTAATGCGGTTTCTTTTTTGTTCCTTCCGGGCCTGGTGTTCAGCGTGTTTACACGGCTGGGCGTTCGCCCGCGGGTGGCGTGGCACTGGATGTGGATCGTGCCGGCGGGATATTGTTTTCTCCTTCAAGCCGGCAGTCTTGCGAATGACATGTTTTGTGAAATCTTCGCCTTGGCAGCCGTTGATTTTGCCCTGCGGGCGCGTAAATCGAAGGATGGGGATGCCGCGCTTTGGTGGTCGGTGCTGGCTGCAGCTCTGCTTACCGGCGGCAAGGCAAGCAACATCCCACTGCTTCTGCCCTGGGTGATAGCTGTGTTTCCACCCGCCTTGCGCGGGATAAAAAAACGGCCGCTGCTGGCGCTGATCATTGCAATTGCCGCCGCGTTGTCCTCGTTTTTTCCAAACGCAATATTGAACAAAAAATACTGCGGCGATTGGACCGGTACCATTCTGGAAGGCGCTAAATTCAAGGGCAAACCTTTCACATGCATCCTGGGCAACAGCATGCTGCTGCCATTCAGTAATCTGGTGCCTCCGGTTTTTCCGCTGGCGGGTTTCTGGAATCAACATTCGGACAATCTCTTTTCGCCTGCGCTGGCCCGGCGATTGCACGATTGTTTCGAGCAGGGGGGCGCATTTTTTGCGGCGGGGGAAATGGAAATCGAAGAGGACGCAGGGCTTGGCTTCGGGGTAACCTCACTGCTGCTTCTCAGCGTGATTTCCGCCTGCGTGATTTCATCCCGTCGCAATGCCGGGAGTTTGCCTGGAAATACTTCGGGACAGGCTTTGGATTATTTGCTGCTGCTCTCTCCCTGCGTTTCTTTGCTGGTGTTCATGTCAGAGTCAGGGCTCTCAGGCGGTCCCCGGATCATCACCCCGTATTACGCGCTGCTTATGCCCTTGCTGCTGGTCCAGCGCTCTCATGCGCGTCTCGTCCGGAGCAGGGGATGGAAAATTTTGGCGATGCTCGTTGTTTTCATCCTTTCCGGCGTGCTTGTCATCATCCAGCCTGCGCGGCCTCTCTTTCCGGTGAATTTTTTGTTGTCCCACATTGAAAAAAGCAAAAGTGGAACTCCTTTGATTGCCCGTGCCAGGTCCGTTTATTCGACCTACCGCGACCGCGCGAATGCCTTTGCGCCGGCTGTGGCGGTTTTGCCGGCGGATGCGAATGTGCTGGGTCTGATTGCATACGATATTCCCGAGACATCGCTGTGGAAACCTTTTGGTGGCCGCCGCATCATGCATGTGACATCCAGCGACACTGCCGGTGATATTGAGCGCCGCCACATCAAATATGTGCTCGTGAGTTACGATCGTGTGGTGGAGCATTTCAACCAGTCGTTTGATCAATGGCTGCAAAGCCATCGTGGAGTTGTTCTGCAAAAAATGTCGTTGAACCTGAAAATAAAGTTCGGTTCCACGGATTGGTATCTCGTGGAAATCGATCCGGAGAAGGCTCCGGTTCGATAAAAGCTCGCCCTCACACAACGCGCTTATTATTCTTTAAACATCCCTCATGGAACCTGTCGAACTCACCATTTTAATGCCTTGCCTTAACGAGGCTGAAACCCTGGCGGCTTGCATAAACAAAGCCAAAACCGGGTTGAAAAATGCGAATATCACAGGGGAGATTCTGATCGCCGATAATGGCAGTACCGATGGATCAATAGGGATTGCCGAAAAGCTTGGCGCACGTGTCGTGCATGTCACGGAGAAAGGTTATGGCAATGCGTTGCGCGGCGGCATCGAGGCAGCGTACGGCAAGTGGATTATTATGGGGGATGCCGACGACAGCTATGACTTTTCCGATGTGACCGGGTTCACGCGGAAACTCGCGGAAGGCTATGATCTGGTGATGGGCTGCCGTCTGCCCAAGGGCGGCGGCACGATCATGCCGGGGGCCATGCCTTGGAAAAACCGTTGGATAGGAAATCCCGTGTTATCATTCGTCGGTCGCACTTTTTACCACACGCCCGCGCGCGATTTTCATTGCGGCCTGCGTGCCTTTACCAAGGCCGCGTACGATCGCATGGAATTGAAGACCACAGGCATGGAATTCGCGTCCGAGATGGTAATGAAGGCGACGCTGAAATTGATGAAGGTCACCGAGACACCGATTACCCTTTATCCCGACGGGCGTTCGCGTCCCCCGCACCTGAAACCGTGGCGGGATGGCTGGCGTCATTTGCGGTTCATGCTCATCTATTCGCCGAAGTGGCTTTTTTTAATGCCCGGTCTTTTCTGCTGTGCAGTGGGGCTGGTTGCGACGGCGTTTCTTTACCTTCTTCCTCTCCGCGTGGGTGGAGTCACTTTCGATGCCGGCACTTTGATGATGGCTTGTATGTTGATCGTGGCCGGGGTTCAACTGGTTGCTTTCGCTTGTTTTACAAAGATTTTTGCGGTGGGGGAGGGGTTGCTTCCTGAAAATCCGAAATTCACCAGGATGTTCCGCGTCTTCACATTGGAAAAGGGCGCGATCGCCGGCGTTGCTTTTTTCCTGCTGGGAATCGCGATACTGGCCCGTGCCTTGTGGATCTGGAAGACGGCGGATTACGGGTTGATTCCGTTTTCCGACAATCTGCGCAGGCTGATTCCCGCCGCTACTTCCATCGTGGTCGGAGTCCAGATCATCTCCTCCAGCTTTTTCATGAGCATCCTCGGGCTGAAAACAGCAACCCGCAAACCACCCGCGACCGGCGTCGAGGATGGGCATTAAACCGGCTTAACGCGCACCCGGCTGTATGCGGTAGTTAAAGCGGTACGTCGCAGGCGGTATGCAATATTGCGGCAGGGTTTGCGGCCCGCAGCTTCCGGTGCCAAGACCGTGCTGCCCGTAGTCGAGATTAACGATTACTTCCGCGCGCGGGACAAGGTCGGTGGTGTGTTTCGCCTTGAAGAGGTCATTTGCCGTGAAATGGCTGGCCGAGCATTCCAGGAGCCGGTCCACGGAATGGAAAGTGATTCCTGTTTTGCCGGTTTCCTCCAGGGACATCCAGCGGACATCGGTTTTATTGCCGTGTTCCTGTGGCAGGACATAGTCCACATATTGCTCTGTCACGCTGCTGTTGTACAGGCCCACTGCCGCGCCCCGTTTGCGATCCGAATAGCTTTCGTGCGGTCCCCGGCCGAACCAGCACAAGTGTTCCAGACCGGGTTGAAGCGCAAGGGTTACGCCGAGACGCGGGAGTGAGGGCAGGGATTTTGCGCACTTGAAAATATTCTCAACGAGAATTTCTCCATCCGGCTGTACGGTGTAAGTGTGCTGATGCTCGATATTTCCCCCTTTGGCAATTCCCAGTGTTTTGATTGCAATAACGACCGCGCCATCCTTGGTGCGACGCGCGGCCATGCTTACGGGTTCGTGCCGCATTTCATTCAGCCCGGCATTCAGCCATAGGAAGAGCGGATTCGTCGCAGTCCAGGGCATCTGGCCGATCAACTTGATCCCGTCATTGTCCGTGCCGGCGCGCCAGGCGTTGAGTTGCGGCCCCTGCACGAGAAGTTCGGCTCCATTCCAGCGCAGGGAGGTCAATGTTCCGGCCTCCTTGTCGGCAGCGACCTCAATCTCACGACCCGTGATGAGGATGCCCTTGTTGTTCTGATCAAGCCCGAAGGCGGTTTGTTTGGCTGGTGCAGCTTTGCGGATGGATGCGCGAGGCGCCTTATAGGGCATCGCGAATTGTTCCCATGCGAGAGGGTAACCGGCGTCGCACCATGGCAGATCCTTGGCCGCGAAGAAATGGAGAGCCAGGAAAGATTCCTCGCCGGGTTTCAGTGCAGGTTCTTTCACCGGAAGGGTGATATCCTGTGTTTTGCCGGGGCCCGCTTTGAGCGCGGGAAGTCTGCCACGGTTGACGATTTTACCGTCAACGGAGAGTTCCCATGTTCCGCGCAGCCAGTCCAGGGATGTGAAGTTCTGCTTGTTGGTGAGGCGCACTTTGCCACGCTTGAGATCGATGGCGGAGACGCATACGGGTTGCGCGAGCTTTTTGAGTTCCTGCATCGCAGGATGCGGTCTGCGATCGGGCCAAACCAGGCCGTCGCATACGAAATTTGCATCATTCGGCACGTCTCCGAAGTCGCCGCCGTAGGCCCAGTATTCCCGGCCTTTCGCATCGCGCTGCTTGATGCCATGGTCAACCCATTCCCAGATGAAGCCCCCTTGCAGCCCATCGTATTTTTCGAATGCATCCCAGTAATCGCACAGGCTGCCATTGCTGTTCCCCATGGCGTGCGAGTATTCGCAAAGGATGAGAGGACGACGCTTATCCGCGCGCTTCGCGTCCTTCGCCCACGAGACAATGCTGGCGATGGATGGATACATGGGGCAGATGATGTCCGTTCCCAGCGTTCCCGGGGTCTTGGCGTGGTCCTCCCAGCCTTTGCTCGCCTGCTCGTAGTGCAGCGGACGGCTCGGATCGTAATGCCTGATCCAGCCGGCGATCGCGTCATGGTTTGGACCATAGCCGCTCTCGTTGCCTAGTGACCAGAGGATCACGCTGGGGTGGTTCTTGTCGCGCTCGACCATCCGCAGTCCGCGCTCGAGGAATGAACTGGCGTAACGGTCGTCGCGGCAAATCGTAAACTCGAAGGCGTGGGACTCGATGTTTGCCTCGTCGATGAGGTAGAGGCCGTATTCGTCGCACAGGTCATACCAGAGTGTGTCGTTAGGGTAATGCGAGCAGCGAACGGCGTTGATGTGATGCTGCTTCATCAGCACAATGTCGCGGATCATGGATTCTCGGCTGAGCGTTTTGCCGGTGGTGTCGTCGTGCTCGTGGCGGTTGACCCCTTTTATGAGGATGGCGCGGCCATTGATGAGCAATTCGTTATCGCGCACTTCGATGCGGCGGAAACCGGTCCGGATGGCAGTGGATTCAACCTGTTTTCCAGCGGGGTTTTTGAGCGTGACAACCGTCTTGTAAAGAACGGGGCTTTCGGACGACCAGAGCTTTGGCGAAGGCACTGGAGCAGTGAGTCTCACATGCCAGCGCGGCAGGGCGGTGGGGTGGACGTCGTGCAGCAGCACCTCGGAACTGACCGGCTTTTTGAAGAGAGCTTTTCCCTTGCTGTCGAAGAGCTGGACTTCCACGCTCCAGCCTTTCTCGACGGCGGACGTGAAGTTGATTTTTGCTGTGACGTCGAGAAGGCCTTGCTTCAGGTTCTCCTCGAGTGCGGCACGGCAGAAGACGTCGGCGAGGTAGGTCTTCCCCGTGGCGTAAATGAATACCTCGCGATAGACGCCGCCCATCCACCACTGGTCCTGATCTTCTACGAATGTGGCGTCCGACCATTTCACCACGGCGATTGCAAGCAGGTTTGCTTTGCCGGATTCCACGAAGGGTGTGATGTCGAATTCGCCGGGCAAACGTGTGTCCTTGCTGATTCCGACGGCATGGCCGTTTACGTAAACATAGAGCACGCTTTCCGCGCCGCCGACATGCAGGACGATGCGGCGATTTTTCCAGCCGGCGTCCACTTTGAATTCCGTGCGGTAGAGGCCGGTGGGATTTTCCTGCGGGACGTTTGGCGGGTCGCCGGCGAAGGGCATCTGCACGTTGGTGTAGTGGGGTTTGCCGAAGCCGTGCATGGTCCAGTTGCTGGGCACGGGGAGCTTCGACCAGCCGTGGGCGGCGGGGTCGAAGCCGGGCTCTATGAATGACGGCGGGACTGCCTCGGGTTTTGCGACGAGGGTGAAATCCCAGGTGCCGTTCAGCGACTGGAACCAGGGGGATTTTTCGCGGGGCTGGTGCAGGGCGTCCTTTGAATTTGGGAAGGAGAAGAATGTGGCGCGGGCAGGGATGCGGTTGAGCTGGACGAGCTCTGGGGCGATCCAGGTTTTGATGCCGTTGATTTCGAGGAGGGGTGCGGTGGGAGTTTGCTGGGACATAAGGATTGGGTTATGTGGGTGGGGTGGGGAGTGGCAGGGATGCGGGATACTCGAGATTTAGAGAGGCTGAGGGGCGAGGGCGGCAACTGACGGTTGGTAAGGGTTGGCAAAGGTTGATTAGCCCTGGCAAATGCCGGGTTGAATATTGATTATGGCTTCACGGGGGCGGTGGATTGCCAGCCATCGGCGTTTTTGGTGGCGTTCAGGATCAATTCCAGGACGGCACGGCCCTCCTCGACTCCGTGGGGTGGTTTTTCGCCTTTCGAGATGCACCGGGCGAAACATTCCATTTGTTCCACGAAGGTGCTTTTGATTTCGCGGAGATTCAGTTTTGCGGGCTCGTGGAAGCCGCGCGGGAGGTAATAGAGGTCGCTGCCGGTGCCGAAGAGCTGGCCTTCGCTGCCGATGGCGTGGACTTCGTGGCTGCCGTAGGGGAATTGCATGGCCCATGAGGTCAGGATCTCGCCGATCACGCCGTTCTGGAAGCGGATCTGCACGCTGGCGGTGTCCTCCCCCTCGATCTGCTGCTCGAAGCGGCCCATGGTGGCGCGGATTTCAGCAATCGGCGAGTCCACGAGGTAGAGGAGGCGGTAGCTGGGGTGGTAGCCGGTGTCGATGAGCTCGCCGCCGCCCTGCGAGGCGAGGGATGCACGCCACTGGCCCTTGAAGCCCGCGCCGCTGCCGCCCACGATGAAGAGATCCTGCGACCGCAGCCAGCGCAACTGGCCGATGCGGCCTGCGCCGATCAATTTCTTCATCTCCTGCACGATCGGCGTGAACAACTGGTTGTGCGCGGACATGTAGATGATGCCCGCCGCCTTGACCGCAGCCTGGATCCTGTCCGCCTCGTCGAGGCTGATGCACATCGGTTTTTCGCAAAGGATGTGTTTCCCGTTTTTGGCGGCGTCCAATATCGCCGGGGCGTGCAATTTGTGCGGGAGGCAGATCACCACCGCATCGATCCAGCCGCCGGCGACGCGATACATTTCGTTCCAATCGTTGAATTTTGCGGGGGCGCCCCCGAGTTGTTTCGAGCGGTTTTCGAGATTTTCGGCGGAGACGTCGCAGAGCGCGACGCATTCCACCTTGTCAGGATGCTGCAGGATGCCTTCGGCGTGCGCGCCGGAAATCCCCCCGGCGCCGATGATTGCGAGACGGACTTTCGAGGGAGTGGTCATAGGTAGGGGTGGAAAAATGACTGTTTTATTTCAAAATGGAAACTTTTTGTTTTTTGGTTTCGGTCGTTTTCGGCGTTGTAGTGTGCGCTGTCCCCAGCGCATGGCGTTGCGCGTGGCCGCGCGAATCCGCTGGGGACAGCGGACGCTACACCGGCTCTGCGAGCCGTTCATGATTAGTGCGGCTTCGCCGGTTTGGGGTGCATCGCGCCAATCTTGTTTGGAAATGGGCGGTGTTTTGCGCGGGAAAAATATCTTTAATTTGCAAATTCCACGGCTGGGTGGAGTATGGAAACCCATGAGCAAGGGGAAGGTTTTGGATGTTTCGGATCTGGAGCAGCGTTTTCAAAGTGGGAAGCCATGGAAGACGCTTTGGGGTATTTACGGCGTCCACTATGTCGCGCTGGCACAGGCGACCGTTTACTTCATCATCAAACAATCGCCGCAGTGGATCATGCCGCTGGTCACGGCTAACATCATCGACATCATCGCGATCCCGCGCCCGAACGGGTTGAGGAACCTCGGGATCAACGCGTTCGTGCTCCTCGTGGTGCTTGTCCAGAACGTGCCGATGCACACGCTTTACGCGCAGAAGCTGAGCGAGGCGGCGAGGAGCGTGGAGGCGGAGTTGCGCGCGGCGATCGTGCGGCGGTTGCAGCAGCTTTCCATCTCGTTCTACAAGAACAGCAGCTCCGGCGTGCTGCAGACGAAGGTGCTGCGCGACGTGGAGGCGGTGGACCAGATGGCCCGGCAGCTTTTCGACGGGGGCATGACCGCCGGCCTGACCATCCTGTCCGCCCTCGTCGTGACCGCGTGGCGGGCGCCGCAGTTCCTGCCGATCTTCCTAGTGAGCGTGCCGGTGATCTATTTCCTGCGGCGGTATCTTTTTGCGAACTTGAAAAAGCGGAACGCCGAGTTCCGCACCGAGGTCGAGGGGATGTCGTCACACATCGTGGGAATGATCGACATGATCCCGATGGCGCGGGCGCATGCGGTGGAGCAGTCGGAGATCGACCGGGTCGGGAGGAAACTCGGCACGTTGAAGGACGCCGGCATGCGGCTGGATTTCCAGAACGCGATCTTCGGCTCGACGGCGTGGGCGAGCTTCAATTTCTTCAACATGACGAGCCTCGTACTCGCCGCATGGCTGGCTTACACGAAGATCATCCACCTCACCCCCGGCGACGTGGTGATGCTTTCCACCTACTTCAGCGCGATCACGAATGCCGTGATGCTGCTGGCGACCATGCTGCCGAACATCACCAAGGGATTCGAGTCCGTGCGGTCGATCGGCGACATCCTGGAAAGCCCGGACCTCGAGAAAAATCTCGGCAAGGAACCGGTCAAGGACGTGAAAGGGGAGTTCGTTTTCGAGGCGGTGAATTTCGTTTATTCCGGCGCGTCGCGGGGATCGATCAGTGATTTCACGCTGAAGGTGAACGCCGGCGAAACCATCGGCGTGGTGGGGCCGAGCGGCTCGGGGAAATCGACGCTCATGAGCCTGCTCCTCGGCTTTGAGAGGCCGACCTCCGGGCGCCTGCTGCTGGATGGCCGCGACATGAATGGCTTCGACCTGCGCAGCTACCGCAAATATGTAGGCGTGGTGTCGCAGGAGACGCTGCTGTTCCAGGGAACCCTGCGGGAAAACATCCTCTACGGCAGCCGCAATGTGGATGAGGCGGGGATTTTGCAGGCCTTGAAGGACGCGAACGCCACGGAGTTCATTGAGAAACTGCCGAACGGGCTCGACACGATGATGGGCGACCGCGGCGCGCGGCTCTCCGGCGGGCAGAAGCAACGCATCGCCATCGCGCGGGCGCTGCTGCGGAATCCGCGCGTACTGATCCTGGACGAGGCGACGTCAGCGCTGGATGCGGCATCGGAGACGCAGGTGCAAAGCGCGCTCGACCGGCTCATGAAAGGGCGCACCACGTTCATCGTCGCACACCGGTTATCGACGATCCGGAAAGTGGGGCGGCTCGTGGTGCTGCAAAGCGGGCGTATTGCCGAGATGGGAACGCCGGAGGAGCTGACGGAGCAGGGCGGGATTTATGCGAGTTTGTGCGCGATGCAGCGGGCGGGGTGAGGGGAAGTCAACCCTCGGTGAGTAATATCTCCATTTTAGTGGTTTCCGTCGAAATTATCCGCCGCCTCTTTGAGTGTGAAAAAGACAATACCAAAGCTCGCCATCGCATCTAAAGTCGACATTTCTTCAATAGAGACGTCTTAAATTGAGCGATCAGCGAGCTTGATCCAAATATTAGCTAACTTGATCGGATTCTTCTTCAACGCAAGCCCGAGAAAGAACGGTAAGCTGTGAGATGATGCTCGATGCAGGCTTTAATTCATGAAGACCTTCCAGAATAGCGAAGACAGCACGCTTATTTTCTGTTCTTCCGCCCGGGCTTCAAAGAATAGTGAATTTTGAAATGCGGGAGTTGTCTGCCTTTTCGGAAGTGTCTCCCATTTGTGGGATGACAGAGGAGAGAGGGGTTGAAGCAGCGCTTACGGGTTAGAGGCCGGCGTGAGGACCGACCGATCCGCGTAGATTATTCAGTCACGTTTCCACGCGCGGAACCTATTTGGGGAGCCTTCTGCCCTCCATAAAACGTTGTTAAACTTCCAGCGGGATGCGGGCTGACATATCCAATCAGCTGCTTTTTAATTGGATGCCGGTGTCCGAGTCTTCAATCTCGACGAAAACCGGGCGCTCTTCAGGTGTGTTGTTGGGTGCATGGAATGTTAAAAACAGCCGTCCGTCGAACCCGCGAAATATCATGCCGTGACCGCCATCTTTGCTCCATAGTGGCCCGGTTTCCTGTCGCCACGGCCCCGTGACCGTCCCTGATTCTGACCGCGCAATGCCCATCGCGTACCCACTGCTCCCATAACCCGACCAGAGCATGAGCAGAATGCCGTTTCGGTTGCGATAGAGAAACGGCCCGTCTGTGACATACGTGGGAAAACGGGACTTCTCCTCTTTCCCCGGCCAGCCTTGCCGCCTTACCCATGGCGCTTCCGATGCATTGAAAAGGAACACCGGCCGTCCTGCTGGATTCTTCAGGTCCATCGACAACCTCATGGCGTACATTGCTCCGTTATGCACCTGAACCCATTCATGACAGAATACAATCCAGGGATTGCCTTCGGAATCCACATGGAGAGTCCCATCCAGACACTCCCAGTCAGCGGGCGTGATAGGTCCCTGTGTCAGCGGGAGGTAAGGTCCCGAAACCTGGGATGCATAGAGAATTTGCGTGCCGCGATAGCGACCGGGTGCCTTGAAGGAAGCGAACATGTAATACTTCCCGTGGAACTGATGAACTTCCGGGGCCCAGAAGTTTTCCGTCCCCCAAAATGACCGGGGCGGACGAAAAGCGGGAGCCGGCCCATCCCATTCGCGCAGGTCTTTACTCCGGTAGAAGTCGAATCCACCGCCAGGACCTTCCCATGCATTCCTGTCTGTGGTGCCGAAGAGATAATAGACCTCCTCCGTTGATTCCGGATAAATAAACGGATCGCGTATTTGAATCTCAGTTGTAGTCATACTGCTGTCATTCGGGGATTTCCCATTTGGTTCCGCCCACGACTATCTTTAAGATACATTCCGGGCTACAATTTAAATCTTCGAAATTTGACATGCTTGTGCGCGATGCAGCGAGCGGGGTGGAAGATGATCGAGTTCGATGGCTTTGATCGTGAGGTTTCGCGGCGGCGGCAAGCGCACATTATCCCTTATCCCCCGTTAATGTGGGAACCATCCGTAGGACTCGTCGAGGCTGTCCTGCACGTACCACGGTTCCCAGGGGCGGTCCACCAACTGCGGGGGAACAGGAAACGGGGCGGAGTAAGCGGAAAACTGGCGACCGGTGGCGACGACATGCCCGGTGAACCTGCCAAATAACGGTCTCTTCCTCGCCGACAGAAAGATAACGGCCTCCATGGGGTATTCGCAGGCACGGGTAATCGACTCGCCGGGTTTTAAAACGAATTGCACAGGCCTTGGGCCCCCTCCCATTTCCATATCAGAATCGTGCCTGCGGAAATATTCCACGGGCGCAATATTTTCCGCCTCGTCGAGCGTCATGAGGTCGAGGGCGTCGTACCACCACTTCTGTTTGAACGCGATGGCCTCCGTGGAGATGTTTTTGATCGTAAAATCCGCTTTTGCGGGATCAAAGGTCACGCTCGCATATTGCGGCCCTGTAGCAACGGTCCCGGCTGGAGCGGCCTGACCCGGGGCGGAAACGGGAGGGTTGCCGCCGCCCCCGCCCGGGCGGGACGCGTCGCATTGCCGGAGTATGACCGGGAGGGTGGGAAACTCGCGCATGAGGAGGGACTGCAGAAGGTCAGCATCATCCATGGCATCAGGTTGGGCGCCGATGAGAATCACGCAGGCGCTGTCGTCGAGAAAGACCACGGAACACAGGAGGGTGGCATCGCTGTACCGGTGCGCGAGCCGGTAATCCCTGCGCCCTTCCTTGAGAAAGCGGAGCGGATGCCGCGGGTTCAGCAACATCGCGAGAGGGATGAAGGTCGGGGCATCGAGCGCACCGGGCGGAGTGTCCCCGGGGCCGCGCAAGTCGAGGCGGACATCGGTGATAAAGCCATTGCGATGCAGCACGGTGAAAAAACGTCCCCGGAAGGTATTCTGGTCCACGGCGGGATCGGGCCGCAACGAGGCAACAAATGCGACGGCGACAGCGGCAAGGGCAAGGAGGAGGATGGCAATGCGTTTCACGGGAAGGGGTATGTTGCAGCTATTGGAGTAAGACGGGAAGCCAGGAGTTTTGCCCCCGGAAGCGCGCGTTTGTTGAGACGTCGTGGGTCACGGATCGCTGAAATTTGTTGGCGGTAACGGGATGGAACTTCCTGCGCTGTGCAATAAAGGGGTGGACTTGGACAAATGGCGTGAAGTCGGGTGCGGGGACTCCGGGGTAGCTTCGAGGATACGTTTTCTTTCCCATGAAACTGCGCGTCAAAAATCTTACGGTGGATACCACAGCCAAGGACCTGCTCCACTTGTTCAAGCGGTTCGGCCGTGTGCGGCGGATCATACTCGGGCACGAACTGGCGCCGGGTCACGAGCACGATGTGCTTCTGCCGGGCCATTTGCACCAGTGCTTCGCGATGATCATGATGGGAAGCAATGCCGAGGCGACCGCAGCCTTGAAGGCGCTCAACGGGCGCGATTTCGGCGGGAATTACCTCGTGGTCGAGGAGGTCCGCACGGAATAAACCTGCCGGCATGCTGCCGCAACCGGGGACGGCCCCAAATACGATACAAAACCAATGACACACACACGAGTAACCGCCTGCATCCAGACCGAGACCGACAACATCATCCGCCAGGCGCGGCTGGTGGACCATGCCGAGCTTGAGTCGATTGAAAGGGTCTTCAAAACATTCCGGATCGAGTACGAGGTGGACGAGATCCGCGCGGATACGCGGCTTTACAGTCTTTCCGTCACCCTGCGCGATGCGAATATTTCCGGCGAATTGCTTACGCGCGAGGAACTGACCGATCTCCTCGCGCCATATCTCGGCAAAGGCCGTCCCATCGAGCAGGCGGACCTCAAGCTGCTACTCAAGGGGAAGATCCCCGAGATCTGCAAGAGCGTGCCGGGCGGCGAGATCGTGGCCGGTTACGAGCTGACCGTGAAAGGCGGGGAGGCTGCGCCTGGTTTCCGGTTTCCGCGGTTGGGATTTGGGCGGAAGAAGGCGGGCAAGGGTGAGGTGATTGAGGAAAAGGGTGCGGCGAAGAACGGGGAGAAGAAGTAACGGCCATCCGGCGTCCGCGCAGTCGTTCAGGCACCGGGTCCGGCAGCCTTGAATGCGAAGGCGAAGAAAGCCGCCACACCGAGAAAGGCGAACGCGACCATATAATTCCATGCGAGTCGTTCCTTCAGAAAGGTGATCGCGAAGACCATGAATACGATGAGCGTGACGATCTCTTGAATGATCTTGAGCTGGAATCCCGAGAACTGGACAAAGCCGAGACGGTTTGCCGGCACGGCGAGGCAGTATTCAAACAGCGCAATCGCCCACGAGACCAGGATTGCTTTCCAGAGCGGCCAATCGTGGCCGTATTTCAGGTGCCCGTACCACGCGAAGGTCATAAAGACATTTGAACAAAACAGGAGAAGGATGGTGCTCATAAGGTTGGATTAAGAAATCGTTTATCATTTGTTTCCGGCATAAAAAAGCAAAGTATGCCGAATGCCGCCGAGGCGACCGCGGCAAGGAAAAGAAAGCCCGCGTTTGAACCAAAATGATGCACGATGGAACCGGCAATGACCTGGCTGAACGAAGCTCCAATGCCGACCGCCGTGCCGATGGCACCGAGGGTGAGATTAAAGCGGCCCGAGCCTCGCGTGAGGTCGGCGATCACGAGGACCGACACGACGCCGAATATTCCCGCTGCCACGCCATCCAGTATCTGGATCGCGACCAGCGCAACCGTGTTGGCGGTGAGCGTGTAGAGAACACCGCGCACGGGCAGGACTCCGAATGCGACGAGAAGCAGCGGTTTTCTGCCCCACGATCCCGCTTTCCTCCCCGACCAGGAGGCGAGCAATGTGATGACAAGCTGGGTTGTAACTACGCAGGCCGACATGAACATCATGGAGCTTCGGCCCCGACCCCTGGCCAGCATCTCGCCCAGGAGGGGCAGCATCGCGGCGTTTGCAAAATGAAACATCACGGCGCACACGAGGAATATGACAAGCGGGCGATCACGGAAGAGCACCCGGACGCTTTCCGCTTTGCCGCCTTTCCCGCCGTCATCCGCGCCGCGGGCAATCCCGTAGTCAATCTCAGCGGGTCTGATAAGAAGCAGGGCGAGAATCGTGGGGATCGTGAGAACCACCACGAAGAAGAAGATGCTCCGGTTGGAAACGAGGTAACCGAGGAGGCCCATCGACACGGCGGCGGTCACGTTACCCGCCGAATTGAATGTCTGGTTGCGACCCTGACGCGTGTCGAAAGCGGAACGTCCCACGATTCCAAGGGAAATGGCACAGATTGCCGGACCGAAAATGCCCGATGTGCCGCCAATCAAGACCTGTGCGAACATCACCGGCCAAAACGCTGGCAGGAACGCGACCAGCAACGCCCCCACCGCCAGCGCGATTATCCCGGCGGCAATCAACGCGCGTTTGGACCGCAGACGGTCAACCAGGGCACCCGCCGGAGTCTGGGTAAGGATTCCGGCGATCCCGCCGACCGTGAGCGCAAGCCCGACGCGCTCTTCGTTCCAATGGTAGCCGGCGAGGTAGATCGCGAGGAAGGGGCCGACTCCCGTCTGCACATCGGCAAGAAAAAAGTTCAACCAATCCAGACCATGCAGGGTTTGCCGCGAAGAGGGCGTTTTGGTTTCCATAGAGGCGTCAGGCACGTTCTCTATTTTCATAAAGGCCTTGTGACGCGCGGGTGGGCCGTGGCGTTTCCAGTCATCTACTTTGGATCGGGGCGCGAGGCTTTTCCGGACGGAAGATAATTTCCCTGAACACTAGAGGAGCAAGATACCTCGGCAACAATCGCGAGTCTGGCGTGCCCGCTTATGGCACCGGGCTGTTACCGCCCGGACTTGAGGTACAATTCGAGGGCGCAGTTGAAGCCGCCGAAGTCAACGACGCGGCGGGATTGGAGTTTGAGGGAGGGGTCGGGGCTTTGGATGCGGAAGGGGTTGGCGAAGATGAGGCGGCCACCGGGTTTCAGCATCTTTGCTGCGATGGAGAAGAGATCCTCGATGAGGCCGCGAAGGTTGGGGATGGGGACGCGCTTGCCCATGGGGGGATTTGTGATGATGAGGGTGAGGCTGTTTTCGCGGAGGCCTTCGATGCGGGGAAAGTCGCGGAAGTCGCAGCAGATGAAGCGCGACGGGACGGGGTTACGATTTGCGGTGGCGAAGTTTTCCCCGGTGATGGTGATGGCTTCGGCGCTGCGGTCGGTGCCGTAGGCCATGCGGACGCCCCCTAGGAGGGCGCGCTCGATGAGCTCGAGGCCGGAGCCGCAAAAGGGGTCCCAAACGATTTCGTTTTCATGGTTTCCGGCGAGCCACGCCATGGATGCGGCGAGGGGCGGGTGGGATGCGGCGGGGACATCCTCGCGGCGGTAGGCGAAGCGGGGATCGGGGGAAAGGCGGGGGATCAGTTCCACCCAGTTTCCTTTTCTGTTCGGGTGGATGGAGATTGTCCAGGGGGCGCTTCGCGAGTCGTTGAGGATCTCGGGGCAGAGGGCGTATGCGCGGTTTGCGAAGAGGCGGACTGCGCCGCGCTGGTGGCCTTTTTCCACGAAATCGAGGCGGTAGCGGATGGGGCCCTCGGTAAAAGTTTTGAAGACGCGGCGGGATAATTCGGAGGCGATGATCGCCGCCATTTTTTCGATGGATTTTTCGCTATTTTCGTGATGGGGGCCATCGACGGCGCCGAGGACGAAGCCGACAGTCCCGAAGCAGCGGAGTGTGTAGATATCGCCGAGGGAAAACGGGGCGGTGGGGGTGAGGGCCACGAGGCCGGGGACGACTTCGTCGATGCGGAATTTTGCGCGCACCCTTGCGGATTGCTCGACCTCGTCGCGGACGATTTCCTCGAGGCCGCTGCGGCCGCGCAGATGGATTTGCAGGCCGGCGAAATGGGAGAGCGCGCGATCCATCCTGATGATGCTCGCTTGATTGCGGGCGACGCTGGCTTTTACCTTCTGCTCCGTTTGCGGGAGAAGGCTGCCCTTGCCGATTTCCTCGAGCGTGGCTGCGCCGCCGATTTTATCGAGGGCCTTGCCGACGAATTTTTTCTCGCGGTCCACGGTGGTGGTTTTCAGCAGGGAAAGGAGTTCGGTTTCCTCGCCAGCGCCTGCGCCGATCTTTGGCAGGGCGGCCATGGCGTAACGGCGGATTTTTTCCTGGGGATCGTTCAGCAGGGCGCTGAGCCATGGACGCACGGCATCGCGCTGGGCCCCGGTGCCTGATTCGGAGAAGACGACGCCGACGGCGCGGACCAGGCCCACTCTTTCGATGCGCTCCTGCGGCGATGCGCGGTCGAATTGCGGGACTTCGTCGTTCCAGAGCTGGTCGCAGGTGAGTACGCGGAGTTGTTTGTAGAGTTCCTTCGCGGCGTTTGTTTTCTCGCTTTTCATTTAAGCGGAGGTGGGCGGTTCCGATTCCCAGCGGCCGTAGATTCCGCAAGGCAGGACTTTGCCGTCGCGCTGGCTGGGGAGGCCGAGCTCGCCGACGCTGATTTTGCCGCCGTGGCCGGATAACAGCTCGTTCATGAGGTTGCCGATGACGATGGGGGAGAGCTTGGAGGTGTAGCTGTTCATGAGGAAAAAGACGGGGTGCCCGCTGAGCAGGGTGCGGCACTCGATGAGGAGCTTCCAGAGGTCGTCCTCGATCTTCCACATTTCGCCGGAGGTGCCGCGCCCGTAGGCGGGGGGGTCCATGATGATGGCATCGTAGCGACGACCGCGGCGCGCTTCGCGGGCGACGAATTTCATGCAGTCATCGGCGATGGTGCGGATGGGGGCATCGGCGAAACCGGAGAGGGCGGCGTTTTCACGGCACCAATGCACCATGCCCTTCGAGGCATCCACATGGCAGACGCTTGCTCCCGCGGCGGCGCAGGCGACGGTGGCGGCGCCGGTGTAGCCGAAAAGGTTGAGGACGTTTATCTCGCGGCCTGCGGTGCGGGCGGCGCGGATTTTTTGCGAGCACCAATCCCAATTCGCGGCTTGCTCGGGGAAGAGGCCGGTGTGCTTGAAATCGGTCGGGCGGATTTTGAATTTGAGCGCGCCGTAGCGGATCGTCCATGACTCGGGGAGCTGCTTGCGGAATTCCCATCTGCCGCCGCCGGCGTCGCTGCGGTGGTAATAGCCGTCCCATTCGTTCCATTCGCGGCCAGCGCTTTTCGGCCAGATGATTTGCGGGTCGGGACGGACCAGGACGGTATCGCCCCAGCGCTCCAGTTTCATCCCCGCGCCGGTGTCGAGCAATTGGTAATCCTGCCAGCGATCGGCGAGCAACGCCTGCGGGACGTAAACGGATTGTCTGCCTTTGTGGACGGGGTTTGTCATTGCTGTAACTTGGAAAAATGGAGGAGACGGGATGCGGCGTCGAGCTTGAAAGGTGCATGCGAGCCGCGTGCGCCACCAGGAGACAGAATGCCCGCGCTCTAGCGTTTTTGTTTTTGCCGCAGCTCCCGGATGCGGCGGAAGCCGACGAGCATGCGGTTCTCCTCATCCCAGAGGCGGAAGTGGACCGACTTCAGGCTGGCAGACAATGTGAGGGGTTTCACGTTTTGGAAGAGCGGGTGGGAATTGTGGCAGCGTTCCAGGTTGTAGTTGGCGATCCGGGAACTGAGGTGGTGGATGTGGTGAAAACCGATGTTGCCCGAGAACCACTGGAGAATCCGGGGCAGCTTGTAGAACGAACTGCCCTGGAGCGCGGCAGTGGTGTAATCCCACTCTTCGCTGCGTTCCCAGTAGGCGTCCTCAAATTGATGCTGCACATAGAACAGCCAGACCCCGGCGGCGCTGGCTGTCATCGTAATGATGAGCTGGATGACCAGATACGCCTTGACGCCGAATACCAGGCTCAAGGTGGCGGCCATGGCGAGGATCGCCACGTTCATGCACCAGACCGAATGACGCTCCCGCATGCTCGCCCCGGATGTGGTGAATCTTTCCCTGACGACGAAGAGAAACATGGGTGCGAAGACGAGAAGCACAAAGGGATTGCGCACGAGGCGGTATGCGATGCGTTTGCCAAGGGAGGATTCCAGGTATTCCTGCACTGTGAGTGTCCAGACATCGCCCGTGCCGCGCCTGTCCAGGTCGCCCGAGGAACTGTGGTGGAGGGAATGTTCCCAGCGCCAGTGGTAGTACGGAGTGAAGGTGAGCATGCCGGCAAGAAAGCCGATGATGTTATTTGCCAGCTGGGATTTGAAGAACGAGCCGTGCCCGCAGTCGTGAAAAATGATGAATATCCGCACGAGCAGGGCGCCGGAGAGCACGGCCAGCGGGATGGTAAGCCACCACGAGATTGCAACGGTCCAATACATGAGAACCCACAGGAGCGCGAAGGGACCGAATGAATTGATGATCTGCCAGGTAGCCCGCCATGTGGAAGGCTCCTGATACTTCGCCACGATTGTCTTCCACTCGGCGATGGCCGGTTGGGGTATCACGGGTATGGGGATCGGTTCGGTGGTTATCATCTGCTCGGCATTCGCCTTAACCAAGCCTAAGCGCGTACTGGGATTACACAAAGGTATTCCGCGCGTATCGCGAATGATTTAGTGGAGGGCAAAAACTCGTGAAAAACATTATTTTCGCAGTCTGGGTGGTGATCAGAACTTGATCGTCGCGCCGAGCGAGACGAGCTGGCGGTCGAATGTGCGGTGGTTATAGGTCCAGGAGTCGGGGCCGTTGAGTCCGCCCTGTGCGTTCACGCCGAGATCGTATGCGTAGGAAAGATTTGCGCTGAAATGCGGGTTGAAGGCGTATTGGACGCCGGTGGAGACGGTGTATTCCCAGTCGTTGCGCAGGCATCTTTCGCCGAGCAGACCGGCATCCTGTGTAACAATATTATTCGGATTATAATCGGCGCCTGCGATTTTTGCACCGAACGAGACCGTGAGCGCGTCGGTCACCTTCCGGCTGTAGGTGAGGTCGAAGGTGCTGTCGAAATAGGGGACGAGGCCGGTGCTGGAGACCCACTCCCATTGCTTGTAACGGAACGCGATTGTGTCGCGGGAGGTCACTGCGGCGGTGAGCGTGCCTTCGCCGTAGTAGGTGACGGGGTTCTTGTCGTCCACCGGGGCGGCCGGGCCGAAGCTGCGGAAATCGGGGCCTGCCTGGAATTTCACGGCAAGCCATTTCCACGGAGTCCCCTCGAAGCCGAGGAGGATGCGCTGGTAGTCGTTGGTGGAGTGCGCGGCGGCGACTCCCAAGGTGGGGTAGTCCGGGGCGAAGGTGAACTCCTGCTGGTATTGGTGGCCGTAGCGGTAACCAAGGGTGAAGGCGAATTGCGGCTGCACTTTGTAACCGAAATCGAGACCGCCATTCACATCATAGCGACTCACGTAATTCTGGTAACCGTCGGCGAGGATCTGGGCGGTGCCGAGGTTGTAATCGAGCAGCGTGGCGACGGGGCGGAGGAACCATTTATCGTGGTCGTATTGCACGACGATGTTTGCGCGCTCCTGCGTCTGCTCGCGCCGTTCGCGATCCGCGGCGGTGGCAAATGCGCTCACGAAATCGCCGGGATAAGTGGGGCCGAATTTATCGCCGTGGATGTAGGTGAAGGCATTGTCGAGGTTGAATGAGAGGGAATCCGACCTGCCCTTGATCGCGGTGGTGAAGCGGTGGATGTCGCAGCTTTCCGAACCGGCATCGTGGTAGACATTGAAGTCGGGGGCATAACCGAAGGAGAGCGTCTGCAGGATTTTCTGGTCGCCGAGGAAAGGGACGAAATTGAAACCGACTTTTGGAGATATGGTGGTGACCCACGAGGAGACGTTCCGCAGCGCGGTGACGCTCCCGGACGGCACGGTGCAAGCCGGGAGGAGATAGCCATCCACGCCGGAGAGGAACACGTTGCTATCGTAACCCTCCTTTGCGCTAAGCGAGAGATCGGTGAGCCATGCGGGCTTTTCCGGGATGGAGGAGATTTCCAGTGGGGTGGCATGGAAGTCGTCGGCCCGGGTCAGGTCGCGGGCGGATACCGGGATCGTGGATGTAATGAGTGCCAGGCTGCTGATGAGGGCGGTTATGTTGGTTTTGTAGCTATGTAATAAGTTCATTTCGCGGCAATAATTCCCGGCTTTCTATCACCTCCTTCAGTTTGTCTGATTGATGGGATGAGGTTGCTGTCTGTTATGTGGGTTTTTCCTGGCCCGACTCTACGGGCGGGAGGACAGGCGGTGCCACACAGCGCTTGGCAATTACCTCGCAGCAATTGTCTTTTTGCGGATCGGGCGGCGCCTGGAAGCCGGCTACGCGGAATACCAGAGCACGGTCACGAAATGGCACGCGGTGCCGCCGAGGACGAACAGGTGCCATACGAAATGATGGAATGGCGTTTTCTTTGAGTTGTAAAACGGCACGCCCGCGGTGTAGAGGATGCCACCGATGACAAGCAGCAAAAACCCGCCGTGCGGCATGCGCGTCCACAGCCGGCCGATGGGCGCCAGCGCGAGCCAGCCCATGCCGAGATAGAGCGCCAGGGAGAGTTTGTGATGCCGGTCCACACCGCGGAAAAGTTTCAGGCAGACCCCGGCTAGTGCGAGGCTCCAGACCACGACGAAAATCGACAAACCCCACCCGCCCCGCAAGACGCCAAAGGTAAATGGCGTGTAGGTTCCGGCGATCATCAGAAAAATCGCGGAATGATCGATCACCGCGAAGACCCTCTTTGCCCTGCCACCGTAGGGCAATGCGTGATAAATGGCCGAGGCGAGATATAGAAATGCGGCGGTGAATGCGAAAATGCAGATGCCCGCCAGGATCGTGGGAGAGTGGTAGCGGCGCGCAGCGGATGAAATCAGGAACGGCGCTGCGATGACGAGGGCTGCAAAGCCTGCTGCGTGACTGATGCTGTTTGCAATCTCCTCGCCGCGTGTCTGGGGGCGCTCGAGCGTGGTGTTTACAAGAGGAGTTGTATTTACTGAACTCATCCGGCTCCGGTGTAGCCTATGATTGGCGTTTGCGTGTGAGCATAATTTCGTTGCCTTCAGGGTCGGCGCACATGGCCAGGTGGGCGGGTTCTTCCGGCGTATCCTCGGGAGGCCGGAGCACGGTGCCGCCGCCTGCTCGCAGGGCATCGCATGCCGCAAAAAGATCGCCCATTTGGAAGCTCAGGCCGGTCCATGTCCGTTTGCCTTCACCGCCGCCATGGATGCCGAGCGTGGATCCGCAAATCGCTAGCTCGGCCATTACCTCCGACTGGCGCACAACTTCCGCATCGAAGACTTCGCAGTAAAATCGCACTGCGCGTGCCATGTCCTGCGCCCAGATGATGTATTTTAATTTTTCGACCTGCATGGAAGATTGATTAACAGGTTCCGGGCGCCCCAGGCGAGAAATCCGTGGTTAATTGTGAACCGAAGGTTTTCAGCACGGCGTTGCGGATGTTTCCGAAAAGGTAAATATTTTCGTGTGTGACGTTGTTTTTGCTGTCGAACAGCAGCGTCCGCACTTTTACCGATTCCTTGTTTTTAAGCGGTACTGGCGTCAACGGGCGCAGCAGTTGCGACTCCCGGTAATTTGCGTTGCATGCGCCTTCATATTTCCCGAGGAGGTGATCTTCCCCGTCGCTTACCTCTACTTCGTACCTGCCTTTGAAATTTGCCGGCGCGTTGCAGCTTAACCAGAGTTCCGCCTGCAGGATCGCGGGCTGGAGGTCTTCGTAGCGGAGACTGAGAATGACCGGGGAGAGGGCATTGGTGATGACCGGCCATGAGAGCTTGGGGCGGCCGAAGTAATCGATCAATGCGTTCCCTGCGAGGCCGGGCCATGGTTCATTGGCTCCCCACCAGATGACGCCGGTGGTGTGAGGTTGCTTGCGCCGCAGTTCCTCGATCATGAAGCGGCCGCCCTCCGCCTGGACGTATTGATTGAGGATCACGAGCTCGCGCAAATCCGTGACCGGGCCGAAGATTTTTTCCGTGGAAGGAATGTCGAGCCACAAGTCGCGGTATTGTTCCCATGCGGCGTGGAAGGCGTGGTGGAGTTTCCATGTTTCATCGTCAAACGAGGGGATCGCCGTGGATACACTTCCGCCGGTAATATCCCGGATGGTATCGGGATTGGCGATGGATGAAACGCTCGCCTCGGAATAAAGGTGCTGGTCCGCCGCCCGCCAGTAATCGTAGAGCGTGTCAAACATCCGGTAACGGTGGTCGCCGATCTGCGGATTCCATGTCCAGATGCCATGCACCTCGCCCTCGCCCTCCATGGCCGAGGTGTTTTGATAGAGGCAATGCGGGGCGAGAGCCGCGGTGATGCCGCCCAGGATCAGATGCACCGGCTCGTTGTAGCGTTTCACGGCGCCGCCGAGCCATTCGGGGTTGTCGAAAGGTTTGCCGCCAGTGACAACGACGAGGGCTTTCTCCAACGCATCGCGCAGGCGGGGATCGTCGCCCTTGAGCATGTGCCAGTAATGATAGTTTTCATTTCCACCGCTGAAGAGGAACACGGAGGGATGCGCGCGGAGTTTGCGGACGATCGCGATGGATTCCGACTTGAGCTGGCGGTGATAGGATTCCGAAGCGCCCATGCCGCAGGCGATCGGGAATTCCTGAAAAACGAGCAGACCGAGTTCGTCGCAACGATCGTAAAAATGGCGCTTCTCGCACAGGCCGCCACCCCACACGCGGACGAGATTCACGTTGCCTGCGCGATACTTTTCAAGCTGCCGGTCGTAGTGGGCGTCCGTGATGTCGCCCACGCTGGAATCGGGCGGCACCCAGTTCATGCCGTTGATGAAAAACGGCAGGCCGTTGATGACAAATTGCAGCGGAATGTCCGTGGGGCGCTGGCCCGCTGCGGGAATGCGCGCGACCTCACGCAGGCCGACGCGGATTGAGAAGGAGGCGGTTTTTCTTCCTTTTACTTCGAGGTCTATGACGAGGTCGTTGAGATTTGGGTCGCCCAGCCCATTCGGCCACCAGAGCTGGGGGTGCTCGACCTCAATGAAGGTGGTGATGTGATCCGTATCGAGAAGCGGGACACGCCGGCTGCTGCCGCCCAGGGCGATCTCCGCCCATCCCTGCGCCACGTGTTCGCTCAAGGTGGCATGCACGGTCACGCGCGCACGTTCGAGATTTTCGAGACGCGTTTCGATGAACGCCTCCTTGACCCGCAGCCGAGGAACAATCTCCAGCCGCACTTCGTCCCAGATGCCGATGGTGCGAAGCTCCGGGGCAAAATCCCAGCCGCGCCCGAATTGGGCCTTGGTGGTTTCCAGCGCCGCCTCACGCGTGGGCGGCGGAGGCGACAGGCGCACTTCGATCTCCACATCGCGGCCCTGCATTTCATCCAGCGGCAGAATGACCGGGTGAAACATGCCTTCGCCGGAGAGAGTGAGGATGCCATCGAGCCGGATTTCGTAATAATAATCCAAGCCCTCGAAGACGACGCGCACGGTTTCATCCGCGGCGATGCGGGGCACGCTGACCGTGCGTCGGTAAATCCAGATTTTCTCCTGCATCCATTGCACCTCCCGGATGCATGTGCCCCGATAGAGTTGCCCGGGTGGCAGACCGAATGGTGATGTTTGCACACTGCCGGGGACTTGCGCGGGCCTCCAATCGCCGGGAGGAGATTTGGCGCCGGAGTCCGAACCAATGTATGCGAGCTGCCAATGATCGTGAAGTTTTTGCATGGGTGAACTGATCGGTTCTTTTACTTGTTATTGATGGCGTTGTCTTTTTTTTATTTTGAGAGCGTTGTTGCGGGGTTCCATAACGGCTTTCGTATTTCTGCCAAGAAGCTTTTAAAAATGTCTCCACCATTTCGAGTTTCGGGTTTGAAAGTTCATTTCCATAGTTTTTTTGGCCGGATTTACCCGGATTAACCCGGATAAATTCACCCTTTGGGGGTGAAAATGACGAAGCTCGAAGGCAGAAAAGTATCGCATCCGGCGGCTTGGATTCGTTCATGGTTTGCGTTTTTTTAAAGTTTCCAATTTTCAGAAATTCGATGATTAATCTTAACACTGCTAAGACTTTCAGGCCGGTTTAAGCCGGTATAGGTCGGTAGCTTGTAGTGTTTGCCGCTACCCTTTTTCATTTTTAAGTCCATTCTGGCTTGATTTGGCTTGAATTACCTTGATTTCCTCTGATGGCGGGGGAAGGAATTCAGACTGGGCCTGACATTTCACAGGAAGATTTTGGGTTCGTTTGGCAGAAAAGTGGTTTTTCAAAGTTGCCGATTTTATTGTTAAGCTTGAAGTGGATTGTTCATGGTGTGTTACTAGTTAACTTCAATATTACATAGAATCACAGTTTTGTCAAGTGGTTTGCGCTATTAGTGTGATTATTCAGTGTAAATACTAGGGAGTGAAGACCTTGCTCCAGTCGATTCTCTGTGCATTTGGAATGACAAGAGAGGCCCATTTTCGAACTTCTTTCACAGCTTCGAATTGATTTTCTGCAAAAGAGGCGCTCCAGCTATGCCTGTGCTGTCCCTGGGCAAGGAATGTCACCAGACCCAGCTCTTTAGGTTGGGATTTTACAATGATAAACTGCTTATTAGCAGTTTTTCCTTGATGAATCCCCTGGTTGCAGTCATCGTCCTCCCGCGTTAATTCCGCCGTGCCAATTCCGCGAGTCATTTTACCCCATGAAACATTCTTTTTTAAACCCGCGCCACATTGCCGGCGTGCTTGCGACCGCATTTTTTTTTCTTATTCCGCTGATTGGACATTGCGCGCTTTCCCTGCCGGCGATCTTTTCCGATGGGGCCGTGTTGCAGTGCCGCAAGCCGTTGAAGATCTGGGGCGGCGCCGCACCATCCGAAGAAGTGACGGTGAAACTGGCGGGGCAGACAAAGACTGCCAAAGCGAATGCGGACGGAGTGTGGAGCGTCGAACTTGCGGCAATGGAACCCGGCGGCCCGTTTGACTTGACGGTGGAAGCGGGAGGGGCGCAATTGACCCGGCACGATCTGCTGGCCGGTGAAGTCTGGCTGCTGTCCGGCCAGTCGAACATGGAGTTATCCATGGGATCAACGGATGGAGGCAACGAGGCTGCCGCTGTTGCAAACGATCCGCGGATCCGCTTTTTTGCCATCGAACGCCATGCCTCCGCCACCCCGGAGCGGGATGTCACCGGGCTCTGGGAAAAATGCAATCCCGATTCCACCTATGTATTTTCAGCAATCGGGTATTACTTTGCCAGACGCCTCTAGGCGGTACTCGGGCCGGATATGCCGGTCGGCCTGATACGCAGCACGTGCTGGGGATCGGCCGCCGAACCGTGGGTGCCGCGCGAAGCTTTGGTTTCCGATCCCGATTTCGCCCCGCTGATTCAAAAACTCGATATGTCCGACCAGAGTTATCTGGCAAAAAAAGATCAGTGGGACCGTGAGGGCGCCGACAATGTTGCCAAATATAATGACGGAGTCGCCAGGATGAAGGCGGCGATCGATGCCGCCGACGCCGGGTTGAAGGAGACGTGGCAGAAACCCGATCTCGACGATTCCGCCTGGACGACGCAGTTCGTTCCGGGGCAGGCAAGCGAGGATTATTCGACCAAGGAAGGCGCATTCTGGCTTCGGCGCAGCGTCGACATCCCGCCGGAATGGGCAGGAAAGGATCTTTGGCTGATGCTGTCCGGCATTGGCCAGGATCTTCAGGTTTTTGTGGATGGACAGGAGATCAAGGATCCGGAAGCCAAGCCCCGGAGGCTGCGCTACCACATCCCCGGTAACCTGATTCACGCAGGCAGGGAGACTCTCGCCATCCGGTTTGTTTGTTACACCGCCAGACCTTTTGGCATGGATGGCACCCAGTTTATGTACCGGCTGGTTCCCGTCGAGGGTTCCGGCGATCAAAAGTCGCTTCCCATCTCGGGTGATTGGAAGTTCAAGGCCGGCGGCCTCGTCGATCGTGATCCGAAGCTGGCTCCGCCCCGGGTTCGCCAGCTACCGAGCGCCAGCGATGGGGCGGCGTGCGGTTTCTATAACGCAATGATTGCGCCGATTGCATCCTATCCGGTACGCGGGATCCTGTGGTATCAGGGCGAGGCCAATACCGACCGGGCCGAGGCGTATAAGAAATTATTCCCGCTGTTGATCCATTCCTGGCGGCAGGCGATGAGCGATGAAAAACTGCCGTTTTATTTTGTGCAGCTTTCGGGCTATCTCCCGCCCGTCGCCGATCCGGGAGAAAGCGATTGGGCTGCATTGAGAGAGGCCCAACTCATGAGTCTTTCCGTGCCGGACACGGCAATGGCGGTCGCATCGGATCTGGGCGATCCCGGTGGCATTATTCATCCCCGCCGGAAAAAGGAAGTGGCGGAACGGCTCACGCTTCCGGCGCTCACATTTCTCTACGGGCATCCGGTTCCTTATTCCGGCCCCATTTACAACGCGATGAAAGTCGAGGGGGGAAAGATCAGGCTGGAGTTTAAATTCACCGACGGGGGGCTGAAGCCGGCATCTGGCGATCTGAAAGGCTTTGCCATCGCGGGAGAGGATAAGCACTGGGTCTGGGCAAATGCAAAAATCGAAAACGATACGGTAGTGGCATGGAGCGATGTGGTTCCGAATCCTGTGGCCGTCCGGTATGCATGGACAACCAATCCCGTGGTTGCTAATCTCGAGAATGGAGCAGGGATTCCTGCATCACCCTTCCGCACCGACCAATGGGAACTTGGGAAGGAAATCAAGCAGGTTAAGAAGTAGTGGCCGGCATTCGTCTTATGGTACCAACCGGAGCAGTTACAGCGGACGCAAGATCCCTCATTATTAATGGAAAAAGGAAACTGCTGATTTCCGGTGAAATCCACTATGCGCGGGTACCTCGCGCCGAATGGGAACGTGTTCTTGACCGGACAAAGGAAGCGGGAGTCAATTGCATAGCCTCGTACATTTTTTGGAACGTCCATGAGCCCACTCCGGATACCTATCGTTTTGCAGATGAAGCCGATCTTGGAGCCTTTCTCGACCTTTGCCGGGAACGGGAACTCGACTGCATTCTCCGGATTGGTCCCTACTGTTGCGCCGAGTGGAACTACGGGGGTTTTCCTGTATGGCTGCGCGACATTCCCGGCATCACCCTCCGCACATGGAACGCCCCCTACATCGCGCGAATCGAAAAATATTTCCGCATTCTGATCGCCGGGATTCTGCCCCACCTTGTTTCCCGGGGAGGCAATGTCATCCTGGTCCAGGTTGAAAACGAGTATAACAATGTCGCCAAACGCTATGGCGCGGAAGGGCAGCGGTACCTGGCATGGATCGTTGATTATGTGAAATCGCTCGGGATCGATGTGCCGACGATTACCTGCGAGGGGGGTGCGCCTGGAGCCATCGAGGCAGTCAATGGTTTCAGCGTCCACGAGGCGGCGAAAAAGCTCCGTCAACATCGTCCGGAACTTCCCTTGATCTGGAGCGAAAACTGGCCGGGTTGGTATGATACCTGGGGCTGCGAACACCATGTTCGCCAGCCGTTTGAGATTGGTTACGAAATTCTTCGCTTCATTGCGGTGGGAGGATCGGGGTTTAACTATTACATGTGGCATGGGGGAACCAATTTCGGGCGTACCTCCATGTATCTGCAGACAACCCGTTATGATTTTGACTGTCCGCTGGGAGAATGGGGTGAAGCGACTGGGAAATATCACATCCTGCAAGCACTCCATCGCGCCCTGCTTGCAAATCAAGAGGCGCTCCTCTCCGGTCAACGCCATGAAGCAGTTCAGGGCGAAGAGGACGGATGCTTCACGGTGTTATGCGGTGCGCCTGAACAGGCCGTCCTTCTCTCCTTTAATGTTACCGCGACGCCTCACGTCATTGGCATTGAGAAGAACGGTTCCTTGATTCATCCCCCGAAGAGCGCCTGCCTTTGGGAGCAAAAAAATGGGGGTTGGAAGCCGGTCTGGAAATCATGGAAGGAGGAAAAGGGCAAATCCAGGGTTCGTCGTCCACCCCGGTGGTGGCCTGTCGCCGGATCGATTCCCTGGCTTTCTCTTCCCGATCCGAGGCTTGAGGGGCGTCAGGATGGAGTTAAAAGTGTAGATCCCATTGAGCAGATTTGCCTGACGAAAGACCGGTCTGATTACTGCTGGTATGCAGTTGAGATAAAGGCCGCGAAAAATGGATCGGCGACACTTCGGATCAACCGCGGTGGGGATTTCTTTTATGTCTTTGTGAATGGCCGCCTGGCTGCCCGGACGCACGGACCTCTCCACGAGGTGAGGGGGCCGACTGTTTCCGGCAAACAGGTTGCCATCATTGCCGCAAATGCCTTGGAAACGAATGTCATCCGGAGCGGCAAAAATGGATACGAACATATCTTTTCGATTCCACTCCGGCGCGGCCCAAACCGGATCGAAATTCTTGCCTGTTCCCTTGGCTTGATCAAGGGTGACTGGCAGCTTGCGCTTCCCATGCAGTATGAGCGGAAGGGGATTTGGGATTCCGTTTTCCTGGATGGAAAGCGCCTTCTGAATTGGTCTCATTATCCTGCGCTCACCGGCGAGCATCTCTGTTTTTGGAATACGGATGCATATTCCAGGTTTTCCCATGGATGGAAGGCGCGAAAAAAGGCTGTTCCATTATCCTGGCATCTCAAGCAGTTCAGCCTCTCGTCCAGGGAACTTCATCCGGAAACCGTATGGGCTTTCGACGCCAGCGGCCTGGAAAAAGGAGTCCTCTGGATCAATGGGCGCATGCCCGGCCGGTTCTGGCAAATCCCTGCCCACGGCATCGGAGATGATCCTGTTTCCCCCGTGATCACCACCACGGGGGCGGGCGAGCCAACCCAGCGATTCTATCGGATCCCGGCGAGCTGGCTGCGACCGGAAAACCGTCTCGTTATTTTTAGTGAAAGTGGAGCCGCGCCTTGTCCGGGGGCCCTGGTTTCCAGGCGATACAAGGCTTGTTAAACAAAGTTATCCCGGCAACGCTGATGGCGCCGGAGGGTGGCCATGCCGGATGAATCCCGCAAAGCAGCACGAGAAAAAATTTGACATAAATCTGCTAATAAGCAATCGTGTCTCCATCTTGAAATGCCCCTACCTCCAAGATTGCTGGCTGTGCCTGTCCATTAACCCCATAATCCCACCCTGCCTGTTTCCATGAATAAAATCCCTAATGTAAAAGAACATTCATTCAGAACGAAAAAATTCCTCCTTTGCTCCTTCCGATCCGCCGTATCGGTAATTTCTTTGTGGATGATTTTTGCGGCCTCCCATGCGGGGGCCGCGGTCGGCCACAGTCAGGGCGCGGATCTTGTGTTTGGCGGACAGGGAACGGGACCAGGTGAATTTACCACCTTGCATGACATGACTTTCAGTCCGCAGGGAGAGCTTTATACACTGGAAGCCGGGGGTGTCGCGAAAGCCGGCAGGACCACCGAATATACGGGATTGGCCCGTGTGCAGAAGTTTGATGCGAAGGGAAATTTCATCAGCCAGTTTCCTCTCGGCGACGATCTGGTTCTCGACAGGAAAAGCCAGCCACAGCGTCTGGCGGTGGATGGCAAGGGCAACGTCTTCGTCAGTTTTCCAGGTCTAAATTTCGTGCGCCAATATGATGCCGGGGGCAAAAAAGTGAGGGACCATGCGCTTCCTGATGTAATAGGCGTGGCTTTGGACACGGTCGATGGCAAGGAATGTATCGCCGCCATTGCCGACAGCGTGAAGACCAAGGCTGGGATAACCGGCGGTGATACCATCTTTTTGCTGGATCCCGATGGCGCGGAGCCGAAGAAGGTTGCCCTGTCCGGGCAGCTCAACCGGGTCCAGCATCTGGCAGTCGATAAAAAGGGCGATTTTTACATCATGGCATCGGAGAAAATGGGGATTTACGTTTTTGACCCTGCGGGAAAGGAGCTCCGGGTCATCGGGGACAAATTGAAGCCTGCCAATGTCGCCGATGGTTCCGAACCTGTTGGCACCGCAGTCGTCGATTCCGCAGGAAACATTTATTCCTACACCACCGCGGCCAATCCTCCACTCGTAACCGAGTACACAGCGGACGGAAAATCCGTGATCCAGCATGCCGGAACATTCAAAGGGGCGGATGCGTGGTCGGGCTTGTTGATGGCAGTCAGCCCCGATGACCGCCTTTGGGTTGCCAATACCAATCTGATGGATCCGTCGGGACCCCAGTTTGCCAGATATCATTTTCGACCGGCAATCCTGCGCACCGAAGCTGGTTTTTTGAACCCCAAAAAGACCGGGGTCAAAGTGAGCGATGCACTGAAGCTGGGCTTTTGGCCAGTGATGACATGCGACCTCCTTAACCATGTCACGAACGATCTCGCACCAATCCACGCCGAATTCTCCCTTCCGCCGTGGAATCCCCTCATCAAGGAGGCGACGGTTGATTATGCGATCTATGATATTTTCAAGAACGATATCGGACATGGCCAGGCCAAGGTGTCGCTCCAATTCGACCCCCTGGTAGTGGCCCAGGTTCCGATTACCTTTACGCCGCCGCGTTACGGGTGGTACAGCGTGCAGGCCCAGGTGTCGGCGGATGGAAACCAGCTCGGTGGTGTCTCCACGCAAATTGGTGTCACGCCGCGCTACGCCAATATCCCGGTGGAAAGCAGCGAGTTCCTGAAAGGCTGGAACGATGTGCCCCGCCAGATGTTTAGCGGCCTTACATTTGTCCGGCTTTCGAGCCCGAACTCCCCGACCGCACCTACCAAGCCTTTGGAAGACCAGGTTGCACTCTGCCAGAAGTACGGTGCCACCTTTAATGTCCAGTTCAGCGTTGAAAAGGCGGATTTCACCCCGGAGAAATTGCGCCCGCTGATTGAGGAGTTCAAGGGGCGTGTTCCCCGGTGGGAACTTTTCAACGAGCCGAATTTCTCCTTCACGCCCGAGGAGTTCGTGACCCGCGCCAAGCCGGTTTACGACATGATCAAGGAGGTCGATCCAAAGGCGCAGGTCGTGGGACCGTCGGTTTGCGGGATTAATCTGGCCTGGTATGAGGCCTTTTACAAGGCGGGCGGCGCCAAGGTCTGCGATATCCTCAGCATACACGATTACGAAGGCAACGAAACGATCGACCCGGAGCACTGGCGCTGGAAGTTTGCGCAACTTCACGGCATCATGGGCCGTTACGGCGATGCGGACAAGGAGATCTATCAAACCGAACGGGCGATCACGGGGGTTCGCACTCACGATTTTATAGGAGCCCAGCAGGCGATCAGGGTCACTCTCCACAACGATTTGCTCCAGACGCTGGGAGTTCCTTCCGAACACGACTCTCATTACTATCTGAATGAGGGCGGTTACAATGCCGTGCCGAGTTATGCGTGGTCGCGGTCGAGTCCGTTTCCGGCGGTGCTCGCCATGCGCACACGCGAGGCGCTCATCAAAGGGAAGAAGTATGCGGGCCCGGTGGATTTTTCCCCGACGGGCAACCAGATCTACATGGCTTTGCGCTTCGAGGGCGGGGATGGCCCCGTAATCATACTGCGAAACCTGGGCACCTTCGACCTGCCCACCGAAGTGGAGGTCAAAGGCGGCGACGCCCTCAAGGTTGCGGATATGTTCGGCAACCTGCAGGATATGCCGGTGAAAAATGGCAAGGTGACGCTGGCGGTTTCGCAGTTTCCGCAATACCTCCTGCTCAAGCCCGGGCAGGACGTCGTTTTTCCGAAAATCGATTTCGGCCGCAACATCGCCTACTCGGCCCATATCGAGTATGCCGGCAAAGGGACGGGCAACGTTGCCACATTGCAGAACGGAATTTACGAGGGGGTCAACGCAGACGACCCGCATGGAATGGGAACCCTCATTTGGAGAGGTGATCTCATGGTGCCCGGAGTTCCGCAAACCATGGACCTTACATGGGACAAGCCCCGCACTTTCAACACCGTTTTCCTGCACGGTCTTCGCGCCGATAACGGGTATTGCGCATTGCTGGATTACGATCTGCTGGCATGGCAGAACGGCGCGTGGAAACCCATCGCGCAGGTCAAGACCCCCTTGCCTCCTTCGGATAGCACGATATGCGACGACATCCTGGTCACCACATGGCTGATGGACAATAACTTCTGGATCAATCATTTTGATCCGGTCACCACCGACAAACTGCGGATTGTCTTTCACCGGACCACTTACGGCTTTGCGGCCGACGAGCTGGCTGCGCTCCATCATGCAGCAGTCGCCATTCCGATGCTCAACGAAATCGAGGTGTTCGGGCCGTCAAGCCCGGTCCAGATATCCTCCAGCATCGAGCATCCGGTGGAATCCACCGCATTCGACCAGGATGGCGCAACTGCCACGGTGACCAATCAGAGCGGTCAACCGTTTCAGGGCGTTGTGCATCCCTTCGTACCCGAGGGATGGACCATCACGCCAGCGGAGGCTCCGGTAAAAATGGAAACGGGTGGAAAAGCTTCGGTGCAATTCACAGTGAAACCCGTTGCGGAAATTCCGCTCGGCCTGTCATCGATCGACTTCGCGCTGTTGGATTCGAAGGGGACTACCATTGATAGTAGCGCCGCGTCCCTGCAGGTTCAGGCTCCAGCCTTCATACTGGCGAAACCACCGGGCGCTTACAACAAGGATAAAAATGTCCAGACACTGGGTTCAATGGTGCAGAATCTGACTGCGGCAACCCTGTCGGGCACACTCAGGCTCGAACTCAGCGGCAAAAAAAATCTTCCGCCTCTTGAACAGCCATACGGGCCGCTGGATCCCACCAAGGTGGTGCATCTTACCTTTGACGTGCCGGATTTGAACGTCAGCGAAGGGGGCTGGGTTGCCACTTATACGACCAAAGCCAATAATCTGACTGTAACCGTGAAGCAGAATCTTGCGGTGCGGCAATGGTCGGTGATCGGACCTTTTCTCGGCGACTTCGAGGGTGGCCCTGAGGCGACGATTGGTCAAAACCGGATTGATCTCTCCAAAAATTACACGGATACCTTCGGTGGAGAGCAGAAATGGCAGGTCGTAAGCGACGACGCCCAGGGCAAGATCGACCTCATGACCGTTTACAGCAAGGACGAAACGGCCGTTGCCTATGCGGCACTATGGGTGACAAGCCCCAATGACCGGAAAGCAATCCTTACCACGGCACTCGCCAACGACGGTAAAATCTGGGTGAACGGCAAGGAAGTGGGCGATGTTGCATCCGGCTCCACCTTTGGCTGGGGCCAGAAAGTTGTGCCGGTCGAACTGAAGGCCGGAAGCAACCTGGTCCTGCTCAAAATCAACAAGGGGCCGAGCAATGCATGGGCGTTCCTTTTTGACCTGGTCGATCCGGAAACCCATAAAACACTGGGCGATTTGACCTACTCGCCGAAACCTCCGAACTAAACCAGCCACCATAAGGCCCGATTTTCATTTCTAAAATGATGAAGACTTTTGCCAACGCAGAGGTGCGTCCGCACCGTGGTGTGTCCACTCTTTTTGTCAACGGCGAGCCTTTGCATGGGATGACCTCCACGAACAATTCCGTCAATCCGGACGTGGTGCGCAGCTTCGTGGAGGGAGGAGTCGAGATCGTGAAGATCTGGATCGAGGCGCCGCTGTATTGCTGGAAGGGACCGGGCGAATATGACTGGAGCTATGCCGAGGAGAGGCTGCGCTTTTATGAGCAGCATTCCGGCGATACGAAATGGATCATCCGCATCCGTCTGGGCATCGTCGCGCCATGGTTCAAGGAAGCGTTTCCAGGAGAGGTTCATCCCAGCAAGACCAATTCGATCTGCGTCATCCACTCGCCCGTCTGGCTGCGCGAGGTGTCCCGGGTGCTTTCCGATTTTGTCCAATGGCTCAAGGCCTCGCCGTGGGCCGGGCGCATCATAGGGTTCATGCTCAACGCGGGCAGCAGCGAGGAGTGGCTGGCATTTGATTGCGAGGACATGTTTGCAGGAAAATATCATCCCGTCATCGATCGCGAGTTCAATGCATGGGTGCGCCGGACTTATGCGGATGAATCCGCCCTGCGCATGGCGTGGAATAATCCTGGTGCGACCTTTGAGAGTGCCGCCGCACCCCGGGGGCAGGTGCGCAGGGGAAGTCATATCTGGGGGCTCTATACCTTGCGTGATCCGCGCCACGACCGTCCCTCCATGGATTACTATCGCTTCCTCAATGAAACGCTCTCCGACGCACTGATCCATCTCTGCCGGACCGCGAAGGAAGCGGCGCAAACGCCGATTATCTGCGGCGGCTTTCATTCCTATTTGTGGTGGGAGACGGGCGTGTATTCCTACATCCAGGAATACGGCCACAGTTTGATCCAGCGCCTGAATGCGAGCCCCTGGGTCGATTTCATTTCGGATATCACAAGCTATGATGGCCGCTACCCGGGCGGGGCATCCGGTTATATCGGATTGGCAGCCTCCCCGAATCTGCATGGCAAATTGCATTACACCGAGGTCGATCTCGCCACCTGCCTGAATATGACGGAGAAGGACCGCGTGGCATGGGAAGCCTCGGATAAAAATCCGCCGGCCGGCACTTCCGAACCGATCCTGCCGGACCGGCTCTGGAAATGGGGCCTGGGTTACTGCGGACGCGATGAGGAGGAGCAATCCGCCGTGCTCCAGCGTGAAGCGGCGCACAATATCATCACGGGAACCCCCTACTGGTGGTTCGATATTTCGATAGGCTCAGGCCCCCGCGCAAACGGGGGATCATTCGCCTCGCCCGGTCTTGTCAGGACCATGAAACGGCTTTCCGACATAGGCAAGGAGTCGATGCAATGGGACCGCCGCTCCGTTGCTGAAGTCGCCTTTGTGTGCTCGGAGGAGACGCCCAATTTCCAATCGGCGATGAACGGCAGTCTGCTTCGCTTTGAAATGGAGGCCGCGCATGCGCTTACGCTCGACGGTTGCACGAAAAAATGGGGACTGGCCGGGGTGCCGTTCGATTGCTACGAACTGCATGATCTGGCGCACCCTGATTTTCCAGGCGGACAATACAAACTGATCATTTTCGTCAACTGCGCCCGTGTCAGTGAAAAAGCGGCGGAGGGAATACGCCGCTGGCGGAACAACGGGCGGACATTGCTCTGGACATTCGCCGCGGCCTGCATGGCGGAAGACAGTTTCGATCCGGCCCTGGGTGAGGATCTCATGGGAATGCGATTGAATTGCAAACGCGCACGTCGCGATATTCATGTGCAGGTGGGCGAGGGCGGCGGGGCGTTGACACAAGGCGGTTCCGCGCTGGACTTCGGCACGGGTACAGCCGTCGGCTCTGTATTCTACGCAGACGATCCGCAGGCGCAGGTTCTTGGCACGCTGCGCGATGGAGGGGAGGCGGGTTTCACACTCCGCAAGCATGGTGACTGGAACGCGCTTTACCTTTCCATGCTCAATTTCGGTCCGGCGATGATGCGCAACCTTGCGCGGTTTGCCGGGGCGCACGTCTGGTGCGAAAGCGACGATGTTATTTACGCCAATGCATCGCTGCTTTGCCTTCATACTGCGACGGTCGGGGCAAAGACCATCTCACTGCCGGCCCGTTCACGGTACATCGACCTCCTTGATCCGGATGCATCCTCGCAGACGGGTGACCGCATCAGCGTGGAAATGCCCGCTTACCGGACGCACATCTGGAAAATTGAGCGTGGGGACGCGTGAATTTGTTTCCAGAATGAGTTTATAAGCGTTAAATTTGGAAATCCCGGTTTCTCATGCATATACCATTTGAGTCATTGAGAGGCGCGCAGTGCAGGAGGTTCAAAGAATCCCGGGGAGCCGGCTTCACACTGGTTGAGGTGGTGCTGGCGATTGCAATCATCGCATTTGCGTTGACCGCTATTCTAGGATTGGTGGGGCTGGCAGTGCAGGGGACGAAAGACGCGGATCTTTATGCGCGACTGGCCTTGATCAACCGGCGCGTGGTTTCCGAATTTCAAAGCCAGCCTTTCCTTGTGGTGACAGGTTCCTTCGCTGTCCACCCGACAAACACAAGTTATTATGACTTGTACGGAACTCCATTGACCGACTGCTATGGAAACCCCATCGCCGCCAATACGAATGCGAAGTATTTTCAATGCGATGTGACGAATTCAAAACTCGTGAGTCCCGCCCCGATTTTGAGCGGTACCGATAATACCGCGCTGATTCAAAATGCAGCAATGATGCAAGTGAAAATCCGCTGGCCGTGGCCGCAATTAACCGGGACCGATACCACAGTCACTTCAATTGTTAACTATCGGTAGGCTTTGAATTCCCCCCCTAGAGTCATGAACCATTCCTTCCCGGCGCATAAAATGCACAGCTTCACCCTGGTGGAGCTGATTTCCGCCCTGGCGGTATTCCTGGTGGTGGTCGTGATTCTGGTGTCGATCATCAACTCGATCAGCACTGTCTGGCAGCAAGGGATAGCGCATAATGACCGGCGGAGCGCGGCTCTCGCTGTTTTTGAACGCATGACCCAGGATTTGCGCACTACGGCGCAGCCGTCGGATTTGTCCGCGCCATCGCTTGAAATGGTCATCAATCCCCCCACGCTTGTCACGGGAAGTTATACGCTTCCCCAAGCTGTCTTCTGGCAGGCTCCCGTAGCCGTAAGCGGAACCACTGGGGACCTGTCGGTGGTCGGTTATTTTGTGCAATGGGTCGGCACCACGCCAAAACTGTGCCGTCTGCTCATCAACCCTTCCTCCTCAGCCTACACAGTTTATAGCGGCAGCAGTGGGACAACGTGGAGCAGCTCCATTACAGATGCCCTGCTCTCGGGCTCCAACGGCGCGCCCGCCACCCAGATGGCGGGTTATCAAGGCCAAGTCGCGGAAAACGTGCTTGGGCTCTGGGTGCAGGCGCTGGACCAGAACATGTCGCCTATCACGACCACCGGCGCGGTGCCGTCAGGCACGTTTTCCGCCGGGCAATTTAATTCCACACAGGGATATGTTTCCAGCACCCTTTATACTTCCGGCACCACCATGACCACCGGCACGATGGCTTATCCGAGCAATACTTCATTCCAGTCCGGAACGTGGTCGGGCAGCTCGGCGCCGCTCTCCATCGATGTGAATGCCACGGGCACCAACACTTATCAAACGCCCCCTTCTGATCCTGCAACAGCGGGCAATGGTTCTCTCCCGGCCGCGATCGAGGTGGCGATCGTGACGGTGGACGGTCGCACAGCGCTGAAGCTCTCGGGAACGGAAAAGCCCGGTCCCTCCACGGGAAATCTTTGGAGCGATGTCAATAAGTTCTACAATAGTCTCCCTGCCCCGATCAGGAATGGGGCGGAAATACACAGCTCTGTCATCAATCTCGCCAACGCTCCCCGATGAAAGCCGGATTACTAAAACCTACCCGCAAATCCGGCTCGGCGCTGGTGATCACCCTGGTAATCCTGGTGCTCGTCACGGTCGTTGTCGTAGGCTACATCGCCAGCGTAATGTTCGAGACAAAGGCGGCACGTGCCGCGCTCAGCGAGCAGAAAGCGCATGCCATGGCGACGCTCGGGATGCATGCCGCCGTCGCCCAACTGCGCTATGCGCTGGGCAGCGGCACCAGCTCCTGGGACAATCCGTTCGGAAATTTTATGGGCACCAGCGGGAGCTTCACGTCTCCGGCGTTCTTTTGGTCGGTTTCCCCCGGCCTGTTGACGCGCTGGGAATACTCCAGCACAAAATATACAAACGGGGTGGCCACTTATGTAAATCTTCCGGCTACGGACAAGATACCCTTGTTCTCTGGCACTTCGGTTTCCGTTTCGGGCAGCCTGGCGCCGACTGTCAATTTGAACCGCCAGAAATCCGATGGAACCTACCCGATCGTCAGCGGCACGGTCACTTCCAGCGGCACGATTTCCAACGGTCCCCCGGTATCCGTCCAGTGGGTCAATGTCGTGCAGAATCCGTCGCTGGCTGCGAGCGGGACAAACAAGATCGCCGGTCGCTTTGCCTACTGGATCGATGATGAGAACGCCAAGATCAACATCAACACCGCCGATGGCACCAATAAGAACAACCCCGTGGCATCACTGGGCGCAGGTTCACCCACCGAAGTAAGCTTGCAGGTTCTCACAGGAACAAGCGGCACGGCAATGTCGGCGACGACAGGCAGCAACATCGTGCAGATCGCGCGCACAACCGGATTTCACTCCCCGCGCGAGATCCTGCGGGCTGCTGGTGCGACCACGGATTTGTATAGCAGTAATGTCTTTAACATCACGACCGCCAGCCGCAGCCCCGATCTCAACATCTTCGGCGAACCGAAAATACCGATGTTGCCGGGAGAGGGATTTAATCAGGCAGGTTCTCCGCAACCTTTTCTGCTGAATTGCATCACGATGCAACCGATCAGGGAGATTTATCCGACCCCCTCCCAGCTCACCACAGTAAAGTTCACCTATGCAAATATTACCACGGCACTTAGCGGCACCCTGTCACTTAGCGGGACCCTGCCGCTAACAACCAGCGGCACGCTGACATGGCCGACGGCATTCGCAACCGAGTGGTCCGTTGCGAACGGTTATGGTCCCAGCGTCAATGTTGATAATACCGTGAATTCCAATTTTGCCGGAACGATTGCCCTGCTTTTTTCGGATTATCTGGCCGGAATGAATCCCATAGGCAAGAGCGTCTATACTTGGCCGGCATTTCCAGGGTCCACAGCGACCAGCTTTCTCCAGGGCGCCTCGCCCGGAAAATACACACAGAGACAGATCGATTCGATAGCCGCTGAAATGCATGATCTCGGAGCAAAAGCGATTTCGAGCGATTTCTATTGTGTTACGCCGTCGTTGCGGAGCCTGACCTGCTCGGCGCCCACGGCCACCAACGGCTGGCTCAGCGCGCAGGCCGTGCCGGGCATGGGCAGAAGCCCGAAAATCACCAAGTTCCTGATGAAGGTGACCACACAAGGGGGTGATTTTGTGAGCGGCACTTACAATCCGCCGCCTGAAGCAACCATCAGCACGTGGGTGGAGTGGTGGTTGCCCGCCCATTACCAGGGTGTGGATCTGTGGAAATTGTACGACGCCTCCTATGACGGGATTGAGGTGGGGCTGGATATATACGGATGTTTAAATAGATGGGACATGGGCACAGCGGGCAAAATGTTGAATCTGGACAATCCCGGCCCGACTGCCCCACAGGCCTGGGCAGGCGGACCGCAGGCCAACGCGGGAGCGATTCCCAATACGACATTAAGCCCACTTACGGGAACGAATAATAACTACTGGTGCAACAACCTGATGACCAATAACAAAGCGATCGATTTCACTGGCAATCCGAATGAGTATCCCGATCCGGATCAATATCAGGCTTCCTTTCATCCGTATTTGCAATCCGGCTCCGGTGCGCGAATCAGCGGAACCTACAATGTAACATGGAATGCCGGAACCTACATGGGATCCAGCCCGGTTTCGAGCGGCACTTTCACCAGCCCAACGATCTATCCCGTTCTATGCACCGGCGCAATCACGTCGGGCACCAGCAAAACCAACGAATGGGCG